>Ga0187810_10000005_pt1 | contig 164665 bp, 105 predicted proteins | sample NC_wetland_sal_i_9_FD_132963 | JGI IMG/M metagenome (GOLD analysis project Ga0187810, IMG submission 132963) | Wetland sediment microbial communities from Neuse River Estuary, North Carolina, USA - ASW_5 | ecosystem: Environmental > Aquatic > Freshwater > Wetlands > Sediment | place: USA...
CGGCGCGGCATTATCAGTCGCCGGAATTCATCAAAGCCTTGCTCGATGCCATGGCGCGGCACAAGCTCAATGTGCTGCATTGGCATCTGACCGACGACCAGGGCTGGCGCCTCGAGATCAGGCGATATCCCCGCCTCACGTCGGTGGGGGCTTGGCGGAAGAACAAACGCGAAGGCCGTTATGGCGGGTTCTATACGCAAGCCCAGGTTCGCGAACTCGTCGCCTATGCAAGCCGGCGCCACATCGCCATCGTGCCGGAAATCGAAATGCCGGGCCATGCGCTGGCGGCCATCGCGGCCTATCCCTGGCTGGCTTCCGTGCCGCATCCGCCCAGAACGGTGTCCGGCGATTGGGGCGTTTTTCCCTATCTCTACAATGTAGACGATTCCACCTTCGCCTTCCTTCAGAACGTGCTCAAGGAAGTGATGGCATTGTTCCCGAGCCCTTATATCCATATCGGCGGCGACGAAACGCCCAAAGACCAGTGGAACGCCTCGCCTCATATCCGGCAGCAGATGCGCCGGCTGCATGTCAAGGATGCCGTGGCGCTGCAAGGCTATTTCACCGACCGCATCGGCCGCTTCCTCAAGGCGCATGGCCGCCGCCTGATCGGCTGGGACGAAATCCTGGACGGAAATCCCGCCCCGGATGCGGCCGTGATGTCGTGGCGCACGGTCGCCAGCGCCGGCGAAGCCGCAAGGCTGGGCCATGACGTCGTGCTCTCGCCTGCGCCGCAGCTCTATTTCGATTATTGCCAGGCGGTGCGCGAGGGCGGCCCCACCTGCCGCGGCCCCGAGGAAATCCTCAAGGATGTCTATGGCTTCGATCCGCAGCAACGCGGCGCGCTGAAGCAGCATCTGCTCGGCGTCCAGGCCAATATCTGGACCGAGCATCTGCCCACGGATGCAGCGGTTTCCTATGCCGCCTTCCCGCGCGTTGCGGCCCTGGCCGAACTGGCCTGGACGCCCGAAGCCGGACGCGATTGGCACGGCTTCCTTGCCCGCCTGCCCGCACAACTCGACCGTTACAAGGCGTTGGGCCTGGTCGCTTCCGATGCCGCCTTTGCTGCCGATATTACGGCCAGGCCGGAGGCGGCGGGGGCAGAGGTCTCGCTCTCCAACCAGGCGGATTTCGGCGATCTGCGTTACACGCTTGACGGCTCGCCACCGACGTTTACTTCGTCCGTCTATGCCGCGCCGTTTGTCGCCTCTTTGCCGGTCAGCGTCACCGCCGTGACCTTCGACGGCAGCCGGATGATCGGCGAACCCACGGTGGCCCATCTCGATACACGCTCGATCCTGAAGCGCAACAGCTACACCATGGATCAGTGCACGAACGACCTGCCGCTCGCCCAGCGCGGCGATGCCGACCATGTGGTCATGGTCAATGTGATGAACCCGTGCTGGATTTATCGCGGCCTCGATCTTACGCAGGTGAACGGCATCGAAGCCGCCGTCGTCGAACTGCCGTTCAATTTCCAGATCGGGCAGGACATCAAGAGAATCCCGCTTTATCCCGGGGCCGCGCGGGAAGGCCAGCTCGAAATCCATCTCGACGGCTGCAAGGGCGAAGTCTTGTCCGTCCTGCCGCTGGCGGAGGCGGCGAAACACAAAGGCTTCACGCAGCTTCGTGCCGGATTTGCGCCGCGCCCCGGGGTCCACGATCTCTGTTTCCTGTTTGCACGCCGTAGCGTCGATCCCGTCTGGGCTTTGGATTGGGTGCAGCCGCTCGTCAAGGAGTAGACATGCCGGTTTTGAAAGTGGTCGCACCGCTGTCGGGCTGGATTTTGCCGCTCGACGAAGTTCCGGATCCTGTCTTTTCCGGCCGCATCCTGGGCGATGGCGTGGCCCTCGATCCCACCGGCACCCGCCTGCGTGCGCCGTGCGACGGGGTGATCGGGGCGCTGGCGGCCCATGCCGTCACCATCCGCGCGGAAAACGGTGCGGAGATCCTGGTCCATGTCGGCCTGGACACGGTGACCTTGCAGGGCAACGGCTTCAAAACCCTGGCGCGCCAAGGACAGACGGTCAGGGCCGGCGATGCCATCCTGGAGTTCGATCTCGGTTTCCTTGCCCGTCATGCCAAAAGCTTGGCGTCTCCCGTCATTCTCGCCAACGGCGAGTCCTTCCGCATCGCGCGCCGTGTCGAGAACCAGCGCATCGCCGCCGGTGAATTCCTGATGGAGGTGATGCCGGTCGCTGCCACTGCGGTGGCCGCGGCCGGGGGCGAAAAAGCCTCGCGCTCCGTCACCGTCGCCGCCGAACACGGGCTTCACGCCCGCCCGGCCGCGCTTCTTGCCAATGCCGCCAGACGTTTTGCCGGCGAGATCACCATCGCCTGCCGCGGCCGCAGCGCCAATGCCAAAAGCGCGGTGGCGATCATGGCCTTGGGCGTGCGCCGCGGTGACGAGGTCGCGCTTGCCGCCACCGGTGCCGAAGCGCGTGCGGCCGTGGATGCCCTGGCCGCGGTTCTCGACACCACCCCGAAGGACGCGCCCGTTCTTCTCGAACCGGCGCTGCCCACGCTGCCCGCCAACACCGCCACGCGGATTCACGGGATTTGCGCCGCGCCGGGACGCAGCATCGGCAACGCCGTCCGCCTTCATGCCGCCGGGATCGCCGTGCCCGAACAGGGCAGCGGGATCGCCGCCGAAACGGAGCATTTCCGCCGCGCTTTGGCCGAGCTGCGTTCCCGCCTCGAAACCGCGGCGTCCTCGGGCAGCCGCGCCAGGCGCGACATTCTCGCGGCCCATATCGCACTGCTCGACGATCCCGAACTGCACGAGGCGGCGCGCAAGACCATCGAACAAGGCAAGAGCGCCGCCTTCGCTTGGCGCAAGGCCGTGCGCGCTTATGCGGATGTGCTCAAGGGAATGGACGACGCGCGGATGCGCGAGCGCGCCGGCGATCTTCTCGATCTCGAACGGCAGGTCCTGGCAATCCTTACCGGCAAGGGCGTCGGACGGGACATCGTGCTGCCGCCTGCTGCCATCCTGATTGCCGAAGAGATTTTGCCTTCCGATCTCGCAGGGCTCGATCCGGCGCGGCTCTGCGGCTTCGTTTCGGCAGGCGGCGGGCCTACCTCGCATGTCGCCATCCTGGCGGCAGGCATGAACATCCCGGCTCTGGTCGGCGCCGGTTCCGATGTTCTGCAAATCCCCGGCGGCAGCGAAGTGCTGCTCGATGCCGATGCCGGTTTTGTCGATTTGCAGCCCGCGGCGGAGGTTGCCGCTTCCGTGAGGAAAGCCAAGGCCGCGGCCGGCGAGCGCCAGGCGCATGCCCGCGCGCAAGCCGGCGAAGACTGCACCACAGCCGACGGCAAGCGGGTGGAGGTCTTCGCCAATCTCGGCAAGGGCGCGGAGGAAGCAGCGGAAGCGGTGAAGCTGGGGGCTGAAGGCTGCGGTGTGCTGCGCACCGAATTCCTCTTCCTCGACCGCGCTGCGCCCCCCGATGAAGCCGAACAACAGACCGCTTATCAAGGCATCGCCGAGGCGCTCGGCGGACGTAGCTTCATCTTGCGCACCTTCGACATCGGCGCCGACAAACCGGCGCCGTACCTGACCTTTCCGCCGGAGGACAACCCGCAACTGGGCCTCAGGGGCGTGCGGGTGGGCTTCGCTTGGCCCGACCTGCTGCGCACCCAGTTGAGAGCCGCCTTGCGGGTCAAGCCCGCGGGAAGCTGCAAGATCATGCTGCCGATGATCACGGAAGCGGGCGAAATCGCCGCCGTGCGCGCCATGATCGAAGAACTGCGCAAAAAGGAAGGCCTGCCGCCTATTGCCTTGGGAGCGATGATCGAAACGCCCTCCGCGGCGCTGCTGGCCGACCAGATCGCACGCGAAGCCGATTTTCTTTCCATCGGCACCAACGACCTCACCCAATATGTGCTGGCTATCGACCGGGGCCACCGCCAGCTCTCCGCACAGCTCGACGCCCTCCATCCCGCCGTGCTGCGCTTGATCGCCGCCACGGCCGCGGCGGGCAACAAAGCGGGCAAGACCGTCGCGATCTGCGGCGGTGTGGCGGCGGACATCGTCGCCGCACCGCTCCTGATCGGCCTCGGCATCGGCGAGCTTTCCGTTCCGGCCCCGGCCATCCCGCGGCTGAAAGCTTCCATCCGCCGCTTGAACACCGCAACCTGCCGCGCTGCGGCTGAAGAAGCGCTGGCGCTGGAATCGTCCGCTGCCGTGCGCGCCTTCGTCAAGGCGCGCTTCGGCGAGGAGGTGACGTCATGAAATCCGCCTTCGAAATCCTGCAACCTTTGGGCCGCGCCCTGATGCTGCCCATCGCCGTGCTTCCGGCAGCGGGTATCCTGCTTCGCATCGGTCAAGCCGACATGCTGGACATCGCCTTCATCAAGGATGCAGGTGACGCCATCTTCCACAATCTCGGCCTCTTATTTGCCGTCGGCGTTGCCGTCGGCTTGGCCAAGGAAAACCACGGCGCCGCCGCACTGGCGGGCGTGGTCTGTTATATCGTGGCCACCACGGCCGGCAAAACCCTGATGCATGTGCCGCCGGATGTGGTTGCAGGTCTCAGCGGCAAACTTGCCGGACTGGCGGGCAACGCTTTCAAGGACGAGACTATCTATCACCTCAGCGTACCCATCGGCATCATCTCCGGCCTTTTGTCGGGCTGGCTTTACAACCGCTTTCACACCATCAAGCTGCCGGATTATCTGGCCTTCTTCGGGGGGCGCCGCTTTGTCCCGATTGCCGCGGGTTTTGTTGCCTTGCTGCTGGCCTTCGTCATCGGCACCTCCTCGTCGGCAATCTCGAACGCCATGGATGCGGTCAGCCATGGGGTTGTCCAGCTGGGCGCTTTCGGCCTCTTCATTTACGGCGTGCTGAACCGGATTTTGATCGTTACCGGCCTGCACCACATTCTGAATACGCTTTTATGGTTCAATCTCGGCAGCTATCACGGCGCTACCGGCGACCTGAACCGTTTCTTCGCCGGCGATCCCACAGCCGGCATCTTCATGTCGGGGTTCTTTCCGGTGATGATGTTCGGCCTGCCCGCCGCCTGCCTCGCCATGTATCATACGGCGCGTCCCGAGCGCCGCAAGGAGGTGGGCGGCATGCTCGCCTCCATGGCGCTGACGGCTTTTCTCACCGGGGTGACGGAGCCGATCGAATTCAGCTTCATGTTCCTGGCCCCGCCGCTTTACGCCATCCACGCCATCCTCACCGGTTTGGCCATGGTGACAATGAGCCTGCTGGACGTACATCTCGGCTTCAGTTTCTCGGCGGGCGTGTTCGATTACCTGATCAATTTCGGCCGCGCCCATAATCCGCTGATGTTGCTGCCGGTGGGGCTGGTCTATTCCGCGCTTTATTACGGCATCTTCCGCTTTGCCATCCTGCGCTTCGACCTCAAGACCTTGGGCCGGGATGTAACCGTTTCTCCCGCCCCCGCGCGCATCATCGATGCGGAAGGCCGCGGCAATGCCTATCTGGTGGCGCTCGGCGGGGCCGAGAATCTCGCCAGCGTCGATGCCTGCACCACCCGCCTGCGCCTGACCGTCCAGTCTTCTTCCGCCATCGATGAACCGCGCTTGCGAGCGCTGGGGGCCAAGGGCCTGGTCAGGCCCTCGCCCAATACCTTGCAGGTGGTGGTGGGCCCCTCCGCCGACCAGATTGCCGGTGAAATCCGTGCCGCCATGAACACCGCATCTTCCTTCGCGCCGAAGCCGGCCGCAGCGCCCGCCGTACCGCAGCTCATCAAAGCCCTGGGCGGCGCGGCCAATGTGAAGACGCTCACCTCTTGCGACAGCCGCATCGTCGCGGATTTGGCCGACCCCGCCCTGGCCGATGAAAACGCCTTGCGGAGATCCGGCTTGCGCGATGTCGCCCGTTTCGCAGGCGGCGTGCACCTGATAGCCGGGCCCGCGGCCGCTGCCTTGTGCGCCAGGCTGGAAACGGCGTTGAAACGGTAGGCGCGAAAAGACCCCGGCTGGGCTACGTCATAGCATCGCGTTCATAAGGCAGAAATGCGATGTCGGCGCAGGCGGCCTTTGCGTCCAGGCGCGGCACAGGCTGGGGATCGCGGCAATAGACGAAAGCGGCGGCGCAATAATCGTCACGGCGTTCCGCAATCCCGGCCACCATCGCTTTGCCGTCCGCAGAGCGCACATTCTCCCACCCCGTTCCGGCGGGCTGGTATTTCCGCAAGAGATCGGGGCGGTCCTTCGGCACCAGCACGCCGCCGATCTGCTGAAGCGTCGCCTTGAAGCTGTCGTGAAACACGATGGAGTCCGGCAGGTGCCAGCGGTAGAAGCCCACGAAATCGGGCATGGCGGCGTGGGGCGCCAGGACGTTGAGCGGCGCTCCGGCAAACAGCGCCGTGTGCCGGTTCAAGCCCCAGGCCGAACCGATGTAATCCTCCAGCCCCGTGCCGCAGATGGTCGGATAGGCCTCGTCGCCGTCGCGATAGAATTTGAACTCGCCTTCGCCGTACCAGATCATGCCGTCCTGAAGCACGCGGATGCCGACGGCGCTGCCCAGGAAACGTCCGGGGCCTTTCAGTCCTTCTGCGATCACGAAATCCTTTTTGAGCGTGGTCGGGTTTTCCCGCCGGAACGGCACATGCAGATATCCGTCTTCCGGGATGAAAGCCTCCAGCGTGTAGTCGACCTGATAGTAGAAGTTGATGGACCTGGTGCTCGAATTGGTCAGCACCAGTCGCGCCCGGTTGCGGAAGGGGATGGGGAAGTAGGCGTTGAAGCCGCGCCCCTCCGGCACCGAGGTCAAGGCGGAGAAATACGCCGAGGCCCTGCCGTGCGGCAGGCCGAAGAAATCGAGGCAAGGCACCGAGATGCTGGGCTCGCTGCGGCCGTCGTAAAAAAGCTCCATCCAGACCGCGCGCATTTCTTCCGGCGTACCGGGCGGGAAGGTCATCCAGATGTGGCGGATGCGGCCCGGCCCGGCGATGTCCGCCAGGGTGACGCTTTCGCCGGGGGCGAGGAGGCGCGAGGGCGCACCTTTGCGCCCTTCGGCCGTCCTGCCGCCGCCGCCGCGCACCCCTTGCGGGTTCTCGAAACTGATGGAGCGGCTGTCCAGGCCCAAATCGATACGGGCGAGGTTCTCGAAGTTCAGCATGAAGAAACTCGCTTCCGTTTGGCGGCAAGGGCGCCGCGGATCAGACACAGCGCCGCCACCGGTTCCGATGCGGCTTCTGCCCCGGCGGCAGGCAAAACCGCCACGGCGCTGCTGGCGGGTGCCAGGGCGACAGCCGCAAGCCCCGCGCCTGCGGCCATGAAATCCCGCCGTTTCAGTCTCAAGCGTCCTTCGCGCATGACATGCCCCCGCTACGACCAGATCGATTTCAGGTCCCAGACATCGGCTTGCAACCCTTCGCCTTCGAGCTTGACCGAGTAGCTGCCGCTTTCCGGGAACATCAGTTCGCTGACGGTCAGCGCCCCGTCATTGGCGAAGACCTCGACCGAAGACCGGTCGATATAAAGGTCGAGCACGACCGTGCCGCCGGTCTCGAGGGGGCCTGCATGGTGCGAAACGAAGCTGCGAATGGCGGCCGGGCCGGAACGCGACAGCAGAAGCCGACCGCCCGGGCCATCGCATTCGATCCGGACGCAATCCGCGGCACCGGAGCCGATGACGACGACAAAGCTACTGCGCCCCTCCGGTTCCGCGGTCAGGCAAATTCTGTGGGCGCCGCTTTTTTCCGTTGCCGTCACAAGGACTTGGCCGGATTTCACGCTTCCATGATGCTGCCGGTTTGTCTGCAAGGCTTGCAGTTCGCGGACCGGGCGCTGCAACAACCTTATGCCGCCGGCGGTGGTTCGCAGCGAAAGCGCGCGCGGCAGCGACATGGCGCTGCGCCAGGGCGTGGTCGGCGTCTCTCCGGCATAGCGCGGATTGTCCATCCAGCCGATGGTAAGATGCCGGGTGCCGGGCAGGTTGGACCAGGAGGTGCTGGCATAATAATCCTCGCCGATGTCCAAGGGCTGCGGTTCCAGGCTGTCCGCGACAAAGTTGGTGCCGTCGAAGCTGCCGATGAAAACCTGTCCGCCGCAACCGGAGCCCGGATTGATGGGAGACGAATCCACCTTCAGCACCCATTTTGTCTCGCCTTGCCGGTTCTCGACCGGCAACGGGAAAAGGTCCGGGCATTCCCAGACCCCTTCCACCGCACCGGCCGGACCGAAGGTACCGCCGGGGTTCCAAACTTTCAGATCGGCCGATTGAAAAAACGCGACCTTCCGTTCGGCCGGTTTGGCCACGGCCATCACCCATTTTCCGGCGGGTTCGAACCAAAAAACCTTGGGATCGCGGAACTCTTTCATGCCCAGATCCAGAACAGGGTTGCCGGCATATTTCGTCCAGCTGCGGCCGCGGTCGAGGCTGTAGGCGATCTCCTGCGCCTGCCGGCTGCCGTCCTGGGCGTGCCCGGTATAGACCGCGACTAGCGCCGTCTCGCCCGGCCTGCCGAAGCCCGCGGAATTCCCGGCATCGGCCACGACGCTGCCGGAAAAGATCATGTCCCTGGCATCTTCGGGAATGGCCACGGGCAGTTCCGTCCAATGCAGGAGATCGCGGCTGACGGCATGGCCCCAGCTCATATGGCCCCATTGGTTGCCGTACGGGTTGTGCTGGAAGAAGAGGTGATATTCGCCCTCGAACCAGATCAAGCCGTTGGGATCGTTCATCCAGTTCTTCGCCGGAGAAAAGTGGATCTGCGGCCGGAACATCTCGTCATAGCGCCGTTTGACGCCTGCGGCCGTGGCCCGGAAAAAAGCCGCCATCGCCACCACGGACAGGCTCGCCACCATTGCGCTTCTTCTGTTCACCTCTGCCTCCGTTGCGTTTTCAGGACCCGATCGAGCGCTTCATGGCCTCCAGGGTCACGCCCTTGGTCTCCGGGAAGTACCGCAGCACCACGACGAGCTGCGCCACCATCGCTAGGGTGAAGAAGACGAAAGGCAATCCCCGGGAATAGGCGGCGGCCAGCGGGAAGGCGGCGGCGATCATGGCATCCATGAACCAGTGCACGGAGGAGCCCAGGCTCTGCCCGCGCGAGCGCACCTCCGTCGGGAAGATTTCCGAGATGTAGACCCAGATCACGGCACCCTGGGAGAAGGCGAAAGAGGCGATGAACAGCACCAGCATCCATAGCAGCCAGCCCTGGTGCGTGCCGCTCAGCTGGATGAAGGCCGTCGCCGCCAGGGAGACGATCAAACCGACGGAACCGATGGCCAGCAGCGTCTTGCGGCCGACGCGGTCGATCACCGTCAAGGCCAGCAGCGTGAAGACGAGATTGGTGGCGCCGATAATGACGGATTGCAGATCCGCCGAGACTTTGCCGAACCCGGCGGCGGCGAAGATGTCGTTGAGGTAATAGAGGATGGCGTTGATGCCAGAAAGCTGGTTGAAGCCGGCAATGGCGATGGCGAGCAGCATCGGCTTGGCATGGCGCTTCCAGGAAAGGCACGCGGCGGGCCCGCCAGCCTCCTGCGCGAAATAAGAAGCTAGCTCGGCGGCAACATTTCCCGCACCGATCCGCCCGAGGACGTTGCGGGCTTCGTCAAGCCGTCCCTTGGCCGCCAGCCAGCGCGGGCTGTTGGGGATGGAAAGCAGGAAGACGCACAAGAGCAGGGAGGGGACGACGGTGACGCCGAGTTTCCAGCGCCATTCCCCGGCGCCAAGGTTGAAGGAGCCGATGACGGCGTTGCTGAGAAAGGCGAACAGGATGCCCGCAACGATATTGAGCTGGAATGTGCCGACCATGGCGCCGCGCCGCCTGGCCGGTGCGATTTCCGCCAGATAAGTAGGCGCCAGCACCGAGGAAGCGCCGATGGCCAGCCCGCCCAGGACGCGTGCGGCGATGAGGGTGCCGAGGGAATCGGCAAAGAAGCAGCCGATCCCCGAAACCACATACATAAGGGCGATGGCCCGCAGGCAATTGCGCGCGCCGAACTTGTCGCCGGGATATCCGGCCAGGATCGCACCGGCCAGCGTGCCCCACAGTGCGCTGGAAACGGTCGCCCCCAGGGCGGCCGCGTCCAGATGGAAGGCGTTGGCGATTCCCTGTGTGGTGCCGGCGATGACCGCCGTGTCGAAGCCGAACAACAGGCCGGCAAGCCCGCCGACCATCACGCCCCGGATCAATGTCGTATTCATGTCCCCGCCCCGGCTTTATATGTGTGTGTTGTACACCTAGACCGGCTTGGCGCTGTCGTCGCGGAACCAGCTGTTGGCATATCCCCAATGCAGGAACAGATCCGGCCAGGACGAGGGCAAGCGGCCTTTGGCTGGGATGATGCCGAAGCCGTGCCCACCGCTCTGGAAGACATGCAGTTCGGTGGGAACTTTGGCGGCGCGCAAGGCGTCGAACATGGCGATCCCATTCGGCTGATACGGCACCACGTCGTCGTCAGCGGCGAGAATCAGGAAGCAGGGCGGCGTCCGCTCCGTGACATGCCGTTCGCAGGAATAGGCCGTCATGGTTTCGGGCGAAGGATAGGGACCGAGCAGGTTCAGGCGGGAACCGCCATGGGTGCCTTCCAGCATGGTGATCACGGGATAAACCAGGCCGGCAAAGACGGGCCGCGCGGGAAGCGCATCGGCGCCGTCCTGCGGCGCATAAACCGCGGCATCGGAGCGCGTGATTAGCGAGACCGCGATGTGCCCCCCGGCCGAAAATCCGATAACGCCCATGCGGCCGGGATCGATGCCGAAACGGACGGCGTCGGCACGGATGAGACGCATGGCGCGCTGGGCGTCCTGCAAGGGAACGTCGGCGGCGTTCGCCCAGCCTTCGGCGGGCAGGCGGTATTGCAGCACAAAGACCGTCACCCCCGAGGCACACAGCCTGCGCGCGACATCCGCGCCTTCATTGTCGCAGACGACGACGCCATAACCGCCACCCGGGATCACCAGCATGGCGGATCCGTCGGGCTGCTTGGGACGGAAAACCGTGAGCGTGGGTGTTCCGATCCCGGTGATGAAACGGTTATGCCAGGCGGGATCGGCGTTGCCGGGCGCTTCGACCACTTTGCGGACGAGATGCACGCCTTTGCCGCCCGGCGGCGTTCCGGGCCACAAGACAATGGTCTCCGCGGCATCCGGCCAGAGCGCGTCGCCGCTCGCACCTTGCGCATGCGCAGACAGCCCCGTCAATGTGAGCGCTCCCATTCCCAGCAGCACGCGCCGGTTCAAAGTGCCTTCCATTTTCCTCCTCCTCCTTTTTGTTGCCTGGAAGTTTCGTGCATTCCGTCGGGGCTCGTATGCACCCAGCGCATATGTCGTCCGGTTTGCCGTTGCCTGCTTTTCGCGGACATGGACGGCGCGAATGTTGCACACGAGCCTGTTAACGCTGCACGGGCAACTTTCCCTGTCGCCGCAGAGCGTAACGGCATGATGATGGGCTTGCCGTAGCGCCGGACAGGCGTCTTCGGAAACTGCCGGCACCCGCCCCCTCCGTCCGCCGCCTCTATGACCGCTTGTGCGGGCAAATCCTCCAGTGCAGCATTGCCGCGCCGGGCGGGCGCATTTCCAATTCTTGATTTATATGATAATAGTGCGGTCCGCAGTGGCGGGTGTGGCCATGCCGACGATTCAGGAAACCTATCTCGAGAACGAAGCGGCGCTGAAACGCTATTTGCGGCGTTTCACGGTGCATGCCGTGGACGCCGAAGATCTGGCGCAGGAGGCTTTCCTCAAGGCATTCGCGGCCGAATCCCTGCAACCGATCACGTCACCCAAGGCATTTTTATACAGGATTGCCCGCAATCTGGCCTTGAACGAACGGGCCAAGCGGGCCAATGCGACAACTGTGCCGCTGGAGGATTTGGCCGACCCGTCGGTCATAGAGAATGCCAGTCAGGTAACGCTCGAGGACGAGATGGAAGGCCGCCAACGTATTCGCTTGCTGGCGCAGGCGATGGCGGGCCTTCCGCCTCAGTGTTCGAGGGTGTTTCTGCTGCGCAAAGTTTATGGTCTGTCCTACAAGGAGATCGCGGAGAAGTTGGGCATTTCGGTCAGCACGGCGGAAAAACATGCGGCGCTGGGTTTGTTGCGCTGCAGCGAGTATCTGCGCCGTCAGGGCGGCGAGATCGAAGGCGCCGCGGGCCGTTCGCCCTCGACCGGCGAAAAAGCGGCGGGACGGGTTGCACGGTTTGAGTTGAAGCGTCTGAATCGGGCGCGCAATGCGTGACGACGAAAAAAATGTTGTGCAGTTCCCGGACACCACCGCCCTCGAAGCCGAGGCGGCGGAATGGGTCGTGCGCCTCGACGGCGACGAAGCTACGGCGGCGGATCGTGCCGCCTTCCTGGAGTGGCAGAGCCGCAGCGCCTATCACCGGGAGATCGCCGCGCGGCTCTCGGGGCTTTGGCGCGAACTCGACTTCCTGCAGGAACACGCAGACCCGGTTTGCGCCGTCCGGGGCGGCGTCCCGGAGCCGGGCAAAAGCATCCGGCGGGGCTTGCGCCCGAAATCCTGGACCAGACCATGGGCCGTCGCTGCGGCCGCCTCGATTCTGCTGGCGGTCGCCGCCATTCCCGTCCTCTTAGGCCTGCGCACCGTCCCGGTGACGTCGCTCGCCTATGAAACCGCGGTGGGCCAGCACAAAACCGTCTCGTTGCCCGATGGTTCGAAGGCAAATCTCAACACCAACAGCCGCATCGAAGTCGTTTTCTCGGGAGAGCAGCGCGATGTCCGGCTGGTGCGCGGGGAGGCATATTTCGAGGTGGCGCACGACGCGCAGCGTCCCTTCGCCGTTCATGCGCGCAGCGGCCTGGTCCGCGATGTCGGCACCGTTTTCGACGTGCGCCTGCTGCCGAAGACGATCGACGTCACCGTCGTGCACGGCAGCGTGGAGCTGGCGAGGCTTTCCGGCGACAAGGAGAGCGGCGGCAAGAAGGAAGAACATCTGGCGTTCATCACGGCGGGGCAGCAGGCGCAGTTCGGCCGCAAGGTCGTCTCGCTCGCCCTCGTCTCCGATGCCGCCATCGATCGAATGTTGGCGTGGCGCCGCGGCGTCCTGATCTACAACGGCCAGCCTCTTGCCCAGGTGGTGGGCGATTTCAACCGTTATACGAATATCAGGATAGAGATAGCCGATCCCAGTCTCAACGCCATCAGCGTCGGCGGCTATTTCGAAATCGGCAAGACCGATGCGCTCTTTGAAGCCCTGGAAAACAACTTTGGCGTGCGCGTCGAACGCCTCGATGCCAACCATGTCCGTTTGTTCGCCAATCGGGAACGTATCCGCAAGACCGGCGGATAGGATCGATACGATCCGTTCGTCCGGTCCGCCTTATGCGTTCCGGCCTGATGTCCGTCCCGGGTCGTGGCGTGTCTTTTCCGCCGGGCCCGGCAGAATTCCTGGTAGTTTGATAAATATGACTAGAGGGTTTCGCCATCGCATCTGTCTTAACCGATAAGGCCGGTGTGAAGGCGACGCGTTGTGCCGATCATCGAGTCAGAACGTGACGATAGGGAGAAGACGTCTGTCGAAGAAAGGCGCCTGCTGCGTCATCGCAGTCGGGTGCTGGGTCTTCGCTGTCCGCGCACATGCCGACGAGGCGAAATACGACATTCATGTATTCGAGCCGAATCTGGGCGCGGCGTTGTCCGAACTGGCGCGGCAGACACATGTCCAGTTGCTCTATCCTTACGGGCTGTCTCAAGTACGGGGCGTTCATTCCGTAGATGGTCAGTACACAGTCCCCGAAGCGCTCAATTTGATGCTGAGGGGAACGGGCTTTTCCGGCGGCCTTACATCGCAAGGGGTCATCACGATCGCCTTGCAACAAAAAGGTTGCACCGAGGAGGGGAAAGCCATGTCAAGCAAAATAGCAAAAGAAGCAAAACTGACGGCCTCATTGATGGCGTTGCTGGTCGGGGCCTTCACGGCGCCCGCCTGCTACGCGCAGGCCGCCAATGACGGGGGCAATAGCGGCGCCATCGAGACGGTCGTCGTTACCGGCCTGCGTTCGAGCTTGAATGCCGCCGAGCAGATCAAGCGCAAGGACTTCAATATCGTCGATGCCATCGTGCCGGAGGATATCGGCAAGCTGCCGGATTCGACGGTGGGCGATGCCCTGCAGAGAATTGCCGGCGTGCAGGTGACGCGCAACAACGACCAGGTCACGGGCGTCAATATCCGCGGCTTGCCGAACGTCATCACCACGCTCAACGGCGACGAGATCTTCACCACCACCGGCCGCACTTATGCCTTCCAGAACCTGCCGTCGGAGGTTCTGGCCGGCCTCAACGTCTACAAGACGGCGTCGGCCGACCAGATCGAAGGCGGCATCGCCGGCCTGATCGACGTGCGTACGCATCATCCCTTCGATTTTGACGGCTTCCAGCTCGCCGGATCGCTCTCGGCCACCTATGGCACCATCATCGACAAGGTGAACCCGAAGGGGAATTTCCTGATCAGCGACCGCTGGAACACTTCGGCGGGCGAGTTCGGCGTCCTCTTGAACGTCACCGACAATTACGAATGGTACGACTATCCCGTGGTGTGGGAAGACACCCCGCACAACGCCCGTTCGGCCGCCAGCACAGGCCTCAGCCAGCCGGTTTACGTGCCGTTTATGGGCTCCGCCACGGACCTCGGGCATCGCAGCTATCCGGAAGCGAACCTGTCGCTCCAGTTCCGTCCCGTCGAGGGCGTCGAGTTCTATGCCGATTTGATCTACACGGGATACAAGTCCCGGGAAGGGGACGTTTACTTCTTCAGCGTCACCTCCGATCCGCTGCCGCTCAGCAACGTCACGCTGGCGCCCAACGGCTGCGTCACCCTTCAGTACGATTCGGGCTGCATGGTGCAGACGGCGACGGTCGGCGGCGCCGGCGGCAATCCCTACACCGCTACCAGCACGCAGGCCCACGATTTCACCCAGAACGACCTGCACGGCGCGGTCGGCACGAAGGTGGAGCACGGCAACTGGCTGTTGGATACGGAATTCTCGCTCACGACCTCGGCCTACCACGACACCCGCGAGATCATCGACATCAGCCTCCCCAACGAGGTCGTCACCCTCAACAGCAACGTGAACGGACATGGCGTCTGGAGCCTGAGCATTCCGGCGACCGATCCGAACAACTTCATCCTGCAGAACCTCAACGAAAGCTTCACCATCAACCACGGCACGGAAGTGGCGTGGGCGGGACACGCCAAATACAGCTTCGGTGACGACAGCTTCTTCACCTCCCTCGAAGGCGGTCTGCGTTATACCGACAGAAAGGCGAATTCCGAGGGTGTCGCCGGCGGCGATGTCGGCTTCTGCGTGCCGGACGGCGCTGGCGGCTGCGCCAACGGCAACGTCACGGCGGTCCAGGCTTTCGGCAGCACGGACTTCTTCCAGACCTTCCACGGCGGCGACGGCAACGAGGCCACCTTCCTCGCGCCTTCCGTCAATTATATGCTCGACAACACTGCGGCTATCCGCAAGTATTACGGTGAAGCTGCCTCCGGCCCCGTCGCCGATCCGGCCAACAGCTTCCGCGACGACGAGAACACCGAAGCCGTCTGGGTGCAGGCGCAGTATCATACCGACCTCCTAAGTTTCCCGATCGACGGGCAGGTCGGCTTCCGTTATGTCAATACCAGCCGCCGCCTCACCGGCGCCGACGTGACCTACGTTCCGGCGGTCACCAACAATGCCACCACCTCCGTCACGCTCAACGGTGAGACCTATGCGCCCGGCGCCACGATCGTGGCCGGCTACAACGAACTGACGCCTTTCGCGACGCCGAAGAGCAACCAGGACTTCCTGCCCAATATCAGCGCGGTGGTGCACTTCACCGACGATCTGCAGGCGCATCTTTCCTTCGGCAAGACCGTGTCGCGTCCTGACTTCGCCTCGCTGAACCCGTCGCTCTCGACCACGCCGCCGACCATCAACCGTCAGGGCAACGGCTCGCAGGGCAACGCGAACCTGTCGCCGATCCGGTCGACGGCCTATGACGTGTCGCTGGAATACTACATGCCGGGCGGCGGTTCGGCCTCGGTCGCCGGCTTCTATCACAACATTTCCGGCTACATCGAACCCGAAACCTACACCGTTCCTTACGACCAGAACTACTGCACGGCGAACGGCATCCCGACGACCGGCGGGCTTTCGGGCCAGTGCAACATCATCATCAGCACGGTGGCCAGCTCCGGCACCGGCTACATCGAAGGCATGGAAGCCAACTTCCAGAAGTTCTTCGATTTCCTGCCGGGGGCCTGGTCGGGCCTCGGCATCCAGGCCACTTACACCTGGATCCAGTCCAACGCGCCGATCCCCGGCCAGAACGGGAATCCGACGACGTCCGGCGAATTGACCCAGGTGTCGAAGAACAACGGCAGCCTGATGCTGATGTACGAAAAGTACGGGTTGTCGGTGCGCTTGGCGGCGACGTACCGCAGCAAGTACATCGAGAGCTACTATCCGGGCAACAACACCTTCCCGCCCATCGACTACGTCAAGCCGACGACCTATCTCGATCTGGGCGTGAATTACGCCATCACCAACCAGATCAGCGCGTCGTTCGACGCCACCAACCTCCTGGGCGCGTACTACAACAGTTACTCGGGAACGCCTTTGTTCCCGCGTGACATCAGAAGCGTCAACAAGACCTATTCGATCGGTCTTCACTATCGTCTGAACTAGGTCGGCGTCCGTTTTCGCGTGCGGCCGGTACGGGGTTCGCCCCGTGCCGGCCGCGGCGCGGAACAAGCAAAACTGTATCAACAAATCCTCAGGCGAGTTTCCGGAGTGACATTCAAATCCATTTTGTTCGGTTGTTCGGCGGCTTTCCTGGCCGCACTGATGCCCTTATTGGGCGCCGCCCGGGCCGAAACGGCGGAAGGAACGAAACTCGCCGACGGCATGGGCTATGTCAGCCTCGTCCGCCTCGAACACCAGGAGGTGAAAGCGAAGAACGGGCTGGTAATGATCGCTTTCGAGCTGCCCCGGCTTGACGGCATTCCCCTTTACCAAAGCAGCGACGACGGCACCTCCTGGACGTATGTCACGCTGGTGAAAGATGGGGAATTTACCGGCCGCGCGGGCTGCCGGTTGCGCTGGCAGCCGAATTTGATCGAGCTGCCGCGGGACAGCGGCCCGCTGAAGCGAGGCACCTTGCTTCTTTCGGCGAATACCACCTGCGACGACAGCGAGCACAGGCTGGCCGAAGAGCACCTGCAAGTCTATGTCTCGACCGATCTCGGCCACAGCTGGAGCTATCGCGGCACCATCGTGGACGGCATGGGCAACCCCGAGGAAAAGGACAATCACGGCGTCTGGGAGCCCAATCTCGTCATCCTGCCGGACGGCCGCATGGTCGCTTACTACTCGAGCGAAGATCACAAGAAAGACGGCTTCAACCAGTTGCTCGCCCACAAGGTCTCGACGGACGGCGGCGTCACCTGGAGCGAAGAAGTCTACGATTCGGCTGTTCCCGGTGGTGTGGAACGGCCGGGCATGGCGGCCGTCATCAGCCTTCCCGACGGCCGCTATGCTTACACTTATGAAGACATCGACGGCCCCCGGAACAACGGTCAGGTCCATACCAAGTTCAGCCGCGACGGGCTCGATTGGGGCGCCCCCGCAGATCGCGGCTGGCCGATCGCGACCATGGGCGGCGCTTGGCCTGCCGCCTGTCCCCAGATCAACTGGTTCCCCATCGGCGGGCCGAACGGTGTCCTGGTGGTCAGCGCGGAACGCGCCGGCGGCAGCGGCGATCCCGGCGGCCGCTCGCTTTACTGGAACAACGATCTCGGCCGCGGACCCTGGTGGGAAATCCGTGCGCCCGTGCAGAAGGCGACCGGGAACATAGCTGCGGGTTGGACGCAGGCCCTGATGTTGAAACGCGACGGGCGTCTCTTGCACATCACCTCGTCGTCAACGTCCGCGCATCCGGAAAACGCGGACGGGAATGAAATTCTCTATGCGGCGGCGCCGCTTTCCTTCTCGCGCTACGAGGCCGAGGATGCGGCCCGCTCGGGTTCGGCGGCCTATATCCGCGACGACCGCATGTCCAACCGCGGCCGCGTGCGCCTCGCCTCGGGTGAGATGGGCCGGCTCGACTTCGACATTTATGTGCCGCAGGCGGGCACCTATCCCGTGAGCGTGCGCTACACGCCCGCCACCCTGTCGCCGGCCGAACCGAATCTCAGCGTCAACGGCGCCCGCATCGCGCCGCTGGTCGAACAGCCTTCCGGCGACTGGCTGCTGATGACGGGCCGCATCAAGCTGACTGCGGGCAGCAACCGCATTTCGATCACGGGCGGCAAGAACTCCGCCGATGTCGATTATCTCGAATTGGGTACCCCGGCACCGCAACGCAAAAGGTAAGAGCCATGAAACGAGGAAATGCCTTGGTGATGAGCCTGGCGGTCGCGCTGCACCTGGGCGGGGTGGCACCGGCGGCCACGGCGGAGCAGAGCCGCTTCGGCACTTTGCCGGACGGACGCCCGGTCGATGCGGTGACGCTCAAGAACACGAACGGCATCGAAGTGCGCGTCATCGCGTATGGCGCCGCGATCCAGTCCGTGATCGTGCCCGACGCAAAGGGCCAACGAGCGGACATCGCGCTGGGCTATGCCGCCATCGGCGATTACCTCGACAAGCCCCAATATTTCGGCGCCACGGTCGGCCGTTTCGCCAACCGCATCGCCAAAGGCCGCTTCAGCCTCGACGGCAAGACCTATCAACTGCCCCTGAACAACGGACCCAATTCGCTGCACGGCGGCGACAAGGGTTTCGACAAGGTTCTCTGGACGCTCAAGAAGGTCAGCCAGGGCAAGACGGCCAGCGCCACCTTCACCTATCTCAGCCCCGACGGCGAAGAGGGTTATCCCGGCAAGCTCGCCGTGACGGCGACCTACAGCCTCGGCGAAGACAACCAACTCACCATCGACTACCGGGCCAGGACCGACAAGCCCACCATCGTCAATCTCAGCAATCACACCTATTGGAACCTGTCGGGTGAAGGCTCCGGCAGCGTGATGGACGATCTGCTCACCATCCCCGGCGAAGCCATCACCCCGACGGATGCGAGTTTGATCCCCACCGGCGAATTCATGCCGGTAGCGGGGACGCCCTACGATTTCCGCAGCGCCAAGCCGATCGGAGAGGATATCCGCGACGGCCGTTCCGAACAGCTGCTGGCCGGGAAAGGCTACGACATGAACTGGGTGATCGGCCGCACCCGGGCAGACAAGCTCCGTCTCGTCGCCCGCGTCGAAGACCCGCGTTCCGGGCGGGTGCTGGAACTCTTCTCGGCCGAACCGGGACTGCAATTCTATTCGGGCAATTTCCTGGACGGCACCGTGGTCGGCAAATCCGGACATACCTACCGCCAGGGCGACGCCTTCGTGCTCGAACCCCAGCTCTTCCCCGATACGCCGAACCATCCCGATTTCGGCACGGCCCGCCTCGATCCGGGAAAAGAGTACCGCAACGTCATGACCTACCGGTTTTCCGTGGCGAAGACCCGCTGAAGAGGACGAGACCATGAGACGCTTTCTTTCCGTTCTGGCCGCAGCGATCCTGTCGGCGGGCCTTGCCCATGCGGATGCGGCGCGCTGGCCGGAGGCCAAGGCGAATGCCTGGTACGGCGCCCAGCCCTGGCCGCTGGGCAGCAACTACGTCCCGGCCGACGCCATCAACCAGCTCGAGATGTGGCAGGGTGCGAGCTTCGATCCCAAGCGCATCGACCTGGAACTCGGCTGGGCGGAGAAGCTCGGCATGAACACCATGCGCGTGTTCCTGCACGATCTCTTGTGGGCGCAGGACCCCAAAGGCTTCAGCGCCCGCCTCGATACCTTCCTCGCCATCGCCGCCAAGCATCACATCAAGCCGGTGTTCGTGCTGTTCGATTCCTGCTGGGACCCGAACCCGAAACTCGGTCCGCAGCATCCCCCCATTCCCGGTGTGCACAATTCGGGCTGGGTGCAGTCGCCCGGCACCAAGGCGCTCGACGACCTCGGCCAGGAAGCCCGGCTCGAAGCCTATGTGAAAGGCGTGGTCGGCCGTTTTGCGCAGGATGACCGCATCCTGGCCTGGGACGTCTGGAACGAACCGGACAACGGCGGCGGCGGCAATTATGCGGCCGAAGAGTCGAAGCACAAATTCGAGCGTGTGGCCGCCCTCCTGCCCAAGGTCTTCGCCTGGGCGCGCAGCGTAGGACCGAAACAGCCGCTGACCAGCGGATTGTGGCACGATCCCGCCTGGAACCGGCCCGCCGGCCTCAACGCCGTCGAAAAGACGCAGCTGGAGCAATCCGACGTCATCAGCTTCCACGAATATGGCTGGCCCGAGGCTTTCGCCGCGCGCGTCCGCGAGCTTCAAGGCTACAGCCGCCCCATCATCTGCACCGAATACATGGCGCGCGGCAACGGCTCGACCTTCGACGGCGACCTGCCCATCGCCAAGCGCGCCAATGTCGGCATGATCAACTGGGGCTTTGTCAACGGCAAGACGCAGACCGACCTGCCGTGGGATTCCTGGCACCGGCCTTACGTGGACATGCAGCCGGCCATCTGGTTCCACGACGTCCTGCACAGCGACGGCACGCCCTACCGCAAGGCGGAGGCCGAGATGTTGAAAGCCTACAGCGCGGCGCCCAAAGGCATCGTTCCGGCCTTGCCGTCATCCGCCGATTGAGGGAATTCGAATGCGCAAAGCGAGTCTGTTCGGCGTTGCCTTTTTTCTCCTTCCGGTCCTGTTTTATCCGGCCTCTGCGGGCGGACCGCCGTCGCAGGTCGTGCCGGTATACACGCCGGACATCGCGCGTGATCCGCAGGAGGACGCGAGCTATCCCCGCGTCATCCGCCTAGCGCATGCCGGCGCACAGAACGGCACGCTGCTGGCGACGTTCTTCCACAAGGGTGTGAAGACGGCGGGCGAGTTCCCGATCTATCGCTCCGGCGACGACGGGCGCAGCTGGTCCAAGCTGCCTCTCGGCGTCGTGCGCGAAAGCCTGCACGGCTGGGATCTCGATGCCCCGACGCTGTTCGAGCTGCCCCGCGCCATGGGCGATTTGCCGGAAGGCGCGCTCCTGGCCGCCGGTACGGCCTGGCACCACGGCGACTTCACCCGGCAGGACATGCAGGTCTATGCCAGCACCGACCAGGGACGGCATTGGACCTACCGCAGTTCCTGCGCGCGCGAGACGGGCATGCCGAACCATCAGGGGCTGGGCATCTGGGAACCCACCTTCGCCGTCGCCAAGGACGGGTCGCTCGTCTGCTACTTCTCCGACGAGCGTCCCTCCGTGCAAGGCTACAACCAGGTGCTGGCGCAGGTCCGCAGCACGGACGGCGGCAAATCCTGGGGGCCAGAGGTCTTCGACGTCGCCGTGCGCGACGGACGCCAACGGCCCGGCATGACCACCGTGCTCCGCCTGCCGGACGGCCGCTACGCCATGGTGTTCGAGGATTGCCGGCACGATCTCGATCCGGACACGGCTTGCTCCGTGCGCTTCAAGACGTCGCCCGACGGTCTTGATTGGAATCCGGCCTCGGATATGGGCGTGCGCATCGACACGGCCGATGGACGCCACCTTCTGCATACGCCCATGATCGCGTGGTCCGCGTCGGGCGGGCCACAGGGCACGCTGATCGTCACCGGGCAAAGGGTGGTGCGCGGGCCGGAAGGAGCTTTGACGGTTCTTCCGGAGTCCGGCCGCGTGGTCTTCGTCAACGACAAGCTCGGCAGCGGCCCCTGGCGGGAGGTCGCCTCTCCTGTGATCGTCGATCCCACCGGCGGTTACGGCAAAGGGGAAACGGCGTGTCCGGGCTACAGCTCGCCCATTCTTCCAGACGCATCGGGCCCCGGCTTTCAGGTCATCGCCGGACTTCACATCGCCAACGGCAAATGCCGCGTCGCCATCGCGCACGGATATCTCACCGCCGGCACGGCAAAGCCAGCGCAGCCGCGCGGCGACAAGAGGTGAAACCGGCGCTCTTGGCCGTCGCGGCTTGGCTTGTTCTCGCCGGCACCTCGGCCGGAGCCTTGGCGGAGACCTTCACCAATCCGCTGCTCGACTCCGGGCCCGATCCCTGGGTGACGGCAGATAACGACTTCTATTATTACACCAGCACGCGGGGCAACCGCCTGGAACTGTGGAAGACCAGGGACATCACCGATCTGCGCCATGCCGAAACCAAGGTGGTGTGGCGGCCGCCGGCAACCGGTCCCAATTCGGCCTCGGTGTGGGCGCCGGAATTGCATCGCCTGGGCGGCAAGTGGTTCCTTTATTATACGGCCGTGGACAAGGCTGCCAATGACGATGCGCACCGTCATGTCTTCGTGCTGGAGAACGATGCCGCCGATCCCTTGGCAGGAAGCTGGATCGACCGGGGTATGCTGCATACGTTTTATCCCGGCATCGACGGCACGGTCTTCGAGGACGGCAGCAAGCTCTATTTCGCCTATTCGGCCTATGTCGGTTCCGAGAGCCACATCATCCTCGCCGAAATGCAGACGCCGTGGAGCCTGACGGCGCGGCAGAGCGATATCGCCGCTCCCACATACGACTGGGAAAAACAGGGCGGGCGGCAGATCCTGGAAGCGCCGGAATTCCTGCCGGGACGGGACGGACGCCGTTTTCTCACCTATTCCGCCAGCGCCTGCTGGTCGGACGATTATGCGCTGGGGCTGCTGACGGCTGCGCCCGGCGCCGATCTCCTGGATGCCGCCTCCTGGCACAAATCGCCGCTGCCGGTGTTCCACGCCTCGGAAAAGAACGGCGTCTATGCGCCCGGGCACAACGGCTTCTTCAAATCGCCCGACGGCACGCAGGACTGGATCGTCTATCACGCCAATTCCGCGCCCGGCATGCGCTGCACGAAGCACCGCTCGCCGCGCATCCAGCCCTTCCATTGGTCGAAGGACGGAACCCCCGATTTCGGCGAACCTTTGCCCGCCGGTATTCCCTTGCCGGCCCCATCCGGGACGCCTGTGTGGCGCTAAGAGCCTGTCTCAGGAAGCTTTGCGGTCCCAGCGGTGCGCCCGCAAGGCGGCGACTAGCTGTGCCGGCAGCGGTCCCTTGTCGGGCAGGGCGAGATTTTCGGCGACATGCCCCGGCGCGCGCATGCCCACGATCACCGTGCTCACGATTTTTTCCGACAAGATGAAACGCAGCGCCATTTCGGGCAGGCTCATGCCCTCCGGCAACAAGGCTCTCAACGCCGCGATGCGGGGCAGGGTCTCGGCCAGATTGTCCGCATTGAAATAGCGCGCCCGCCAGTCGCCTTCGGGAAAGCGTGTGTCCGCCGTCAGCTTGCCGCCCAGGCTGCCTTCATCCAGCGGCACGCGCGCAATGACCCCCACGTTGTACAGGCGGCAGGCGGGGAACAGGCGGTCTTCCGGCGCCTGGTCGAAGATGTTGTAGATGACCTGCACGCTTTCGACGAGGCCGGTTTCGATGGCGGCGATGCCGTTCTCCGGCTGCCAGCGGTTGAGGCTGAGGCCGAAGGCCTTGATCGTGCCCGCGGCCTTCAATTCGGCGACGGTATCCTGCCACTCCGCCTCGCGTGCCCAGGCATCCTGCCAGACATGGAATTGCAGAAGGTCGATGGGCCGCCCGAAGGACGCCATGATCTTGCCGGCGTAATCGAGGACGTGCCCGCGCGGGAAGGTGTCCCGCAGGCGCATATCGGGCCTGCTGGGCCAGCTGAAATTGGCCGGCGGGATTTTCGAGGCCAGCACCAGCGGCTTTGCGGGGAATTCCCGCGCCACCTCGCCGATCAGCCGGTCGCTGCGCCCGTCGCCATAGACGAAGGCGCTGTCGTAAAAGGTGCAACCGCCCGCGATGGAGCTGCGCAGCGCCGTGCGGCTCGCCGCATCCTCCGATCCGCTCCAGCTGCCCATGCCCCACAAGCCATGGCCGATCGCGCTGACGTCGAATCCGGTCTTTCCCAAGCGGCGGTATTGCATGCGTTTCGTCTCCCTTGCGGCCAGTATGTAAGACAATCCTGCCGGTATACCAGACGCTGTGGCCGAACAACGCGGCAGAACGGCTTGACCCCCAAACTTATTTATATGATAAATAAGCTCCGGCGGGCGAGCCCGGCAATAAGGCCGAAAATAGCTCCCTGAGGTCCATGGCCGGTTCCCCGCCGGGACGAAATCATGCCAAGGAAGCGCGGACTTCCCGGCGAAGGACTGGACAGGGCAGAGCGGAACATGGCGGATACGGATCACAGCGGCCCCATCGAAGCATCCACGTTTTCGATTCCCGACGGCCGTCTGCTGCATCTCTACGGGCCGTTCACGGGCACGCCCGAATGGACGCTGGAAGGCCATGGCGGGGGTTCCTTTTCGCACCGGCGCTGGCATCCGCTGCGGCGGGAATGGGTGGTGTATTCGGCCCATCGTCAGACGCGCACCTACAAGCCGCCGACCGACGATTGCCCCTTCTGCCCGATGACGCCGGACGGCGAAATTCCGCTGCAGGATTTCTCCATCGCGGTGTTCGACAACCGCTTCTCCTCCTTCCAGAAGAACGCGCCCAAGCCCGCACCCATTCCCGGGCTGGATTTGCCGGTGGAGAGCGCGGCGGGCAATTGCGAGGTCATCGTCTATTCCGCCGATCACCGCGCCTCGATGGCGACCTTGCCGCAGGAACGGCGCGAGCTTCTGGTGCGCGTCTGGGGCGAACGCATCGCCGAGCTGATGCGGATGCCGCAGGTCGAGGTCGTGATGCCCTTCGAGAACCGCGGCGAGGAAGCGGGCGTCACGCTGCACCATCCGCACGGCCAGATTTACGCCTTTTCCTATCTGCCGCCGGTGATCGAGGCGATGGCGGCGGGATTCCGCGACGGCTACAACCTCGCAGGACTTGCCAAGGCGGCGCCTTATGTGGTGTCGGACAGCGAAACCGCTGCGGCCGTGCTGCCGCCTTTTGCGCGCTTTCCCTATGAAGTGTGGATCGTGCCGAAACACTTCCGGCCGTCGCCGCAGGCCCTCACCGCCGCGGAAGTCTCCGATTGTGCCCGCCTGCTGGCCAAGGTCGCCGACACCTACGACCGTTTCTTCGGCCGCATCTGTCCTTATGTGATGCTGGTCTATGCCGCCCCGCGCGGCATGGAAGCCTTCTTCCCCTTCCACATTCAGTTCCAGCCGCTTTTGCGGTCGCCGCAGAAGCTGAAATTCATCGCCGGCTGCGAAATGGGGGCCGGCTCCTTCCTGGTCGATATCCTGCCGGAAACGGCGGCCCAAAATCTCCGCAACATCGAGGCAAGTTCATGACCGGTTTCACCGCCCAAGCTCCGGCGCGCGCCAACATCATCGGTGAGCACACCGACTATGCTCCCAACGGTGGGCATGTGCTGCCGACCCCGCTACCCGTCCATACCACGGTGACGCTGGAAGAGGCTCCGGACCCGGCCGGCCGCCTCACGCTTCTCAGCGAGAAATACCCGGGCCAGGCGGTTCTGCGCAGCCTGTCGGACGAACGCCGCGGCCACTGGACCGATTATGTGGTGGGCTGCCTGAAGGTCGCCGCGGCAAAGGTCGAACTTCCCCCGTTGAAGATCTCGGTGAGCAGCAACGTGCCCATCGGCTGCGGCATTTCGAGTTCCGCGGCCTTGTGCGTGGCCACTGTGCGGGCGACGAAGGCCATGACCGGCGCGCGCTGGAGCGACGAGGAGATCGCCCTCATCGCCTACGAGGCGGAACACGATTATGTCGGCGTCCCCTGCGGAAAGATGGACCAGTTCGCCTCTTCGGTCGGCCGCCCCGGAGAGGCCCTGCTGCTCGACACCAGGACGCTGGAATACCGCAACGTGCCGCTGTCGCAGGAGACGGCCTTGATGCTGGTCGATTGCGGCAAGAAGCACGATCTGGCAAAAGGAGACAGCCACAAGAAACGGCTGGACCGCATGGCCGAATGCATCGAGGCGCGCGACAAGCTCGGCGTGGGAACGCTGTGCGAGCTGGGTTATGACGACCTGCCGCGACTTTCCGCGCTGCGCGAGGTGGTGGCCCGGCGCGCCCGCCATGTCATCACCGAGAATTTGCGCGTGCTCGAATTCGTTTCGGCGCTGGAACGCGGCAACACGGACAAGCAGGCGGATTTGATCGCGGCCAGCCACGCCTCGCAGCGCGACGACTTCGAATGCTCGATTCCCGAGATCGACGCGCTGGTCGAATCTTCCAAGCGTTTCGGCATCCGCGGCGCCCGCATCGTGGGCGGCGGTTTCGGCGGGGCGATCATCGCGCTGGTGCCGCGCACGCAGACGGACGCTTGGTGGTCTTTCGTTTCCAAGGAAAATCCCGACGCCAGCCTGATTTCGCACTATGCGCTGAACCGGACAGAGAATGAGCACGCAGCCTGAATCCGGCACGGTCCTGGTCTCCGGCGGTGCCGGCTATATCGGCAGCCATGTCGTCCATGCCTTGAAACAGGCGGGTTTCGCGCCCGTCGTCATCGACAGCCTGGAGAAGGGCAATCTCTGGGCGACCAAACATGCCGTCGCCTTCCGCCGCGGCGACGTCGGGGATGCGGACTTCGTCCGCGCCGTGTGCGACAGCTTCCAGCCGGTGGCGGCGCTGCACTTCGCGGCCTTCATCGAGGTTGGGGAGTCGGTGGAGAAGCCCGATCTCTATTTCGAGAACAACCGCGACAAGGCGAAGATTTTCTTCGAGGTGCTGGCCGAAAAGGCCGTGCGCCATGTGGTGTTCTCGAGCACGGCGGCGGTCTACGGCGAGGCGGAAGAAGGCCTCATCCGCGAAGAGGCCCCCATGCGTCCGATCAATCCTTACGGCCAGTCCAAGCTGGAAGCGGAACAGGCCCTGCGTTCTCTCTCCGGCATCGCCTCGGTGGCGTTGCGCTATTTCAATGTGGCGGGGGCCGCGCCTGCGGCGGGGCTGGGCGAAGCCCATTTCCCCGAGACGCATGTTATCCCGCGGCTGGTTCTGACGCAGATCGGACTTCCCGAAGACGTGCTGGCCGCCCTGGGCTTGCGCGGCGGCTTCAAACTGTTCGGCACCGATTATCCCACCCGGGACGGTACGGCGATCCGCGATTACATCCATGTCTGCGATCTGGCCGAGGCGCATATCCTGGCGCTCACCTACCTTCTGGGCGGCGGGCGGACCGACATCTTCAATCTCGGCAGCGGCGCCGGTTTCTCGGTCGGCGAGATCGTCGCCGCCGGGCGTGTGGCACTCGAGCGTCCGGACTACATGCCGGCCATGGCGCCCCGGCGGCCCGGCGACCCTGCCATGCTGGTCGCCGACAGCACCAAGGCCCGCACCGTGCTGGGTTGGGCGCCGCAGCGCGGCATCGAAGAGATGATCCGCTCCGCCGCCGAGTGGCATCGCAGCGCGACCTATCGCGACACAATTCTGGCGAAGGCGCGCGCCGCCGCGGTCTAAGCCGGCAAGGGGGCGTCCCGGCCCGATGGTCGGTGCTTGAACGGGGGGCGGGTGAGATGGCAAGCGCGGCAGGCAGAGACGGCCAAAATCTGACGCATCGCATCGCCGAAGCCCTGGGCGTGGCGATCGTCTCCGGGGTCTATTCCGTCAAGAATCCCTTTCCCATCGAAGCCGACCTCTGCAAGCAGTACGATGCCAGCCGTAGCGTCCTGCGCGAGGCCGTGAAGATGCTGACGGCCAAGGGCCTGTTGCGCGCCCGCCCGCGTCAGGGAACATGGGTCCAGCCGGAAGAACACTGGAACCTGATGGACCCCGACGTGCTACGCTGGCTCTTGGAGCGCAGGATCACCTATTCCCTTTTGCGCGAATTCGCCCAGGTGCGGCTTGCGGTGGAACCCGGAGCCGCTTCCATGGCGGCAGCAGCCACGCCCGAGAAAAAAGCGGCGATCCGGGCGGCCATCGAGCAGATGGCGCGGGCCGACAACGAGGAAAGCGATCCCCTGCCGTCGGACATCGCCTTCCATATGGCGGTGTTGCAGGCCAGCGGCAACCGTTTTTTCGCCCAATTGGACGGCGTGACCGAGACCGCGTTGCGCTTCAGCATCCGGATGCAGAACCGCTCCAAGGGCGTGCGCCGCGCCAGCGTTCCCGACCACCGGCGCATTTCCGATGCCATCCTGGCGGGCGACGCATCGGGCGCGGAGGAGGCCACGCGGATGCTCATTATCGAAGCCATGGATTTGATCGACAAGGCCGACGCCGAGACCCGCTCCGCAGCGCGGCAGAAAGCCAGGCTTTCGCGTTAAGGCAAGGGGCAAGGCGTTCCGTCTTCAAGCTCGCATGCGCTTCACTCCGCTTTGCCGAAGGCCGCTCCCGGTTTCAGTCCCAAGCGGCGGAAGATCATGGCCGCCGGGCAGAAACCGGTGAGTCCCGCCTGGAACATGTTGAGGCCCGCAAAGGCCGGGAGCAGGTACCAGTAAGGGCTGACGAAGGTGCCGAGCGCCAGTCCGATGAGGATCACCAAGCCGGCAAAAACGAAAACAGCCTGATCGACGTTCATGACGGTCTCCTTGTTCAACGGGGCCGCACCAGGCGGCGGATGCCGAGCGCTTCCATGATCCAGCGCTCGTAGAAGGGTTCGCTTTCGCCGGTGCGGATTTTGCGGATGAAGTATTTCTCGAAGGCGACCTTGGCGTAATGCACCCAGTACCCCTTGGCCGACCAGTTGAGGTTGCGCGGCGGAATCTGCGGCTCGGCGACGAAGGCGACGCCGCCGTCCCCGAAATCGGCGAGACAGACGGCATTCAGGCTAGGCTCCTCGGCGGGCTCCTTGCCTTTCAGCAGCGCGCCGATGTTGTGCGCCGTGGCCGTCACCATGGATTCGATCATGAAGCCCGTCTTGGGCACGCCGACGGGAACGGGGGTGGGGCCGACCGGCGGGATGGCGACCCCCACGCCGATGGCGAAGACGTTGCGGTATTTGGGATTGCGCTGGTGCTTGTCCACCAGGATGAAGCCGCGCGGATTGGTCAGGCCTTCGAGGCCGCGCACCGCCGCCACGCCGCGGAAGGCGGGCAGCATCATGGCATAACCGAAAGGCAGCTCATGGGTCTTCTTCACCGCGCCGTCGTCGCCGACTTCCTCGACGGCGATCTTGCCGGCTTCGACCTTCTGCACCCGGGCCGAGGTGATCCATTTGATGTGGCGCTCGCGCAGCTGGCTTTCCAACAGGCCCTTGGTGTCGCCCACGCCGTCGAGGCCGAGATGCCCGATATAAGGCTCCGAGGTGACGAAGGTCATCGGCACCTGGTTGCGCAGCTTGCGGCGCCGGAGCTCGGTGTCGAGGATGAAGGCGTATTCGTAGGCGGGGCCGAAACAGGAAGCACCCTGTACGGCGCCCACCACGATCGGTCCCGGCGTCCTGGCGAAGGCCTCGAAGGCGGCCTGCGCCCTCTCGGCGTGATCGACGTGACAGATCGATTGGGTGTGCCCGTTGGGGCCCAGCCCCTCGATCTCGTCGAAGGCAAGTTCGGGACCGGTGGCCAGGACGAGGTAGTCGTAGGGAACGAAGCTGCCGTCGTTCAGCTCGATGCGGTTTTCCGCCGGGTGGACCCGCTTGGCGCCCTGGGAGACGAAGGCGATGCCCTTGCGCTGCATCACCTGAGGAAGATCGATTTCCACATCGGCGCGTTTGCGCCAGCCGATGGCGACCCAGGGATTGGAGGGGACGAAGTGATAGCGGCGGTCTTCTCCGATCACGCTCAGCCGGTCGCCGGGCCCCAAAGCGGACAACAGCTCGTATGCCATGATGGTGCCGCCGAGCCCGGCACCGAGAACCACGATATTTGCCATGTCTGCCTCCCCAATCTGCGGCGATCGACCGCTGTTTTGGCGCCCTGGTGTCCCGATTCCGAAATTCGCTTGATCCCTATATCGGCCTCAGGGCGAATTTCAGAATCGAAAGGACACAGAAACTCATTGAATCCTAGTGTCGTTCGGGGTCCGAAGTTCGCGTCATACGCCGATATCGATGACCTTGCGAACTCCGGAACCACGACACTAGAGGCGCATCCGGAGTTGACAATATATACGAATTATCGTATATACGCAACTATGAAAATAAAGCCCGACCAGATGCACACCTCGGCCGGCGAGGCGGAGGAATTGCTCAAGGCGATGGCCAACCGCCACCGACTCTTGATTCTATGCCAGTTGATTGCCGGCGAACATTCGGTCGGCGAATTGGCGGGCTATCTCGACCTGCGCGATTCGACGGTGTCTCAGCACTTGGCGCTGCTGCGCAAGGACGGGCTGGTCGCCACCCGGCGCGAAGGGCAGACCATCTGGTACGCCATTGCCAGCGAACCGGCCCGCATGCTGGTCGAAACGCTCTACCGTATTTATTGCGCCCCGGAACGCCTTTGCACGCCGCGGAGCAAGCCGAACAGCAAATAGAAGGAATCAGGACCGATGAGTCTCAAGAACCTGGAACCGGCCGAGATTGCCCGGCTGCTCAAAGAGGACGCCATCCTTTTGATCGATGTGCGCGAGCCGGGCGAATACGCGGCCCGCCATATCAAGAGCGCCAAGCTGGTTCCCCTATCTACGTTTGATCCGCATTCTCTCCCCAATGGCGGCGGACGCCCTATCGTCTTCCACTGCGCCGTCGGAGGGCGCTCCGCCAAGGCTGTGGCGGCCTGCCAGAAGGCGGGACTCGCCATCGATAGCAACATGAAGGGCGGCATTCAGGCCTGGGTCGCCGCAGGGCTGCCCGTCGAAAGGTGAGGCCATGAACATCTTCGCCGGAATCCTGTCGTTTTTCGGCTTCGGTGCGCCCCATGCGCCCCCGCCGCCTCCGCCCCAGACCTATCTGGTCGAGCCCGTGATGGTGGCGGACGAGAAGGCGGTCTTCGCCACGGTGCAATCGGCCAATGTGGTTCCGGCGCGCGCCCGCATCGGCGGCACCATCATCGAACTGAAGGTCCGGCAAGGCGACCATGTCGAGCAAGGGCAGGTGATCGCCACCGTCAGCGACCTCAAGCTTGGGCTGCAGGCCAATTCCTACGGCGCCCAGGTCCAGGCGGCCAGGGCCCAGCTGGCCCAGACCAAGCTCGATCTCGATCGGGCGCAACGGCTGATGGCGGCCAATGCCATTGCCAAGAACGCCCTCGATCAGGCCAAGACCGCCTACAGCGTGGCGCTCTCGAACGTGAATTCGCTGACCGCCCAGAAGGCCGTGGTGCAGCAGCAATCGGCGGAAGGCGAGGTGCTGGCGCCCCAATCCGGCCGCGTCATCACCGTCCCCGTCACCACGGGCACGGTGCTGATGCCGGGCGATACGGTGGCCACCGTGGCCCAGGGCGACTTTGTGCTGCGCCTGCAGATTCCGGAGCGCCACGCCCGCGACATCAAGGTGGGACAGCCTATCCGCCTCGACGGCGCCGATATCGGCCTCGACGGCCCGCGTTACGGCATCATCCGCCTGGTCTATCCCGAAATCGACAACGGACATGTGGTGGCCGACGCCACGGTGCAGGAACTGGGCGATTATTTCGTCAACGAACGCGTGCGCGTCTGGGTGAGTGCCGGCGAGCGCAAGGCCATCGTCATTCCCGAAAATCTCATCACCACCGAATCCGGCATCGATTACGTCAAGCTCTGGCTCGGCAATGGCCAGACGCTGGCGGTACCGGTCCAGCGCGGCCAGACCATCCACCGGCCGCATCGGCGTGACGGCATCGAAGTTCTCTCCGGTCTCTCTCCAGGCGACAAGCTGCTTAACCCATGAAACTCGGATTTTCCGGCAAGCTGACCCGGGCCACCATCGGTTCGCCCCTGACGCCGCTGTTCCTGCTGGCGGCGGTGATCTTCGGCCTGATCGCAGTGGTCACCATCCCGCGCGAGGAAGAGCCGCAGATCAGCGTGCCCATGGTGGACATCTTCGTCACCGCCGACGGCCTCAAAGCGCCCGACGCCGCCGAGCTGGTAACCAAGCCGCTGGAAGAGATCGTCAAAGGCATTCCGGGGGTCGAACACGTCTACAGCCAAACCCAGGACGACCGCGTGGTGGTCACCGCCCGTTTCCTCACCGGCACCAACGAGGACGAGGCCATCGTCCGCGTCCAGGCCAAGATCAGAGCCAATTACGACCGCATCCCGCTCGGCATTCCCGAACCCTTGATCGTCGGGCGCGGCGTCAACGACGTCGCCATCGAGGTCCTGACGCTGTCGCCCAAGCCGGCGGCCGCTTCCCGCTGGAACGAGAAGGACCTTTATACCCTGGCCACCAAGGTGCAGGCGGAATTGGCCAAGGTGGGCAATGTCGGCCTCACCTATATCGCGGGCGGCTCCGCCGACGAGATCAGCGTCGAGCCCGATCCCGAGCGGCTGGCGCTTTACGGCGTCACGCTGCAACAGCTCGAAGCCAAGATCCAGGGCGCCAACGAATCCTTCCTGGCCGGGCAGTTGCGCGACCACGGCAAGATGGTCGAAGCCGTGGCCGGGAAGACCCTGAACGGCATTCCCGACATCGGCCTGCTCCTGGTCACCACCCGCGACGGCCGCCCGGTCTATGTCCGCGACCTGGCCACCGTCGTCATCGGCCCCAGCCCCGCCGAGCATCACGTCTGGTCGCTGAACCGCACCGGCAAGAACGGCTGGTCCACCGCGCCCGCCGTCAGCATCGCCTTTGCCAAGCGTCACGGCGCCAATGCCGTGGTGGTGGCCGAACAACTGATCAAGCGCACCGGCGAATTGCGCAATTCGGTGATCCCGGCCGACATCAACGCCGAAGTCACCCGCGATTACGGCAAGACGGCCAACGACAAGGCCAACGAGCTGCTCTTCCACCTCGCCCTGGCGACGGTCTCCATCGTCCTTCTGATCGGCTTCGTGGTCGGCTGGCGCGAGGCTGCGGTCACCTTGATCGTCATCCCAACCACCATCCTTCTGACGCTCTTCGCCGCCAATCTGATGGGCTACACCATCAACCGCGTCAGCCTGTTCGCCCTGATCTTCTCCATCGGCATCCTGGTGGACGACGCCATCGTGGTGATCGAGAACATCGCCCGCCACTGGGACATGAACGACGGGCGCACCCACATACAGGCGGCGATCCAGGCCGTGGCCGAGGTGGGCAATCCCACCATCGTGGCGACGCTGACCGTGATCGCGGCGCTGCTGCCGATGATGTTCGTCTCCGGCATGATGGGCCCTTACATGGCGCCCATTCCGGCCAACGCCTCGGCGGCGATGCTGTTCTCCTTCTTCGTCGCCATGGTGGTGGCGCCCTGGGCGCTGCTCAAGCTGGCCGGCAGCAAGAGCAAGGGGGCGCTGCCCGACGAACCGCATACCGAAGGGGCCATCGGCCGCTTCTACCGCCGCCTCGCCTCGCCGATCATCTCCAGCCGCGAGAATTCCAAGAAGTTCCTCAAATACGTCGCCATCGCCACCGGCTTGGTCTGCCTTCTCTTCGTCACCAAGAACGTGACGGTGAAGCTCCTGCCCTTCGACAACAAGTCCGAACTGGAAGTGATGGTCGATCTGCCGGAAGGCGCCACCGTGGAAGACACCGCGCGCGTCTTGTTCCAGGCGGCGGCGATCACCCGGAAGCTGCCGGAAGTCACTTCCATCCAGGCCTATGCCGGCACGCCCGCGCCCTTCAACTTCAACGGCTTGGTACGTCACACCTATCTGCGCGAAAAGCCCGAGATGGGCGAGCTGCAGGTCAATCTGGTCGACAAATCCGACCGCAGCCGCGAAAGCCACGACATCGCGCTCGCCCTGCGCCGGCAGCTTGACACAATCAAGCTGCCACCCGGCACGGTGATCAAGGTGGTGGAAGTGCCGCCCGGCCCGCCGGTGCTGGCGACCTTGCTGGCAGAGATTTACGGCCCCGATTCCAAGACCCGCAGGGCCGAAGCTGAAGAAGTCAAAAAACTGTTCAAATCGGTGCCCTACATCGTCGATGTGGACGATTCCTACGGCCAGCCGCGGCCCCGCCTGCGCATCACCATCGACCAGGACAAGCTGGAGTATTTCGGGGTCGAGCAATCCGACGTCTACGACACCATCAAGGCCCTCTTGGGCGGGGTTCCGGTCGGCTATTCGCATCGCGGCGAGAACCGCGATCCGATCCAGATCGTGGTGCGCCTGCCCAAGAGCGATCTCCAATGGACGCACAAGCTGGAAGCGACGCCCGTCCCGGCCAATGCCATTCCCGGCAACAAGGCGGTGGTGGAGTTGGGCGACGTCGTCCACGTCACGCGCGAGGCCGGTACGCCGACCATCTTCCGCCGCGACATGCATTATGCCGACATGGTCACGGCGGAACTGGCCGGCGAATACGAGGCGCCGATCTACGGCATGCTGACGGTAGACAGCCTGATCAAAAAGCACGATTGGGGCAAGCTGACGCCGCCGAGAATCCTGCTGCACGGCCAGCCCGCCGACGAAAGCAAGCCCTCGCTGTTGTGGGACGGCGAGTGGGAGGTGACCTACGTCACCTTCCGCGACATGGGGGCGGCCTTCATCGTGGCCCTGCTCGGCATCTACATCCTGGTGGTGGCGCAGTTCGGCAGCTTCAAGCTGCCGCTGGTGATTCTGACCCCGGTGCCGCTCACCCTGATCGGCATCGTGCTGGGGCATTGGCTGTTCAACGCCCCCTTTACCGCCACTTCGATGATCGGCTTCATCGCGCTGGCCGGCATCATCGTGCGCAATTCCATCCTGCTGGTCGATTTCATCCGGCACGGCTGGGGTACGAAGCCGCTGCGCGAGGTGCTGCTCGATGCCGGCGCCACGCGTTTCCGTCCCATCCTGCTGACGGCGCTGGCGGCCATGATCGGCGCAGCCACCATCCTCTCCGATCCTATCTTCCAGGGATTGGCCATCTCGCTCTTGTTCGGCCTGGCGTCTTCGACCTTGCTGACGGTGCTGGTGATCCCGGCCATCTATGTCTGGCTGCGCGACCCGGAGCGTCCGCAGCCCGATCCCTCGCAGCGCTGGCGCTTCCTCGATCCGGTGAAGACAAGGGCCTTGCGGCTGTGGCTACGCTTGGCACCGTTCCGGGCCCGGGCAGCGGTGGAACTTCGCCGCGGCGAAGCATTGACGTTAAAATTGCTTCGCCGGCTTGAACCGCTCGGAGCGAAGCTGCTGCTCAAGGCCGCACCGTACAAGACCGGGCTGCTCGCCTTCCTGGCGCGGCGCTTCCCGGCCGTTTTCGGCGGCTAGCTTTTCGCGAGCTGTAGCCGGAAATCGGCGGAATCGTTTTGTACGCTGCCGAGCTTCGAGTCTGTGACACGCGCGCCGCCATGGACGTTCTCGCCGATCCAGACGCCGTGGCGCCCGGCCGCGCCGATGCCGCTGCCGACGATGGAAATGTGCCGGAATTGGGCGTCGCTTAGGCGGCGCCCACCGGCGATATCGGGCGGCACGATGATGCCGAAGCCGTCTGAAATGCTGTCGCGGATGTCGATGCCGCTGACGCGCAGGCCCGCGATATCCTTGCGCTGCATGCAGATCTGGAACGCCGCCCGCCAGGTCCAGCCCTGATCGTAGCCGCCGCAGCGTTCCAGGCGGCAATTGCGCACCACGGTCTCGCCGCTGAAATTGTTGTCGGTGGTTGCGTCCGACGTGGGGAAAGTGGTGCTGATGAGGATGCCGCAGCCCGAGGCGATGTCGCGGAACAGGCAGTCCTCGATGCGGTTGTTCGCCCCGCCATAGATGGAGCCGCCCTGTGCCAGGAAGGGCAGTTCCCCGGTGCAGCGCCGGATCAGGTTGTTGCCGGGCTTTACGCTTTCCTGGCGGAAGCCCTGGTCGGAAGGTGCCGGCCAGATGGCAAAGCAGTCGTCGCCGGTGTTGCGCGCCGTGCAGTTCTCGATGGTGCTGTCGTGCACGTCCACGCAGAGATTGATGCCGTCGGCGAAGGTGTTGCGCAAGCGGCAGCCTTCAATCCGGATGTTGCGGCAGACATAGAACCACATGCCGACCTTGGTGTGCTCCACCCACAGCCGCGAGACGGTGCAGTTGCTGCCGCGGGCGCCGAAAATACCGTCGTTCTGTTCGCTGTCGTTGCGGTATTTGAGTTTGCCCATCAGCGCGAAATCGGCCAGGCGGCTGTTCTCGCCCGTCAGCTTGAAGCGCAAGCGCCGGTCCGGCTGGGGATAAAGCGCTTCGTCGCCCACGAAGGTGGTGTGCCACATTCCGGCGCCCTGCAAGGTGACATGCGAGGGCAGTTCGATGTCGCCGGTCAGCTTGTAGGTGCCGGCCGGCACGAAGGCTATCTTGCCCTGCTGGGCGGCGGCCTTCAGCAAGGCGCGCAAGGTTTCGGTGTCGTCGCTGCGGCCGTCGCCGTCCACGCCGAAATCGGAGAGCGAGACGGCGTTGTCCGGCCGCGGCAGAGGCGGCGGCGCCATTTCCAGATCGATGAGATCGACGATGCAATAAGGCACTTGCCCGCCGGCGAACACCAGCGTCAGCACATCGCCTTTGGCCAGGGAAAGTCCGAGCAACCTGGCGTCGTCGTAGAAATGGCGCGGCCGCCCGTCCTTGGGATCGTTGCTGAAGGGATAATCGCCGTAAAGCCAGGTGAAGCGGGAGGTCAGGGGAATCTCCCCGAGCAGCGCCCCGTTGCAGTGAAGGGCAAGCTTGTCGTCCAGCCCGCCGCCTTCGGGCGCATCCGGTATGGAATAGCGCACCACCATGGCATTGGCGGGCGCGCGCACCGTGAATTCGAGGCTGTCGCCCGGTCCCAGCTTGACGCAGGTCTGGCGGGAGGATTCGTTCTCCACCCTATAGGGCCCGAATTTCGGCCCCAGCACCGCACCGGCCGTCTTCATCTCCTCGGCCTGATAGCTCGTCCAGGCGGTGTCGGCGCCGATGGGACGGCGCAGCTTGCGCCGGGCGGCATAGGAGGGGACCGCCGCCAGAAAAGCGGCCGTGCCGGCAAGAAGCTCTCGACGGTTCATGCGAAACCCCTTTTAAACCACGATTTTAGGCCACTTTTTCGGCCCGTTCCATCATCGCGCGTTTGCCGGGGGCGCAGATCAGCTTCCGCCCCCACACCACAAAGCAATGGCTCTGCCGGTTGGAGGGGGCGGCCGCCACCTCGACTCCGCCCTGCGTGATCTTGATGTCGAAGCTGTCGCCTTTGTAGGCCAGCTTGAAGCGAAGGCTCTTCCAGCTCTTGTAGAGCCGCGGCGCGATGACGACCCCGTCGTTTCCGGCGCTGACGCCGCCGAAGCCGAAGATCGCCGTCATCCAGGCGCCGCCATTGGCGGCGGGGTGCGAACCGCCCATGAAGACCGTCCCCACATAAACCCGGTATTTCGCTTCCAGATCGAGCTGGGCGGTCTTGAGGAAGTACCGGTAGGCGGCTTCCAATTCGCCGAACTCCGACGCCACCATGGCATAGGCCGAGGCGGACAGGCTGGAGCCGTGTTCGGTGCGCGGCTCGTAGTATTCCCAATTCGCCCGCTTGACCGCGGTGGAATAGCGATCCTTGAACAGGTTCAGCATCATCACCACATCGGCTTGCTTGATGACCTGGGTGGGGACGGCCAGACCCTGGCTGGCGCCGAGATATTCGTCGGGATGGATGCGCTGGGCCTTCAGCGCCTCCACCGGCACGTCCTTGAGATTGAAATAGCCGTCGAACTGCTCGATCAGGCCGCTCTGCGTATCCGGCTCGGGCACATAGAGCAGACGCGCGGCCTCCGCGAACAGCGGCAGTTCCTTGGCGATTCCCAGCCGGGCGATAAGTGCGGCGAAGGCGTCCCGATGGTTCCGTGCCAGGTAGTCGGCCGCGGCCTCGGCGATCTCGAAGGTCGCCTTGGCCACCATGTTGGTGAAGACGTTGTTGTTGACGCGTTCGTGGTATTCGTCCGGGCCGATGACGTCCAGGATTTCGTAGCGGTTCTTGTCCTTCTTGAAATAGGCGTAGGAGTAATAGAACCGCGCGCATTCCAGGATGACTTCGGCGCCGCCTTCCAAGAGCAGGCCGTCGTCACCCGTCAGTTTGAAGTAATCCCACATGGCGATGGCGACGTCGCCCGAGATGTGCACCTGCTTGTCGCGGAAATGGGTGCGCAGCTCGCGCTTGGTGAGCGGATCGCCGATGTTGAAATAGGTGCAGGCGTCGTCGCCGGTTTCCTGGCTTTCCCAGGCATAGAAGGCGCCGCGGAAGCCGGCTCCTTCGGTGCGGGCCTTTCGCCTGGCGCCGTCGAGCGTACGGATGCGGTAGCGCAACAGCTCGGCCGCCTTCTCCGGACAGGTGTGGAGGAAGAAGGGCAGCATGAACATCTCGGTGTCCCAGAACACCGCACCTTTGTAGACCTGCCCCGAAAGGGCGCGGGCGGGAATGGAATTCCCGCTGCCGGCGACGGGCGCCACGATCAGAAGCTGGAAAATGCAGTAGCGCAGGGCATGCTGCGCGTTCTCGTCGCCTTCGATGACGACGTCCGAGCACGACCATTTCTCGTCCCACACGGCCCTGTGCTCGTCGAGACAGGTCTGCCAGCCCAGTGCCTTCGCCTCCTGCGCGATGTCTAGAGCAGCTTGCGCGGCGGGCGCCGCCATGCGGTCGAAGTCGGTGACGACCGCGAAGTACTTCCAGAAGGTGTAGGTCTTTCCGGCTTCGGCCCGGAACGAGACCAGGCGCAGGTTGCGGTTCCCGGCGATCTTGTGGCTTTCGCGGCCGAAGGGAATGAAAGCCGCTTCGGCCACGGCCACGGTCTTGCCCGCCTCGTTGCTGCGTCCGGTCACCAGCAGCGTGTCGCCATGTTTTTCGAAACCAAGCTCGCGCAGATGCGGGCCGTTGAGATCCCAGATGTTGCCGTCGATGCCGGTCTCGATTTCGACCTCGACAGCGGCGTCGCAACGGATGCTGTAACACACCGCGCCCAGATGGGGCCGTGCGGCGGAAAGAAAACGCGTCGAAGCGACCGTGACGGTCTTGTCACCGGCGGAGAACACGGTCTCGCGCTCGAAGGCAGCGCTCTTCAGGCAAAGCGTCTGGCGATGGCTCTTGACCGGCGTGACAAGCGCGGAAACCGCCATGCCGTCCAGCGTGATGCGGGTGAAACCGCCGTTGGGGGCGTTGACGGGCTCGCGCCAGGCTTCACCCACGCGGTCGAAGACGCCGGCCAGGGTGATGGCGACCAGTTCGCCGGGGCCGTATTCGTCCAGCGTGCCGCGATAGCCCATATAGCCGTTGGCGATCTGGTAGATGTTGCCGCTGCGCATGATCGCTTCGCGATCGCGTGCGAAAGAGCGTGTCTCGACTTTCCAGGGATCGCTCATGCCGTTTCCCTGAGGTTGTCTTTGACGAACGCCATCAGCACGCCGGCCAGCACCATGGCCGCCCCGCCCAGCACGATGGCGTAGATCGCCTGGCCGCCGAAGAGGTTGTGCACCAGGAGGCCGAGCACGGCCGAGGCCAGGATCTGCGGGATGACGACGAAGAGATTGAACATCCCCATGTAGACGCCCATTTTCTTGTGCGAAACGGCGCCTGCCAGGATGGCGTAGGGCATGGTGAGCAGGCTGGCCCAGGCGATGCCCACGGCGGTCATCGAAACCAGCAGCAGCTGCGGGTCCTTGAAGAGGTACATCGACATCAGGCCCAGCCCGCCGATGACGAGGCAGACCACATGGGTCGCCGCCCGGCCCGCCTTGCGCGCCAGGGGCGGCAGTAGGAACGCCACCAGCGCGGCGACGCCGTTGAAGACGGCCATCAAGACGCCCACCCAGTTGGCGCCGTCGTTATAGACGGCCGAGGTCGGATCGCTGGAGTGGAAGTGAAAACTGGTCACCGCCGAGGTGGAATAGATGAACAAGGCGAACAGCGCGAACCAGGTCAGCATGGTGACCAGCGCCAGCTGCTTCAGCACGCCCGGCATGGCCTTGAGGTCGCCGACGATCTCGACCAGCCCGCCCGCCTTGCCGCGCTTGGTTCTGGCGGCGGCGGCGAGCTGCAACAGGCCATAAAAGGCAAGGCCCACCGAGAGAATGTAAAGTCCCGGATACCAGGCGAGGGCGGCCACCGCATAGGTGAGGGCGGCGCCGAACAGGATCAGGCCCCAGCCCTGGACGAGGCAGCTGTTGCGGTCGAGCACGACCGCGGCGGTGCTTTCCTCGGCGGCGTTGCCGGCGCTGAAGGATTGCAATTCGGCCGGGGAATATTCGCGCACCTTGAAGATGGTCCACAAAACGGTGGCGATGAAGGCGACGCCGCCGATATAGAAAGACCATTTCACCGAGGGCGGAATGATCCCGATAGGTGCGGTATTGGCGATATGCAGCCAGTTGGCGAAGACCCAGGGACAGACCGAAGCCACCACCGAGCTGACGCCGATAAAGAAGGTCTGGACGGAAAATCCCAGCGTCTGCTGATCTTCGGGCAGCATGTCGCCGATGAAGGCGCGGAAGGGCTGCATGGTGATGTTGATGGACGCGTCCATGATCCACAGCATGCCTGCCGCGATCCAGAGACTAGGCGAATTGGGCATCATCAGCAGCGCCAGCGACGACAAAATGGCGCCGATCAGGAAATAGGGTTTGCGGCGGCCGAGCCGGTTCCAGGTCTTGTCGCTCATATGGCCGATCAAGGGCTGGATCACCAGGCCGGCAACGGGGGCGGCGATCCACAAAATCGGGATGTTCTCGACCTTGGCGCCCAGGGTCTCGAAGATGCGGCTGATATTGGCGGTCTGCAGGGCGAAGCCGAACTGGATGCCGACATAGCCGAAGCTCATGTTCCACAATTGCCAGAATTCGAGCCGGGGTTTTCTTGTCATTGCAGTCTCGTACCCGGAGCGCCGGGCTGCGTGCGGACCGTGTTTTCGAACCAGCTTTCGATTTCTGCAAGCGTGATTTGCGACAGGTCGTCTACCACCAGGTCGGCACCGTTGCGGCGCAACGCCTCGCCGTTGTCTTGACGTGCCACGCCCAGCGTCAGGCCGAAGCGGCCGCGCGCCCCGGCCGCAACGCCGCTGACGGCATCTTCTATCACGGCCGTGCGGTGTCTTGCGGCACTGAGCCGTTCACAAGCCACGGCGAAGATGTCGGGGGCCGGCTTGCCCAGAAGCCCCAGCTCCGCCGCAACCACGCCGTCGATTCGTGCCGCGAAGAGGCCGGCAATGCCCGCTTTCTCGAGTACCCGCCCGCCGTTTCTGGAGGAGGTCGCCATGCCCACCTTGATGCCCGCTCGCCACAGCGTGCCGATCAGCGCCAGGGTCGACTCGAACACCGTCACCCCGACCTCATCGAGGACGCGGTTGAAGCTCTCGTCCTTGCGGTTGCCGAGCCCGCACACCGTCTCGCGGGCAGGGCCGTCCGCGGGATCGCCTTCGGGCAGCGTCAGGCCGCGGGATTGCAGGAAAGCCGCCACGCCGTCGTAGCGCGGCCTTCCGTCGACATAGGCAAGGTAATCGTCTTGCGTGAAAGGCACGAACGGCGCACCGGTTTTTGCACTCCTGAGGCGCAGAAACGCATCAAACATGCTTTTCCACGCCGCCGCATGCAGCGCGGCCGTATCGGTGACAACCCCGTCCAAGTCGAAAATGACGGCATCAAAATACATGAACAGACGCCCCCGGACGAACCGCCGGACGGGATGGCGCGCTCGTGCCTATGGATGCGGCGTGGCGACGAAGAATGCTTAACCGGATTCGCCCACGCATGGTTGAACTCGAACACTATCCGCAGGCGACGCATGACCGTCCGGCCACTGGCGACGAACCCGCCGCAGCCATTATCGCCACTGCGGCAACGCTGCCAATCGGAATGCATACGTATACTTGGATGATGGAGCAGGTTTGCGCCGCTGCCGCTGCGCTGTGGCGCAAACGCCATACGCGATCGCACGCACTGCTGCCTATCTCATGTATACGTATACGGCGGCATTGGCATGGCAGGCATTGTGGCGAGATTATGCTAGCCGATCGCGTGCGGTCTTCGGACTGTGTTGCGCGAAGAGAAATGTCATCAGGGGCATCCCTTAATATAATCGATGCGCGCAAGCGCGACTAGGGAAGGGGGGATCTCGCCAATGCTCTGTTTTGGACGACAGGCTGCGGGAAGAGACGCTGCGGCAACCGCCGTCAGCACTTTCCTTTCGGCGATGTCTCTGGCGACAGACGGATGCGGTCCTCAAGGGACTGCGGCAGCCGTCACGGCGCTCATGAAAAAAGGTTGGGAGGATTGACAGAATGCGTATTTGGAATTCAGGCCGTAAGGCCGCCATGCGGGGAAGCGCGTCTCTCATGGTGTTGGCGGCTCTGACCGCCGTCCCGGCGCTGGCACAGACCAGCGACACGGGAAACGTCGAAACGGTGGTCGTCACCGGCATCAAGGCCTCGTTGGAAAGCGCGGTCAGCATCAAGCGGAACGCGGACACCGTCGTCGATTCGATCACCGCGAACGACATCGGCGTGTTCCCCGACAAGTCCGTTTCCGACGCCATCCAGCGCGTGCCCGGCATCACCGTGTCGCACCTGCAGTCGGACGACGATACCACCCATCCCTCGGGCGAGGCGACCGGCGTGCTGGTTCGCGGCCTCACCTTCGTGGAGACGAATTTCAACGGGCGGGACAGCTTCTCGGCCGACGGCCACCGCGGCCTCAACGTCAACGACGTCTCGCCGGAAATGATCGGCGGCATCGACGTCTATAAGAACCAGACCGCCGATATGATCGAAGGCGGCATCGCCGGCACGGTGGACATCCGCACGCGGATGCCGTTCGATTCGGACGATCATATCCTGTCGGGTTCGGTCAAGATGAATTACAACGACCGCGCCGACGACGTGACCTATGACTACTCCGGCGTCGGGGGCAAGAACTTCGACACCCCCTATGGCCGCATCGGCTTCCTGGTGGGCTACGCCAATTCGCATGTCGTGACGCAGACCAACTCGGTCATCATGCTGCGCAACGGCACCTTCTGCTCGGCCGGCGCGACGAACCCCGACGGCAGCGCCATTGTCGGTTCCGACGGCTCGATCCCCTGCACGGCCAATCCCTACGGCGGCAGCGGCTGGGCCTACATTCCCGACGAAGTGAACTATTCGCGGGTCAACTACGACCGCAAGCGCGAAGGCAAATCGGCCGAGTTACAGTGGGAAAGCCCGAATAAGGAACTGCGCTGGAACTTCCAGTATAACGAATCGAACTATCGCAACGCCTGGCTTGAGCACAGCTCGAACATCAACCTCTTCAGCTTATGGGCAGCCCCGGGCTTCGACCCGATGGCCACACAGGCGGTTGTGCCGGCCTATGGGACCTCGAACTTCACCTTTAATCCCAACGGCACGCTGAAGTCGGGCGTGATCGCCAATCCCTACGGCGGTGCCTGGATGGGTTCGTGGGGTGAAACTACGGCCCAGTCCACGGCTGCGGCGTCGGTCATTCCGGGCGTGCCGTACCTCAATGCCTGCAACAGCCCAATTGCGACGGAGACCTGCGTCGACAAGACCACGATGGGCGACACGCTGGAAAACCAGTCGCGCGTCTTCAATCATTCGGAAGGCACGCGCGATCTGTCTACCAACCTGCAATGGGACGTGACCAGCAAGCTGCATGCCACCTTCGACGGCCAGTACATCAGCGCTAAGACCGACAACAACGACATGCTGGTGGCCGATGACGTTTCGGTCAACGCGAAGTACGAGCGCGACGGCAACGGCGCGCCGCAGATCACGCTGCTGCCGCCCGACAACTTCAATTTGGCCCCGGGCTTCCTGACCAACCCGCAGAATTACTACAGCGCCTTCATTCAGGACCATAAGGAGCACAACAACGCCCAGGAAATCGCGTTGAAAGGCGATGTCCAATGGGATGTGGACAATGGCTGGCTGAACTACATCAAAGCCGGCGTGCGCTATACCAACCGCAAGCAGGTGGTGCGTTATTCGGCCTATAACTGGCAGGCGGTGTCGGCGACCTATATGTGCAACGGCCCGGCCTTCAGCATCGCCAACACGACGCCGTCGGCCTATCCGGCGGCATGCGGCAACTCCACCATGTTCACCGGTTACGGCTCGAACATCTGGGAAACGGAGAGCCTCGGTAGCGGCTTCTACAATGGCAGCGTCTTCAATCCGGGCGCGACCGTCTGGCTGAAGAATTCCATTCTCGAAGATCCTAACGCCGTCGCCGACGCGATGGGCCATAAGGAGGTCGGAACCGCCGGCTCGTGGGATCCGGTCTGTAATCGTGCCAACACTACCGACTGCTACCAGCCGTCAGAGGTGATGAATGTGACGGAAAAGACCACGGCCGGCTATCTGATGGTTGCCTTCGGCGGCGACGATCTGGCGATCATCGGCATGCCGGTGTCGGGCAATATCGGCGCCCGCTACATCAAGACCGAGTTGACCAGCACGGGCGGCGTCTCGTACCCGGACGACAGCTGGTACCAAGCCCAGCTTAGCTCGGTCTGTAATGCGCCGCTTTCCGGCAACAACGTCACCAACATCGGTTGCTGGCTGACGCCGGGGTTGGATGCCTTCAGCAATGGCGGTTCCGGCCTCAATACCTACGGCAAGACCACCTACAATATGCTGCCGAGTTTCAACCTGAAGTTGGACCTGACCGACAACTCGATCATGCGTTTTGCGGTTTCGGAAGCCCTGTCGCGTCCGGACTTCGGCTATCTGCGTAACTATGTCGGCATCACGGCGCCGGCCATCGACGTGACCAACACTTCGCAATACGTGACCTACAACTCGCCGACGGCGGCGCATACGCCGGCAAACGTGACCGGTTATAATTTCGTGTTCATTGCCAATGCGGGCAACCCGGCCCTGAAGCCGATGACCGCCTGGCAATATGATGCGACGTACGAGCACTACTTCAGTGCTTCCAGCTCGTTCACCGCGGACGTGTTCCTGAAGGAGCTGAACAACTCGATCGCGTACGGCGATATCACCCGCGCCATTACCAACAACGGTGCGACCGAGAACATCCTGGTCCGCGGTCCGGTCAATTCTCCGGACGGCGGCGAGCTGTGGGGCTTCGAAGTGGCGTATCAGGCCTTCTTCGACTTCCTGCCCGATCCCTTCGACGGTCTCGGTGCGCAATTGAACTACATCCACACCCATCAGGCTGGCATCCACAATTCCAACCTGGCGGTTCAGCCCGGCTACATCGCCGGCAGCACCATCGCCTACGGCGGCGGTCTGCAGATCGACAATGCGATCATCGACTCGCACCGCTTGGCCGGTATCTCCGATGACTCCTACAACATCATCGCCTTGTACGAGAAGGGGCCGATCGGCTTCCGTCTCGCCTACAACTGGCGTTCGTCCTTCCTGACCGACAACCTCGACTGCTGCACCGGCACGCCGATGTTCCAGAAGTCGGCCGGCTTCCTCGACGGGTCGATCCGGTATGACATCGACGAACACTTCCAGGTTTCGCTCGATGCCTCTAACCTCCTCGACACGCCGGTCATCTTCCAGCAGCAGGTCCTTGGCGACACGTCGCTTTCGCCGAACGCCAAGCCGGTCAAGCTCGACACCGGCTGGAGCCGGAGTGGCCGTCTTTTGCAGTTCGCGATCCGCGCGAAGTACTGAGTGGAAACGGCGGGGCGCCGTGAGGCACCCCGCTCTTCATGGATTACCTTTCCCTGAAGACCTGCTGGGGCCCGCTTTTGTTGGCGGGCCCCTTCTTTTGAACGTGTCTATTCTCGGTTGTGACTGGGCGAGGACGCCAGGCCACGCTGTTTTTCCTCAAGATTTGTGGCATTCTAAGGTGTTTCGTGACATGGGCTTACAGCCGATGGGCGGCAAGCGCGATTCTGAATCCGGCTCGGCAGGGCGGCCGACATCCTTCGACATTGCGCTCAGGGCTGGCGTTTCGCAGCCGACGGTGTCGCGTGCGCTGCGCGGCGATCCCACCATCAGCCCGATCACGCGCCGCCGCGTCGCCTTCATCGCCCAGGAGCTGGGCTACAAGGTCGACAAGAACGCTTCCAACCTGCGCGGCCAGCATTCGCAGACCATCGCCATCCTGTTTTTCGAGGACCAGCGCTTCAACGCATCGCTGATCAACCCGTTCTTCCTCTCGATGCTGGGCTCGATCACCGGCGCCTGCGCCAAGCGCGGCTACGACCTTCTGATTTCCTGCCAGCACCTGTCGAGCAACTGGCGCCTCGATTACGAAGACAGTCGCCGCGCCGACGGCATCATCCTCTTGGGCTACGACGATTTCCTCACCTACAGCGCCGAGCTGGAACGGCTGGTGGGGCAGGGCATGCATTTCGTGCATTACGGCGCCACGCTGGAGAACCATCCCGGCCTGTCGGTGGGCTGCGACGATTATGCCGGCGGCTACGAGGCGACGAAGCATCTCGTCTCGCTGGGGCGCCGCAACATCGCCTTCCTGGGCTCCGCCTCGAACCACTACCCGGAGTTCTTCGGACGCTACCGCGGCTATGTCGATGCCTTACAGGCGACCGGACTTCCCGTCGTGCCGGAATTGCAGGCCGAGGCGGTCAGCGCCCTGCCGGACGGCGAGAAGGCGATGCGGCAGATCCTCTCCTGCGGTCGGCCCTTCGACGCGATCTTCGCCGCCAGCGATCTCATCGCCATCGCCGCGCTCGGCGTGCTGCGCGAAGCGGGCCTCAAGGTGCCGGAAGAGGTTTCGGTGGTGGGCTTCGACGATATTCCCGTAGCCAGCATGGTGACGCCCGCCCTCACCACAATGAAGCAGGATACGCAACTCGCCGGCGAGGTGCTGGTCGATACCCTGCTCAAGCTGATGGCTGGGGAGAAAGCCGAAGCCACGGTGCTGCCCTGCCAGCTCGTGGTGCGCAAATCCTGCGGTGGCGGCTGATTACGGCCGCAGCACCGCCGCGCCGGTCAACTGTCCGGCCCGCAGGTCATCGAGCGCTTGGTTGACGTCTTCGAGCGGGTAAACCGTTGTGGTAGTGTGGATTTTCGTCCTGGCGCAGAAGGCGAGGAATTCCTCGGCATCGGCGCGCGTCAGGTTGGCGACGGATTTGAGCGAACGCTCCCGCCACAGGATGGCATAAGGAAAGCCCGGGATGTCGCTCATATGAATGCCGCCGCACACCACGATGCCGCCCGGGCGCACGGCGCGCAGCGCGGCGGGAACCGTCTCGCCCACGGGCGCGAACAAGATCGCGGCATCCAGTGCTGCCGGGGCCGGCTTGTCCGAATCCCCGGCCCAGACCGCACCCATGCGCAGCGCAAATGCCTTGGCGGTTTCGTCGCCTGGCTTGACGAAGGCATAGATCTTGTCGCCGCGGGCGCGCGCCACCTGGATGACGATATGGGCCGCCGCCCCGAAGCCGTAGAGCCCCAGGCGCGGCGCCGGTCCCGCCATTTTCAAACAGCGCCAGCCGATCAGCCCGGCACAGAGCAGGGGGGCCGCTTCCTCGTCGCTGTAATTGTCCGGCAGGGGAAAAACGTAGCGCGCATCGGCCACGCACTCGCTGGCATAGCCGCCGTCGATCTGATAGCCGGTGAAGCGTGCTTCCGGGCAAAGGTTTTCCTCGCCGCAGCGGCAGAATTCGCATTCGCCGCAGGTCCAGCCCAACCAGGGCACGCCTACCCGCCGGCCGATTTCAAAGCGCGTGACGCTTTCGCCCAGCTCCAGCACGCGGCCCACGATCTCGTGTCCCGGCACGATGGGCAGCTTCGGTTCGGTCAATTCGCCGTCCACCACATGCAGATCCGTGCGGCAAACCCCGCAAGCCGAGACGGCGATGCGCACCTGGCCGGGGCCGGGCTGCAAGGGGGCGCCGCGGCGCAACACCAGCCTGGTACCGGCCTTGTCGAGTGTCATGGTCCGCCTGGTGCTTGGCTCGGACAAAGAAGGCTCCGTCTCGAAAAAGGGCCTCAGCACAGCCCCTTGCTGCAAAGGAACTCGCCGTATTTGCGGTCCTCGACCATGATGTGCTGCGTCAGCCAATGGCGCAGGTACTCCAGCATTTCGCGCGCCAGTTCGAGGGGCTCGCCTTCTTCGATGCGGGCGCGGTAGCTGAACACGCGCTGCTTCATGGCGTTGTGCAGGGCGGTATGCTTCTCGGCGTCCGGATAGGCCCAATCGCCGAAATACAGCTCCTCGTGCTGAAGATGCATGATGGCATATTGGATCAGGCGATCCGCGATGGAACGCAGCGCGTTCCTGTCCGCGCCGGCGGCGATGGCGTCGTGCAGATCGTTGATGATGGCGATCAGCTTCTTATGTTCGTCGTCGAAGATGGCGACGCCGACGCTGTAACTCTTGTCCCATTCCATGAAAGCCATGATCGTACCTTTGCGACACCGCCTGCCGGAAACAACTGGATTCCTCCCCGCCGTTCCGGACAAGGGTCCCGCTTGCGACACGATTGTTTCCTTCGGGCTTCATTCCGGCAGACATTAGCTGATAAGGTTTCTCATGTTACCGCTAACAGTTGACTTATAGTCGCGCTCTATAGGAGTGTAAGCGCTGTCAAAAAGTCATGGAAAGAGATAAAACGCGGCGGCCGTCTTTCGTGCCGCGTTACGGGAGGCGGGGGCTCATAACCGGCATTGCGGCGGTACGAATCGCCTGGGGCAGGCCGGGTCGCAAAGGTGTCCTTTAATACAAGACCCGTGACGGCCTGCGGATGCCGGAGCGGATGGTGGCAAGCGAGAAAAACATACGATGAAATACGGCTATTTCGACGACAGGAACCGCGAATACGTCATCACCCGTCCCGACACGCCGCTGCCGTGGATCAACTATATCGGCTGTCAGGATTATTTCGGTATTCTGTCGGCCACCGCCGGGGGTTATTCCTATTTCCGCGACGCGCGCCTGCGCCGCATCAGCCGCGGGCGCTATAACAACGTGCCGCTCGATTTCGGCGGCCGCTACATTTATCTGCGCGACGAGGCGAACGGCGAATTCTGGTCGCCTTCCTGGATGCCGGTGCAAGGGCCTCTGGAAGATTTCTCCTGCCGGCACGGCATGGGCTACAGCGTGATCTCTTCCAAACGCGACGGCATTGCCGCTTCGACGCGCTATTTCGTGCCGCTGGACGAGAACCTGGAGATCTGGCAGCTCACCCTCAGCAACGAGCGCAGCACCCCGGCCGAGCTTTCCGTCTTCTCCGTGGTCGAATTCTGCCTGTGGGACGCGCTCGACGATTGCAGCAATTTCCAGCGCAATTTCTCCATCGGCCAGGTCGAGATCGAGGACGAGGTCGTCTACCACAAGAGCGAATACCGCGAACGCCGCAATCACTTCGCCTGGTTCGCCTGCTCGGAGAAGCTGGCCGGCTTCGACACCCAGCGCGAAGAATTCCTGGGTCCCTGGCGCGGCTGGGACGACCCGCGCGCGGTGGAAGAGGGCAAGGCCCGCAACTCTGTCGCCCATGGCTGGCAGCCGATCGGCTCCCATCACCTGCGCGTGACGCTGCAGCCGGGCGAGACTAGGCGCATCGTCTTCGCGCTGGGCTATCACGAAAATCCCCAGGACGAAAAATTCGATCCCCCCGGTTCGCAAACCCTCAACAAGAAAACGGTCAAGCCCGTCATCGCCAAATTTCGCAGCAACGAGGCGGTGGACGCCGCCTTCGAAGCTTTGCGCGACTATTGGAACGGCCTCCTCGGCATCTGCCAGGTGACGACGCCCGACGTGCACACCGACCGCATGGTCAATGTGTGGAACGCCTATCAGTGCATGGCGACCTTCAACATGTCGCGTTCGGCCTCCACCTTTGAGTCCGGCATCGGCCGCGGGCTGGGCTTCCGCGATTCCAACCAGGACCTGCTCGGCTTCGTGCACATGGTGCCCGGGCGCGCCCGCGAACGCATTCTGGACCTCGCCGCCACCCAGCTTGAGAGCGGCGGGGCCTATCACCAGTACCAGCCCCTGACCAAGAAGGGGAACGACGGCGTCGGCGGCAATTTCAACGACGATCCGCACTGGCTGATCATGGGGGTTGCCGCCTATCTCAAGGAAACCGGCGACTTCTCCATCCTCGACGAGTTAGTGCCTTTCGATTCCAAGCCGGGCACCGAAGTGCCGCTTTACCAGCATCTGCGCCGCTCCTTCCGCTACACGCTGGAGCGCCTGGGGCCCCACGGCCTGCCCTTGATCGGCCGCGCCGACTGGAACGATTGCCTCAACCTCAACTGTTTCTCCGACGAGCCCGGTCAGTCCTTCCAGACCACCACCGGCAAGGACGGCAAGGTGGCGGAATCGGTGTTCATCGCCGCCTTGTTCGTGGCCGCGGCCAAGGAACTGGCGGCGATCGCCACGCGCCGCGGCGCCGGGGCCGATGCCCGGGAATGCCTGGAAGAGGCCGCCCGCATGGAAGCCGTGATCAAGCAAGACGGCTGGGATGGCGAATGGTTCTTGCGCGCCTATGACGATTTCGGCCACAAGGTCGGTTCCAAGGACTGCGAGGAAGGCAAGATTTACATCGAGCCGCAGGGCTTCTGCGTGCTGGCCGGCATCGGCCTCGACGACGGCCGGGCGCGCCAGGCGCTCGATTCCGTCGCCAAACACCTCGCCACGCCGCACGGCATCGTGCTGCAGCAGCCGGCCTATTCGCGCTACTACATCGAACTGGGCGAAATCTCCTCTTATCCGCCGGGCTACAAAGAGAATGCGGGCATCTTCTGCCACAACAATCCCTGGGTGATCATCGCCGAAACCATCCTGGGCAACGGCGACAAAGCGCTCGACTACTACACGCGCATCAATCCTTCGGCGCGCGAGCCCATCGGCGATCTGCACAAATGCGAGCCCTATGTCTTCGCCCAGATGATCGCCGGCAAGGATGCGCCCAGCCATGGCGAGGCCAAGAATTCCTGGCTCACCGGCACGGCGGCCTGGACCTATTACGCCGTGACGCAGTGGATCCTGGGCATCCGCCCCGAGTATGAGGGCCTTTGCATCGCCCCCGTGGTGCCCGCCTCCTGGCAGGGCTTCACGGCGGTGCGCAAGTTCCGCGGCGTGACCTATCGCATCGCGGTCCGCCGCCGGGGCCCCGGCAATGCCGTGACGCTGTCGGTGGACGGCAAACCCGTGCGCGGGACCATCGTTCCGACGCCGCCCGAGGGGTGTACGGAGGTCGCGGTGGAGGCCGTTCTGAACTAGACGAAATCCGCGATTCTCAAATCGCGTTTTTTGCTCTAGTTTATGTTTGCCGCGCGATCCGGCGGAAAACCGCTTCACGCTTTTTCCGGATTGCGCCTTCGCGGCGGCGTGCCTTTCGGGGGGAAGGCTTGCCGCGGCACAAAGGGGCTGCGTCCTGCGCAGCCCCTCTTTTTTCTGCAACGAGGCGCTATTTCGCCGGCGCGTATTCGGGGTCGGGATAGACCTTGCGGAGATGCCGCAGCCAGGTGAAATAGAGCGTGACCGAGGTCACCACCACGATCCCGAGTGCGATTTCCGCCCTGGCGGTTTCGCGGATCACGAAATAGATCGGCATGGCGACCAGGCTGGTCTGCCACACGATGCCGACGGCGACGTTGAACATGTCGCGCCAGAAATCCGGATTGGGCTTGAAAGTCGGGTCTTCCGCCTGGACCTTCTTGAGTACCGGACCCCAAAGGCCCCAAGGCCGCGTCTTCTTGTAGAAGTTCTTCAGGATTTCATCGTCCTCGGCTTCCGACAGCAGCGAGCCCAGGAAGCAGCCGATCAGCGACGCGGCCAGGATCAAGGGGAAACAGACAAGCGCGGTGGGCAGCGTCAGGAAGTCGTGCAGGAACCCGGGCAGGGAGGGATCGGCGGCCCAGGCCGCCTGCAATTCGGCCACATGCAGGAACGGCAGCAGCGGGATCAGCGCCGTCAGGATGCCGGTCACCATGCCCCAGAAATAGCCGTAGCCGTTGAAGCGCCACCAATACCACTTGATGACGTTGGAGGCGACGTAGCCGCCCCACAAGGCCGAGGTGATCCACACCACGACGTTGTTGATCGAGGTGATGAACCAGCCGATGCAGATGCCCACCACCACGATGGTGAGCGAAGACGCGATGGACAGCCGCACGCAAGTCTTTTCCGAGGCGTTCGGGTTGATGAAGCGGCGATAGATGTCGTTGACGATGTAGGGCGGCGCCGCATTCACCGTGGCCGCGAAGTTCGACATGAAAGCCGCCAGCAGCCCCGCCACCGTCACGCCCAGAAGGCCCACCGGCACGAAGCGCGCCAGCGCGTCGGGCAGCACCTTCTCGAAATCCATGTTGATGCCCATGTGGCGGATGGTGCCCGAATAGAAGGCCAGCGCCAGGATGGTGAGGCCCGCCACCATGAAATAGCGCGGCACGTTCAGCACCACGTTGACCACCGCGCTCATCATGCAGGCCTCGCGCGGATTGCGGGTGGAGAGGACGCGCTGCATGTCGTAGTTGGGGGCCGGGCCCGCGCCCGCCACCATGATGCCCTTCGACAACAGCATCAGGAACAGCAGCCCGAACAGCGACGAGCCGTCGGCGAATATCTTGGCGTTGGCCGCCGGAATCAGGCGGCTCCAGTCCAGCCCCGTCCGCCAGCCGAAGAAGATGTTGTCCCAGCCGGCGGGCACGGCGGCATGGATGGCTGCCGGCGCCACCGTGGTCATGGCGATGACGCCGATGGCGACGGAGGCGACGGAGAGCAGCGCGAATTGCAGCACCTCGGTGATCACCACGCTGAACATGCCGCCTTTCACCACATAGAAGGCGGTGATGCCCATCAGGATCAGGGCGTAATAGTTGGCGTTGGTCACCGGATCGGCGGAAAGCTGCCAAGGCAGGAATTCGGTGGCGAACTTGCCGATGCCCTTGAAGCCGTAGGTGAAGAAGGAAATCACGCCGACCAGGGCGAAGACCACCACGATGATGTGCGACAGCTGGGCGCCGCGGTTGTTGCCGAAGCGGAACTTGATCCATTCCGCGCCGGTGGTGACGCCGGAGCGGCGCAGCCAGCCGGAGAGATAGACCATCAGGAAGATCTGGTTGAAGACCGGCCACATCCACGGGATCCACACGCTCTTCAGCCCGTAGAGGAAGAGCCAGTAGACCAGCAGCATGGTGCCCGCCACGTCGAACATGCCCGAGGCGTTGGAGACGCCGAGCACGTACCAGGGCAAGACGTTGCCTCCGAGGAAGTAGGATTTGGTGTCGCGGGAGGCGCGGTGCGAAACCCAGTAGCCGACCAGGACGCTGATCGCCAGAAAGAGGATGATGATGCCGACGTCGAGGATATGAAGGTTCACGGCGCGCCCCCCAAGGCAGACTTTATATTTGTTGGCCGGCACGAACCTTCTTGCATCTCCTTTGCACTGTCAAGTAAGCGCTGTCATTAAGGCATTCACCACTGATGGCCGGACCTGCGACAGCTTGCCTTAGGCCTCGTTTTGTGCCGTTCTCAGGGGCAGGACCGCACCGACCTCACACGTGACGCAGCGCATCCACGACCTTCATGCGCGCGGCGCGGTTGGCCGGAATGAGTGAGGCGGCGACCGCGATGAGCACGAGCACAAGCCAGATGCCGCCCCGAAGGGCGCCGACATTCTCGTCCATCAGATAGAGCGGGATCGGGCTGGTGCTGATCGGCATATGATAGGTGATGCCGGCGTGATTGATCCCATAGGTCAGCGCCACGGCCAAGGCCGTGCCCGCCGTCGCCCCGGCAATGCCGAGGATGGCACCTTCGAGCAGGAACTGGTGCCGGATACTGCTGCGCCGCACCCCCATGGCCCGCCCCGTACCGATCTCGTTGGTGCGTTCCATCACGCTCATCCCCATGGTGTTAGCGATAGTGAAGAGCACGATGATGAAAAGGATCGCGGAGACGAAGGCGAACAGCGCCCCCAGGGCGGCCGTGATCTGGTTGAAGGCGGGCGACAGCTCCTTGAAATCGCGCACCTCCAGGTCGAGCCGGTGTGCGGCGAACAGCGCTTCGAGCCGGGCTCTGGCCGGCGCCAGATCCTCGGAGCGCTTGAGCTGGACGACGATCGAACTCACCTTGCCCTCGCCGCCGCCATAAAGCAGGCGTTGGGCCAGTTTGAGGTTCATGCCGACATAGTTGTCGTCCATCTCCTTGGCGCCCCGGCTCTCGGCCTTGTTGACATAGAAGGCGACGATGTTCGGCGCTCCGCCGGCGGCACTGAGCAGATCGAGGCGCGGAGGTCCTGCCGCAACGCTCTGGTGGGATACGGCCGCGTCCTCGGGCTGCGCCGGACAACCGGCGAGCTTGAGCGGCTTGCAAAGGCCGAGAATGCGCGCCAGTCCCTTGCCCACGACGCCATGATCGATCTCCTTGTCCGTCATCGGGAACGGCGCGTAACGGACCGTGGTGTAGAGGCGGTACTCGTCCCAACGGCGCATCTTGTCCCGGTCGGACGGCACCATACCCGTAGCGAAGAAGGTCTTGGCTCTGTCGAATGCGGGGTTGCTGGCGATGCCGCCGAGGGAAACGGCGGGGGTCACGACATTGAGCATCGGCTTCAGCTCGGGATCGTTCTCGATCAGGCTGAGAAGTGCGCCGTAGTCGGAGATGCTGTAGGCCTCCGGCCTGCCGCTGCCGAAATCGAGATATCCCTTGCGGAACACCGTGAGATGGCCCGTGTCTTGAACGGCGCCGGTCTCCAGGCCGATCACGGCCATGCCCTTGTATTCGCCGAACAGGATCAGCGCCACGGCACCGACCGCGATGGCCGAGGCCGTCATCAGGGAACGCCTGCCACCCCTGAGGATGTTGCGGAAAGCGATCTTGAACAGCATCATTTGTCGCTCTGCGCCGCCGAAGGATTGCATCGGCAAGTTTTTCCTCTGCTGCGGGAAAGGGCAAGTGAGATGCCGCCAGGAAGGAGAGCGATTGCGTCTGCCTCGCGTTGACGGAACCCGGATTTTGTGAGGCAACACGCGGCACTATCAGCCTAGCGCCACTTGTCCAGCAGCCCGGCGGCAAATTGCGACAGCGTATCGTCGCGCGCCCCCATCACCACCACCCGATCGCCGGGCTTGGCCAACGCCACAATTTTCTCCCCGCACGCCGCACGATCCGGGAAGGCAAAGGCCTGCCGCCCGCCTGCAGCCACCCCGGCCACGATGTCGGTGCTGGAAACGCTGCGCTCCACTGTGCCGCCGAAATAGACCGGCTCGGGCATGATCAGTACGTCATTCTTATTGAGGTTCTTGGCAAACACATCGATGAAACCGTCTTTCATCAGCTTCAGCGGCCCAAAGCCGTGCGGCTGGAACATCACGATCAGCCGCCCCGGGAAATCGTGCAGCGTCGCCAACGTGGCGGCGATCTTGTCGGGATTGTGGGCGAAATCGTCGATCACGGCGATGCCGTTCGCGCTCCCCACCAGCTCGAGCCGCCGCTTGATCCCGGTAAAGCCTTCCAGCGCTTCGGCCGCCTCGCGCAAAGGTACGCCCGCCGCGCGCGCCGCCGCCAGCGCCGCCAGCGCATTGGAGACGTTGTGGCGGCCGGGCACCTGCAATTTCACCGCAAAGCGCGCCACCCCTTCCTGCACCACGAAGCAGATGCCGTCCTGTGCCGGAACCAGATCGCTGCCGGACAAATCGGCCGCCGGATCGCTCAGGCTGTAGCCGACGGCATTGCCGCCCTTCAGCGCCGCCGCTTCCGCATTGTCGAGATTGACCACCGCCGTCTTCGCCTTGCCGAGGAAATCGCGGAACAGCGCCCGCAGCTCTTCCAGGGATTTGTGGTCGTGCGCCACGTTGTTGAGCACGGCGATGGTTGGGTCATAAAGGGCGATGGAGCCGTCGCTTTCGTCCACTTCGCTGACGAAGATGTCGCCCCCCACCACGGCGCTGGCGAAAGGCACCTGCGGCGAGACGAAATTCTTCATCACCGCCCCGTTCATGATGGTGGGATTGCGGCCGGTGGCCGACAGCAGCCAGCCCAACATGCCGGTGGTGGTGGATTTGCCGCTGGTCCCGGCCACGCCGATGCCGCATCCGGCCTGATTGAACAGCTTGGCCAGAAGCTGGGCACGGGTTTCGATCCGTGCTCCGATCCGTTTCGCCGCCGCCACATCCGGCACGGAATCTTCCACCGCGGTGGATACCACCAGCACGGTCTTGGGATCGTTGACGCCGCTGCCGTCCTGGGGGAAGAGGGTGATGCCGCGCGCCGCCAGGAAGCCGAATTTTTCGGGCGTGCGTCCCTGGTCGTGCGAGCGGTCGGACCCGGCCACGGCACAGCCCTTGCCGGCGAGGATCAGCGCCAAAGGCAACATGCCCGAACCGCCGATGCCGCAGAGGAAATAGCGTCTATCCAGACTCATGGCCCGAGCTTATAAGTGCAGCGTGCGGAATGGAAAAGCGGCATGGCGACAAAGCTGATCGGCATCATGGCGCCGGCCTCGCGCCTGGACCCGGCCATCGCCGAAGCAGTCACGGAACTGGCGGGAGGCCTGGAAGAGGCGCCGCGGCTGTTCTTCCATCCGCAATGTTTCCTCTCCAGCGGCCATTTTGCCGGCGGCGACGCGGCCCGCGCCCAGGCCTTTCTCGATATCGCCAACGGGCCCGATTTCGATGCCTTGTGGATCGGGCGCGGCGGCTACGGTTCCTGCCGCATCGCGCAAACCGTGCTGCCGCAGTTGAACGAGGCGGCCCGCAACAAGCTCTACCTCGGCTACAGCGACGCGGGTGCCCTGCTGGCCGGGCTGTACCGGCACGGCTGCCGGGTGGCGCACGGGCCCATGCCGGCCGACATCCTGCGTCCGGACGGCGAGACGGCGGTGACGCGCGCCCTCTCCTGGTTGTGCACCGGCGACAAGCGCGCGCTCGAAGCTTCGCTCGAACCGGGCATGAAAGCGGCGGCCTTCAACATGATCGTCTTCAGTCAGTTGCTCGGCACGGCGCTGGAGCCGGACCTGAGCGATCACGTCCTGATGCTGGAGGAGGTATCCGAGCACCTTTATGGCATCGACCGCAGCATGTTCCACATCGCCTCGACGCCGTCCGTGCAGCGCGTCCGGGGCATCCGGCTGGGGCGTGTCAGCGACATCCTGCCCAACGATCCGCCCTTTGCCGAAACCGAGGAAGAGATCGTGCGGCGCTGGTGCGAGGACTCGGACATCGCCTATCTCGGCCGCGCCGACATCGGCCACGACAGCGATAACAAGGTCGTTCCCTTTGGCCCGGTTTAGGCGCTTTCTTTTGCGGCGTCCTTGTCCGACTTGAGCCATTCGCGCAGCGCCGCATCGGCGTCCTCCGCCTGCCGCCGCAGCTCGGCGGCGGCCGTTCCCGCCATGGCGCGGTCCTTGTTGCGGCAGGCATTCACCAGGCGGCGCGCGGCGGCGGAAACATGCATCGCCCCGACATTGCCGGCGGTGGAGACCAGCACATGCGCCGAGCGCGCCACGGCTTCCAACTCGTTCTGCGCCAGGGTTTCGGCGATGATCGCCAGATGGGCGATGGTGTCGTGCAGGTACAGCTCGATGAAGGCCGCCAGTTCCTTCTCCGGCAGGACGTTGCGCAGCCCTGCAAGCTTGTCCCCGTCGAGTACGGACGCATCACCGGCCGCCGTTCTTCGCGGCGGTACCGGCGTGCGCCTTCCCACCAAAGTCGCCAATTTGGACAGCAGCTTGGTCGGCTGGATCGGCTTGGAAATATAGTCGTCCATGCCGGCCTTGAGATATTCTTCGCGGGCACCCGCCATGGCGTTGGCGGTCATGGCGATGATCGGGATGGCCGATTTCGGCGCGGGCAGTTTGCGGATCTGCCGCGTCGCCTCGACGCCGTCCATCTCCGGCATCTGGATATCCATCAAGACGACGTCGTATTCGCCGCGCTGGATCGCATCGACGGCCTTGGCGCCGTTGTCGGCGACGAACACCGAATGGCCCGCCTTCTCCAGCAGCGCCCTGGCGTATTGCTGGTTGATCTTGTTGTCCTCGGCCAAAAGCACGTTCAGCCTGCTTTTTTCCTTTGCCGGCTCATCGCGGCGGTAAAGCGACACGGCCACCGGATCGATGCGCACGCTGTACATGGCGATCAGGCAGTCGAGCAGGTCCTGCTGTCGCACCGGTTTTTCCAGCACGTAATCGAGCCTGAGACCTTCGAGGTTGCGCACGGCTTCGCGCCCGGCCGATGAGACCAGCACCAGCTTCAACTCGGCCAGATGCTTGTTCTCCCGGATGCGTCGCGCCAGATCGAGGCCGGTCATTCCCGGCATCATCTGGTCGAGGAAAAGGATGTCGTAGGGTTTGCCGCGATGCCAGGCGCGTTCGAGTTCGGCCTGCGCCGCAAAACCGTCCTCGACACCGGCCGCTTCCATGCCGATGGCCCTGAGCTGGCGGCCGATGATTTCAAGGTTCATCGCCACGTCGTCGACCATCAGCGCGCGCAGGACCTTGAAATGTTCCGTCAGGTTGTCGCGATCGATCGCCGTGGTTCCCGTACGCACCAGAGCCAGCTCGAACCAGAAGGAGGAACCGTGGTCGAGCTGGCTCTCGGCGCCGATCTTTCCGCCCATCAGATCGACGAGCTGCTTGCAGATGGCCAGTCCCAGGCCGGTGCCGCCGAAACGGCGCGAGGCGGAGGGGTCGACCTGGGTGAATTTCTGGAACAGCCGTCTACGTGCACTTTCCGAAATGCCGATGCCCGTATCCGTCACCTCGAACCGCAAGGGAATGACGCCTTCGGGCAGGCCGGCGATTTCGGCGCGCTTGACGTGAACCTGGACGGACACCCCGCCTTTGTCGGTGAATTTGATGGCGTTGCTGAGGAGGTTGAGCAGGATCTGGCGGATGCGCAGCGGATCGCCCAGATAGACGCCGCGCGCCTCGAGCTCGACGAAGACGCCGAGGTCGATCTGCTTCTCGCGCGCCTTGGAGGCCATCAGGCCGACCGCCTGCTCGACCACCGTCAGAAGGTCGAACTCGGTCTTGTCGATCTCCAGCTTGCCCGCTTCGAGCTTCGAGATGTCGAGGATGTCGTTGACGACGGTGAGCAGCGCCTCGCCGGATTCGTGGATGGTTTCGGCAAAGCGGCGCTGTTCGGCGTCCAGCGCCGTTCCCATCAAGAGATCGGCCATGCCGAGGACGCCGTTCAGCGGCGTGCGCACTTCGTGACTCATATTGGCCAGGAATTCCGATTTGGCGCGGTTGCCCGATTCGGCCGCTTCCTTGGCAGCCAGAAGTTCGCGCTCCATGACTTCGCGCCGGCGCAGCTGGCGCATCCGCAAAAGCCCGAACAGGATGATGTAGAGGCTGATGGCGGCCAGGCCGCCGCCCTCCGCCAAGGCGCCGCGCCGCCAGGGTTTGAGAGCGTTGGCACGCGAACGTGTGGCGATGACCAGGATGCCGTCGCGTGTGATGCGGGCCTCGAACATGCCGTTCTCGATGTGCCGGTCGGGATTGGCGGCATCTTCCAGATAAATCTGCGTGCCTTCCGGCAGCTGCAAGTCCTCTCGGTACCGCATCAGCAACTTTGCGCCGTAGCGTGTATTTGTGCCGGCATGTTGGTGTATGGGGAGCGGAACCTGGTTGTCGGCAAGCAAGGCCGCATAATCGGCATAGGCGCGGGCGGCGGTTTCGAGATCGCCTTGTTCTTCTACGATCCGTCCGGAATATTCCGTGACGGTCAACCAAGTATAACCAGCCCACAGCAGCAGCAGCACACTGAAAACGGAGGCCAGTGCTTGCATACTGGGACGGCTGAGTTGTTTCTGCACTTGCCGAAACCCGATCATGAGGCGAACCTTTTTCTTCGCGGCTTTGGTCTGAAAGCAGCCGGTGCGCGATTTGGATTCGTGGGCACACGCAAAAATTGTCGTCCTATCAGGCTAATGTGTAGTTAAACTAGTAAGGGCGGTGCAGGATTTATGGGCCGCTTGTTGGCCGAATTCTGAAAAAGGAATGCATTGTTTTGTATAAATTTTACGAACATCGTTCTTTGTATGTTCTTGTACGCCATCGTATAAATGCTTACTCCGGATACTTTGTTTTTTAGGAATTCGGCGAGGCTTGAGCGACGGTGCTCCTTAAAATCGTTGCCCTTTTGCCATCCCAGCCATCGCCGGGCGGGGCAAGCGAACGGCGTCATTCTTCGCCCGGAGGCGACCCGGGGCCTCGCCGGTAAAAACCGCTGCCGCGTCTCTTCCCGGCTTTGCCGTCTCGAAGCGGGTGGCGCCGGGAGACTGGCGGCGCGATGTTGACACACTAGGATTGAACGGCCGCTTGATTCGCATCCGCCGCGCGATCGCTGCCCGGTATCCGATCAATGACAAACGCAATTGGCGAAGTCTGCGGCAGCAATGGGGCGTTCCGAAACGCCGTGCCATCAAAATGTCGTATTCGAGATGCCGCAAAACGGGGCCGTTTGTCACGCTCCCCCGAAACTTGATAAATACCTATGTATCCGGCAGCGCTCTGCCGCTAATCAGCAGTCGCGAGAGGCCATCCTCCGGCGATTGGTTCGACCTTACCGGTCAAGGCCTCCTGCGTGAGTGGAGCAGGGAATACCGTAATGGCACACATCGTTTACGGCGTCTGGAACGGAGCCGTTCACGACTATCGCGATCCCAACAAACCCATGCCGGAGAACGCCGTCGCCCTGCGCGGCCTCGACGTTTTCAACGAGGGCAATCCGATACGCGCCTTCGTCGGCGACCGGGGCTTCTTCGTCCTCGACAAGGGCGTCAGCCTGATCGACACCTTCTGGCGCTACATCGACAAGGCCGCCGAGCAGTCCTGTGGCAAGTGCACGCCGTGCCGCATGGGCACCGTGCTGGTGCGCGACGCGCTAGACGATATGCGTCACGGCCGTCCGGCCGCGCTCGATCTCGACGACATCGTCGCCCTGGCGCGCCAGATGACCGACACCTCGCTGTGCGGCCTCGGCATGACCTGCGGCAGGGCCCTGGTCGACGCGCTGGAGTATTTCCGCGACGAATTCGAGCGCGAAATCGCCGAAGGCGCCCAGCCCGAGCAGGAGGGCATGGTCTACGTCACCGCGCCCTGCATCGAAGCCTGCCCCTCCAAGATCAATGTCCCGCAGTACATCGACTACATCCGCGACGGCAAACCGGAACACTCGCTCGGCGTCATCCTGCAGAAGTATCCCATGGCCGCCACCTGCGGGCGCGTCTGCGTGCGCTTCTGCGAGATGGCCTGCCGCCGCAACTTGGTGGACGAGGCGGTCGGCATCAAGACGCTGAAGCGCTTCGTCGCGGACTACCAGAACCGCACCGGTGCGCTGACCTTCTCCAAAGCGATGATCAACGAGACACTGCCGCCCTCGATGAAGGTGGCGGTGGTCGGCGCCGGGCCGTCCGGCGTCTCCTGCGCCTATCACCTCCTGCTGCACGGCTATCACGTCGATATTTACGAGGCGATGGAGCAGGCCGGCGGCATGGCGGCCATCGGCATTCCCAGTTACCGCCTGCCCAAGGATGTCCTGCTTTCGGAAATGGACATCATCACCCAGCTCGGCGGCCGCTTCCTCTTCAACCAGAAACTCGGCCGCGACTATTCGATCAACGATCTGTTCGGCAAGGGCTATCGCGCCGTCTTCCTCGGCCTCGGCTGCCAGGAAGGCACCAAGCTGGGTGTCGACAACGAGGATACCACGCTGGGCGGCTACGAATCCGGCATCGGCTTCCTGCTCAAGGTCCACGACCATGTTGCGGGCATCAAAGAGACCAAGATCGAGGGCGACGTGGTGGTGGTCGGCGGCGGCAACGTGGCGATGGACTGCGTGCGCTCGGCGGTTCGCATGGGCGCGCGTACGGTGCACCTTGTCTACCGGCGCACCCGCGAGGACATGCCGGCCGACAAGGAGGAAATCGTCGCCGCCGAGGATGAAGGCATCGTGATGCACTTCCTCACCAACCCGACGGAAATTCTCTCGGCCGACGGGCGCGTCACCGGCGTCAAGCTGGTCCATATGCGCCAGACCGAAAAGGACGCCCGCGGCCGGCGCAACGTCGAGCCGATCCCCGGCTCGGAACGCACGGTCAACTGCTCCATGATCATCGCGGCCATCGGCCAGCAGATTCAGAGCGGTGCCCTGACCGAAAAAGACGGCGTTAAACTGAACAAGTGGAGGACGGTCGAGGTCAACAAAGCGAGCCTTGCGACCTCGCGCGAAGGCGTCTTCGCCGGCGGCGACTGCGAAACCGGCCCGGCCACGCTGATCCACGCCATGGCGGCGGGCCTCAAGGCCGCGCGCGCCATCGACGACTGGGTGCGCCTCGGCGAGGTGCGCTTCTTCCCGCGTTCGCGCATGCGCCAGATCCTGCGCGAGAACAAGATGCTGGCCTCCGACGTCGCCGAAATCCCGGTGAAGTCCGAATACCGCGTGCACCATCCCGAACTCGATCCCAACATCCGCAAACAGATGTTCGAGGAAGTGGAGCGCTCGATCAGCATCGAAGAGGCCTATCGCGAGGCCAAACGCTGCATGCGCTGCTACCGCGTCTATTCGGTTGTCACCGGCCGGCCCATCCCTGCGTCCCATTCCTGAGGAGTACGCCCATCATGGAACCCGAATTTCCCGAGGGCGAAGAGAAGAAAGTCCTGCACGCCACCATCAACGGCCTGGCGGTCGAAGCGGAAGAGAACGAAACCATCCTGCATTGCGCCCGCCGCCACGGCATCTACATCCCGACGCTGTGCGAGCTGGACGACATCGACCACACGCCGGGCACCTGCCGCGTCTGCCTGGTCGAGTTCGAGATTCCCGGCAACGGCAAGTCCAAGTTGGCGACCTCCTGCAACACGCCGATCATCGAAGGCATGACGGTTCAGACCCGCAGCCCGCGCGCCCGCCAGGCGCAGCGCCTGCAAGTTGAGCTTCTGCTCGCCGATCACGACCAGGACTGCGCCACCTGCGTGCGTCACGGCAATTGCGAGCTGCAGGACGTCGCCCAGTTCGTCGGCCTGCACGAGAACCGCTTTTATGATCCGTCCTTCGTGGCGGCGCGCGAAATCGACGATTCCTCGCCGGCCATGATCCGCGACATGACCAAATGCATCCGCTGCCAGCGCTGCATCGCCATCTGCCGCGACGGGCAGGGCGTCGATGCGCTGATCCAGGTCGGCGTCGGCCAGGAGAAGGCGGTGGGCCTCAAATACGGCCTGTCGCAGAAGGAATCGACTTGCGTCACTTGCGGCCAGTGCGTGCTGGTCTGTCCCACCGGGGCGCTGGGCGAGCGCGACGAGACCGACAAGGTCCTCGACATGATCTACGATCCGGAGATCGTGACCGTGTTCCAGTTCGCCCCCGCCGTGCGCGTGGCCTTCGGCGAGGAATTCGGCCTGCCGCCGGGCACCAACGTCCAGGGCCAGATCATCACCGCCTTGAAGCGGATCGGCGCCGACATCGTGCTCGACACCAATTTCGGCGCCGACCTCGTCATCATGGAAGAAAGCGCCGAGCTGTTGAAGCGCCTTGGCGAGGGCAGGCGGCCGACCTTCACCTCCTGCTGCCCGGCTTGGATCAATTTCGCCGAGCGGCACTTTCCGGATATCCTGCCCTATCTCTCCTCGACCAAATCGCCGATGCAAAGTCTCGGCGTCATCGCCAAGACCTATCTGCCGGAGAAGATGGGCATCGACCGCAAGAAGATCCGCAACGTCGCCGTCATGCCCTGCACCGCCAAGAAGGACGAGGCGGCACGGCTGCAATTGCAGTTCGAAGACATGGCCGAGATCGACGTGGTGCTGACCACGCGCGAACTGGCCCGCCTGTTACGCCGCGAAGGCATCAACATCGCCAAGCTCGAACCTTCGCACTTCGACAATCCCTATATGAGCGAGTTCTCGGGCGCGGGCGCCATCTTCGGCACCACCGGCGGCGTCATGGAAGCGGCGGTGCGCACCATGTACTACGTCGCCAACGGCAAGGAATACGACCGCATCGAGTTCGAGCAGTTGCGCGGCTTCGACGGCGTGCGCACGGCCACCGTCGATATGGGCGGCAAGATCGGCGAAGTGAAAGTCGCCATGTGCCACGGCCTCAAGCCGGCGCGCACGATCGCCGAAGCGGTGCTCGCCGGCAAGGCGGATTTCGATTTCATCGAGATCATGGCCTGCCCGGGCGGCTGCGTCGATGGCGGCGGCAATCTGCGTTCCAAGAAGGCCTATATGCCGAATGCGCTGAAGCGCCGTTCCACCCTCTATAATGTGGATCGCGGCCAGAAGGTCCGTCAGTCGCACAACAACGAGCAGATCAAGGCGCTCTACCGCGATTTCCTGGAAAAGCCCTATTCGGACAAGGCGCACCACCTGCTGCACACGATGTACAACGACCGCAAATTGACGCTGACGCGCACGGTCAAGGAAATCTGGCAGGACATCACCATGAGCACGATGGTCTACTGAGCCCTGCTGCGACATTGCCGCAGAGCGGGGTTGTGTCCGGGAAAATTCTTCTAACCGTTTGTTTTTGTTCGATAACGTAGAGGGCCGCCGCATCTGTCCAAGGTGCGGGGCGGCCCCCCGCGGAATATTGATCTTTCACAATGATTCATAAGCCCCGTCCGTTTTTATGGGCATAGTTTTCCGTTGCGGGGCAACGCGGTGAACGCGGTTTTCTTGGCAGGCAAGAACGTCCGCTTCGCGGCAGCCGCAATCCGAAAGCGCCTGCCATCCGAAACTCGGCGCAAAAGGCCGGGATGCAGGTGCCTGTCTCGGCGATTCGGGCCTTTGCGCGGCATTCGCGCCCGGGCGGGCGGCGAGAGGTTCGTACGCGTGGAAATGTCGCACAAGGGCGACAAGGAGACCGGTGTTTCCGAGTGCACCTTGCGCGCCATAAGAAACAGAAAGCGGGACGTGTTCTGAAATAAGACGTGCGCCTGTTTGCTAGCCGGGGGGCCACGTTTCGATTGCCGTCACCGCAAGGGAGGAGAATCGGAATGGATGCACAACAACATCTTCGGACGGAAGTCGAACAGCTCGTTCGAGTCCACGGCCGCAGTCGGACGGCGCTGATGCCGATCCTCCAGGACCTGAACCGGGTCCATAGCTATATCTCGGAAGACGCCATGATGGCCGTCTCGACCGCGCTGAGCGTTCCGCGCGCCGAGGTCTACGGCGTGGCGACCTTCTACAGCTATTTCAGCGTCAAGCCGCGGGGCAAATACGTCATCCGCGTCTGCCGCACCATCAGCTGCGCCAAGCAGGGCAATTACCACCCGGCCATCGCCGCCCTGTTCAGCGAACTGGGCATCGGCTTCGGCGAAACCACCGCCGACGGTCTGTTCACGCTGGAGCAGACCAATTGCGCCGGCATGTGCGACCAGGGTCCGGCCATGGTGGTGAACGAGGAGGTGCATGCCAAGCTGACCGAAGCCTCGGTCCGCACCATCCTCAACGACTATCGCCACAAGGCGAAAGCGGCCAAAAAATCCTGACAGGGAGCGAGAAAACCATGGACGTGAAGTCGGTACACGGGTTCGTCGGCAACAAGCTCTCGTTCTCGGAAGTTTCTGCGAAAGACGGCGTCAAGATGGCGGCCGAGATGGCGCCGGAAGACGTGGTGGCGATCATCGGCGCCTCCGGCCTCAAGGGCCGCGGCGGCGCGGGATTCCCCACCGGCAAGAAATGGGAGTTCGCCCGTTCCCAGCCCGGCAACCCGAAATACATCATCTGCAACGCCGACGAAGGCGAACCGGGCACCTTCAAGGACCGGCTGATTCTCACCGATTTCCCCGAACTGGTGTTCGCCGGCATGGCGGTGGCGGGACGGGCGGTAGGGGCCGAGTTCGGCATCCTTTACCTGCGCGCCGAATATGCCTGGCTGCGCGACCACCTCGAGAGCGTCCTGGAGACCTGCCGCGCCGCCAAGCTGCTCGGCAAAGGCATCATGGGCAACAAGGACTACTCCTTCGATATCTCCATCCGCATGGGCTCGGGCGCCTATATCTGCGGCGAGGAAACGGCCCTGCTCGAATCGCTCGAAGGCCGGCGCGGCGACGCGCGCAACCGCATCCCCTTCCCGGTGCAGGCGGGCTATCTCGGCAAGCCGACGGTGGTGAACAACGTCGAGACGCTGGCCTGGGTGCCCTGCATCATGGCGAAGGGACCGTCCTGGTTCGCCGCCATGGGCACGCGCAAGGCTCCGGGCGCCTGGCTGTTCAGCGTCTCGGGCGACTGCAAGCGCCCCGGCATCTATGAATATCCCTTCGGCACCTCGCTGCGTCAGATCCTCAGCGATGTGGGCGCCGAGAACGCCAAGGCGGTGCAGGTGGGCGGCGCCAGCGGTACCTGCGTGCCGCCGACGGAATTCGACCGCACCCTGTCGCCGGGCGACCTCGCCACCGGCGGTTCGATCATCGTCTTCGGCCCCGGCCAGGACATGTTCGCGGTGGCCGAGAACTTCCAGCATTTCTTCGCCGACGAATCCTGCGGCCAGTGCATCCCCTGCCGCGTCGGCAACCAGCGGCTGCTCGAAGCCATCGACCTGATGCGCAAGGACGGCCTCGACGAGGAACAGGAACGCACGGTCCGCCAGCTGGCGCAGACCATGACGGTGGCCTCGAAATGCGGCCTCGGCCAGATGAGCGCGCGGGCCTTCATCTCCATCCTGAACAACTGGGCCGGAGAACTGCCGGGACGCGCGTAAGAGAAAAGAGCAGGGAGCAACAGGGCACAATAAAAGGGGCGTTCAATGGACTCCGAAATGATTACCGTCACGATCGATGGCAAAGAAGTTAAGGTCAGCCCCGGAACCACGGTGCTGGAAGCGGCGCGATCGGTGGGGATTCACATCCCGACACTCTGCCATCACGACGACCTGTGCAGGGAAGCGCTCTATTCGCAGACCGCCTCCGCCCATCATGAGGACGTGCACGATCCGCACAAATACGCCGAAAGCGGCATGCTCTCGACGCCCTCGAGCTGCCGCCTCTGCCTGGTGGAAGTGGAAGGCCTGGGCAAGCTGCATGCCTCCTGCGCCCTGCCGATCCACAATGCGATGACGGTCCGCACCACCTCCACGGCGATCCGTCACGCAAGGCGCGACATCCTCGAACTGATGATGAGCGAGCACTACGGCGACTGCTTCGCCTGCTCGCGCAACGGCACCTGCGAACTGCAAAAGCTGTGCGCCGACTACGGCGTCAATTCCGAGCGCTTCGGCCGCCCGCACGAGCCGCTGTTCGAGATGGCCTCGTCCGACAACATCATCCAGCGCGACCAGAACAAGTGCATCCTGTGCCGCCGCTGCGTGCGCATGTGCGCGCTGTACCAGGGCGTCTACGCGCTGACCACGGAAGGCCGCGGCGACCACAGCCGCATCGCCACCTTCATGGGCCGCGAGATGCAGGACGCCTGGTGCATCAATTGCGGCCAATGCATCAACCGCTGCCCGACCGGGGCCCTCTCCGAGCGCGACGACAGCGACGAGGTGTGGCGCGCCATCGAAGACCCCGACAAGCTGGTCGTCATCCAGACGGCGCCGGCGCCGCGCGCCGCCATCGGCGAGGCCTTCGGCTGCGAACCGGGCACCCCGCTCACCTTCCAGATGAACACCGCGCTCAAGCGTATCGGCTTCGACAAGGTGTTCGACACCAACTTCTCGGCCGACCTCACCATCATGGAGGAAGGTTCCGAGCTGATCTCGCGCCTCTACAAGGCGGTGGTGCTCAAGGACAACTCGGCGGCGCTGCCTCAGTTCACCAGCTGCTCGCCGGGCTGGATCAAGTTCATCGAGACCTTCTATCCCGACTACCTGCCCAACCTCTCTTCGGCCAAGAGCCCGCAGCAGATGATGGGCGCGGTGTTGAAGACCTACTTCGCCGAGAAGAACGGCTGGGATCCCTCCAAGATCGTCAGCGTCTCGCTGATGCCCTGCACGGCCAAGAAGTTCGAGGCGGGCCGTCCCGAAATGGACTCCTCGGGCTACCGCGACGTCGATTACGCGCTGACCACGCGCGAACTGGCCCGCATGTTCAAGCAGGCCGGCATCGACGTGCCCAAGCTGGAAAAGAGCCCCTTCGACGATCCCTTCGGCACCCCCACCGGCTCCGGCGTGATCTTCGGCGCCACCGGCGGCGTGATGGAAGCGGCCCTGCGCACGGTGATCGAGATCGTCACCGGCGAGAAGGTGGAAAGCCTTTTCAGCCATGCGGATATCAAGCCGCTGCGCGGCTTCGACGGCGTGCGCATGGCCGAGGTCAAGATCGAAAAAGTCGGTCCGGTGCCCGAGATTCTCTCCCACCTGGTGCCCGATTTCGAATGGTTGAAGGGGGTCACCCTCAAGGTCGGCATCGCCCACGGCACGGTTAACGCCATCCAGGTGATGAAGGACATCAAGGAAGGCGGCCCGCTTTCCACTTGCCATTTCATCGAATTCATGGCCTGTCCGGGCGGGTGCCTGGGCGGCGGCGGCCAGCCGATCCCCACCGACCAGCACATTCGCGAGGCGCGCGCCAAGGCGCTCTACAGCGAAGATGCCGATTACGTGGTGCGCAAGTCCCACGAGAACGAGGACGTGCTGCGCATCTATAGCGAGTTCTTCAAGGAAGGGCCCTGCAGCCACAAGAGCCATGAACTCCTGCACACCCACTACAAGGAAAGGGCATAACGCCGTTTCTGCGGAATTCGCCGGTCTCGCGGCCCGGAAAAACCTGGGCCGCGACGACCTGGCGAAGCTCCTGGGGGCCGGGGAACCGGAAGAAATCGAAGCGGTTCGCGCCGAAGCGGAACGCGTCCTGCTCGAACATTGCGGCGACGGGGTCTACCTGCGCGGGCTGGTGGAAGCTTCCAACGCCTGCGCCTGCGACTGCCTGTATTGCGGCATCCGCAAATCCAACCGCGGCGTCAACCGCTACACCCTCTCGGCCGACGAGATCATGTCCTGCGCCCGGCAATGCGCGGACTACGGCTACGGCTCGATGGTGATCCAGTCGGGCGAGCGCGCCGACAGGAAGTTCATCGATCTGGTGGCGGGTGTGGTGGATCGCATCAAGCGCGAGACCCGCACGGAGAAACAGCCGGAAGGCCTCGGCATCACGCTCTGCATCGGCCAGCAGAGCTACGAAACCTACAAGCGGCTCTACGACGCCGGCGCCCACCGCTACCTGTTGCGCATTGAAACCACCAATCCCGCTCTGTTCGCGCGGATCCACCCTTCCGACCAGTCCTTTGAATCCCGCGTCGAGTGCCTCGCCATGCTGCGGCAGATCGGCTACCAGGTCGGCACCGGGGTGATGATCGGCCTGCCCGGCCAGACGCTGGAAAACTTGGCCGACGACATCCTCTTCTTCGCCAAATACGACATCGACATGATCGGCATGGGGCCGTTCATTCCCCATCCCGAAACCCCGCTGGGCGACGCTTCTTGCCCGGCGGTGCCCGATCGGGTGCGTCTGGCACTGTTGATGATCGCCGCCACCCGCCTCAAGCTCCGCGACGTCAACATCGCCTCCACCACGGCACTGCAAGCGCTCGATCCGGTGGGCCGCGAAAAGGGGCTGAAGTTCGGGGCCAATGTGATCATGCCCCAGATGTCGCCCCTGGATGTGCGCCAGGATTACCAGCTTTACCCCGGAAAACCCTGCCTGGACGAGAACGCCAAGGAATGCCAATCCTGCCTCAACATGCGCATAGAATTTGCGGGGCGGAAGATCGGACTGTATGCCTGGGGCGATTCCCTGCACGCCAGGAAACGCCGCGGGAGCGCGGATGAGAAACCGGATGCCTGACGCCCCGCGTCTCGAACAGGACGCTCTGGGCCAAGTCGAAATCCCCCGGGATGCGCTGTGGGGCATCCACACGGCGCGCGCCCTCGCCAATTTTCCCAACACCGGACGGCGCGTGCCCTGGGTACTGATCGCCTCCCTCGCGGTGGTCAAACATGCCGCCGCCCTCGCCAATGCCGAGCTGGGCTATCTGAAACGCGAGGTGGCCGACGCCATCGTGGCGGCTTGCGGGCAGGTCTGCGAAGGCGGCCCGGAGATCGAAAAGCAATTCCCGCTCGACGCGCTGCAAGGCGGGGCGGGCACCTCCACCAACATGAACCTCAACGAGGTGCTGGCGAATCTGGCGCTGATCAAGCTCGGCAAGGCGCCGGGCGATTATGCGACGGTGCATCCGCTGCACCATGTCAACCTGCACCAGTCGACCAACGACGTGTATCCCACGGCGCTGCGCATCGCCGCGATCGCCGGGGTGCGCAACCTCTCCAACACCTTTGCCAAGCTGCAAGGCGCCTTCCAGGAAAAGGAACAAGCCTTCCAGGCCATCCCCAAGATGGGCCGCACCGAAATGCAGCCCGCCGTGCCCATGACGCTGGGTCAGGAATTCTCGGCCTTTGCCGAAGCCGTCGCCCGCGACCGCTGGCGCACCTTCAAATGCGAGGAGCGCCTGAGGCTGGTCAATATCGGCGGCACCGCCATCGGTACCGGGCTGACGGCGCCGCGCAATTATATTTTCCGCGTCGTCGAAGTACTGCGCGGCCTCACCGGCATGGGCTTGTCACGCAACGAGAATGTGATCGACGCCACCGCCAATGCCGACGCCTTCGTGGAAGTGTCCGGCATCCTGAAAGCTTCGGCTGCCAATCTCGGCAAGATCGCCGGCGATTTGCGCTTGCTGCACTTCCTCGGCGAGATCGCGCTGCCGCCGCTGCAGGCCGGTTCCTCGATCATGCCCGGCAAGATCAATCCGGTGATGACCGAAGCGGTGATGCAGGCCGGCATGGCCGTGCGCGCCGACGATGCCATGGTCACCGAATGCGCCGCCCATGGCAGCCTGCAGATCAACGAGTTCATGCCGCTGCTCGCCTGGGCGTTGCTTGACGGCATCGCCGTGCTGAAAGCCGCCGCCAAGGCGTTGACGGCACATGTTTCCGCCATCACGGCCGACCCGGTTCGCTGCGCCGCCTTCCTGGCCGACAGCCCTACGCTGCTGACGGCCTTCCTGCCCAAGATCGGGTACGAAGGCGCCGAAGCGCTGGTGAAGGAGTTCGTCGAAGCCAGGGCGAAGAACCCGGCGCTGATCCTGCGGGCTTTCCTGGCGGAAAAGCTGGGCGCTTCCGTGGTGGACGAGGTGCTCTCGGCCCCCAACCTGATCAAACTCGGCCATACGGAAAAGTAAGATGTCGGAATTGCCCAACACCCCCAAAGCCAGCCGGCTCCACATCGGCATTGCCGGACGGATCAATGCCGGCAAGTCCTCCTTCCTCAACACGCTGGCCGGGCAGGACGTCGCCATCACCTCGACGGTTCCGGGCACCACTACCGACGTGGTGGAGAAGACCATGGAGCTGCTGCCGCTGGGCCCCGTCACCCTGATCGACACGGCCGGCCTCGACGATTCGTCCGAGCTTGCCGCCGCCCGTATCGAGAAGACGAAGAAGGCGCTGCGCCGTGCCGACATCCTCGCCATCGTGGCGGTGTCGAACCAGTGGAGCGCCACCGAAGATGCGCTGATCAATGAGGCCCATGCCGCCTCCATCCCGGTTCTGATCGTGGTCAACAAGACCGACCTGGAAGAACCATCGGCCGATTTCCTGGCGCTGCTCGACGTCAAGCGGCTTCACTGGATTCAAGGCAGCGCCACGGGAAATCCCGCCACGCGCGAAGCCTTCCGTCAGGCGTTCAAGGACGGCATCCGCGGGCTGCTGCCCACGCTTTTCACCGCCCCGCCGACGCTGTTGGGCGATCTTCTTCCCGCCGGGGGCATGGCGGTGCTGGTGGTGCCGATCGATCTGGGTGCACCGCAAGGCCGCCTGATCGTGCCGCAGGTGCAAAGCCTGCGCGATCTGCTCGATAACGACGCCAGCGCCCTGGTGGTCAAGGACCGCGAATATGCCGCCACCCTGGCCCGCCTGGGCCAGAAGCCGGATCTTGTCGTCTGCGATTCACAGGTGGTGGCCCGGGTGGTGGCCGATACGCCGCCCGAGATTCCGCTGACTACATTTTCCATTCTGTTTGCCCGTTATAAAGGCGACCTGAACGGCTTGGCGCGCGGCGCCGGTGTGCTGAACCGGCTGAAGCCCGGCGACCGGGTTCTGATTGCCGAGGGCTGCTCGCACCACCCGCTGGAAGACGACATTGGACGGGTCAAGATTCCGCGCTGGCTCAGGCAATTCACCGGCTGCGAACTGGACATTGTCAGCTGCGCCGGCCACGATTTCCCGCCGGATTTGCAGAATTTCCGCCTGGTTATTCATTGCGGCGGCTGCGTCATGACCCGCCAGGAGATGCTGTCCCGCCTCGATGAGGCCGGGCGCAACAATGTGGCTATGACCAACTACGGCTTGGCAATCTCCGTCTTGCAGGGCGTTCTCACTCGCGCGCTGTCGCCGTTCCCCGACGCGCTGGCGGCCTATAATGAGACCCAGGACGGCCGATAGGGCCTTGAAACTTAACTCATGTTGACTAGCTATGCGGTGTGGGCGATGTAGCATCGCTACCCTCGGGCTTTTTGCGCCCGGTTTTCAGCGGCGGGATCGAACATGGCAATACCTAGCGGGGATACTTGGCTGTCGCGCGCTCGGGGGGCGCTGACGCCACGCATGTGGAAGATGCTGCTCATTGTGGGCGGCTTGCTCGTGCTCGTTTTCGCCTACGTCAAGCTCGCGCCCATCGTGAAATTCCTGACGATGGACCGCGGCCCCTGTCCGATGTGCCAGACGGTTTCGACCGTGCACGCCAGGAAGACGGCTTGGCAGCAGCAAATCCACGCCGTGGGCACCATGCATGCCATCCAGGGGTCCGATCTGTCGTCGGAGCTGGCCGGTATCGTTGCCCGGATCGGTTTCGATGCGGGCAGCGACGTCGAGAAGGGAACGCTGCTGGTGCAGCTGCGCGACGAAAGCGACCGTGCCCAGCTCGATGCTTTGCGGGCCAACGCCGAACTCGCCAAGCAGACCTATATCCGCAACGCCGCGCTGCTCAAGACCAACGCCATCAGCAAGCAGGCCTACGACACGGCCCTATCCACCATGCAAAACGCACGCGCCCTGGCGGAGGCGCAGGCGGCCACGGTCGACAAGAAGGCGGTCCGCGCCCCCTTCGACGGCCGCGTCGGCATTCGTCTGGTCGATGTCGGCCAGTATGTCGCCGCCGGCCAGACGCTGGTCACCTTGCAGCAGCTCGACCCCATCTACGTCGATTTCAGCGTGCCGCAGCAGCAGATCCCGCTGCTGCAGGCCGGCAGCAAGGTGACGCTCACCAGCGATGCCGCCCCGGGTAAGACCTTCGCAGGCGAAATCCAGTCCTTCGATCCCAAGGTGGATCCGGCGACGCGCAACGTGCGGGTGCGCGCCTTGATCCATAACCCCGGCAAGGTCCTGCTCCCCGGCATGTTCGCCACCGTCGTCACCGATGTGGGCAATGCGGAGCCGCTGATCACCCTGCCGCAGACCGCCATCACTTATAATCCCTACGGCGATACGGTCTTCGTGGTCGCCAAGCAGAAGGACGACAAGGGCAAGGAACAGCTCGTCGCCCAACAGCGCTTCGTCACTCTGGGCGAGACGCGGGGCGATCAGGTGGCGGTACTGAGCGGACTGTCTTCCAAGGACGACGTCGTTTCGAGCGGCCAGATCAAGCTGAAGAACGGCACGCAAGTCCTCGTCAACAATGCCGTAAGCCTGCCAAACAATCCTGCGCCGACACCCGTCCAGCAGTAGGCCGCCCGCGATGAACTTCACAGACGTCTTCATCCGCCGGCCGGTTCTGGCGATCGTGATCAGCCTGGCGATCCTGGTGATCGGCATCCGCTCGCTGATGGAACTGCCGATCCGGCAATATCCGGTCACCGAAAACGCCGTGGTGACGATTTCCACGGCCTATTACGGTGCCAGCCCGGAAACCGTGGCGGGCTTCATCACCACGCCGATCGAGAACGCCGTGGCCCAGGCCGACGGCATCGACTACATGACCTCGTCGAGCGTGCAGGGCGTTTCCACCATCACGGTCAACCTGCGGCTCAACTACGACGCCAACAAGGCGCTGTCGCAGATCATCACCCAGGTCAATTCCGTCAGGAACCAGATGCCGCCGCAGGCGCAGCAGTCGGTGATCTCGATTTCGGTGGGCAGCTCCATCAACGCGATGTACCTCACCTTCAATTCCTCGGTGCTGCCGACCAACAAGATCACCGATTACCTGATCCGCGTGGTGCAGCCGCAGCTGCAGGCCGTGCCCGGGGTGCAGCAGGCCCTGATCATGGGCGGCAAGACTTTTGCCATCCGTGTCTGGCTCGATCCGCAGAAGCTGGCCGCCTACAACGTCACGGCGGCCGACGTTTACAACATCCTGGGTGCCAACAACTACCTCTCGGCGGTGGGCAGCACCCGCGGCCAGATGGTGCAGGTCAACCTGACCGCTTCCACCAACCTGCATTCGGTGGACGAGTTCCGCAACCTGGTGATCAGTTCCCAGAACGGCGCTTATGTGCGCCTGTCCGACGTCGCCAACATCTCGCTGGGTGCCACCGACTACGATTCCCAGGCCAATTTCGACGGCAATCCTGGCGTCGTCATGGCCATCTCGGTGACGCCCACCGCCAACGTGCTGGACGTCATCAAGGGCGTGCGCGCCATCATGCCGGGGATCGACGCGCAGCTGCCCCAAGGACTTTCTTCGTTCATCGCCTACGACTCGACCAAGTTCATCTCCGGCGCTATCAACGAGGTCGAATGGACGCTGGGCGAAGCCGTCATCATCGTCATCTTCGTGATCTTCATCTTCCTGGGATCGCCCCGGGCGGTGCTCATCCCCATTGTCACCATCCCGCTGTCCTTGATCGGCGCGGCCATCTTCATGATGGTGCTCGGCTTCACCCTGAATCTCCTCACGCTGCTCGCTTTCGTGCTGGCCATCGGGCTGGTGGTGGACGACGCCATCATCGTGGTCGAAAACGTCAGCCGCCACATGGAGGAGGGCAAATCGGCCTGGGATGCCGCCATCATGGGCGCCCGCGAGCTGGGCAGCCCGATCATCGCCATGGCGCTGGTGCTGGTGGCGGTTTATGTGCCGATCGGCTTCATCGGCGGGCTCACCGGCGCCCTCTTCACCGAATTCGCCTTCACCCTGGTCGGCACGGTGATCATCTCGGCCGTGGTGGCGCTGACGCTGTCGCCCATGATGGCAAGCCGGTTTTTGCATTCCCACGCCGACACGCGCTCCAGCGTCGAACGACGCGTGGTGACTTATATCGACGAGAAGTTCGACATCCTGCACCGCGCCTATCAGCGCACGCTGCACAGCGCGCTCAACGAGCTGCCGGTGATCGTCGTCTTCGCCGCGATCATCTTCGGCACGATCTATCTGTTGTTCACCATGTCGAAGTCGGAACTGGCGCCGTCCGAAGACCAGGGCATCGTCATCGCCATGCTGACACCGCCCCCCACCGCGACGCTGGAGCAATCGCTGATCTGGCAGAAACAGGCCTTCAAGGTGGCCAAGTCCTTCCCCGAAACCGACCACACCTTCCAGATTTCCTCGCCCGGCTTGAACCTGCTCGGCATCGTGCTCAAGCCCTGGGGCGAGCGCAGCCGCAAGGCGGACGACCTGCAGCCGCTGATGCAGAAGGGGTTGAACAATATCGCCGGCGTACGCGCCGCCGCCTTCCAGATACCTTCTCTGCCGGGACCGCGCGGCCTGGGCGTGCAGTTCATCGTGGAAACCACCCAGCCCTTCGAGCAGCTCAACACCGTGGCGCAGAACATCATGGATGCGGCGGTGAAGTCGGGCGATTTCTACTATTTGGACTCCGACCTCAAATACGACAACCCGCAGACCGAGGTGGTGATCGACCGCGACAAGGTCGCCGGCATGGGGCTGACCATGAGCGACGTCGGCAATGCGCTGACGGCCATGCTGGGCGGCGGCTATGTCAATTACTTCGACCTCTCGGGCCGCGCCTACCAGGTGATCCCGCAGGTGCAGCAGGTCGACCGCCTCAACACCGACCAGTTGCGCAACTACTACATCCGCACTTCTTCCGGCGCGAGCATACCGCTCTCCAGCGTCGCCACCTTGAAGAACACGGTGACGCCGGAAGCGCTCAACCATTTCCAGCAGCTCAACGCCGCCACCATCACCGCCATTCCACGGCCCGGCCTGACCACGGGCGATGCCGTCGCCAAGCTGCAGGCCATCAGCAACAGCGCCATGCCGGAAGGCTACCGCATCGATTACGCCGGCCCCACGCGCCAGTTCGTGCAGGAATCGAGCGCTTTGCTGGTCACCTTCTTCTTCGCCCTGATCATCATCTTCCTGACGCTGGCGGCGCTGTTCGAGAGCTTCCGCGATCCCCTCACCATCCTGATCAGCGTGCCGATGTCGATCTGCGGCGCCTTGATCTTCATCGCCATGGGGGTGGGCGGGGCCAGCCTCAACATCTACACCGAGGTGGGCCTCGTCAGCCTGATCGGGCTGATCTCGAAGCACGGCATCCTGATCGTGCGCTTCGCCAACGACCTGCAGAAGCAGGGCATACCCAAGCGCCAGGCGGTGGAGGAAGCCGCCGCCATCCGGCTCAGGCCCATCCTGATGACCACGGCGGCGATGGTGCTCGGCGTCATGCCGCTGATCCTGGCATCGGGGGCGGGCGCGGCGGCGCGCTACAATCTCGGCCTCGTCATCGCCACCGGCATCGCCATCGGCACCTGCTTCACGCTCTTTGTGGTGCCGGCGATCTACATGCTGATCGCCCACACCTACCACAAGGATACGCACGAGGTGCCGGCCGAATAGCGGCACGGCAGGCCGGACAAGAAAAAGGCCGCGGATGACGCGGCCTTTTTCGTTTGCGTTTTGCGCGATCCCTACCAGTTGGTCATGGCGCCGCCCTGTTCCAGCCGGTTCACCGGCAGATAGGCGCGTTTGTAGGGATGCTTGGCGGCCTCCTTCTCGTCGATGTCGGCGCCGTGGCCGGGCACCTCGCCGGGATGGAAATAACCGTCCTCGAAGCTGTAGGCGCGGGTGAAGATGCTTTCCATCTCGGCGGAATGCGCCATGTGTTCCTGGATGCCGAAATTGTGAATGGCCAGGTCGAAATGCAAAGCGCAGGCCATGGTGACCGGCGAAAGGTCGGTGGCGCCATGGAAGCCGGTCTTCACATTGTAGAGATCGGCCAGCGCCGCGATCTGACGCAAATGGGTGATGCCGCCGCTGTGCACGATGGTCGCACGGATGTAGTCGATCAGCTGCTCCTGGATCAGATTGCGGCAATCCCAGACGGAGTTGAACACCTCGCCCACGGCCAGCGGCGTGGTGGTATGGCGGCGGACGAGACGGAAATTGTCCTGGTTGTCGTCATCGACCGCGTCCTCCAGCCAGAACAGGCGGTAAGGCTCCAAGTCCTTGCCCAGCCGCGCCGCCTCGATGGGGGTCAGGCGGTGATGCACGTCATGGAGGAGGTGGACGTCCTCGCCCAGGGCCTTGCGGCCGGCCTCGAACAGGGCAGGGACGGAGCGCAGGTATTTTTCGGTGGACCACAGGTTTTCGCTGGGCAGGTCGGCGTCGGCCGGCTCATAGGCTTCCTTGCCGTGCGCCACGCCATAGGTGGAGGCCAGCCCGGGCACGCCCGACTGCAGGCGGATCGCCTTGTAGCCCATGGCTTTGTATTTCAAGGCATCTTCGATGGTTTCTTCGATGCTGTGGCCGTTGGCATGGCAATAGACCAGGATGCCGTCGCGGGACGCCCCGCCAAGGAGCTGGTAGAGCGGCAGCCCGGCGGCCTTGGCCTTGATGTCCCAAAGCGCCATGTCCACGGCGGCGATGGCCGACATGGTGACGGGTCCGCGCCGCCAATAAGCGCCCCGATAGAAAAACTGCCAGATGTCCTCGATACGATGGGCATCCCGCCCGATCAGGCAGGGCACGATGTGCTCTTCCAGATAGCTGGCGACGGCCAGTTCGCGCCCGTTGAGCGTCGCATCGCCCACGCCATAAGGGCCATCCTTGGTCTCGATCTTGAGGGTGACGAAATTGCGCCCCGGACTGGAGACGATAACTTTAGCGGATTCGATCTTCAGCATGGTCTACTCCCTGGTTCGACGGGCCCTACCATTGAATGCGACTATCTTGCGGATTACCAGAAATCCGCCGTCACGGGACCGGCCGGTAATTGCTTCATGATACCGGTACCATTACGATCGATAGCGCAGTGCCCGAGCTTTCACAACAACGTTGATGGGTAGAGGCTGCGGTTGTGTCCTGGCGACGGTGCGCGTGAGATGGCTATGGTAGCGCAACCATTGGCGCTGTGGCATGGTGTGCCGCCGCTTGCGCGGCAACACAGCCATGGTCGGTGGGCGCCGACCTTAACCAAATAGCACGGCGAAAAAACCGGCACGGGGAGAAACGATGAGCCAGAGATTGTCATTCACGGAGAAGGCCGGTTTCGCCTGCGGCGACCTGGCCGCGAACTTCGTGTTCCAATTCATGATCGCCCTGCAGGTGACCTATTACGTGGACGTCTTCGGCCTGGCGCCGGACACGGCCGCCACCATGTTCTTCGTGATCGGCATCGTCGTGGCTTTCGTCAATCCGATCATGGGCGTGATCGCCGACCGCACCAACACGAAGTGGGGCAAGTTCCGGCCCTGGCTGATCTGGACGGCGGTGCCGTTCGGCGTCATCGGCGTTCTGACGTTTACGACGCCCGACATCTCGCTTACGGGCAAGCTGATCTACGCCTGGGTCACCTACGGCCTGCTCAGGATCGTTTACGTGATCAACAACGTGCCGTACGCCTCGCTGAACGCGGTGATCAGCGACGATCCCGACGAGCGCAACAGCGCCTCGCAATACCGCCAGATCGCCGCCAATTCGGCGGGCTTCATCGTCGCGAGCCTGGTGATTCCGCTGATCGACGTCTTCGCCGGCGGTTCCAAGGATCCGGCCGACTTGGCGCGCGGTTACGAATACACCATGGGCATCCTGATGCTCGTCGCCATGGTGCTGTTCGTGATCGCATTCCTCGCCACCAAGGAACGCGTCCTTCCCGACCCGCAGCAGAAGACCTCGTTTTCGCAAGACATGGCCGATCTGCTCGTCAACAAGTCGTGGGTCATCCTGTTCCTGGTGACGCTGTTCTACTTCACGGCGCTGGTGATGCGCGGCAACGCCATGTTTGCCTATTGCTCGCTCTACCAGGGCGACAGGAACCTGTTCGCGTGGATGAACGGTTTCGGGCTTGCTTCGTTGCTGGTCGGGGTGGCGTGCTCGAACTGGATTTCGGTGCGCATCGGCAAGCGCACGATCTTCCTCATCAGCATGCTGCTCACGGGGGTGTTCACAGTGGCGCTGATCCTGGTGCCGTCGCACAGCAATTCCACGGTGATCGCCCTGGAGGTCGTGCGCCAGTTCTCGTTCGGCCTTTCGGGCCCCGTGCTGTGGTCGATGATGGGCGATGTCGCCGACTACGGCGAATGGAAGACCGGCAGGCGCGCATCCGGCACCGTCACCGCCGCCGTGGTGTTCGCGCTGTGGGTCGGCCTGACCATCGGCCAGTCGCTGGTCGGCTGGATCTACGGCTTCTATGGCTATGCCGCCAAGGCCGTGAGCCAGACACCCGAAGCCATCCATGGGGTGGTGCTGACCGGCAGCGTCTATGCCGGTCTGTCGTTCCTGGTGGCGGCGGCGCTGTTGCTGATCTATCCGCTGAGTCGCGATGAGTACAGAAAGATCGCCGCCGAACTGGCGGAACGCCGCAAGGCATTCAACGCCTCGTAAACAGAGAACGGTACGAGGTTCCCGGAAGGGAACCCCGCGCCGGCGGGCGCGCGCTCGCGCCTGCCGGAGTTTCCATCCGCAACGAACAACGTCGGGAGAAAACCCATGCCGAAACTGACCGGCCCCATCGGCTTCAATGCCCAGCATTCCCCCATGGGCGCCTTCATGAGCTTCACCTGCGGCAATCCGGGGACCAAGGGCGGCATCGGCCTGCAGATCGGCGCGCCCGCCGACCAGGAGGTCTTCATCGGCGTGATCGACGGCGACCGCTACGCCGACGTGCCGCTCAAGTGCCTGCCGTTCTACATCGGCGCGGCGAGCACCGCCATGGAGGCCTTCACGGCGGAAACGGCCGGTCCTTCCGAGGCCAATGTGCGCCCCGATGCGCTACCCTTCGCGCCCAAGGAAATCCGGCGCAGCTATAGCTGGGCTTCCGACGGCTGGCAGGCGGGCGAGCTGAGCTTCACCGTCTATACGCCGTTCGGTGCCATCCCCGATCCCGCCACGGCTTCGCATGACGAGATGCGCCAAGGCCTGCGCCCGGCAGTGGTGGCGCAGCTGATCGTCGACAACAGCAAAGGCACCAGGCCCAAGACCGGCATCTTCGCCCTCAACCATTCCCGCCCCGGTCCGCGCATGATCGACGAGTCCCTGGGTTCGGACGGTCGCGTCGGCTTCGCCTTCCGGCGCGAGGCGGGGGTCGCCGCCGAAGTGTTCGACGTCACCGGCGGCAAGAAGATTCCGGCCCCGGCGCCGTTCGGCTTCATGCGCTGGTCGGCCACCGACGGCATCCGCGAGAAATACAATCCCGTCCACCTGCTCGGCTCCTGCCCGGGCGTGGGCATCGAAGTGCCGCCGGGCAAGATTTATGCGATGATCCTGGCGATCGGCTCCTATCTGGAACAGCCGGTGACCACGGGGCTGAGCGGCAAGTATCTGTATACGCGCTACTACACCGACCTGACCGACGTGCTGCGCGCCACGCTCGACAACGCCGGCCAGTTGATCGCCGCCGCCGAGAAGCTCGATGCCAGGCTGGAGGCGGCTTCGCTCTCCGACGACCAGAAGTTCCTCATCTCGCACGCCACGCACAGCTATTACGGCTCGACCCAGCTGCTCGAAATCGAGAGCCGGCCCTTCTGGGTGGTGAACGAAGGCGAATACTGCATGATGAACACGCTCGACCTCTCGGTCGATCACGTGTTCTGGGAGCTGGAACACAATCCCTGGCTGGTGAAGAACCTGCTGGGCAATTTCGTCAAGCGCTACAGCTATATCGACGAGATCAAGGTCTACAAGGGCGAGGTACAGCTGTCCTCGCACGCTATGGACCACGACCCCTCCCAGCCGCCGCCGCCGCCGGATGCGGCCCAGCTGTCGCGCCCCTATGACAGCAAGCCTGGCGGCATCAGCTTTTGCCACGACATGGGTGCGCACAACAACTTCGCGCCCCAGGGCCGTTCCAGCTACGAGCTGGCCAACCTGACCTCGACCTTCAGCTACATGACGGCCGAGCAGCTCTGCAACTGGACGCTGACGGCCGCCTGCTATCTCGCCAAAACGCGCGATACCGATTGGCTGGAAGAAAACAAGCCGGTGGTGGAGGCCATCCTCGCCAGCATGATCAACCGCGGCGGCGAGGTCGGCTTCGCGCAATACGATTCGACCAAGACCGCAGGCGGACAGGAGATCACCACCTACGATTCCCTCGATCATTCGCTGGCTCAGACGCGCAACAACGTCTACATGGCGGTGAAGAGCTGGGCGACCTATCGCGCCCTGGTCCTGATGTTCCGCGACCTGGACGACAAGGGGGCGGAGGAAAACTGCCGGAAGCTGGCCGAGAAGGTCGCCGCCGTGGTGGCCGAGCAGGCGGTGGACGGCATCCTTCCCGCCATCTTCGAGAAGGGCAATCCCGGCTACCATTCCCGCATCCTGCCGGCGGTGGAGGGCTGCGCCTATCCGCTCTACTTCGCCAAGACCGGTTACGGCCCCAAGGAGGTCTATGCCTCTCCGGCCGAGAAAAAAATGTTCGAGGTCCTCAAGGAGCACACCCGCAAGCTCGTTACCGATCCCGAGGGCCGCAACGTCTTTGCCGACGGCGGCATCAAGCTCTCCTCCACCTCGAACAATTCCTGGATGAGCAAGATCGCGATCTTCATGCATGTGACGCGCAAGGTCTTCGGCCTCGACCAGGACCCCGCAGTGGCGGCGGTGTTCAAGAAGGCCGATGCCGCGCATGTAAAGTGGCAGGCGGTGGGCAGCGCCTATTGGGCCTGCTGCGACCAGATCGTCTCGGGCGAGGGCAAAGCCAGCCGCTACTATCCGCGCATCATCACCAGCGCGCTGTGGCTTGATTGAAGCGGTAAGGGCCAGGAGGACACCCATGCTGAAACAGGCAACGGTATTGGCGTTTCTCCTGGCCTCCTTCACGGCGGCCGCAGCCCAGCCTTCCGTCAGCTTGAAAGACGCCTACAAGGGCGACTTCCTGATCGGGGCCGCGCTCAATACGGCCGAGATCGCCGACCAGGCCCGCAGCGACGCCATCGTCAAGCAACAGTTCGATTCCGTCTCGCCGGAGGATGCCCTCAAATGGGAGAACATCCATCCGCAGCCCGGCCAATACGATTTTACCATCCCCGACCAGTATGTGGCCTTCGGCGAGAAGAACCACATGTTCATCGTCGGCCATGTCCTCGTCTGGCACAACCAGACGCCCGACTGGGTGTTCCACGACGCCGAAGGCAACCTGCTGACGCGCGACGCGCTGCTCCAGCGCCTGCACGACCACATCATGACCGTGGTGGGCCGCTACAAGGGTAGGATCAAGGTCTGGGACGTGGTCAACGAAGCCATCGACGAAGACGGCTCCATGCGCCAGACGCTGTGGTACAAGATCATCGGCGAGGATTACATCGCCAAGGCCTTCCAGTATGCGCATGAGGCCGATCCCGCGGCCGAACTCGACTACAACGACTACGGCCTGGAAAATCCGGCCAAGCGCAAAGAAGCGCTGGCGCTGATCGCCAAACTGAAGGCCGCAGGCGTTCCCGTCACCACCGTCGGCTTGCAGGGGCATTACGCGCTCGATTGGCCGGCCCTGGCGCAGGCGGACGAAACCATCTCCGACTTCGCCAAGCTGGGCGTCAAGATCGCCATCACCGAGCTGGATATCGATGTGCTGCCTTTCCCGACGAAGCAGCAGACGGCAGACGTCAAACTTTCCTTCCGCCAAGACCCGGCCTTGAATCCCTATACGGGCGGCCTGCCCGAAACGGTGCAGGAACAGCTGGCGCAGCGTTACGGCGATCTCTTCGGCGTGTTCCTCAAGCACCGCGATGTGATCGATCGCGTCACCTTCTGGGGCGTCACCGATTACGATTCCTGGCGCAACAACTGGCCGATCCTGGATCGTACCAGCTATCCGCTGCTGTTCGACCGCGCCCGCCAGCCCAAACCCGCCTTCACGGCGGTGATCGAGGCGGCTCAGAAAGCGGCGCAGTAACCCCGTTCGCGGTATTCGAACCAGTCGAAATCGGCGTGCTTTGCCGTGCCCGCCAAATCCTGGCAGGCCATTCCCACGAAAGCGCCGGTGAAGTTGGGTGTGCCGGGCGCCGCCGCCTCGTCGGAAAGAATGCTGGCGTCGAAGGCTTGCGGCAGCCGTTGCCAGTCCTCGCCTTCGAGCCGCCAGGCGAACAACAGCCGCTCGAAATCGACTTCGGCGCGCAGCTGCACCGGCTTGCCTTCGGGGAGCGGAATGGGCGGGGTGACGGCATCGGCCTGGGGCGAATCCGGCAGGGCGCTCATCACCCGGATATGCTTGCCGTTCTCGTCGCGCGAGACGCAGAGGTAATGATACTTGGTGCCGCTGTAGTAACAGACCAACCCCGCCATCTGCTGGTAATGCTGCGGCTCGAATTCCAGCACGGTTTCGGCGCCGAAGCAGTGCGCCTGCTGGCGGCGTGCCACCAGCCCCTGGCGGAACAGGCTGCCGATAGTTTCGCGCCCGTAAAGCCGCAAATGCCCCGGACGCGCCGTCAGGCTGAAAATTTCTTCCGGGTAAGGCGTGCGCAGCCATTGGAAATCGAGCGGCAGCTGCGGCGCATCGAAATCCTCACGCACCGGCTTGGACGGGAAAGGATGATCGGGCAGGGCAGGGGCCGCGGTTTCCAGCACCGGGACGCCGTCCGATTCCGCCGTGCGCAGCCAGCCGTCTTCGCCCCACCGCATCTTCTGGATCGCCGTTTCCCGTCCCAGCGTGCAGCGTCCGCGATTGGGCAAGGGCCGCCCGCAGAGATAGACCATGTAGGACTCGCCGTTTTGCGTCTCGACCAGATCGGCGTGACCGGCCCGTTGCAGCGGCGCATCGGGCCGCGTGCGCGCGCTCATGATGTAGGTGTCGGGATGCAGCGCGTAGGGCCCGTCGATCTTGCGCGAACGCGCCATGGTGACGGCATGGTTCCAGCCCGTGCCGCCTTCGGCGGTGAGCAGGTAATACCAACCGTCCCGCTTGTAGAGATGCGGTGCCTCGGTCAGCCCCAGCGCCGTGCCCCGGAAAATCAGCTTGCGCTCGCCCACCAGGGCGCGGGCTTCCTGCGCATATTCCTGCAAGACGATACCGGCGAAGCGGTTCGCCCCGGGCCGTCCGTCCCACAGCATGTTGAGCAGGTATTTCTTCCCGTCCCCATCATGGAACAGCGAGGGATCGAAGCCGCTGGAATTGAGATACACCGGCTCGGACCAGTCGCCTTCGATCTCGGCCGCGGTGACAAGATAATTGTGGAAATCGCGCAGCGAAGCGCCCGAGGCTCCGCCCACCGTGGTGCGGCCGTAACGCTTCACGTCGGTATAGATCAGCCAGAAGCGCCCGTCGGCGTAGCTCAAGCACGGCGCCCACACGCCGCAGGAATCGGGATCGCCGCGCAGGTCGAGCTGGCTTGCCCGCCGCAAAGGCCGGGTCAGCAGCCGCCAGTGGCGCAAATCGCGCGAATGATGGATCTGCACCCCGGGATACCATTCGAAAGTCGAGGTGGCGATGTAATAATCCTCGCCCACCCGCACAATCGAAGGATCGGGGTTGAAGCCTTTGAGGATGGGATTGGTAATGGTTGTCATGGTTCCGCTGCGGGGGTGCGCACCAGGCTCCACAATACGGCGGCGCCGATCAGATCCAAAACGGCCAGGACGACGAAGAAGGGCGTAAAGCCCACCGATGCCACCAGAAGGCCGATCATGGTGTTGAACAACAGCAGCCCGAAATTGCCGCACATGCCCTGCAAGCCCGCCACCGTCCCCACCTCGTTCTTCTTGAACAGGTCGGAGGACATGGTGATGACGGTGATCGACAGGGTCTGGTGGGCGAAGCCTGCCAAGCTGATCAGGGCGACGGCGAGATAGGGGTTGGCCACGAAGCCGGCGAAGGCCACGCCCGTCATCAGGCAAGCGCCCACCGTGAAGGCGCATTTGCGCGCCGTGATCAGCTGCACGCCGCGCTTCTGCAGGAACAGCACGATCACGGGGCCGAACAGGCAGCCGAGATCGGCAGCCAGGAACGGCATCCAGGCGGTCATGGCAATGTGCTTGAGATCGAAATGGCGCGCCTGGCTGAGGTATAGCGGCACCCAATAGGTCAGCGTGCCCCAGGCGGGATCGGCCAGAAAGCGCGGCAGGCCGATGCCCCAGAAATTCTTCTGCGTAAGGATTTTCCACACCGGCGGGCGGGCCGCATCGGCGGCCAGCGCCTTTTCCTGGCCCGAGACGATGTAATCGCGTTCCTTCCCGGAAAGGGCGCGGTGCCTTGCGGGCGTCTCGTAGAACAGCAGCCACAACGCCACCCAGACGAAGCCCAGCGCGCCCGTGATCACGAACGCCATCTGCCAGCTGTAGACATGGATCGCCCAGATCACCAAAGGCGGCGCCAGCACCCCGCCCAGCGAAGCGCCGATGTTGAAGATGCCCCCGGAAAACCCGCGCTCTTTGGCCGGGAACCATTCGGCCGTGGCCTTCATGCCCGTGGGCATCACCGAGCCTTCGGCCAAGCCCAGCGCCCCGCGCAGCCAGGCAAAGCCCTGCCAGCTCGTCGCCAGCCCATGCGCCATGCAGATCGCCGACCAGGCCAGGCAGAACAACGCCGCCCCGTATTTCAGCCCGACCACGTCCAGCACATAGCCGGCAATCGGTTGCAGCATGATGGTGCCCTGGAAGGCGTTGACGATCCAGGAATACTCGCGATCGGAAATGTACAACTCGGCAAGAATGGTGGGCGCGGCGACCGACAGCGTGTTGCGGGTGAGGTAATTGAGGATGCCCCCCAGCATGACGAGGCCGATGATCCACCAGCGCAGGCCGTAGATTTTCTTCGGCACGGCTACGGCACCGGCAATTTGCGTTGCGCGAAGGCAAGGAAGCTCGCCCAGTTGGGTTGCGGCGTATGGCCGAAGCAGTGCTGGCGGAAACCAAGCTCGCCCGCAACCACGGCGGTTCCCAGCGGCGGGAATTCGTCCGTGCCCAGGCCCTTCTTGCCCAACAGGCGATAGACCGGCCCGGCCGCCACTTCGGCCAGGAACATGCCGCGTTGATCGACCCAGTTGTCGCCGTCGGCGCCGGCGCTGACGAACAGCGGCCGGGGGGCGCACAGCGCGATCAGCTCATGGGCATCGACCGGCAGGTCGTTCACCGTCTTGGGTCCGGCGTAGCGCAGGAAATTCCCCGCCATCCAGTGATACTCGCCCGCGCCCGCCAGGTTCTCCAGCCGCTCGCCGAAATCGCGGCGCAGCAGCTTGGCCCCGCCCGCCCCCGAGGAACTGATGTAGCCGATGGCAATGCGCGGGTCATAGGCCATCGCCACCAATGCCGCCTTGCCGTAACGCGAATGGCCGGTCACCCCGATCTTCTTGGCGTCGATGCGCCGGTCGGTTTGCAGGTAATCGACGATGCGGCTGACACCCCAGGCCCAGGCGCGCAAGGCACCCCAATCGTCGGGCTTGCGCGGTCCCCCTTTGTTGACAAGACCGATAATGCCTTGCCGCAGCCCCGCCCCGTCATCGGCCTGGAGCGAGACGGGCACATACTCTGCATAGCCCCAGCCCTTCGCCAGAATCTGTTCGCGCCAGTCCGGGCCCTGGCCTTCGGGGATGGGCAGGTTGGCCCATTTGCCGGTCCAGACCAAAGCCACGATCACGGGCACCGGCTTGGTCACGCCGGCAGGCAAGGTGAGTTCGACTTGGATATCGACTGACAGCGCCGGATAATCACTGTTATCGACGTGACCGATCAATCTTTCGCTCACGGCTTTGTGAACCCCAAAGCTGCGCTCTACGGCACCGGTAAGCTGCCAGTGAACGGCGGGCACATGCTTCGGCACGCGGCCGTATACGTCGCGATCGAAATCTTCCACGATCTCGGGCCTACGCTTCCGCCACCAGAGGGCAGGAGTGGTCACGGGGCGGCCGTCCCTCCATCGCAGCGGGTCGGGAAGAACGGGATTTCCGGCGCGCGCCTCGTCATAATTGACGGCGTTGGGCGCTTTAAGATTGTACCCATCGGCACCGGGGCGCAGCGCGGAGATGCCGAGACGCTCCATCATCAACTGATGGTCGTCGCCGGCAGCGGCGGTATTGGCCGACAAGAGAACCGCACAGGCCGCAACAAACAGGAAGCTTCTCGTCATGCCGTTCCCCCCGGTTGAGCCTCGAGCCTAACAGTGATAGCGGTATCACGCGAGGGCAGAAAAAAAGCTGAGGCCTCCTTTGTGCATTGCGGCAGGCGTCCCGAAAACTCCAGGAAGAAAGCCATGACCCGTTTCGCGCGCTGGGCGCTTGTTGCGCTCTTATCCGCCATGCTGCCGGCAGCAGCCGGTGATTTCACCTTGTTCGACGGCAAGACCGTCGCCGCGGTCTCCTATGACAAGGACAGCGGCGTCCCCATTGCCAAGGCGGCGGAGCTGCTGGCGCACGATCTCACCGCGCTCACGGGCAAGCAGCCGGTACTCTCCACATCGCTTCCGGCGGGCACCGCGATTCTGATCGGCCGCGCCGATTCCCCTGCCATCGCTGCCGTCCTCAAAGCCAATGCCATCGACACCGCGCCTATCGCCGGCAAATGGGAGACCTACGGCCGCGCCCTCTTGTCCGTTCCCGGCCATGCGAACAAGGTCCTGGTGATCTTCGGCTCCGATACCCGCGGCACCATCTGGGGTGTGGTCGACCTGTCCCGCGAGCTGGGCGTTTCGCCCTGGGAATGGTGGGCCGACGTCGAAATCCGCAAAGTCTCCCGCCTCGCCGTGGACGGCGATTTGCGCTTCTCGAAGGAACCGACGGTCAAATACCGCGGCATCTTCCTCAACGACGAGGAATACGGCCTCTTCCCCTGGGCCTCGAAAACCTACGATCCCAAACTCGGCAATATCGGTCCCAAGACCTACGCCCGTATCTACGAGCTGATGTGGCGGCTGAAGGCCAATACCATCTGGCCGGCGATGCACAACGTCACCGAGGCCTTTAACAAGGTTCCGGGCAATCCCGAGATGGCGGCCGACTACGCCATCATCCATGCCACTTCGCATGTCGAGATGATGCTGCGCTCGAACCCGCATGAGTGGGACGAGAAGACCATGGGTCCCTACAACTTCGTCACCAACCGCGCCAACATGCTGAAATATTGGGACGGCGCGGTGCGTGACTTCGGCAAATACGACAACATCTACACCGTGGGCCTGCGCGGCGCCGACGATTATCCCATGGCGGGCGCCGACACCCCGCAAGGCATGGCGAAAATCCTGGAAGACGTCTTCGCCGCCCAGCGGAAAATCCTCGAAGACCGGCTGGGCAAACCGGCGGACCAGATTCCCCAGGTGTTCACGCCCTACAAGGAAGTGCTGCCCGCGTATGATGCGGGCCTCAAGGTGCCCGACGATATCACGCTGGCCTGGCCAGACGACAATTTCGGCTATATCCGTCGCTTGTCGAACGCCAAGGAACGCCTGCGTTCCGGCGGCTCCGGCGTCTACTATCACATCTCCTATTGGGGCGGGCCGATGTCCTATCTCTGGCTCGCCTCCACCCATCCCGCCCTCATGTGGGAGGAGATGAACAAAGCCTATCGCTTCGACGCCCGCCGCTATTGGATTCTCAATGTCGGCGACATCAAGCCGGGCGAATACCTGACCCAGCTCTTCCTGGATATCGCCTTCAATGCCAATGCCTTCCCGGATGCACAAAGCGTCAAAGCCCATCTGAAAGACTGGGCGGCGGAGAATTTCGGTGCCGCCCATGCCGGCGAGATCGCGCATATCCTGTGGCGTTATTACGATCTCGCCTTCGACCGCAATCCGGAATTCATGGCCTGGAGCACGGCTTTCCCCGAGACGGCGGTAAGCCAGACCGAATTCAACATGCTCGATTTCGGCGACGAAAACGCGCGCCGCACCGCCGCTTATCGCGACATCATGGCCGAAGCGAAGAAGCTGATGGTCGTCATGCCGGCCGACCGCAAAGCGGCCTTCTATCAGCTGGTGCAGTATCCGGTGGATGCGGCGGGCGATATGAACATCCGCCAGCTTTCGCTCGACAAGACCATCACCTACGGATTGCAGCGCCGCGAAAGCGCCAATACCTACGCCGCCGATGCCAAACGCGCGCAAGACGCCATCGATGCCGATGCGCACTTCTACAATGACGTCATGCTGCACGGGAAATGGCGCGGCATGATGGGCATCCGGCCGCACGATCTGCCCGCTTACGACCGCCCGCATGATCCGCTCTGGAACAACAACGGCGACAAGGGCTGCGGCTGGCAGAGCGAAGGCGGCGGCTATTATGCCGGCGGCGGCTGGCCGCAACGGCTGCCTCCTTTCCAGCGTCTGATTCCGCGCCGGCGCTATCTCGATTTCTTCCTCACCGGCAACACGGCGGCCGCATGGACGCTGAAACCCACCGTGCCCTGGATCACCCTCAGCCAGTCCTCCGGCACGCTGGACGCCAAGAAGAAGCTGGAACAGCGCGTCTGGATCGGCATCGACTGGTCCAAGGCCCCCGACGGCGCCACCGGCGGCATCGTGGCAAGTTGCGGTACGACCAAGGCCCATATGCCCATCACGGTCCGCACGGCCCCGGCCAACATGGTCAAAGACGTCTCCTTCCTGGAAGACAACATGATCGTCTCGATCTACGCCGCACATGCCGACGAAAAGAGCGCCGGCTGGGAGGTGCTGGACGGCCTCGGTCATACCGGCTCCAGCCTGCGCAGCGACCTCACCATGGCCTCGGTCGATCCCCATGATGCGGCGGCCGTGGCGGCGGCGCCCCACGTGACGTATCGCTTCGCCACCGTCAGCAAGCGCGGCTACGACCTGGTTGCGGGCGAAAGGGCCACGCTCAGCGTCATCGCCCTGCCGATCCAGCCGCTCACCAGCCAGAACGGCATGCGGCAGGCGGTTTCCATCGACGGCGGGCCGGCCGAGGTGCTCGACTTCACCGCGGCCGAGTTCACCGAGCGCTGGCGCCAGCATGTGTTGAGCAATGCCGCGGTGGAGAAACTCCACGGCCTGGAGCTGAAGCCGGGAGCCCATACGCTGACGCTGACGGCGCTCGATCCCGGCTTCATCCTGGACCGCATCGAGATCGCCTTCGACGGGGCGCCGCTTGCTTACGGTCCGGTGCCGGAGACGCGAATCGCGCCATGATGGCGAAACCCGCGTGTTGCGGCCTACGCCGCGGTGCCGCCCGTTGCCCCGAAACCGGCCTGTAGGGGGCAGGCCTGACAAACTGCTGTGACACCTGTTCGGTTATGCTGGCGTCTCGGAGGCGGCCCTGCGCCGCATGATAAAATGAGGAACCTGCCATGAGTGCGTTGTCTCGACGCGAATGCATGACCTGGGCGGCCGCCGCCGGCAGCCTCGGCTTCGGCGAGGCCTTCGGGGCCACGATCCGGCACACCAAGAAACACGGCCGCGGCCACGTCCATCACCACAAGCACTACGAGATAGCCGGGTCCGCACCGGATTCGCTCAACGGGGTGGCGCATGCCAAGGGGATGCATTTCGGCAGCTGCCTCTCCACGGGCCTCAGCAACGCGCCGGGCTGGAAGGACACCAAGAGCCGCGCCTCCTCGTTCGACGACCCGCGCATGCGCGCCCTCTTCGTGGCGCAATGCGGCATGCTGGTGCCGGAGAACGAACTCAAATGGTACGTGCTGCGCCCGGACCCGAAGAAATTCGACTTCCGCCGGGCCGACATCCTGGTCGATTTCGCCGACAAACATAAGGTGCCGATGCGCGGCCACACCCTGTTGTGGAACCGCGGCCGCTGGATGCTCGACTGGGTCAAGAACTACGATTTCGGCTCCAACCCGGCGACGGCCGCCGAGAAGATGCTGGTAGATCACATCAAGACCGTGTGCAGCCGCTACGGCGAGCGCATCTTCGCCTACGACGTGATCAACGAGACCATCGCGCCCGACACCGGCGAGCTGGAGGATTCGCCCTTCACCAAATATCTCGGCCCCAACCTGGTGGACATCTGCTTCCATGCCGCGCGCGAATACGCGCCCCATGCGCAGCTCGTCTACAACGACTACATGGGCTGGGCGGACAAGGACGCCACCCACCGCGCCGGCGTGCTCAAGCTGCTCGAACGCATGAAGACCAGCAACCTGCCCATCGACGCGCTCGGCGTGCAGTCCCATATCGGTTCCAACGCCATGGGCACCGCCACGGGGCTGTCGGACGTCAACATGGCGGAATGGCGCAAATTCCTCGATGCGGTGACGGCGATGGGGCTCGACCTCGTCGTCACCGAGTTCGACATCAACGACAGATACGTGAACGGCGACATCGCCGAACGCGACCGCGCCGTCGCCGAGTATGGCAAGACCTATCTCGACGTGCTCTTGTCCTATCCGCAGCTGCGCTACATCATGGCCTGGGGCATCGTCGACAAGTATTCCTGGCTGCAGAGCACCTCGCCGCGGCCCGACGGCCTGCCCAAGCGGCCGACGCCTTACGATTCGGATTTCCAGCCGAAGCCGCTGCGCCAGGCCATCGTGCAGGCCTTCGAGGCGGCACCGCTGCGTCCCGAACTGACTATGAAACCTGCCTGAGGAGGCCGTCATGACAGCCAACAGACGTGAAATACTGGGTGGTACGGCGGCGGCGCTGGCCGCGGCGCAATTGGGCGGCCTCGCTTTCGCCAAACCGCGCCCCTACCGGGTGGGCGTGATCGGCAGCGGCTGGATGGGCCGTTGCGACCTCTTCGCCCTGATGCAGGTGGCGCCGGTGGAGGTGGCGGCTCTTTGCGACGTCGATACCGCGATGCTCGCCGACCTCAGCAAACGCATCATGGCCTTCCCGGATTCGGTGCTGCGTCCGGCCCGCGCTCCCGCGCTCTACCGCGACTACCGCAAGATGCTGGCCAAGCACAAATTCGACATCGTCATCGTCGCCACGCCCGATCACTGGCACGCCCTGGCGGGGATCGCGGCAATGAAGGCGGGCGCCAATGTCTATCTGGAAAAGCCGATCACCGTCGACGTGCTGGAGGGCAGGGCGCTGGTCGAGACGGCGCGCAAAACCAATCGCGTGGTCCAGGTCGGCACCCAGCGCCGCGCCTCCCCGCCCCATATCGAGGCGTACGAACGGGTGGTGCGCGATGGCAAGCTGGGCAAGATCGGGATGGTCGAGATCTACGGCTATTACCACCAGCGCAAGGCCAGCTTCCCGCCGGCTACGAATCCGCCCGCCAATCTCGATTGGGATTTCTACTGCGGCCCGGCGCCGTTCATGCCCTATCACCCGGAGATCCACCCCATCAACTGGCGCTCCTTCCGCGCCTTCGGCAACGGCTACATCGCCGACCTCGGCGTGCATTTCGTCGATACGGTGCGCTGGATGCTTGGGTTGGGCTGGCCCAAGCGGGTGTCGTCGGTGGGCGGCGTTTTCGTGGACAAGGACAGCATCGCCACCGTGGTCGATACCCAGACCGCCCAGTTCGAATACGACAACCTGCTGATGAGCTGGTCGAACCGCGAATGGGCCGAAATTCCGCCGGGTCCCGCCGGCGGCTGGGGTGCCAAAATCTACGGCGACAAGGGTACGCTGACCCTCGGTTCGGTGAATTACCAGTTCGATCCCATCGAAGGCTCCCCAATGTCGGGCGACCTGTCGGCGGAAATCGCCAAATTCCCCAACGACAAGCTGCTCTTGCCCTCCGACCGCCAGCTGGTGCCGCTGACTCGTCCCAACATGCGCGACTTCATCGCCGCCATCGCGGCGGGCCGGCGCCCCGTCGCCGATGTGGAAGAGGGCTACATCTCCACCTCGATCGTGATCCTGGCCAATCTGGCGATGGACCTCGGCCGTCCGATCAAATGGGACGGCAAAGCCGTAATCGGCGACGAGGAAGCAAACAAGCGGTTGCTGCGGCCCTATCGCGCGCCGTGGATTCATCCCGCACTACCGGCGTAAGAAGGACGGAAAAATGCAGTTTCGCCGCGTGATCCTGGCCGCCCTGGTGTTGTCGCTCGGCGGCTGCAACAGCGTGCAATCCATGCTCCAAAACGAGCCCGCGCCGCAGACCGGCAAGGTGGACCCGGCACGCCTTACCGCGGTCTTGAAGGGGCTGGTGGACAAGGGCTCCCTGGTGGGCGTTTCCGCCCTTGTCACCGAGGACGGCCGGGAAGCCTATTTCGGTGCCTTCGGTTACGCCGACCGCGAAGCGCAGCGTCCGATGGCGCGCGACACCATCGTGCGCATCTTCTCCATGACCAAGCCCATCACCGGCGTGGCCCTGATGCAGCTCTGGGAAGAGGGCAAGTTCCGCCTCGACGATCCGGTGGCGAAATACATTCCCGAATTCGCCGATGTGAAGGTCTATGCCGGAACCGACGCCTCGGGCGCCCCGATCCTGGTGCCGCCCGCCCGTCCCATGACCATCCGCGATCTGACGCGTCACACTTCGGGGCTCACTTATTGCGGCAAGGACAATCTTCCCGAACTGGCCGCGCCGTGCAAAGCCGCCGATCCCCTGAACATCGGCAACACGCTCGACGAATTCGCGCGCCGGCTGGGAACCCTGCCGCTGGAATTCCAGCCGGGCGAGAAATGGCGCTACAGCTATGCCGCGGATGTGCAGGCGCTTTTGGTGCAGCGCCTGTCGGGCCAGCCCTTCGACCAATATGTCCGGGAGCACATCCTCAAGCCCCTGGGCATGAGCCATACCGGCTATTATGTGCCGCCCGAGGCGCGCGAAAAATTCGCAGCCCTCTACGACTGGCATGCCGAGGGTGATTTCACCCGCCAGCCCGACGATCAGGCCTTCAAGTTCAACACCGGTCCTTGGCCGCTGACGCCGGGCGGCTACGGCCTGACCTCGACACTCGACGATTATTCGCGCTTCGCCAGGATGCTGCTCGGCGGCGGGGAGCTTGACGGCGTGCGCATCCTAAAAGCCTCGACTGTCCGCATGATGTCCACCAACCAGCTCGACCCGGCCATCACCGACCGCATCTGGCTCCCCACCGACAAGGGCGAGGTCGGTTTCGGCATCGATTTCGCCGTGCGCCTCGATCCGCCCGGCAAGCCGGACGGCAAGGCCGGCGAAGTGGGCGAGTTCTTCTGGGACGGGGCCGCCAACACGCTGTTCTGGGTCGATCCCAAGAACAAGCTGACGGCGGTTCTCTTCACCCAATACCAGCCCTTCGGCAAGGTGCCGCTGCACAAGCTGTTCCGTGATGCGGTCTATGCCGGCGTCGATCCGGCCGCCCTGCCGCCGAAGGAATGATCTGGAGGAAGCCGATGAAATTCATCACAGCGATTGTGCTCGGCGCGCTCTGCCTCACAGCGGCCGCCCGGGCCGAAGACGGCTACGACCTCTGGCTGCGCTACCAACCGCTGGAGAAGGCGGCGATCGTCCGTTACCGGACCGTAGCCGCCACGCTGGTGACGGCGGGCCATTCGCCCACCGTCACGGCCACACGCGACGAACTGGTGCGCGGCCTCTCCGGTCTTTTGGCGCGCAAAGAACCGGTGGACGACACCATCCGGCACGACGGCGCACTGCTGTTCGGCACGCCCGCCTCCTCGCCGACCATTGCCGCTCTTAATCTGCCGCTCGACCGCGCCGGGTCCGAGGGCTACGTCATCCGTACCGTCACGGCCAAGGGCAGGAAGCTGATCGTCATCGCCGGCAACAGCGATGTCGGGGTGCTGCACGGCGCCTTCGCCTTCCTGCGCCTGATCCAGACCCGCGAACCGGTGGACAAGCTCGACATCGTCTCGGCGCCTGCCGTCAAGCTGCGCCTGTTGAATCACTGGGACAACATCGACGGCACCATCGAGCGCGGCTTTGCCGGCTTCTCGATCTTCAACTGGTGGGAGCTGCCCGATTACGTCAAGCCGCAATATGTCGACTATGCCCGCGCCAACGCCTCGCTCGGTCTCAACGGCACGGTGCTCACCAACCCGTCTGGCATCTCTAACGCCATCACCCTGACCGGCCGCTACCTGAAAAAGGCGGCAGCCATCGCCGATGTACTGAGGCCTTACGGCATCAAGATCTACCTCACCGCCCGCTTCAGCGCGCCCATCGAAATCGGCGGATTGAAGACCGCCGATCCGCTCGATCCCCAGGTGCGCGCGTTCTGGAAGGACAAGGCCGACGAGATCTACCGCCTGATCCCAGATTTCGGCGGTTTCCTGGTGAAGGCCAATTCGGAAGGCCAGCCCGGGCCGCAGGACTACGGCCGCACGCATGCCGACGGCGCCAATATGATGGCCGAAGCACTGGCCCCCCATGGCGGCGTGGTGATCTGGCGGGCCTTCGTCTATTCGCCCAAGCCGGAAGACCGCATCAAGCAGGCCTATGACGAGTTCGTGCCCTTCGACGGCAAATTCGCCGGCAACGTGGTGATCCAGGTGAAGAACGGCCCGCTCGACTTCCAGCCGCGCGAGCCCTTCAGCCCGCTGTTCGGCGCCATGCCGCACAGCAACACCGGCCTCGAACTGCAGATCACCAAGGAATATCTCGGTTTCGAACTTCACCTCGTCTATCTGGGAACCATGTGGCAGGAGGTGCTGCAATCCGACACCTATGCGAAAGGTCCCGGCTCGACGGTGGCCAAGGTGATCGACGGCCGGGTCTTCGGCAACACGCTGACGGCAATGGCCGGGGTTTCCAACATCGGCAGCGACCGCAACTGGTGCGGCTCCATCTTCGATCAGGCCAACTGGTACGCCTTCGGACGGCTGGCCTGGGACCCGCAGCTGTCGGCGGAAAAGATCGCCGAAGAATGGGTGAAGATGACCTTCACCGGCAATCCGGCCTTCGTGACGCCGGTGGTGGCGATGATGATGGGCTCGCGCGAGACGGCGGTGGATTACATGACCCCGCTGGGGCTGGCGCACCAGATGGCGACGGGCCATCATTACGGGCCGGGCCCCTGGATCGACAATGTCGGGCGTCCCGATTGGAATCCCACCTATTACAACGGTGCCAATGCTTCCGGCATCGGCTTCGACCGTACGGCCACGGGCAGCAACGCGATTTCGCAATACGCCCCACCCTTGGCGGCCGAGTTCTCCGACCCCGCCAGGACGCCGGAGAAATATCTGCTCTGGTTCCATCACCTGCCCTGGACGTATCAGATGAAGTCCGGCGATACCCTGTGGGACGCGCTGGTGTTGCATTACGCCAAGGGCGTCGAGAATGTGACGGAGATGGCGGCAACCTGGGCCAGGATGAAGCCCTATGTCGATCGCGACCGCTTCGAGCAGACCGCCGCGTTCCTGCGCCGGCAGGAGGCGGATGCCGCAACCTGGCGCGATGCCAGCATCGCCTATTTCCAAAGCCTCTCCGGGCTGCCGCTGCCGGCGGGCGTCCAGCCGCCGCCGCATCCGCTCGATTATTACAAGGCGATCAGCCTGCCCTTCGCGCCCGGCAATCCCGGAAAGACGGCGGCGCCGTTCCGCAACGATTGATTCCGCCACGCGACTGCGAAAGCGGGGCCCGATGGAAATCGTGCCCCGCTTTTCGCTGCGCCGCGCGCACGCAAACAGGAATTCCCGCGCCGGCGAAGCGCCCCCCGCCACCCCATGCGCAACGCTCTTCAGGCTTCCCTCCGGCGGCGCCGCAGCCGATCGGGGGCGTGCAGAATTTGGTTTGACGGGTTCTGTTGGCGGTACGGCCTAATCTCCCTTTTGCCCTCGACCGCAGATCCGAAAAGCAGACGGCTCACAGCGACCTGAAAGCGTGTGTTTCTGGAAAGACAACGCAGAACTTCAGGTTACGCTGTATACTACAGTCATTATAACTCGCGCTGAGAACTTCGCCGTTGCTCGAAACACCGGAAGAGATGCCCGGAACCATGGGCGCCGGTTGGTGTTTTTGCTGCAACAGTGTGGTGCATTCTCGGCGCGCACACGCTGTTTGCCTTGACGGGCTTATAATGAAGGAATATTCATAGCCAGTGTTACCGCTAACATTGCGGTCGGCTTGGGCTGCCGAGGAGGGAAACAGCAAAAAATCATTCCGTCTAACGCAATCCATAACAAGCGATCGGGTCAACGTACCCACGTAAATGTTCACGCCAAAAGGGGAGGAATAGCATGCATTCGACAGGTACAAACCGTGCCCGTTTGTTGGGCACGACGGTGCTGGCAGGAGTGGGCTTGCTGCTCGCAGCCGCACCGGCAATCGCACAGGACGTCGGTGAAGTCGTAACGGTCACCGGCTATCGCGCCAGCTTGGAGAGCGCGGCCAATGTCAAGCGCGAGTCTATCGGATTTACGGACTCGGTCTTTGCTGAAGACATCGGCAAGTTCCCGGACACCAACATCGCCGAAGCGCTGAACCGCGTTCCCGGTATTACGCTGACCCGTGACACCAACGGTGAAGGCGTCAACATTTCGATCCGCGGCCTCGGCACCAACTTTACCAAGATCACGATGAACGGTACGGCGATCGCCATCGCGACGACCGGCGCCACCGACTCGCGGAACAACAACCGCGAGGTCGACTTGAACATGTTCCCGTCGGAATTGTTCTCCCAGTTGAAGGTGGACAAGTCGCCGCGAGCCGAACTGCAGGAAGGCGGTGCCGCAGGTAATGTGGATATGCGTACACGGCGCCCGTTCGACGATCCCGGATTCCATCTGTCCTATTCCGCGCAGGGAATCGACAACTCGATTTCCAACGGATTAGGCGGCAACGGCGCCTTGGTGGTCAGCAATACGTGGGACGGCACCAAGGCCGGTTCGTTCGGCGTCCTGATCGGCATCGCCGGTCGCAGGATCTACAATTTCGTCGACGGCTGGGAAGGCGGTAATTCAGTCTACATTACCCCGAACGTCAACACGGCGGCGCTTTGCTACGGCGCGGCTTATACCGGCACGGGCGCCAGCTGCGATATGACCGGCAGCACCGCGACCAACGGCAACGGCGCGGTTTCCTTCCTGGGGACGCTTCCGGTTGCCATCAACGGATACGCAGCCGGCACGCCGGTTGACGCCCAAGTGATCATGGCGCTGAACCCCAGCATCGGCACCTTCGATGCGAGCGGTACGGCGGCTGCCTGGACCCACAACGCCGCGATTATGACCAACGTCGGCAACATGCTGATGCCGCGCCTGCCTCGCGACATGCTCCAGCGCGGTACGCGCGACCGTTACAACGGGGTGGCCAGCTTCGAATGGCGCCCGACCGATAATCTGCACTTCTACCTCGACATGATCGGCGGCCGTCAGTTCAACGACGTCGACCGTTCCGACATGGACTGGGCGCTGCGTTACTCGTCGTTCATGCCGGTCGGCCTGACAGTCGACAGCAACGACGTCGCATCCAGCGGCCGGTTCTATGGCAACCAGTTCTTCCTCGAGGCGCGGCCCTATGTCGAAAAGGGCGACTTCTTCAGTGTCAATCCCGGCATGTCCTGGGATGTAACGGATTTGCTGCATGTTGAGCTGCAGGCCAATGCCAGCCGCAGCCACTTCCTGCGCGATTCCCCGACCATCCTGGTGCAAACGGCGTCCAACCCGGCCGCGTATGTCGATTATACGGCCAATGGCGTGCATCCGACGGAGACCAGCAGCGTCGATCTCAACGATCCCGCCAACTTCTTCTGGAGCGGCGGACGGGCGTGGATTCAAGACGAAAAGCGCTACACTTATACCACCGGCGCCCATCTCGATCTGAGTTATGGCGGCGATGAAATGAAGGTCAAGGTCGGCGCGTCCTGGGATGACATCGCCCGCGGCATTGCCGGTATCGACGCCAGCACCGACTGGGGCAAGTTCACCTGCGGCGGCGGCACCACCTCAAGCTGCAACGGCGCGGCGGGATCGGCGATCCCGGCGTCCGCTCTGTCCAGCTACTTCTATCCTGGCCCGACCGGATTCATCCTCGCCGATTATGCCAAGATCAAGTCGGTGGCGGACTACAATGTGTTCCTTACGAACGCCCAGGGCACGACCAACTCCCGCTGCCAGGGTCAAACCGGTCCGTATTTCAGCACCACCACCAATACCGGCGCCACCTCCGGCTGCTATGAGGACAAGATCATCGGTCTTTATGCGCAGTTGGACGGCAGGCTCCAGTTGGGCGGCCGCGATCTGAACTATGATCTCGGCGTGCGCTGGGTCGAAACCCACGAGTCGATCGACTCGCCGGCGGTAACGACGCTCACGCTCACGTCGCCCTACACCTATGGCGGCGCGATCACGAGCCGTACCTACTCGCCGTACACTTTCCCTGCGGCGAAGAACACGTATCAGGCCTTCTTGCCGTCGATCAACGTGGTCTATCATGTGGCGGACGACTTCCTCGTCAGGGGCTCGATCTCCCGCACCATGACCCGGCCTGACGTCAGCCAGATGATCGCGGTGATCAACTTCAGTTCGCCCGACGCGCAAAATGCCACCCTGGGCAATCCCGGCCTGAAGCCCTATTTCTCCAACAACATCGACCTCGGCATCGAGTACTACACCGGAGGCGAGGGCTATTTCAGCGTTGCGGCGTTCCGCAAGGGCATCACCGGGTTCTTCACGAGCCAGACGGCTTTCCAGCCGTTCAGCTATCTGGGAACCTTCGGCGTCACTTGGCAATCCCTGACCGATACCCAGCGCGGCAATATCAAGCTGAGAACCCTCTGCGGCGATCAGACCGCACCCGGCTCGGCCGCATACGGCACTTACAACGCCGCCGATGGCACGGCCTGCGCCAACGCCAGTATCGGTATCACCCAGCCGACCAACGCACAGGGCATGGAAACCATCAACGGCCTGGAACTGGGTTATGTCCAGCCGTTGGATTTCCTGCTTGAGCAGTATGGCCTCAAGGGTCTCGGCGTCACGGCGAATGTCACCGTCGTCGATCAGGGGAGCAGCGGTGTCGTCAAAACGCATGCCCTCGGCGTCGCGCCGTACACCTACAACCTGACCGGCTACTACGAAAACGACGGCGTCATGCTGCGCATGTCCTACACCTTCACGGGCCGGACTTATCAAGGCGACCAGCAGTCTCTGGGTTCCTCCCTGTGCTTGCCGACCACCCAGTCGTTGCCGGATGGATGCCCGAAGGGCCCGTTCCTGTTCGGCGCGCCCTACGGTCAGGCGGACCTGTCGTCGAGCCTGAAGCTGGCCAAGATCTTCGGCGAACTGCCGAGCGATCCGGAACTGACCTTCAGCATTCAGAATGTGTTCAATGCCAAGCAGGTCAGTTACTTCCAGTATCCGCAAACCTCCTGGAGCTACTACATCAAGGGCCAGACTTATCTGTTCGGCCTGCACGGTTCGTTCTAATCCCTATCCTTCCGTCAGACCCTCTCGCAAGAGAGGGTCTGACAAAGGGGCAAGCCTAGGTAACTGAAGGCGGCGTATCTCTGCGATGCGCCGCTTTCTTTATTTCCGGCGGCTCATTTCCCGGCGCAGGCGGCCATGGCCTGCCTCTCGCGTCATGGTCGAATTTGGCGACCGAAAAACGCAGCAACAAAAGCAGTGTTGCTCCAGATAACCGGCATCGCGCCACTTGCCTTTTTGTTGGCCTCGGACGGGGGGCGTGGTGTAAACAGCCTGACATGAACCAGCCCCGCACCCCCGCTCCTCGCCTCTCCGCCAAAACCCTTTCTGCCGCCAAGCCCGGTGTCGTGCTGCCCCAATACGACCGCAGCAAGACCGGGATCGGCATCGTGCATTTTGGCCCCGGCGCTTTCCATCGCGGCCATCAGGCCTGTTATGTGGATTCGCTACTGCCGAAGGATCCGCGCTGGGCGATTTGCGGAGCCGAACTGCTTCCCACCGGATTGGCCGCCGAAGCCGTGCCGCAAGACCACCTGTACGTCGTGGCGGAGCTGGATGCGCAGATCCGCTATCGGGTGGTCGGCTCGCATACGCGTTATCTGAAAGCCCACGGCCAGTCCGATCTCATCTTCGAGCAGCTCTTGTCGCCGAAAGTGCGGCTGGTCACCATGACCGTCACCGAGAAGGGCTATTGCCTGGACGGCAAAGGCGAGCTCGATCTCGACAATGCCGCCATCGCCGAGGACTTGGCGCATCCGACGGAGCCCAAAAGCTTGGTGGGCTGGGTGACGGAAGGCCTGGCACGCCGCAAGGCGGCGGGGATGGTGCCGTTTATTCCGGTCAGTTGCGACAACATGGTGATGAACGGCCACAAGCTGCACGCGGCCGTGCTGAAATACGCCGAAGCGCGCGGCGATCGCGATTTGACGGCCTGGATCGCCGACAAGGTGGTGTTCCCTTCGACCATGGTGGATTCCATCACGCCGGCGGCCACCGAGGAATTGAAGGACCGGATCGAGAGGGAGGTCGGCCTGCGCGACGAAGCGCCGGTGCAGCGCGAAGCCTTCCTGCAATGGGTGATCGAGGATGCGCTCGGCCCCGATGCGCCGGATTTCGCCAGCGTCGGCGCCATGCTGACCAAGGACGTGGCGGCCTACGAGTTCGCCAAGCTGCGCCTGCTCAACGGCGCACATTCGACGCTGGCATATGCTGGGCTGATGCGCGGGCACAGCTCGGTGGGAGAGGCGATGGCGGACAGGAAACTCAGTCGCTGCGTCGAGCTGATGATGCGCGAAGACATCGTGCCCTCGCTGCACAAGACGCCCGGCCTCGACTTCGGCGCCTATATTTCCGATCTGCTCGACCGCTTCCGCAATCCGGCGCTGACCCACAAGCTGATCCAGATCGCTTCGGACGGCTCGCAAAAACTGCCCTACCGCATCCTCGGTTCGCTGACGGATGCGCTGGCGGGCGGGCGCCGGATCGACCGCTTCACCGTGTCGCTCGGTGCCTGGATGCGTTTCGTGGACCGCCAGGCCAAGGCCGGGATCGCATTCCAGGACCCGCTGAACGACAAGCTGACCGAGATCGGCAAGGCCTGCACCGGGGACGCCCGGAAAGACGTCCCGCTCTTCCTAGCCCTGCGGGAGGTGTTCCCAGCGGAACTGGCGGAAAACGCCAAATTCCAGCAGGCTGTTACCGCCGCCTACACGAATTTCGAGGCGCTTTTGGACTGAGTTTCTTCGCCCATTAGAATTAATCTAATATGAGGTAGAAACCGGCTTTCCAAGCGCCATTTTGTCCGTTGGCGCGGTCCGATTACGGTGTATGATAACGCTACCATTCGCTATGATCGAAATAACAGATAACCGGCCGCAGCAAGGCCGGAACCGGGAGCGGCAGGAAGATGTTTCTTGGTATCGATGTAGGCACATCCAGCGTGAAAGCCGTCTTGATGGACGGCAACGGTCAGCTTGTCGGACAAGGCTCGGCCTCCTTGAGCGTGGAACGCCGCCAGCCGTTATGGTCGGAACAGGATCCGCAAAGCTGGTGGACGGCGACGGTCGAAGCCGTGCGCGCCTTGCCGGCAAAAGAACGCATGGCGGTGAAGGCGATCGGACTCAGCGGCCAGATGCACGGTGCCACCCTGCTGGACGCCGCCGACAAACCGCTGCGTCCCGCCATTCTCTGGAACGACGGCCGTTCCGAAGCCGAATGCGCCGAGCTGGAGAGGCTCGAGCCGCGTTCGCGCCAGATCACCGGCAACCTGGCGATGCCGGGCTTTACGGCGCCCAAGCTGCTCTGGGTCAAGCACCATGAGCCGGAGATCTTCGCCAAGACCAGGACGGTGCTGCTGCCGAAAGATTATGTGCGCCTTTGCCTGACCGGCGAGAAGGCCGGCGACATGTCCGACAATGCCGGCACGCTGTGGCTCGATGTCGGCAAGCGCGAATGGTCCGACGCCATGTTGAAGGCGACGGGCCTGAACCGCTCGCATATGCCCAAGGCGGTGGAAGGCAGCGACGCAACCGGCAAGCTCACCAAGGCCATGGCCGCCGAACTCGGTGTGCCCGAGGTGGTGGTGGCGGGCGGCGGCGGCGACAATGCGGCCAGCGCCGTGGGCGTGGGCGTGGTGGCACCGGGCCAGGCCTTCCTCTCGCTCGGCACCTCCGGCGTTCTTTTCGTCGTCACCGACAAATTCCGGCCCAATCCGGAAAAGGCGGCGCATGCCTTCTGCCACTGCCTGCCCGGCCTCTGGCACCAGATGAGCGTGATCCTGACGGCCGCTTCGGCGATCGATTGGGTCACCCAGCTCTGCGGCTACAAGAATGTCGTGGAGACGGTGACGGCGGCCGAAAAGCGCGGGCCGCAGAAGCAAAGCCCGATCTTCCTGCCCTATCTCTCCGGCGAGCGCACGCCGTACAACGATCCCTATGCCCGCGGCACGTTCTTCGGCCTCTCGGCGGAAACCCAAGCCGCCGATCTCGCTTATGCGGTGCTGGAAGGCGTGGCCTTCGCCTTTGCCGACGGCATCGACGTGCTCAAGGAAGCGGGCAGCAAGATCGGCGACGTCACCGTGGTGGGCGGCGCGGCACGGCTGCCTTATTGGGGTCCGATGCTGGCGTCCGCGCTCGACGTTCCGCTCACCTATCGCGAAGGCGGCGAAGTGGGGGGCGCCTTCGGGGCCGCGCGCCTCGGCCGTCTGGCCGCGAGCGGCGAAGATCCCGTCAAAGTCTGCACGGCACCGAAAGTCTCGCGGGTGGTCGAGCCCGTTTCCGCCCTCAAGGAACAGATGGCGCCGCGGCGCAGCCTGTTCGTGAACCTCTACCGGAACCTAAAAACCTCTTTCAGGGAGTTTGGCAAATGACCATCTTTTCGGACGTCGCCCCCGTCAAATATGAGGGCCCCGAGAGCACGAACGACTTTGCGTACAAGGTGTACGACAAGGATCGCCTGGTGCTCGGCAAGCGCATGGCGGACTGGCTGCGGCTGACGGTGTGCTACTGGCACTCCTTCGCCTCGCCCGGCAGCGACATGTTCGGCAGCGGCACCTGGCCGCGCCCCTGGCTGGCCGGTGCCAATACCCAGGAAATGGCCGACGCCAAGACCGACACGGCCTTCGACTTCTTCAAGCGCCTCGGCACGCCATACTTCGCCTTCCACGACGTGGATGCGATGGCCGATGCCGGCACGCTGGAAGAGCATGACGCGGCGCTCAAGAAGATCGAAGAACGCATCGCCAAGCGCATGAGCGAGACGGGTGTGAAGCTGCTGTGGGGCACGGCGAACCTGTTCGGCCATCCGCGCTATGCGGCCGGTGCGGCCACCAACCCCGATCCGGAGGTCTTCGCCTACGCCGCCGCGCAGGTGCGCATGATCATGGAAGCCACCCACCGCCTGGGCGGCGAGAACTACGTGTTGTGGGGCGGCCGCGAAGGCTACGACACCCTGCTCAACACCGACATGAAGGCGGAACTCGAGCATCTCGGCCGCTTCCTCAAGATGGTGGTCGAGCACAAGCACAAGATCGGCTTCAAGGGCACCATCCTGATCGAGCCCAAGCCCTTCGAGCCCACCAAGCACCAGTACGACCGCGACGTCGCGGCGGTGTTCGCCTTCCTGCAGAAGAACGGTCTCGAGAAGGACGTGCGCGTCAACATTGAAGTCAACCACGCCACGCTGGCCAACCTCGACTTCGAGCACGAAGTCACCGCCGCCTACGCCTACGGCATCATGGGCTCGCTCGACATCAACCGCGGCGATCCGCGCTCGGGCTGGGATACCGACCAGTTCCCGAACAACGCCCAGGATATGACCCCGGCGTGGGTGGAAATCGTCAATCAGGGCGGTCTCAATACCGGCGGCTGCAACTTCGACGCCAAGCTGCGCCGTCAGTCGGTTGACGTGAACGATCTCTATCTCGCCCACATTGCCGGCATCGACACGCTGGCCCGCGCGCTGCTCGCCGCCGAATCGATCATCAAGGAAAAGAAGCTGGCGGGCCTCAAGGCCGACCGCTATGCCGGCTGGTCCACGCCCTTCGGCAAGGAAATCGCCGAAGGCAAGTACACCCTGGAGCAGCTCGCCGATACGGCGGTCAAGAAGGGCTTCAACCCCAAGCCGAAGTCCGGCAAGCAGGAGCTGTTCGAGTCGATCGTCGCCTCGCATTGCAAGTTCTGAGGTCTCAACTTCCGGCTTAATCCCGATGGTGCAACTCGTTCCTCCTCCCCGCAAAGGCGGGGGGGAGGTGTTTTTTTGTGCAATGCGCCTCTTTTGGGTCCATCGTTAGTACTTTCTTCATCTTATTCGGCCGCCATAATCCGGGACTTGGCTTGCGTTCCGAAGTTTTTTAATAAAACTCGATCAAGATACGGGGCCTCACCTTTGCCGGCGCCGCCATGCCGACGGATTCACGGATACAAACCACATGGTCACACTGCCTCTGCCCGAATTGCCGAGTGAAATCGCCAGTCTGCAGTCGGTGGCGCTCGATTTGCGCTGGACCTGGAGCCACGAAGGCGATGCGCTCTGGGGCCATGTGGACGAGAAGCTGTGGGAGCGCACCCATAATCCCTGGACCGTGCTGCAAAGCGCCTCGCGCGAGCGGCTGAAGCAGCTGTCGGGCGACGACGGCTTCCGGCAGAAGCTCAAAAGCTATGTCTCCGCCCGGCAGAAATACGTCGAGACCCCGGGCTGGTTCCGCGGCACCGGCGGCGCCTCGCAGCTGGGGGGCGTGGCCTATTTCAGCATGGAATTCGGCCTGGGCGCCGCCCTGCCGATCTATGCCGGCGGCCTCGGCATCCTGGCCGGCGACTACCTGAAATCCGCCAGCGACCTGGACATCCCGGTGATCGGCATCGGCCTTCTGTACCAGGAAGGCTATTTCCGGCAACTGATCGACGGCGCCGGCATGCAGCAGGAGTTTTATCCCTATAACGAACCGGGGGCGATGCCGGTCGAACCCGTGGTCCTGCCCGAGGACGGCTGGCTCAGGATCGGCCTGGAAATGCCGGGCCGTATCGTGCAGTTGCGCGTCTGGCAGGCCCATGTCGGCCGGGTGAAGCTGTACCTGCTCGACTCCAACGACGCCCAGAACAGTCCGCTCGACCGCGGCATCACCGCCAAACTCTACGGCGGCGGTCCGGAACTGCGGCTGATGCAGGAAATCGTGCTGGGGGTCGGCGGCTGGCGCGTGGTGGAAGCGCTGCACCCCGAAGTCGAAATCTGTCACATGAACGAAGGCCATGCGGCCTTCGCCCTGATCGAGCGCGCCCGTCAGCTTGCCCTCAAATCCAATCTCGATTTCTGGGAAGCCTTGTGGGCCACGCGCGCCGGCAACGTCTTCACCACCCATACCCCGGTGGCGGCCGGCTTCGACCGCTTCCCCGCGGACCTCTTGCGCAAGTACCTGCCTTATGTCGAAGGCGCGCTGCATGGGCGCGGCGTCAAGCTGGAAGACATCCTGGCGCTCGGCCGGGCGGACCAGAACAATCCCGGCGAGCCCTTCAACATGGCATTTCTGGCCCAGCGCGGCTCGGCCATCACCATCGGCGTCAGCCGCCTGCACGGCGAGGTCAGCCGGCGCATTTTCCAGCCGCTGTTCCCGCGCTGGCCGTCCTGCGAAGTGCCGGTGGGTTACGTCACCAACGGCGTGCACATTCCCACCTGGGATTCGGCGGGGTCCGGCCACATCTGGTCCAAGACCGCGGACGAGGAGCGCTGGCACAGCCCCCCCGGCAAACAGAACGATGCGATCGCGGCCGAGGTCTCCGACGAGGAACTGTGGGCCATGCGCGGCAAAAACCGCCAGAAGCTGGTGCATTACGCCCGCTTCCACCTCGCCCGCCAGCTGCGCGAAGGCGGTTACGGCCTCGATGCGGTGAAACAGGCCGATACGGTGCTCGATCCCAACATCCTGACCTTCGGCTTCGCGCGTCGCTTCACCGAATACAAGCGGCCGAACCTGTTGTTGCGCGACCGCGACCGGCTGGACAACCTCTTGCGCAACGCGATGTATCCCGTGCAGATCGTGGTGGCGGGCAAGGCCCACCCGGCCGACGATGTCGGCAAGACGATGATCCAGGAATGGATCCGTCTGGCGCATGATCCGCGCTATCGCCACCATGTCGTGTTCCTCGAGGATTACGACATCTCGCTGGCGCAGGAGATGGTGCAGGGCGTCGATGTTTGGATCAACACGCCGCGCCGGCCGTGGGAAGCCTGCGGTACCAGCGGCATGAAGGTGCTGGTCAACGGCGGCATCAACTGTTCGACGCTCGACGGCTGGTGGGACGAGGCGTACACCGACGAACTCGGCTGGTCGATCGGCGACGGCGCCGGCGGCGCCTCCGACAATGTCGACGCCCGCGACGTCGAGAGCCTCTACGACGTGCTTGAAAACAGCATCATTCCCGAATTCTACGACCGCGACGGCACCGGCCTGCCGCGCGCCTGGCTGAAGCGCATCCGCGAAAGCATGGGACGCCTGACGCCGGTGTTCGGCGGCGCGCGCATGATGAACGATTATCTCGAACAGGCTTATCTGCCGCTGGCCAGGTCGGTGCACGAACGCATGAAGGATGTTTGCGCCCAGGCCAGGGCCATGAACCAGTGGGCCCGCACGCTGTATTCGCGCTGGTCGAGCCTGCATATCGGCAGCCCCGTCGCCAGCCGGACGGATTCGAGCTGGCGCATCGTGGTGCCGGTTTATCTGGGCGAGCTGACGCCCGAGTCCGTGCAGGTGGAGATGTTCGCCGACCAGACGGTGGAATATCCGCCCGAGGTCATCGTGCTGCACAAGGAGCACGCCATCCCCGGCTCCACCAACGGCTACATCTTCGCCGGGGTGATCCCGGAAACGCGGCCGCTGAAGGACTATACGGTCCGCGTGGTGCCGTATCACCCGGGCGCCTATCTGCCGGCCGAACTGCCGCTGATCGCCTGGCAAAAGTGAGCGTGGCGGCGTAGCCGGGAAATCAGACGGATTTCCCGGTGGACGGCCGGGCGCGCTTCTTATCCGGAAAACGCCGAAGACGCGTCGGCCGCTGACGCTCCCGGCCTATCGGCTCCCGCTTTTCGGGAGGCGCTCGAAGCCGTCCCCGAAAGCGAAGGAACGGGCTTAACCGGCCGCCTTCTTGGGCTCGACATCCCGGGCGATCTTGTCGGCGACGCTTCTGGAGGGCGGGGTCGAGATCGGCAGCACGGGCAGCACGAAAGAGGTGGTCTCGCCTTCCATCGACGCGGCTTGCCAGCTGGCTTCCAGTTCGGTTTCGAGTTCGGCCTTGGCTCGCTGCCAGTATTCCGCCGATTTGCCGTCCTGACGGCCTTCGCGCTCCCACAGCAGATAGCTGCGGGTGCGGATTTCGTCTTCGGAAGGGATTGGGTGTTTTTCATTGGGCATGGTGCTCTCCTGCCCCGGCGTCCGGATGATGATACCAGTACATCTGTTTCGCTCCGCGAACGGCGCAACTGGTTTTCACATATTAACCGTTCAGCTCGCGGCTTGTCTTGTTGTTTCTGCGGTACCGTCCTCGGCTAGCCGCGGCACTTCTCCCAGGTCGACGGGCAGCCCGCTGGCGGCACTGTAGAGCGCGGCATATCTGGAAGCGCTGGCGTTCCAGCTGAAGTCCTGTCCCATCGCCTGCAGCTGCAACCGCCGCCAGGTGAGAGGTTCGCGATAGAGGGCCAGAGCACGCGTCAAAGCTGTGGTCAGCGCTTCATGCGTGGCATCCTCGAAGACGAAACCGGTCGCCGTGCGGTCGGCGATGGTGGCGGCGGTGGCATCCACGACGGTGTCCGCCAGCCCGCCGGTGCGCCGGACCACGGGCAGTGTGCCATAGCGCAGGGCATAAAGCTGGGTGAGGCCGCAGGGCTCGAAGCGGGCCGGGGCCAGAAGGATGTCGCTCGCCGCCTGCAGCTTGTGCGCCAGAGGCTCGTCATAGCCGATCACGGTTGCCACGCGGCCGCTGAAAAGTTCCCTGGCCTGGTCGAAGGCCGCTTCCATGGCCGGGTCGCCTTCGCCCACGGCCACGAACTGCGCTTCCCGCTCGGCGATCCAGGGCAGGATTTCCAGGATCACATCGGCCATCTTCTGATGGGTGATGCGGCTGACGAAGCCGACCAGCGGGAGGTCGGGATTGACCGGCAGCCCGAATTCCTGCTGCAGGGCGGCCTTGCAGGCCCGTTTTCCGGAAATGTCGCTGTCGTGATAGGGGCAGGGCAGGGTGGGATCGTTGGCCGGATTCCACAGCCCGTCATCTATCCCATTGAGAATACCGACAAAATCGCCGCCGCGGTCCTGCAGCACGCCTTCCATGCCGCAGCCGAATTCCTCCGTCAGGATCTCGGCCGCATAGGTGGGGCTGACGGTGGTGACGCGGTCGGCGTAACGTAGCCCGGCTTTGAGGAACGATACTTGCCCGTAGAATTCGAGTCCGGCGGCCGAGAAGGCGGCCTCGGGAATGCCGATCCGCGGCAGCCACGCCGCGTCGAAGTTGCCTTGGAAGGCCATGTTGTGCGTTGTAAAGACCGTGCTCGGCCGAGGGCCGTCTTCCAGCGACAACAAGAGAGGCAGCAGCCCCGCATGCCAGTCGTTTGCGTGCACGATGTCCGGAGTCCAGCCGATTTTCGGGCAGCCCATGGCCAAACGGGCTGCGACATGCGCCAGGAAGGCAAAGCGCAGGGCGTTGTCGGGCCACTCCTTGCCCTCGGTGTCCTGGTAGAGTCCGCCGTTGCGCCGGAACAGCGTCGGGCTGTCGATCAGCCAGACCGGCAGGTCGGCATCGGGGAAATTTCCCGCTATAAGAGTGACGTCCGAGACGCCCAGCATGGGATCGAGCTTGGCCACGATGCGGGGATTTTCGATCCGCATATAGGCGCGCGGATAGCCGGGCATCAGCAGCCGGACGTCAATCCCCTGGCGGCGAAGGGCGATGGGAAGGGCCCGGGACACGTCGGCAAGTCCCCCGGTCTTGGCGAGGGGATAGGCCTCAGCTGTTACAAAAAGTACCCGCATCAAGCCACTTTCCTGCCCGGCTCAACCGGTAAAGACGCTGGTCAAAAAAAAGGGCGTTATCTGAATTTCTCGGAAACCATAAAACCCTATTCTGGTAAAACTCTTATTACCGCTCGACTCAGAAACTGCGGCAATTCAGCAACGAATCTCACGGATGTCCCTAAAAAATCAATGGTCATTTGTTAGATAGGACTTATTGGAAAGATGCCAAGTACCTCCAAGAAATCTTCGGGAGACGCAATGGACCGCATCGATCGAACCGGCCGGCATCGCGACGAACGCATCGCTTCTATCGTCGCGGGTGACGATTACGACCCCTTCTCCTATCTCGGCATGCACAAACTTACCGGAACGGGCGAGTTGGTGGTGCGCGTCTTCCACCCGGAAGCCACAGCCGTTGCGGTTATCGACCCGTCCGATGAATCTCAAGTTGCAATTCTTTCACGGGTTCATGACGCAGGCTTGTTCTCCGGCTCGCTTGGCAGCGGCCGCGAGCCTTTCGTCTACCGGCTGCGCGTAAAAGTTGCATCTGCGGAAACGGTGATCGACGACCCCTACCGCTTCGGGCCGCTCCTCGGCGAGCTCGACCTCTATCTGCACGCCGAAGGCAATTACCTGCGCGGCTTCGAGAAAATGGGCGCCCATCCCACCGTCAACGACGGTGTCGAAGGCACCAGCTTTGCGGTCTGGGCCCCCAATGCGCGCCGCGTCAGCGTAGTGGGCGATTTCAACGGCTGGGACGGCCGCCGCCATGTCATGCGGCTGCACCCCGGCGCCGGCATCTGGGAAATTTTCCTGCCCGGCATAGGGCCCGGTGCCCGCTACAAATACGAGATCAAGGCCCGGAACGGCGCCCTCATCCTGAAGGCCGACCCCTTCGCCTTCCAGGCGGAGCTGCCGCCCAAGACCGCTTCCGTGGTCAGCGCCGACGCCCGCAGCGGCCGAAAAGTAGAAGCCGTGGGCAAGGGCCCCAAAGCCGACCGGCGCTCGCCCGTCTCGATCTACGAAGTGCATCTGGGCTCCTGGCGCCGTGTCCCGGAAGAGAAAAGCCGCCCCCTCAGCTATCGCGAGCTGGCCGATCAGCTGGTGCCCTATGTCAAGGAGATGGGCTTCACCCATATCGAGCTGATGCCCATCAACGAGCATCCCTTCGACGGCTCCTGGGGCTATCAGCCCACCTCGCTGTTCGCCCCCACCAGCCGCTTCGGCAGCCCGGAGGATTTCCGCGCTTTCGTCGCCCGCTGCCACGCAGAAGGCATCGGGGTGATCCTCGACTGGGCGGCGGGCCATTTCCCCTCGGATCCGCACGGCCTGCATTTCTTCGACGGTTCGCACCTCTACGAACATGCCGATCCGCGGGAAGGCTACCATCCCGACTGGAACACCATGATCTACAATTTCGGCCGCAACGAGGTGCGCGGCTTCCTGTTGTCGAACGCCTTGTTCTGGCTCGACCGTTTCGGCATCGACGGGCTGCGCGTGGATGCGGTGGCCTCGATGCTCTACCGCAACTACTCCCGCAAGGAAGGGGAATGGGTGCCCAACATCCACGGCGGCGTGGAGAATCTGGAAGCCATCGACTTCCTGCGCCGGATGAACGAGCTGGCCTATGCCGACCATCCCGAGGCGGTCACCATCGCCGAGGAATCCACCGCCTGGCCGATGGTGTCGCGCCCGACCTGGCTTGGCGGGCTCGGCTTCGGCTTCAAATGGAACATGGGCTGGATGCACGACACCTTGCAATACATGTCCAAGGAGCCGGTGCACCGCAAATACCACCACAACGACCTGACCTTCGGCCTGCTCTACGCCTTCACCGAGAACTTCATCCTGCCTTTGAGCCACGACGAGGTGGTGCACGGCAAAGGCTCGCTGCTGGGCAAGATGCCCGGCGATTTGTGGCAGAAATTCGCCAACCTGCGCGCCTATTACACCTTCATGTACACCATGCCCGGCAAGAAGCTGCTCTTCATGGGCGGCGAGATCGGCCAGTGGAGCGAGTGGAACCACGACGGCAGCCTCGACTGGCATCTGCTGCAATACAAGGAGCACGCCGGGCTCAAACGGGCGCTGCAGGACCTCAACGGCCTCTATCGCAGCCGCACCGCACTTTACGAACGCGACTGCGAGCCGGAAGGCTTCCAGTGGATCGACTGCAACGACGGCGATGCCGGGGTCATCTCCTATATCCGCCGCGGCGCCGACCCGGACGATTTCGTGGTTGTGATCTGCAATTTCACGCCGGTGGTGCGCCGCGATTACCGTATCGGCGTGCCTCAGCCGGGCCGCTACTATGAAGCCTTCAATTCGGATTCCACTTTCTACGGCGGCAGCAATGTCGGCAACGGCGGCGGTATCCGCACGCTGGGCGCGCCGCTGCACGGCCAGCCCGACAGCCTTTGCGTGACCTTGCCGCCGCTGGGCGCCTTCGTGCTGGTGCCGGAGGGCCGTTGACGGTGGGGATACGCCTCAGGGAAGGCCGGCCTTATCCGCTCGGCGCCGGGTTCGACGGGCAGGGCGCCAATTTCGCCTTGTTTTCCGCCCATGCGGAAAAAGTCGAACTCTGCCTGTTCGACCGGGACGAACGCGAAACGGCGCGCCTCGAACTGCTCGAACAATCCGACGAAGTCTGGTTCGGCTGCCTGTCCGACGTTAGGCCCGGGCAGCTTTACGGCTATCGTGTCTCCGGGCCTTACGATCCGGCCAGAGGGCACCGCTTCAATCCCAACAAGCTCTTGATCGATCCCTATGCCCGCGCCTTGACGCGCCCGCTTGCCTACGATCCCCTGCATTGCGGCTACGATCCGGCCGATCCCAGGCTCGATCTTTCCTTCGACACGCGCGACTCCGCGCCCGCCGTGCCGAAAGGCATCGTGGTTGCGCCTTTCGCCGGAGAGAACGGCGACCGGGCACTGCGCATCCCCCGCTCGCACAGCATCCTCTACGAACTGCATCTGCGCGGCTTCACCATGCGCCATCCCGGCCTGGACAAGACGCTGCGCGGCACCGCGGCGGGCCTTGCCCATCCCAGGGTCCTGACCTATCTGCGCGAGCTGGGCATCACGGCCGTGGAGCTTTTGCCCATCCATCCCTTCACCACCACCAGGGGGCAGGCCAAGAACGGCCTCAAGGAATATTGGGGCTACAACGCGATCAATTTCTTCGCCGTCGAACCGCGCTACCTCTCGGGCGGCGAGCGCGAGGAATTCCGCCGGATGGTCCGCGCCTTCCACGAGGTGGGGATCGAGGTCATCCTCGACGTGGTCTTCAACCACACCGGCGAAGGCAACGAGCTGGGCCCCACGCTGTCGTTCCGCGGCATCGACAACGCCAGCTATTACGTCCTGGCGCCCGACAAGCGCCACTATGCCGACATGACGGGCTGCGGCAACACGCTGAACCTCGCCCATCCGCGCGTCATGCAGATGATGATGGATTCGCTGCGCTGCTGGGTGGAAGAGATGGGGGTGGACGGCTTCCGTTTCGACCTGGCGGTGAGCCTGGCGCGGGTGGGCAGCGCCTTCGATCCGGAAGCGGCGGTGTTTTCCTGCATCCAGCAGGACCCGGTGCTGGTCAAGACCAAGCTGATTGCCGAACCCTGGGACCTCGGCCCCGGCGGCTACCGGCTGGGCGGTTTTCCGCCGCGCTGGAGCGAATGGAACGACCGCTTCCGCAACGACGTGCGCCGTTTCTGGCGCGGCGATGCGCGGCCGGGTGACTTGGCGCTTAGGCTGGCCGGCTCCAGCGACGTCTTCAACCATGCGCGGCGGCGGCCCACGGCGGGCGTCAATTTCATCACCGCCCATGACGGCTTCACCCTGGAAGACCTGGTCAGCTACGATTCCAAGCACAACGAGGCCAATCACGAAGCCAACTGCGACGGCAGCGACGAGAATTTCAGCTGGAACTGCGGCACCGAAGGGCCGACGCCCAACCCCGAAATCAACACGCTGCGCGCCCGCCAGAAGCGCAACTTGCTGGCCACGCTGCTCTTGTCGCAGGGCATTCCCATGCTGCTAGCGGGTGACGAATTCGCCCGCAGCCAGAACGGCAACAACAACGCCTATTGCCAGGACAACGAACTGAGCTGGATCGACTGGTCCAGGCTGGAAGAGAACCGCGACCTCCACGCCTTCGTGCGGCGGCTGATCGCGCTCAGAGCCCGCCATCCGGTGTTCCGCCGTTCGGCCTTTTTTCTCGGCGACCGCAGCGACGGAGGCGAGGTGAAGGATATCGTCTGGCTCGCCCCAGACGGGCGCGAGATGACGGATGCCGACTGGAACCGGCCCAACCGCTGCCTGGGCGTGCGCTATGCCGCTACGGCGGAAATGGACAGGGAAACCTACACCCGCCGGCTCGATCCCCATTCCTTCCTGCTCCTGATGAATGCCGGCGATGAAGAGATCGATTTCGTGCTGCCGGGCGTGCCCTTCGACAAGAGCTGGCATTGGCTGATCGACACCACGGCGTCCGACGGGACGCCCTCCGGCCGTTTCGCGGCCGCGACCGGCTTCCCGCTGCAGGCCCATTCCCTGGCCTTGTTCGAGGGAGACGCCTGAGATGGATGCGGACGGCAACCTCACCCGCCTCGGCGATGCCGCGGGCATCGAGAACCACTATTGGGACCTGCACGGCACGCGCTACGAGACCTCGCCCGAGACCATGCGGGCGCTGCTCAAGGCCTTCGGCGTGGCGGCGGAAAGCGAAAGCGATGTCCGGGCGAGCTTGGCCCTCATGGGCGAGGCACCCTGGCGCCGCGCCACGCCGCCGGTGCTGGTGCTGCACGAAGGCGAAGAGGCAATGCTGCCGCTGCGCCTGCCGGCGGCAGACGAAAACCGCCTGTTGCGCTGGTCTTTGCGGCTCGAAAACGGCGGCCTGCGCACGGGCGAATGCCGCGCAGGCGATCTACCGGTGGAGGATGCCGGCCAGTTCGGCGAAGCGCGCCTCGCTTTGCGCAAGCTGAAGCTCGCCCCGCTGCCGCTCGGGTATCACGATTTTCGCCTGGAAGACCGCGATTCCGCCACCCGCCTGATCGTGGCGCCGCGGCGCTGCTACATGCCGCCGCGTCTTGCGGACCGCTCCGCCTGGGGGCTGATGCTGCAACTTTACGGCCTCAAATCCCATAACGACTGGGGCATTGGCGATTTCGGCGACCTCAAGACGCTGATCGGCCGCGTGGCGGCAGCGGATTGTGATGCCATCGGGCTCAACCCGCTGCATACGCTGTTCCTGGATTCGCCCGGGGACGCCAGCCCGTATTCGCCTTGCAGCCGGCTGTTCCGCAATCCCTTCTATCTCGACATCACCGCCATCCCCGATTTCGCCGAATGCGAAGCGGCGCGCGCCTTCGCCAGCAGCGGCGAATTCCTGCGCCTCGCCGAAGCCGCGCGCGCAAACGACCTCGTGGAGTACCGCAGCGTGGCGCAGCGCAAGCTGCCGGTGCTGGAACTGCTGCATAGTGCCTTCTGCGCCAATCATCTGGAGCGCAACGACGCGCGGGCAGCGGCCTTCCGCGCCTTCGTCGAAAAAGGCGGATACGATCTCGAAGGCCTGGCCCTGTTCCAGGCCCTGAGCGAGCGTTATCAGACCCATGACTGGGCGCGCTGGCCTGCCCTCAGCCAGGACCGGGATCGTGCCGGCACCCTCCAGTTCCGCCGCCGCTACGCCGAACGCATCTCTTTCTTCCAGTATCTGCAATGGCAATGCGAGGAACAGTTCGCCTCTGCCGCGTCGCTGGCGAAGGAGCGCGGCATGGCGATCGGCCTTTACAACGACCTTGCCGTCAGCGTCGCTTCGACCAGCGCCGATACCTGGAGCAATCAGCGTCTCTTCGCCGGCGGGGCCGAGGTGGGGGCGCCGCCCGATCCCTTCAACGAAAGTGGCCAGAGCTGGGGCGTGGTGCCGTTCAACCCTTTGCGCCTTTGCGAAACCGCCTATGCCGGTTTCTCGGCGCTGCTCGCCGCCAACATGCGCCATGCCGGCGCCTTGCGCATCGATCACGTCATGGGCTGGCAGCGGCTGTTCCTGATTCCCGAAGGGGCGAAGCCCAAGCACGGCGCTTATGTCCGCTACCCGCTGGCCGATCTCGTCGCCGTCGCGGCGCTGGAGAGCCAGCGCCACCGCTGCCTGGTCATCGGCGAGGATTTGGGCACCGTGGCAGAGGGCTTCCGCGAGCGCCTCAACGAAGCGGGCATCCTCTCCAGCCGCGTGCTCTATTTCGAGCGGCAGAACGACGGCTACAAGCCGCCGCGCGATTATCCCGTCCATGCGGCCGTCTCGGTCTCCACCCACGACCTCGCCACGCTGGCCGGCTTCTGGGAAGGGCTTGATCTTGCCGCCAAGGCAAGTCTCGGCCTCTTCAAAGCGCCGGAAGAGGAATCCAAAGCCTGGTCCGCCCGCACGCACGACAAGCGGCAACTGCTCTACGCTTTGGCGGGCGAGGGACTTTTACCTGCGGGCATCGACCCGGAAGCGGCCGATCGCCTGGCCTGGACAACAGAGCTGACGGCGGCCGTTCATGCCTATCTCGCTCGTTCGCCCAGCGCTTTGTTCATGGTGCAGCTCGACGATCTGGCGGGCCAGCGGCACCAGGCCAATCTGCCCGGCAGCATCGGCGAATATCCCAATTGGAGAAGGCGCCTGCCGCGTCCGCTGGAGGAACTGCTGGCCGATCCCCGCTTGCAGGACGCCATGACGGGGATCGCCGCCGCCCGGCCGAAATAAGCAAATCCTGTACTGTTTTTCTGCGGAAAAGGCCGCTTTGAGGGGCCGTCCTGGTCCTCCCGCGGTTGCAGGAACCGCGGTAATATCATTATCCTCGCCGCACCGCTCGCAGCGCATCGCATCCGGCCCGGGACATGACGACCGACAGCGTGATCATCGACAAAGGCGGCCTCAACAGCCTGATCGAGGCGCTGGCAAAGCGCGGCTTCCGCGTGGTGGGGCCCACGCTGCGCGACAACGCCATCGTCTATGACGACATCGCCTCGGTGGCGGACCTGCCCGAGGGCTGGAGCGACGAACAGGACGGCGGCCAATACCGCCTCGAAAAGCGCGGCGACGGCGCGCTGTTCGGCTACACGGTGGGGCCGCATTCCTGGAAGCGCTTCCTGCATCCGCCCATCCAGCAATTGTGGAAGGCGCGCCGCAAAGGCTTTTCCCTCACGGTCGAAGAAGTGCCTCCGGAAAGCGAACGCTTCGCCCTGTTCGGCGTGCGCGCCTGCGAGATGCACGCCATCGCCATCCAGGATCGCGTGCTGACGGGCGGGGCATACGCCGATCCCCATTACCGCGCCCGGCGGCAGAACGCCTTCCTCGTCGCCCTCAATTGCGGCAAGGCGGGGGGCACCTGCTTCTGCGTCTCCATGAAGGCGGGGCCGCGCGTTCCAGCCGGTTTCGATCTGGCGCTGACCGAACTTCTCGAAGGCGGCCACCGCTTCGTGGTGGAAGCGGGCTCGGAGGCAGGCCGCGAGATTCTGGCGGAACTGCCGCAGCGCCCCGCCGCGCCGGAAGACTTGGTCGCGGCCGAAAAAGTCGTCGAACACACGGCTGCCACCATGGGCCGTCAGATGCAAGCCGACGGCGTCGCGGCCCTGTTGCGCGCCAATATGGAGCATCCGCGCTGGGGCCAGGTGGCGGCGCGCTGCCTCACCTGTTCGAACTGCACCATGGTGTGCCCGACCTGCTTTTGCACTTCGGTGGAGGAGGCCAGCGACCTGGCGGGCGTCGACTCTTCGCGCGCGCGCCGCTGGGATTCCTGCTTCACCATCGACTTTTCCTATCTCCACGGCGGCACGGTGCGTCCGACCACGCGCTCGCGCTACCGCCAGTGGATGACGCACAAACTTTCGACCTGGTGGGACCAGTTCGGTTCCACCGGTTGCGTCGGTTGCGGGCGCTGCATCACCTGGTGCCCGGTAGGCATAGACATCACCGAAGAGGTGGCTGCGATCGCAAGCAGCCCCTCGCGTTAGGAGAACATCATGGAAGGCCTCGAGCGCATTTTGCGCGAACATTCATTCTTCTCGGGGATCAAGGAGGACTACATCGTCCTTCTGGCCGGTTGCGCCAAGAACGTCCGTTTCGAAGCCGGCGAATACGTCTTCCACGAAGGCGGCACCGCCGACCAGCTCTATCTCTTGCGCTCCGGCCGCGTGGCGTTGCAGATCAGCGCGCCGGAACGCGCCGTCACCATCCAGACCGTGGGCGAAAGCGACATCGTGGGCGCCTCCTGGCTGGTGCCGCCCTACCGCTGGGGCTTCGACGCCAAGGCGCTGGAACTGACGCGCGCCATCTCGCTGGATGCGACCTGCCTGCGCGGCAAATGCGAGGACGACCACGATCTCGGCTACGAAATGATGAAACGCTTCATGCCGATCCTGCTGCAACGGCTGCAGGCCGCAAGATTGCAGATTCTCGATGTCTATGACATCCACAACTGAGCGGCCCGATCCGATGGTGCCCCGCGTGGCGCGGGTGCGCCGGCGGGTGCGTGACATCGCCGATGTCTGGACGCTCACCCTCGAAATGGAGGACGGCGAGCCCTTCGTCTTCGCCCCCGGCCAGTTCAACATGCTGACGGCCTTCGGCGTCGGCGAGGTGGCGATCTCGATCAGCGGCGATCCCTCAAAACCCGAAGAAGGCCTGGTCCACACCATCCGCGACGTGGGCACGGTGTCGGGCGCGGTGGCGCGCCTTGTTGCCGGCGAAGCGATGGGGGTGCGCGGACCGTTCGGCGCGGGCTGGCCGGTGGACGCCGCAAAGGGCAGCGATGTGGTCATCGTCGCGGGCGGTCTCGGCCTCGCCCCGTTGCGTCCCTTGATCTACGCCGTACTCGCCGAGCGCAAAAGCTTCGGCAAGGTGGTGCTGCTCTACGGCGCCCGCAACCCCGCCGAAATCCTTTACCGTTCCGAATTGGAAGCCTGGCGCCGCCGCCTCGACGTGGACATCCATGTCACGGTGGACCATGCCGAATCCGACTGGTTCGGCAATGTCGGCGTGGTGACGAACCTGATCAGCCGCGCGCATTTCGAGGCCGCCCATACCGTCGCTTATGTCTGCGGGCCAGAGATCATGATGCGCTTCACGACCTCGGCGCTGCGCGATGCCGGGGTGGGCGACGAAGCCATGTACATCTCGATGGAACGCAACATGAAATGCGGCATCGGGATGTGCGGCCATTGCCAGATGGGCCCGGTTTTCATCTGCCGCGACGGTCCCGTCTTCCGCAACGATTTTCTGCGCCCCTTGATGGCGGTGAAGGAGTTGTGATGGCTGCCCGGAAACCGCGTCTTGCCATATGGAAATTCGCCTCCTGCGACGGCTGCCAGCTCAGCCTGCTCGACTGCGAGGACGAACTCTTGGCGGTGGCCGGCGCCGTCGATATCGCCTATTTCCCCGAAGCCACCCGCGGCGAGGTCAAGGGCCGTTACGACGTCTCGCTGGTGGAAGGCTCGGTCACCACGGCGCACGATGCCGAACGCATCCAGGACGTGCGCGCCCGTTCGCGCGTCCTGGTCACCATCGGCGCCTGCGCCACCTCGGGCGGCATCCAGGCACTGCGCAATTTCGCCGATGTCAAGGAATTCACCTCCGTCGTCTATGCCCATCCCGAATACATCCAGACGCTGGAAACCTCGACGCCGATCGGGGCCCATGTGAAGGTCGATTTCGAACTGCGCGGCTGCCCCATCAACAAGGCGCAGCTGGTGGAGACGATCTCGGCGCTGCTCGCCGGACGCCGCCCGCTGACGCCGGCCCACAGCGTCTGCATCGACTGCAAGCTGAAGAACAACGTCTGCGTCATGGTGGCCGAAGGCAAGCCCTGCCTCGGCCCGGTGACCCATGCCGGCTGCGGCGCGCTGTGTCCCTCCTACGACCGCGGCTGCTACGGCTGCTTCGGTCCCAAGGAAACGCCCAATGCCCCTTCGCTCAGCCACCAGATGAGGAAGCTCGGCATGGACCGGGAGAATCTCAAGCGCGTCTATTCGACCTTCAACGCCAATGCGGAGGAATTCCGCAAGGAGCGGGAACGTCATGGCTCGTAAGACGATCAAGCTCGACTATCTTGCCCGGGTGGAAGGCGAGGGCGCCTTCAAGGTAGTGGTACGCAGCGGCGCGGTGAAGGAAGCGGAGCTGCGCATCTTCGAGCCGCCGCGCTTCTTCGAGGCCTTCTTGCGCGGCCGTTCCTACATGGAGGCGCCCGACATCACGGCGCGCATCTGCGGCATCTGTCCGGTCGCCTACCAGATGAGCGCGGTGCACGCCATGGAGAAGATCCTCGGCATCGTCATGCCCGCACCCTTGCGCGAATTGCGCCGCCTGCTTTATTGCGGCGAATGGATCGAGAGCAATACGCTGCACGTCTATATGCTGCATGCCCCCGATTTCCTCGGCTACGACAGCGCCATCGCCATGGCCAAGGACCATGGCGATACTGTCAAGCAAGGTCTCGAACTCAAGAAGATCGGCAACGACATCCTCAATCTTCTGGGCGGGCGTGAAATCCATCCCATCAATGTGCGGGTCGGCGGCTTCTACCGCGTGCCCGCCAAGCGCGAATTCCTGGAACTGGCCGAGAAGCTGAAATGGGCCCGCGACGCGGCGCTCGACACCGTGCAATGGGTGGCGGGTTTCGATTTCCCCGACAACGTGCGCGACTACGAATTCGTCGCCTTGCGCCATCCGCACGAGTACCCGCTCAACGAAGGACGCGTGGTCTCCTCCAAAGGCCTCGACATCGCGGTGGAGGACTACGACGACCACTTCCGGGAAGAGCATGTGGCGCACTCCAACGCGCTGCACTCCCACCTGCACGGCCAGCCTTATTTCGTCGGGCCCCTGGCACGCTACAGCCTGAATTTCGACAAGCTCTCGCCCCTGGCGCAGCAATCGGCGCGCGATGCCGGCCTGCCCGAGACCTGCACCAACCCCTTCAAATCCATCATCGTGCGGGCGGTGGAGGTGGTCTATGCCTGCGACGAGGCCTTGCGGATCATCGCGGGCCTCGTCCCGCCAGAAGCGCCGTTCATCGACGCCCCGCCGCGCGCCGGCATCGGCTGTGCCGCCACGGAAGCGCCGCGCGGCCTCATCTATCACAAATACGAACTGGCGGAGGACGGTTCCATCGTTTCGGCCCGCATCATCCCGCCCACCTCGCAGAACCAGCCTGCCATCGAAAAGGACCTGACCAGCTTCGTCGCCGACTGGCTGAACCTGCCCGACAAGGAGCTGCAGCACCGCTGCGAGCAGGCGATCCGCAACTACGATCCCTGTATTTCCTGCGCCACCCATTTCCTCAAGCTGGAACTGGACCGCGGCTGATGGCGCGCGTGGTTGTCCTCGGCATCGGCAACACGGCACGGGGCGACGACGGAGCGGGACGGCAGGCGGCGCGGCTGTTGCGTCCCCTGCTGCCGGGCAAGGTGGAGGTCCTGGAACTCGACGGCGAAGCCACCGCCATCCTCGCCGGGCTGGAAAATGCGGACGCGGCCTATCTGATCGACGCCTGCGTCTCCGGGTCCGGGGCGCCGCTCGGCACGTTGCCGCCGCCCGGCACGCTGCACCGCATCGATGCCGCCGAAGGCGCGCTGCCCCATTCCCGTTCCGACATCTCGACCCACGGCTTCGGGCTGGCCGGTGCCGTCGAGCTGGCGCGCGTGCTGGGAAAGCTGCCGCCGCGCTGCATCGTCTACGCCATCGAAGCGGAAAGCTTCGAGCCCGGCGCGCCGCTCAGCGCAGCGGTTGCCGCCGCCGCCGTCCTCGCCGCCGAGCGGATTAAAACGGAAATCGAAGCGGAGGAGCCATGCACGACGCCGCCCTGATGAAGAACCTGATGGCCGAAATCGAACGGGCCGCCGCCACGGAAAACGCCAAAAAGGTCACAGAGGTCCAGGTCTGGATCGGCGCCCTGAGCCACATGACGGCCACGCATTTCACCGAGCATTTCACCGAATCGTCGGCCGGCACCATGGCCGAAGGGGCCAGGCTCGAGATCGCCGTCTCGGACGACATCCATCACCCCAAGGCGCAGGAAATCCTGCTGCGCTCGATTGCGGTGGACGCTTGATCAGCCTTTTGGCAGCTTGGGCTTGACGAGGCGCTTGGTCTTGGCCGCCGCTTTCGGCGCGGCGGGTTTTGCGGCCGCCGGCTTGGCTTCCGGCGGTTTGACCGCCTTCGCTTTCTTGGGGGAAGCGGGCTTCTTGGCGGGCGTCTTCTGCGCAGGCAGGCTGCCCAGGATTTCCGCTTCGGCACGTTGCCAATGTTCGGCATCGCGGCCATGGGGGCGCCCTTCGCGGTCCCAGATCAGATAGGCGCGCAGTTCGATGTCCTTGCGGACGTCCTTGGGGCTTTTCGCTTTGGTCGCCATCGCCACCTCCGTTAACCCTATTTAGGACGAACCGGCGGGATCGCAAACCAAATTTTCATGAAAAAACGCCGGCCCGTCGGAGGACGGACCGGCGCCTAGGCAGGTTATGCTCGGTTCAGACGCCGTGTTTTTCGCGGCTTTCTTTTTCCTGAACCTTGAACTGGTCGAAGCGCGGCAGGAACTTTTCCCAATCGATGATGTGGGCGTCCAGTTCCGGCCCGTCGATGCAGGCGTGCTTGCGCACCATCTTGCCGTCGATCGTGACCGGCACCATGCAGGCGCCGCACATGCCGGTCGCATCCACCATGATCGAGTTGAGGCTGACCACGGTCGGCACTTCGTACTTCTTGGTCAGTTCCGACACCGCCTTCATCATCAGCGGCGGGCCGATGGCGATCACTTCGGCGATCTTGCGCCCCTTGCTGGTCTTCTTGTCGTCCAGCATCGCCTGCAGCGGCGTGGTGACGAAGCCCTTGACCCCGAAGGTGCCGTCATTGGTGCAGTAGACCACGTCGAGCAGCTCGCCGAACTCCTTCTTCAGCGCATCGACCCGTTCGCCTTCGCCGATCCAGAACAGGGCGGTCTCGGTGCGGTAACCGGCGATCAGGGTGACGTGGTTGCCCATCCGAAGATGCGCGCGCGCGATGGGATAGACCGGCGGCAGGCCGACGCCGCCGGCGCAGAACACGACCGTTTCCTTCTTCGGGTCGTAGTGGTGCAGCTTGGAGGGCAGGCCCAGGGGACCGGCGATGCCTTCGAAGGCCTCGCCCGGCTTCATCTGGTTGATCAGGATGGAGCTGGCGCCGACGCCCTGAACCACCAGCGTGACGGTGCCGGCCTTGGCATCCCAGTCGGCCAGGGTGAGCGGGATCAGCTCGCCCTTCGGGTTCGGCAGCAGGCGGACGAACTGTCCGGCCTGGGCCGACTTGGCCACCATCGGCGCCTTGGCCGTGATCTCCACGATGCCCTGCGCGATGTCGCGGCGCTTGACGATCGTGTACTTGGTCTGGGCTTTGGCGGTGTACGCGCCCGCCCGTTCCACCAGGTCTTTGATCTGAGCCGCCGTGAAGGGCATTTCCTTGGCGATCTGCTCCGCCGCCGCCTTGCCGTCGCCTGCGGCGTTGATCGCCGTGGAGCCGCCGCGGGTGGCGTCGCCGCCCGAATAGACGTCCTTCAGCGTCGTCTCGCCCCCGTTCTCGACCACCAGGGTGCCCCACTTCGAGGTTTTGATGCGGGGTTCGCTGTCCTTGATGATCGGGTTGGAGTCGTTGCCCAGCGCCATGATCACGAGATCGACCGGGATGGTCTCGGTCTGGCCGGTGGGCTTCGGCGAGCGGCGGCCCGAGGCGTCGGGGGCGCCCAGTTCCATCACGTCGAGGATGGTGTGGCAGACCTTGTGGTCGCCGCCCGAGACGAACTCGCGCGGCGCCCGCAGCACGGAGAGCTGGATGTCCTCCTCGAGGGCGTGCGCCAGTTCCTCGACGCGCGCCGGCATCTCCTTCTTGGTGCGGCGATAGACGATGGTGACGTTGGCGCCCAGCCGCTTGGAGGTGCGCGCCGCGTCCATGGCGGTGTTGCCGCCGCCGATGACGATGACGTTCTTGTCCTTCACGATGGGGAGCGGGGTCTCGTACTCGTCCAGACGCGCCTGCATGAGATTGACGCGGGTGAGGAACTCGTTGGCGCTCATCACGCCGTTGAGGTGCTCGCCCGGGATGTTCATGAAGCGCGGCAGGCCCGCACCGGTGCCGACGAAGATTTTGTAGAAGCCGGCGTCCTTGAGGTCCTGGATGGTGGCCGTCTTGCCGACGACGAAGTTCTTGACGAACTTGCCGCCCAGCCGGTCGATCTTGCCGACCACGTCGTCGATCAGCGCGTTGGGCAGACGGAATTCGGGAATGCCGTAGCGCAAGACGCCGCCGAGGTTGTGGAAGGCCTCGAACACCGTCACCGGATAGCCTTCCACCGAGAGCAGGTAGGCGTTGATCAGCCCGGCGGGACCGGAACCGACCACCGCGATCGGCGGCTTCTCGGCCTTGACCCAGGGGCTGACGTAGTCCTTCCACTCGGACATATCGATGCCGTTTTCCTGTTCCTCCAGGCGCTGGCGCTCGGGCAGGTACCATTCCAGCTGGCCGATTTCGATCGGACGGCCCGAAATGTTGCAGACGCCCTGGCACTGATGCTCCTGCGGGCAGACGCGGCCGGTCACGTTGGGCAGCGGGTTGGACGCCTGGATCAGGTTCATGGCGTCCTTCAGCTTGCCCTGGCCGAGCAGGTTGATCATGTCCGGGATGTGGATCACCACCGGGCAGCCGCCCTTCTTGCGGTTCTTGGCGTCCAGGCAGCCCACTTCGCAGGGACGGTCCTGGCACTGCTTGTCGCGCAGCACTTCCAGCCAGACGAAGAGATCGACCTCGCGCATGGAGTAACCCAGCGCGCGATAGCCGAGATAGCCCGTGGTGACGAGTTCGAAGTCGTTCTTGCGCTCTTCGGCGGGGCGGACGTAGGGGTGGATGAAGTTTCCGCTCGGCCAGTTCACCGACAGCCCCTTGAACATGGGGTAGCGGTCGCCCAGGTGCCTGTCGAGCGCTTCGATGAACTTGCGCTTGAACTTGAGCGGCACCGCCCAGATGAAGCGCTGCAGGATCGTCGACATGTCGTCGCCGCGCAGCAGGATGCTCCACAGCGCCTTGGTGAAGTCGGCGCCCAGTTCATTCTGCTTGAACTCCCACACGATCGCCACGGTGCCGTCTTCGATGAAGACCTGGCGCAGCGATTTGGGATCGTTCAGGAGCCGCTTGCGCAGAAGCCGGACCTGCTTCTGGAAGACCTGGAAGGCCTCCGTGCCTTCCAGTTCTTCGATCTCCTGCTCCGTCGTTTCGAGGGCCTTCGCTACCTGGCGGTAACGGACGAGATCCTCGCCGACGGTATCTTTGATTGCCTCACTGCTCATGAATGATCTCCGCATCGCAGTTGGCGGCGATACGCGCCACCTTACTCTTGAGTTCCGGCGTCGCCTTCACCTTGGTCACCGCACCCGCGATGAGGTGCGCGACGTCCTTCGGCGAACCGTCGACGACGATCTTGGTCTTCTCGAACAGTTCGGGCAGTTCCGTGTAGCAGGTCTTGCAGTTGGTGCACTTGGAGACGTCGTCGTCCATGCTGACCACCGCACCGTTGCCGTTTGCCGCCGGAGCCGCCGCCGCGGCTTGCGCCGCAGGGGCCGCGCCGAGGGACAGACCGGCGATGCCGCCGGCCGGCGGAGCCTTGGAGGAGGACGCCAGTTCGCTCATGGCCCGCGCGATGGAGTCGATGGCGTTTTCGCGCTCGTCCACCGCTTCCTTGTAGCGCGACTGCAAGGCATCCAGCTCGGCCTTGTGGTCGGTGTCGATCTGGACGACGTCGAGGCCGGCCAGGTATTGCAGGGTCCGCCAGTACTTGCGGCGTTCCTGCACCAGAGCCACCAGCGTCGGCGAGACCTGGAGCTTGACCAGCTTCTTGTTCTCGTCGGTGGACCAGACGAACGGCACCTTGCCGTTGCGCTCGGCTTCCGGGATATCGACATACTCGGCGATCGGCAGGGCGTCGGCGTCGGCCGCCAGCTTCTTGAACTGCTTCTTGAAGCGGGTTTCCGTCCGCGCGAAGTCGGCCGGGGTGTAGGGCACGTCCATCAGCTTGGTCTGGCCGTCCTCGACATACTCGATGCTCGCCGTCGCCCAGTCCTTGGCCGGATCCGGGTTGCCGTCGAGCGAGAAGCGGCTGTGCAGGTCCGATCCCTTGCGCGGATCGTGCACGAACACCGGGCTCATGCGCGCGTCCACCGCCAGGCGCGAATGCTCGGACGAGGCGTAGTCCGCGATGCCCTGTTCGCCCTGGCACGGCGTATAGACGTCCAGCAGGGCCGGCGAGTCGTTGTGGTTGAGGTATTCCATCACCGACTTCAGGAAGTGGCCCTGCAGGCCGGTGCTGGATTGCACCACGAAGACGTTCGGGTGGAAGGCGGCGATCAGGCCGAGTTCCTTGCGGCTGTCCTGCTTGCCGGCATGGGCGGCGCCGAAGCGCGCCAGGTCGGAGTCCTGGCCCGTCAGCGAGGCCGTGGAAGCCTGGCCGCCGGTATTGGAATACGCGCCGGTGTTCAGGACCAGGGCCTTGATCGGGGTGGAGGTGGACATGATGCGCGACAGCGAGCCGAAGCCGATGTCGTAGGTGGCGCCGTCGCCGCCGATGCAGAACACGCTCGGCATCAGGGCCAGTTCCTCCTGGGTGAAATCGGACCAGGAGAAGGTGCGGAAGAACTTGTCCTGAACTTCGGCGTCGTAGTCGTCTTCGAGTTCGAGCTTGGCGGTACGCAGCGCGCGGATGTCATCCACGGCTTCGGCCGCCAGGCCTTCGAAGATGCCCTTGGCGACCGCGGGGTGGTCCTGGAACAGGCTGTTGACCCAGGGATCGTTGTAGGGGTTGAAGGGGAAGGTCGAAGCATAGACGCTCGAACAGCCGGTGGCGTTGGCGATCACCGAGGCCGAGGGACCTTTGCCGCTGGGACCGGATTCGAAGTTGAACAGCCGCTTCTCCAGCGTCTTGACGGTTTTTTCGATCCGCTCCTTGCGGGCCGCGTCCGTAACGGTGGCGAGCTTGACGCCCAGCCGGTCGATCAGGCTTTCGAGTTCCTTGATGTGGACCTTGCGGCGCGCCTCGTGCACGGCGTGGTTGGCGCTGGTCACCAGGCGGATCGCCGTCACCTCGCCGCAACCGCGGCAGCCGCCGTGGCCGCCCGTGGTGGCGTAGTAGTTGTTGCGATCGAGCATGAAGCGCTTGGTGTCGCCGTCGGGCTTGACGGCGTCTTCGACGAAGCGGGCCGGCGTGTTGGCGGTCCGGCTGAGGAACTCGAAGCGGGTCTGCAAGGTCTCCAGCAGTTCCGCGTCCTGGTCGCGCTTGACCAGGGCATGGGGACCGCACACCTCGATGCACTCCAGGCAGCCCGAGCACTTCCAGGGGTCGATGGCGACCGAGTAAAGGCCGCCCGAACCCGGATTGGCCTTTTCCATGGCGTCGAAGAAGGGACGGGTCCTGGCCACCGGGAAGACCGACAGCGCCGCGGCGAGCTTGCCGAGGTTCTTCTTCAGCGTCGCGTTATCGCTGTCGAGCTTCTCGGCCGCCGCCGCCACGATTTCGTGGAAGGCCGGGGCGTCCTTGGTCTCGCGATAGATGGCGCGGACGGCATCGCTCAGTGCGGGCATCTGCGTGCGCAAGGCGTCGATCTGGGCGGGTGCCAGGTCGAGCTGGCCGATCGCGACGTTGAGCAGGTCGCGGATGTCGTGGACCGTGTTGGGAACGGCCGCATCCGGGCAGACCAGCGTGCATTCCATGCAGCCGGTGCAGAGGTCGGCCTTGTACTCGGGCACCTGGCGGCGGAACAGGCCCTTGTCCTTGTTCACGGCCGTGCCGGAGGGCATGAACAGTCCGGTGCCGGGCATCACCGGTGCCTCGCTGATGGTGCCTTCGCGGAAGGGCTTGGCGACGATCTCGTCGAAGTAGTCGGCATCGCCGAAGTTCGAGGTGGCGTCCGGACGGATGAGCCGGCACATCGAAGCCGAGATGGCGTTGTTCTTGCTGTTGGCCTTGACGGGGGCCTTTTCGGCATTGACGAAGTCCGCCGCGGTGTAATCGACCTTGCTGGTGGCGGCGAAGGCTTCCTTGATGACCGTGAGGTTGCCTTCCACCACGGCGGCACCCTTGGCGCCGAACTTCTTCTGCAAGTCGTAGCGGATCTTCTCCAGCATCACGTCCTGCGTGGCGCCGCCGACGATACGGTCGACATGGCCGCAGATGGCGCCGATGAAGGCGATGCCCATCATGCGGGTTTCCAGTTCCGGCGTCGGGGCGTGCGGCTTGGCGACCTTGAAACCGTCGATGACGAAGAACTTGATCTTCTTGTCGCGGATGGTCTTGCGTGCCGCTGGCGGGATTTCCTGCCAGACTTCAAGCGGGCTGAGGTTCGACTGCAGGATGAAGGTGCCGCCTTCGACCAAGCCGCGCAGCGGGTTGGAGTGCGCGAACACCTTGTGGTCGGGGGAGACGACGATTTCGACGTCCTCGATTTCGGCGTTCGACTGCAGCACCGTCTCGGGGCTGAGCGTGATGTAGTAGTTGGTCGGCGCGCCCGACTTTTCCGAGCCGTATTTCGGCGCCGCTTTGGAGTGCAGTTCGAGCACGCTGGCCAGGATGTCGGTGAGCAGCTTGCCGGTGGCCATGGTGCCGTAGCCGCCCACCGAATGGAAGCGGATGCGGAAAGCGCCTTTGGGCAGCAGCGTCGGGTTGGCCTCGGTCTCGAGCGCCATCAACTCGGTCTCGGGATAGGCGGCCTTCAACTTGGCCTGCAGTTCGACCATGCGTCCGGTCGGGTTCTTGGAGAAGAACTGCGAGCCCAGATAGACCAGCGGCGTGTTCCTGGTCTCCATGTTCTTGTAGGCGGCGATGATGTGGCGCGGCTGCAAGTCGTGGGCGCCCAGGCCGAAGATGGCCGTGGTGATCTTGGGCAGCTTGTCGATGGCCGGGATGCCTTCATGGCGTATGCCCGAGGCGTTCTCGACGCCCTTGAACAGTGCCTGGGTGACGAAGTTGGTGAGCGCCGTGACGTCGGAGCGTTCCAGCACGGTGACGGCCTTCTTGCCCTTGAGGGCGGCCACCACTTCGGCTTCCGGGAAGGGCTGCAACAGCTTGACGGAGACCACGCCGACCTTCTTGCCCTGGCCGCGCAGATATTTGCAGACCGCCAGGGTGTCGTCGGTGACCGAGCCGAGGCCGATCATCACGGTCTCGGCGTCGTCGCAGAAATAGGTCTTGATCGGCGTGTAGTCGCGGCCGGTCAGGTCCGAATATTCCTTCATCGCCTCGCGCACGAAGCGCCCCACGTCGCGCACGAAGTGGGTGCGGTGATCGGCGGAACCGGCCTGGAAGTCGGGCTGGTTCTGCACCGGACCGGTCAGGCCCGGATTGTGCACGTCGACCAGGGCCGGAACGCGCTGGCGGGTGCCTTTCTCATAGGCGTTGATCCACTGGCGCTTCCACTGGCCCAGCAGTTCCTCGGGCACAAAGGCCTTGGTCTTCTCGACCAGCTTGCCCTCGTTGTCCTTCTCGACGGCATCGGCGTTCTTGTCGAGGAATTCGACCAGCTGCTTGTGGCCGTCGACGGCGAAATCGGCCTTGTGCTTGGCGATGTACTGCTTGAGCTGATAGACGCGGCCCTTGGCGCCGAACAGCATTTCCTGCGCCACGGTGGGGCACTTGATGCGGCCGGAGGGATCGCCCAGGAATTCCTTGAGCAGCGCCGGTTCGGGCATCAGCGTTTCGGACATCATGTGGCTGGTGGTGAAGCCGTCCATCGCGTTGGCGACGGGGATCAGGCTCATGGCGCTGACCTTGTAGGAGATGGCCGCAAGGTCGGCGGCTTCCTGCGGGTTCGATCCGAACAGGATGGTGTAGCCAGACGACAGCAGCGCATAGACGTCGTCATGGCCGGCCATGACGTTCAGCGAGTGTTTGGAGACGACGCGGGCCGCCACCTGAAGCACAAAACCGCCGGCGCGGTGGCCGACGGTGACGTAGTGCGATTCGATGCCGTAGAGGATGCCCTGGCTCGAGGAGGCGTTGGAGATGTACTTGCCGCCCGTCAGCGTGGCGCCGAGCGCGCCCGACTGGGCGGAGTGCTCGCCTTCCGGTTCGAAGAAGAAAGGATGTTTGCCCCAGACGTTGCAGCCGCCGGTGGCGCGGAATGCCTCGTAAAGTTCCGAGATTTCCGTGGAGGGGGTGATGGGATAGCCGATCACGCCGCCGCAGACATGGCCCATCACTTCTGCGATGGCGCCGTTACCATGGATGACATTGGGAATCCCGGGGTATTTCGCGCTCATTTGCTCCGTCCGTTCATTGTTCAGACCGTTTCACCGTCGTGGAAAACCGATAAATGCTTTGCTCTGCCGCATTCTCGCGAGTTCGCGTGCGCCGTCGCGCCTGCGTCTCGCACCTAGCATCGTGAGGGCGTCGCGAACATGATTTGGATCAAGTTTTGTTCGAAACAACGATGCTTTCGGCACGCGGCATGCCGGTGCGCATAAACCTGTATGAGCTATTCGCAATGCTACGTATTCACGCAGCGGTGAGGCGCTTGGGCGCACCATGTTTTCGCCTCCGCAAAGGGGCTTATCCTGTGCTCTGCCGGTGCCGTACCGCGCGAATTTCCGCACACCAACTCCCTGTTAATATGGCGCATTCGCAACATTTGTTGACGAAACTGCGCAATTCGCAGGCAGGTTGCCCCGGCCTGCAAAACACGCCCCCCGGCGGCCACAATTTTGCCACTGCTGTTATCGGCCGGCACAGCCCGCAATCCGGCCCTTTTACCTTTGCGGCGCCAACTTCGCCGGGAAAGGGCAGGTTTTGGCAGCGGTTTCATGGGCTTCGCTGTTTTCCACCCGCGGGGCGAGGCGATAGGCGGCGGCGAACACCAACTCGGCGTTGTCGCGCCACAGCGTCAGGCCGCGTTGCCTTGCGATGGTGGGACGGTTCATCCGTCCCGGCGGCCGCTGTTTCGGTTTGCCTTCCCGGAAGATCATGCGGATCACGATACCCATCGAAGCCACTTGCCTCTTGCGATGTGGTGGCCGATGAAACGCCAGGCGGGACGTTTGCGCCATGCGGTATGTTCCCTATTCCGCAGCGTCACCGGCCCCTGCAAAGACGGGCCATTGGTCGCAGGTCTTCGCGACAAGGGGTTTTCGAGGGGAAAGGAAATTGCAATGAAGCGGTTCTTCGGCCTTTGCCTCTCGGCTCTGCTCGCGACGGGGCTGTCGCCGGCGGCGGGGGCGCCCTCGCTCAATGGCGCCGGCGGCTCGGCCATCCATCCCGCCATGTCGCTGTGGGCGCAAAACTACAAGCGGGATACCGGGATCGCAGTAAACTACCAGCCGATCGGTTCCGGCGGCGGAATTCGACAGGCCATTGCCCGCACAATCGACTTCGGCAACACCGACAAGCCGCTCACGGCCACCGCGCTCAAGGAAAACGACCTGGTCCAGTTTCCCATCCTGGTGCTGTCCATCGTGCCGGTGGTCAACCTGCCGGACATCGCGCCGGGCGCGATCGTGCTGGACGGCCCCACGCTCGCCGGCATCTTCCTGGGCAAGGTGACGCGCTGGGACGCCCCGGAAATCCGCAAACTCAACCCGAACGTGAAGCTGCCGCCGTTGTCCGTCATCGTGGTGCATCGCTCCGATGCTTCGGGCATGACCTACAACTTCACCAGCTACCTTTCCTCGGTCAGCCCGGAATGGAAGGCGCAGGTCGGCTCCGACACCGCCGTGGCCTGGCCCGTAGGCCTGGCCGCCCAAGGCAATGCCGGCATCGCCGTCACCTTGATGAAGACACAGGGTGCCATCGGCTATGTCGAATATGCCTTCGCGCTGCAAAACAAGCTGACCTTCACGGGCTTGGTGAACCAGGAAGGCAAGCGCGCGGAACCCGGCATGGACTCGTTCCGCGCCGCCGCGGACCGGGCCGAGATCCAGGATGAAGAGGGTTTCCGCCTCATCCTGATCGACCGGCCGGGCGCGGCAAGCTGGCCCTTGATGACCGCCACCTACATGCTGATGCGCGCCGATGCGCCGGTCGAGAAGAACCGGGCGATCCTGAAATTCCTTGATTACGGGCTGCATCGGGGCAGGAGCGCCGCCGAGGATTTGAACTACGTGCCGCTGCCCGATTCGATCGTGCAACGCGTGGAAGCCGTCTGGACGGACAAGCTTCATGCCTGGCCGTGACCGCAAAGCGTTTGTGGGAAGCTGTTTACCTCACTGGGGCGGACCGTTAGGTTGCCGGGTTCCCCCTGGGATTAGAGACATCATGCTGAGAGCCTTCTCGCACCGCCTCCGGTCGTTCACGGCCGCTTTCTTCGCCGCCTTCCTGGTTGTTTCCGTGCCGCCGGCCGCTGCAGCGCCGGCGGCGCAAGAGACGGTGCTGAAGGCCCGGCTGACGAACGGACTGCGCGTCATCATCGTGCGCAATACGCTGGCCCCCGTGGTCGCCACGTCGGTCAACTACCTGGCCGGCTCCGACGAGGCGCCCGAAGGTTTTCCCGGCACCGCCCATGCCCTGGAGCATATGATGTTCCGCGGCAGTCCGGGGCTCACCGCCGACCAGCTGGCAAATATCGGCGCTTTGATGGGCGGGGACTTCAACGCCAACACCGGCGAGAGCGTCACCCAATACCTCTACACCGTTCCCTCGGAAGACCTCGACGTGGCACTCAACATCGAGGCGCTGCGGATGCGGGACATCTTCGGCAGCGAGGAGGAGTGGACCAAGGAGCGCGGCGCCATCGAGCAGGAAGTGGCGCAGGACGTCTCCCTTCCCGGCTACAAGCTGTACCAGAAGCTGCGCGCCGAGTTGTTCGCCGGCACGCCCTACGAGCACGACGCGCTGGGCAGCCGCGAAACCTTCGATAAGACCACCGCGAGCATGTTGAAGGACTTCCATGACCGCTGGTACGCCCCCAACAACGCCATCCTGGTGGTGGCGGGCGATCTCGATCCCAAAACGGCGCTGGTTAAGGTCAAGGCGCTGTTCGGCACCATCAAACCGCACAAGCTGCCCCGCCGCGAAGCCATCCGCTTCAAGCCGGTGAAGGCCAAGTCCTTCACCATCGACTCCGATTACCCCAACGCCACGCGCGTCGTCGCCATGCGTTTTCCGGGTCTCAAGGCGCGGGATTTCCCTGCCGTCGAAGTCTTGTGCGACGTGCTGGCGAGCCGGCGTTTCGACCTCTTCGGCCTGGTGGCGCAGGGCAAGGCGTTGGGAACGGGCTTCTCGCTCGATCCCCTGCCGCGGGCCAGCATCGCCTATGCCACGGTGAGCTATGCCCCCGGCGCCGACGGCAAGGCGCTCGAACGGGAACTGCGCGCCATCCTCGAAAAGGCGGCCAAGGACGGGGTGCCGCCCGAACTGGTGGAAGCGGCCAAGCTGCAAGAGCACCGGGCGACGGAACTGGACAAGAATTCCATCGCCGATCTGGCCTCGGCGTGGTCCGATGCGGTGGCGCTCTACGGCCTCAAATCGCCGGACGCGGATTTGAAGCGGATCGACAAGGTGACGGTCGCCGACGTCAACCGCGTGGCCAGGAAATACCTGCGCCTCGACCGCGCCATCAGCGGTCTCTTGCTGCCGATGGGCTCCGGCAAACCCGTGGCGGCGGGCGCCGGCTTCGGCCGGGAAACCATCAACCTCGGCGAAGCCAAACCGGTGAAGCTGCCCGACTGGGCGGAAGCCGCGGTGAACCGCCTTTCGGTGCCCAATTCGACGCTCACCCCCGTGGTTTCCACGCTCCCCAACGGCATCCGGCTGATCGTGCAGCCGGTGGACGTCAGCGACATGGTCGCGGTCTACGGCCATATCCGCAACCGGCCGGAAACCGAGACCCAGCCGGGCAAGGAAGGCGTCTCCTCCATGCTCGGCGTGCTGTTCAACTTCGGCACCGGGCATCTCGACCGCCTCGCCTTCGAAAAGGCGCTCGACGACATCGGGGCGCGCGAACGGGCCGGTACGGATTTCTCGCTGGAGGTCCTGACACAGGATTTCGAGCGCGGCGTGGAGCTTCTGGCCGATCATGAACTGCATCCGGCGCTGCCCGGATCCGCGCTCGCCGCCATCAAGCCCCAGCTCGCCCAGTCGGTGGAATCGCGCAACGGCACGCCGGGCTATCTGGCGCAGCACTCGCTGATCTCGGCGCTTTATCCGGCGAGCGATCCTTCGCTGCGGCAGGCCACCGGCGCCAGCGTGGCCTCCCTCACCCTCGAGGACGTGCGCAGCTATTACAAAACGGTCTTCCGTCCCGACATGACCACCATCGTCGTAATCGGCAAGATCACGCCGGAACAGGCGCGGGCGACGATCGAGAAATATTTCGGCGGCTGGACGGCGGAGGGACCGAAACCGCTGGTCGATCTGCCGGCGACGCCGCCGAACAAGCCGGCCGTGGTGGCGGTACCGGATTTGAGCCGGGTGCAGGACAACGTGGTGCTGGCGCAGAACCTCGCCTTGTCGCGCTCCAATCCCGATTACTACGCGCTGTCGCTGGGCAACGAAGTCCTGGGCGGCGGCTTCTATTCCACGCGCCTCTCCATCGACCTGCGCAAGAATGCGGGCCTGGTCTATTCGGTCGGTTCCTCGTTGCAGTCCGGGCGCACGCGCGGGCTCTATTCGGTGCAATACGCCAGCGATCCGCAGAACGTCGTCAAGGCGGCGAACATCGTGGTGCAGGAACTGCGCGACATGCAGGACAAGCCCGTGGGACGGGAGGAACTCGACCGCGTCAAGGCGATGGTGCTGCGCCAGATACCGCTGGACGAAGCCAGCGTGAACGACATCGCCCGCGGCTTCCTGGAACGGTCGGATCTCGATCTGCCGCTCGACGAGCCCACCATCGCCGCCAAGCGCACGGTGGCGCTCACGGCCGAGGAGGTTCAAGCGGCCTTCAAAACCTGGATCCGGCCCGACGATCTGGTGCGCATCACGCAGGGCCCCCCGCCGCAGTGACTTCCTGCCCCCGCGCAGTAGCGGGGGAAGTGCCGAGCTTAGCGAGCCGAAGGGGGCTACGCGCCGACCTTCACTTTGCGGTCGCTTTTGCCCGCTTCCAGCAGGGCGTCGATCAGGCGGTGCACCTTGAGGGCCTCGGCCGCGGGCACGCGCGGCGCCCCGCCGCTTTCCACGGCATCGAGGAAGTCGCGCCACACCGCCAGGTGCAGGTCGTGCGGAAAAGCCATGGGATCGGCACCGCCGCCGCCCGCCGCGGGCGGGGGAACGAATTGCTCACGCGTTCCGTCGTGATAGTCGGCCGTGAAGCCGTAGCCCGACAAAACCGCCGAGCCTTTGCTGCCGATGAAACCGATGCTTTCCGTCCCGCCGGGATAGCAAGCCGTGGTGGCTTCCACCACGCCGACGGCGCCGCCCGCATAGCGCAAGGCGGCGCAGGCGTAATCTTCGGTTTCCATGCGGTGTACGGTGGTGGCGGCATAGCCGCAGACTTCCTCCACCGGTCCCGCCAGGGACAGCATCAGGTCCAGGGTATGGATGGCCTGGCTGATCAGGACGCCGCCGCCGTCGCGCGCCAGCGAACCGCGGCCGGGCTCGTCGTAATAGCTTTGCGGCCGCCACCACGGAATGCGGGTGGAGCAGGAGACGATCCGCCCAAGCCGTCCTTCCCGCAAAACCGCGGCCAGCTTCTCGGCCGCCGGTTTGAAGCGGTGCTGCAAGACCACGCCGATCGTCACCCCGGCTTTCTCGCCGGCGGCGACGATGGCGCGCGAGCGCGCCGTGGTGATGTCGAGCGGCTTCTCCAGCAGGATATGTTTGCCGGCCCCGGCCAGTTTCTCCACCAGTTCGAGATGGGTGTTGGGTGGCGTCAGGACGCCCGCAACGGCGATGGACGGATCGCCGAGAATGGCATCGAGATCGCCGGTGACGGGGAAGGGGAAGCGGGCGGCAAAGCCGGCGCGGCGGCTTTCGCTGGGGCTCATCGCCCAGACAACCTCCGCCCGATCCTTCAAATCGACAAGGCTCTTGGCATGGGGGGTGACCGCCATGCCGAGGCCGATCAAAGCAACGCGGGTCATTTGCCTTTCAGGATGTCCAGGAGGAAATTGCGCAGCCTCGGGATCGCCCCCACGGCGAAGCCGGCGATCAGCGAGGCGACCAGCACGCGGGCCGGATTGCCGGTCACATATTTGAAGGTGCTCTCGCCCAACAGGCGTCCCAATTCGCCGCCGATGCGGGCCGTCGGGCTGCCTTGCTTGTCGCGATTCTTCTTGGCTTTGCGGGCGGCGGCTCCGGCCATGGCCGAGCCGGTCAGGATCACGATCAGCGACAGGACGAGCAGAAGGCCGGCGGTGGAAAGCGCCGCCATGGCCGGAGCGAGCCGTGTCAAAAAACCCTCATAGAGGGCGAGACACAGGAACACGCCGGCCGCAAAAATCCCGCCCGCGGCAAGCAACAATGCCGCGGCCATGATGGCGATGCGCGTGGCCAAGCCTTGCATGCGGCGCCTAGCGGCGGCCGAACAACAGGCCGAGCAACAAGCCGATGCCGAAGGCGGCGACCACCGCGGTGACCGGCTCTTCGTGGATCTTCTGCTTGACGCCCTCGAATTTATGCTTGGCGTCGGCCCAGGTATCTTCGGCCGTCGCTTCGAAGCGGGCGGCGGCTTCTTGGCCGCGCTGGCGCACGAGATCGGCGAGCGTCTCGGCGATCCGCGAGAATCCGGCCTTCAACTCTCCCACGTCGTCCGACAGCTTCTTGACGTCTTCGTCTGCCATGGTTTGTTCCATCCTATCTGCAGGGTCAGGCCGGACAATAATCCGGTTCCACCAACGTATTCCTAATTCCCGACTGTGACAGCATATTGCCGCAGAATGTTTCGACAAGCCCGCTTGCGGCCTTATCCCTGGGTTTTTCAAGGTCGGCAGGGCTCTTAGAGCGTTTTCAGGAAAAGTGTGAAGCGGTTTTCCGTCCGAAAACGCGACAAAACAAGAATCTAGAGCATTTCGTCGTTTCCATGAAAGGATGCAATGCTCTAGGTGAAAATACGCCTCAAGTACAGGAAGATTCCGGTTACCATGACCCTGCCGGGGGGCCACCCTGGATTGCCACCTCTCAGGGCCCTTGAAGCGCCTTGCGGGTGACATGGAAACCTAATTTGACTTTGCGCAATGCCAAGCAAAGTGCAGCCTCCCTAAGTAAAGAGGCCGTCCGAAGGGGAACTTCAGCCATGCAACATGCCGTGATCGTCGCCCACCCCAATCCACGCAGCTTCGTCTCCTCCCTGGCCGTAGCCTATGTCGAGGCGGCCGAAGCGCTCGGTCATAAAACAATCATGCGCGATCTCTATGGCATGGCGTTCGATCCTTGCCTGAAGGCGGACGAGATCCCAAGCGCGGCCGGATTTGCCCCGCGACCCGATGTGGTTGGGGAGCGAGTGGTGCTGGCGGATGTCGATGTCTTCGCCCTGTTTTATCCGTTCTGGTTGAATGCGCCGCCCGCCATGCTGAAAGGCTATCTGGATCGCGTCTTCGGACTGGGTTTTGCCTATGGAAGAGGCAAAGCCGGCAACGAACCGCTGTTGACGGGGCGCAAGCTGATCAGCTTCACGGCCTCGGGCGCGCCATCCGAATGGGTGCGCAAGACCGGAGCCTGGGAGGCGTTGCGCACGCTGTTCGACGAACACGTCTCGGCGGTATGCGGGCTGACCGTCGTCGATCACGTGCATTTTGGTGCCGTTGTGCCGGGGATTCGTGGCGATGTTGTGGCACGCCACCAGCAGTCGGTGCGCGATGCCGTAGCGAGACAATTCGGCCCACACTGACAGGCTGGCATTGCCGGTTTCAGAGGTTTAACAGGGCCCAAAATCTAAGAGGCGCGACGCATGTCGATACGCAACCTTGACGCTTTATTCCATCCCAAGAGCATCGCCTTGATCGGCGCCAGCACGAAGCCGAAATCGATCGGCGCGGTGCTGGCCGAGAACCTTCTGACCGGCGGCTTCAAAGGCCCCATCATGCCGGTCAATCCGAAGGCCGAAGCCATCAACGGCGTGCTTGCCTACAAGGACGTCGCCAGCCTGCCGATCACCCCCGACATGGCCTGCATTGCCACGCCGCCGGCCACCATTCCGGCCATCATCGACGAACTTGGCGCTCGCGGCACCCGCGCCGCGGTGGTGATCACCGCCGGTCTTCGCGACATGACCGCGCCCGACGGCCAGACGCTCGAACACCACATGCTTGTCGCTGCCAAGAAGCACGGCCTGCGCATTGCCGGTCCGAATTGTATCGGCATCATCTCGACTCCGGCCGGCGTCAACGCCTCCTTCGCCGAAGCCAAGCCCAAGAAGGGCCGCGTCGCCTTCGTGGCGCAATCGGGGGCGCTCGTCGCCACCATGCTCGATTGGGCCCTGAACAAAGGCGTCGGCTTCAGCCATCTGGTCTCGATGGGCGACCAGGCGGATGCCGATTTCGGCGACATGCTCGACTACATGGCGCAGGATCCGGACACCGACGCCATCGTGCTCTATGTCGAAGCGGCCGGTCACAAGCACGGCTTCTCCCCGCGCAAGTTCATCTCGGCGGCCCGCGCGGTCGCCCGCATCAAGCCGGTGATCGCCATCAAGGCCGGCCGCAGCGCGGCCGCGGCCAAGGCCGCCTCCTCGCACACCGGCGCCTTGGCCGGTGCCGACGGCGTCTATGACGCGGTCTTCAACCGTTGCGGCATCCTGCGCGCCCGCGACCTCGACGAAATCTTCGACGCCATCGAAACCCTGTCGCAGCCGGGACGCGTCACCGGCGACCGGCTCTTGATCGTCACCAACGGCGGCGGCGCCGGCGTGATGGCGGTGGACAAGCTGTCGGACCTCGGCGGCCAGCTGATCGATCTGTCGGAAGAGACCTTGAAGAAGATCGACGCCGTTTGCCCGCCGACCTGGTCGCGCGGCAATCCGGTGGACATCATCGGCGATGCACCCGGCAAGCGCTTCTTCGAGACGATGAAGATCTGCAACGAAGTGCCCGATGCCGACGGTACCGTGGTGCTCTACTGCCCGACCGCCGTGGCCTCGAGCCTGGAAGGCGCCCAGGCCGTGGTCGAAGCCTGCAAGGGCACCACCCGTCCGATCTTCACCAACTGGCTGGGCTCCTCGGAAGAAACCCAGAAGGCCCGCGACGCGTTCCGCGCCGGCGGCATTCCCACCTACGAAACGCCGGAAAAGGCCATCCGCGCCTTCATGCATCTGGCGCATTTCTCGCGCATCCAGAACCTTCTGATGGAAGCGCCCCCCTCCAAGGGCGAGAACTTCACGCCGGACGAGGCCAAGGCCAAGGCAATCGTCGACAAGGCGATGGCCGAAAAGCAGCTCTGGCTCGATGCGGTCAGCCTGTCGGACCTCTTCGCCTGCTATCAGATCCCGATCGCCCGCTCCAAGGCGGCCAAGACGCCGGCCGACGTCGCCGCGATCTCGGCCGATTGGAAGGCTCCGATCGTGATCAAGATCATGTCGCCCGACATCACCCACAAATCGGATGTCGGCGGCGTCAAGCTGAACCTCGAAACGCCGGAAGAGGCCAAGGCGGCGGCGGAAGCGATGCTCGTCACCATCGGCAAGAACTGTCCCAAGGCCCAGCTGGACGGCTTCCTGGTACAGGAGATGATCAAGCGTCCGCGCGCCTACGAACTGATCTGCGGCGTGGCGGTGGACAACACCTTCGGCCCCTACCTCTTGTTCGGTCAGGGCGGCGTCTCGGTGGAAGTGGTGGCGGACTCCTCGCTATCGCTGGCGCCGATCAACACCACGCTGGCCATGGACATGATCACCCACACCCGCATCTACAAGCAGCTCAAGGGCTTCCGCGACCGTCCGCCGGCGGCGTTGGGCGACGTCGCCGACGTGCTGGTACGCGTCTCCAAGCTGATCTGCGACTTCCCGGAAATCCAGGAACTCGACATCAACCCGCTGCTCGCCGACGAAAAGGGCGTGATCTCGGTCGATGCCCGCATCAAGCTGGGCGAGCCCAAGCCCGGCCCGCGCGACGGCCGCCTCGCCATCAAGCCCTATCCCAAGGAGCTTGAGGCGCACGAGTCGGTCGCCGGCATGGGGGAATTCTTCGTCCGCCCGGTGCGTCCGGAGGATTACAAGGCGTTCAGCGCCTTCTTCGACAAGCTGGCGCCGGAGGACGTGCGCCTGCGCTTCTTCTCGCCGCTGCGCAGCCTGCCGACCAACCTCTTGAGCCGTCTGACGCACATCGACTACGACCGCGACATGGCGTTCGTGATGTTCAACAACAAGAACGAAATGGTCGGCATCGCAAACTTCTCCGCCGATCCCAACAAGGAGAAGGGCGAATACGCGGTGCTGATCCGCTCCGACCTCAAGGGCCACGGCATGGGCACGGCGCTGATGAAGCGCATCGTGGACTACGCCAGGTCGTACGGCGTGGGCGAAATCCACGGCGACGTGCTCACCGAGAACACCATGATGCTGGCGCTGTGCAAGGATTTGGGCTTCACCATCACCCCGGTCGCGGGCACGCCGGGCATGGTCGTGTCCTCGCTGCGGCTGTAAACACGTCTTGACGTAAAGTAATGTTGTGCGGGGGGTGCCTCTTTGCAGAGAGGCGCCCCCGGGCGCTATTCTACCGCCCGGCGCGAGGCGCGAATCCCCGCGCGCCCGCCGTCGCAAAACCGGGAGTGCAAGTGCAGCGCAAGGTTGCCGAGACCGAAGTGGAAGGCATGGGCGATACGGCGCGCCCGGCCGCCTGCGAACACGGCTGCCGCTTCTTCACGGACGAAGGCTGCATCAAGCGCTCCGAGATGGAGGCGGTCGGCGCCACGGTGCGCTTCTCCCGCAACGAGACGATCTACACCAAGGGCGATGCGGCCCGTTATTCCTACAAGGTGATCGAGGGCGCAGTGAGGCTGTCGCGCATCTTCGCCGACGGCCGCCGCCAGATCGTCAATTTCTTCCTGCCCGACGAAACCTTCGGCATCGAGTTGTCGGACGAATACTCCGCCACCGCCGAAGCGGTGGGCGAGGTGACGGCGCTGCGCTGCCCGCGCCTATGCATTTCGCAGATGTCCGAAGGCGATCCCGATATCGGGCAGAAACGCCTGGCCATGTTCTCCAAGTCGCTGGCGGCGGCCGAGCGGCACGTCGCCATGCTGGGCCATCAGAGCGCCAAGGAACGCGTCGCCTCCTTCTTCATGGCGCTGGAAATGCAAAGGCGCGGCGACGGTAGCCGCACGCTCGACCTGCCGCTTTCCCGCCAGGACCTCGCCGATTACCTCGGGCTCACCATCGAGACCACCTGCCGGGCGCTCAGCGAACTGAAGCGCCAGGAGATCATTTCGACCCCCAGCCGGCGGCGCATCGTGATCCGCAACCTGGAGGGGCTGCAGGCCATCGCCGAGGGCGGGGGAGGCTAGTCCTCTCCCGGAAGCGCGGCTTTACGCGCAAATTGACAACTCTCAATGTCTCTTGCCGCCGCCTCGTCTTTCTTATGCGGGCAGGTAACCTCGCGGAGGAGCCATGCCGTTCGTCAAGTTCCTGGTGCCCGTCGCAGGCGCGGCACGCGACCGTTTTGCGCTGGCCACGGCCTTTGCCGCCGCCAAGCCGTTCAACGCCCATGTGGTGGTTCTGTTCGTCCATGCCGACCCGCGCGAGGCCGTACCCTATGGCGAGCTGCCCCTGTCGCCCGAGATGGTGCAGGACCTGATCGACACCGCCACCGACCTGGAAAAGGCGTCCTCCAAGGCGGCGCGCTCGACGCTGGCCTCGATGGCGGCGGATGCGGGCATCCGCATCGTGGGTACGCCGCAGCGGGCCGACACCGTCACGGTGTCCTATCAGGAGGCCGTCGGCCATTTGCCGCGGGCGCTCGACCGCGAAGCGCGGCTCACCGACGTGGTGGTGTTCCCCACCATCCGCGAAACCGACGATCCCGAGATGCAGGAGGCTTTCGTCCGCACCCTGACCAAGCTGGAACGCCCGGTGCTGCTCACCGCCGAGATGCCGCCGGCGGAAATCGGCCGCCGCGTGGCGGTGGGCTGGGACGGCGGGGTGGCCTGCGCCCATGCCTTGACCGCGGCGCTGCCTTTTCTCGAAAAGGCCGAGACCGTGCAGATTCTCTCGGTCAAGAACGGCAGCCCGGCCGTGAGCGGCGCCGAGGCGGTCGCCTATCTGGGGCTGCACGGCATCGCAAGCACCCAGCGCGAGCTGCCGCGCGGGGATGCTGGCACGGCCGAGGCCCTGATCGACACCGCGGCCAGCGAAGGTTTCGACATGCTGGTGGTGGGCGGCTACGGCCACAGCCGGCTGATGGAATCCTTCTTCGGGGGGGTCACCGAGCACATCGTCTCCCACACCAAGATTCCCGTCTTCATGATGCATTGATCCTTCGAGGCGCCGCTGCGCGGCGCACCTCAGGATGGCGGCCCAGCGCATTTTTCTTGCACAAAAGCGCCCGCTCAGGCTTTCTTTAGAGCGCAATCCGGAAAAGTGCGGAGCGGTTTTCCGCAAGATTGCGCGACAAAACAAAGAGCTAGAGCAGAATCCCGATTCCGTGAACGTGAATTTTGCTCTAGTTCCGAAGGAAGCGCCGATGACCGTGACCGCCCCAAGCCTGCAACTGGACAGCCGGGAGACCATCCGCCTGCTGGGCCGCCTCCTCGGCACGGTGATCAAGGAGCAATACGGCCAGGACGAGGAGAGCCTGAAGCGCGGCCAGGCCGATCTCGATCTGGTGGAGACCATCCGCCGCCAATCGGTGGGCGAGCACAGGAGCGGTGCCGGCGAGGTGCCGCTCGACCGCCGTCTCAGCCAGTTGAGCCAGCGCGAAGTGGGGCTGCTGATCCGCGGCTTTTCGATCTTCTCGCAGCTTGCCAACATCGCCGACGATCACTGTGCCCGTTGCGAAAAGGGACCGGGCCCCCTCAGCCAGCTCGAGCATCACGCCCATGTCAATGCCAGGAGCGTCGGCAACTACCTGTCGAAGGCGCTGTTGTCGCCGGTGATCACCGCCCATCCCACCGAAGTGCGCCGCAAATCGATCCTCGACCGCGAGACCGACATCGCCGTCCTTTTGGAAAAGCTCGACGGCGCCAACCTGCATGAAGGCGAGGGGGCCGAAGTGGAAGCCCAGCTCAAGCGGGAAATCCGCACGCTGTGGCAGACGCGCATGTTCCGGGCGACGCGCATCCACGTCAGCGACGAGATCGAGAACGCCATCGCCGTCTTCGCCCGTACCTTCCTGACCCAGCTGCCGCTGGTCAAACGCCGCCTGGCGAAGCTCTACGGCCACAACGGGCCGCTGATGGCTTACCTCAAGCCGGGTTCCTGGGTGGGCGGCGACCGCGACGGCAATCCCTTCGTCACCGCCGAGACGCTGGAATACGCCCTCAGCCGCCAGGCCGAAGTGGTGCTCGACCATTACCTCCGGGAGATCAACACGCTGGGTACCGAGCTGTCGCTGGCCGACGAATTCGTCACCACCAGCGCCGCGCTGAAGGCCTTGGCCGCCAGACCCGAACACACCTCGCACCACCAGCAGGACGAACCTTACCGGCGCGCCCTCATCACCTGCTATTCGCGCCTGGCCGCCAGCCGCAAGGCCTTGCTGGGGCGCGGCCCCATGCTGCCGCCGCGCTGGGAGGCGGAGCCTTACGCGACGCCGGAGGATTTCGCCGCCGATCTGACGATCGTCTTCGATTCGCTCAAGGAAAACGGCGATGCGGACCTCGCCGACGGACGCCTGCTCCATCTGCGGGAGGCGGTGGGCGCCTTCGGCTTCCATCTGGCGACCATGGATATGCGCCAGAACTCCGCCGTGCACGAACGGGTGGTGGGAGAGCTGTTGGCCAGCGCCGGCACGGTGCCGTCCTATGCCGGCCTCGGCGAGAAGGAGCGCATCGTCCTGCTGCTCCAGGAGCTGGCGAGCCCGCGCCTGTTGCGTTCGCCCTACCGGCGCTATTCCGACGAGACGCGCAGCGAACTCGAAATCGGCGACAAGGCGGCGGAGCTCAAGCGCCGCTTCGGCGAAGGCGCCATCGCCAATACCGTCATCTCGCGCACCGAGAGCGTCTCGGATTTTCTCGAGACCGCCGTGCTGATGAAGGAAGCCGGCCTCCTGGTGCCGGGCGAGGCCCCGTGCGCCGCACTGCGCATCGTGCCCTTGTTCGAGACCGTCGCCGATCTGCGCGCCAGCGACGACGTGATGAAGGCCTGGCTCGATCTGCCCTTCGTGCGCGCCCTGCTCAAGGGGCAGGGCAGCGTCCAGGAGGTGATGATCGGTTATTCCGATTCCAACAAGGACGGCGGCTATTTCACTTCGAATTGGGAAATCCGCTCCGCCATCGCACGGCTGACCTATCTCGGGGCCAAACGCGGCATCGCCATGCGCTTCTTCCACGGCCGCGGCGGCGCGGTGGGCCGCGGCGGCGGCTCCAGTTCCGACGCCATCCGGGCGCTGCCCTGCGAGGCTTCGGCGTGCGGCATCCGCATCACCGAACAGGGCGAAGTGGTGGCCTCGAAATACGGCAACCCGGAAATCGGCCGCGCCAGCCTGGAGACCATCGTGGTCGCCGCCCTGTTGTCCGAGCTGAACCACGAAACCGATGCGGCCGACGGCGAGGCGGCCATCCTGCTCGCCATGTTCAGCGAGGAAGCCTACAAGGCCTATCGTTCGCTGGTCTACGAAACGCCGGGGTTCGACCTCTATTTCCGGCAATCGACGCCGCTGCCCGAAATCTCCGATCTCAAGATCGGCAGCCGGCCGGCTTCGCGTACCGCTTCGGCGCGGATCGAGGACTTGAGAGCGATCCCCTGGGTGTTCTCCTGGTCGCAGGCGCGCATCATGCTGCCCGGCTGGTACGGTTTCGGCTCGGCCGTGCGCGAGACGGGCTTCGAGCTGTTGCGGCCGCTCTACAGGACCTCGCCGTTCTTCCGCACCACCGTTTCCAACATGGAGATGGTGCTGGCCAAATCGTCCCTCGCCATCGCCCGGCGCTATTCGGAGCTGGTGGAAGACCGGGCGCTGGCGCGCGCCGTCTTCGCCCGCATCGAGGCGGAATGGCAGGCGACCGTCGAGGCGATCCTCAAGCTGACGGACCAGACGATGCTGCTGGAACGCAGCCCGAAGCTGCGCAACTCCATCCTGCTGCGTCTGCCCTATATCGACGCGCTCAACCACCTGCAGGTCGACCTGCTGCGCCGGCGCCGCAGCGGCGACGACAGCGAAATCACCAGCCGCGCCATTCACATGTCGATCAACGGCGTCTCGGCGGGCCTGCGCAACAGCGGCTGAGGCCCGCGCATGCAAAAACGAACGCGGAAAGACGTTTGCCTTTCCGCGCTTCGTCGCATGGCGGACGCGCAGGGAGGACCGGCCTCAGACCGCCTCTTCGCCCATGCCGTAAAGCTCCGCCGCTTTGCCTTCGGCGAGCTGCTTGGCGAGGTTCAGGATGGCGCGCCGGTGCTTGGGAGACTGGATCGCCGCATAGGCTTCCAACAGCTCCGTGGCGCCGGGCTCGTTGAGCCGCGCGATGTGGCGCGAGAACAGCGAGGAGGCTTCCGATTTGTCGAGATCGCCGACGATGTCGATCACGCCGCAATGCAGAGCCTGTGCAATCTCGACCAGCCGCGAGAAGCTCACGCGGTTGGTGCCGTGCTCGTACTTCTGCACTTGCTGGAAGGTGATACCGACTTCACGGGCAAGCTGTTCCTGCGACAGCCCGAGTTCCCGCCGGCGCAGCCGGATGCGCGAACCAAGCGCGATATCAAGAGGGTGCGGAGAACCGGTCTCCGGAGTCTTCAACATTTGTCTGCCTTCTGTTTTTCAAAATGAGCACCCCTGCTCGATCTACTCTCTTACCACCCCTGTTGTTACGTATCGCCCCTTCGTTCAGCCGTTAGTTGAGACGAATCCGCGGCGAATTTCAGTTGTTTTCCTGCCGACCGGTTAACGCGTTGTATGCTGCAACCATAGCGTTAGAGCCATTTCTCTCGGATTAGATTCTCGTCTCACCCAACACGCTTAGGATAACGTGTACGGAATATGCACGTTAAAAGCGCCGCGGCGCAACGCCGCTTCCCTCTATACAAGTATTTAACCATTCGTTGTGCCGGAATGAAACCACAATCGCGCGATGATTTTTAACTTTGCACGGCAAAAGTGCGGCAACCGTCGTGATTTGAGACGATTTACGACAATCGTCCTGGCCCCGGTCCTGCAACCGGATGTCCTGAAGCGTCTCTTTGGGACAAGCCGTGAGTACCCACCTCGATCCCGCCGCCTTGGCCGACGCCGATTTCGTCCGCGATGCGCTGGCGGCCATGCCGTCCGTGATCGATTTCCTGCCGGCCGGCAGCGAAGCGGACTTCCTGCCCATCAACACCGATGCGAACTGGGCCTCAGGCGCGGCGAAGCGGGCGTTCGATCTGGTGATTGCGGTGCCGCTGTTGCTGCTTCTGGCGCCGTTCCTGGCCCTGCTGGCGCTGCTGGTGCGAATCGACTCGCGCGGCCCCGTGCTGTTCCGCCAGGAGCGCTGCGGCATCTGCGGCAAGCGTTTCGCCATCCTGAAATTCCGCACCATGACGGTGCTGGAGAACGGCAGGGATGTCGTCCAGGCGCGCGCCGGCGACCCGCGCGTGACGCGCGCCGGCCGCTGGCTGCGCCGCTACAGTCTCGACGAACTGCCCCAGCTGCTGAATGTGCTCGCCGGCGACATGTCCCTGGTCGGTCCCCGGCCCCATGCCCGCGCCCACGACGCGTTCTATGCAGAGCGGATCCGCGATTACGGCCATCGCCGTTCGGTCAAGCCCGGTATCACCGGCTGGGCGCAGGTCAACGGCCATCGCGGTCCCACCCCGACTTTGGAAATCATGTCCCGCCGGGTCGATTTCGACCTCTGGTACGCGCGCCACGCCAGCTTTGCCCTCGATCTCGCGATCCTGCTGCGTACGCCGCTGGAACTCCTCCGCGCCAGGAATGCCTTCTGATGTGCGCCGCCCTCCAACCCAACCGCCACGATACCGGCTGCGGCGAGCGCCGTTCCGGCGCACGGATCTACAACCGCGTCATGGTCGGCGGGCTTCGCACCGCCTGCGTCTCGCGCCGGCAGCTGGGCCACCTGATGGTGGGCGATTGCCTGGCCGCCCGCGGCGGACGGCGCGTCCCCCGGCTGGTCTTCGCCTCCAACGGCCATGCCATCGCCATGGCGGCCATGAACGGCGAATTCCGCCGGCAGTTCGGCCAGGCCGACCTGGTTCATGCCGACGGCGAACCCGTCGTCGTCGCTTCCAGGCTCCTGACCGCCACGCCGGTGCCCGAACGCAGCGCCACCACGGATTTCCTCTTCGATGCCGCGCGTGCCGCCGAACAGTTCGGGCTCAAATTCTATCTGCTCGGCTCGACCGAGCGGATCAACGCCCGCGCCGCCGGAAACCTGAACCAGGCTTATCCGGGCGTCGAGCTGGCGGGCCGCCGCAACGGCTATTTCAGCCGCGAAGAGGAAGCGGCGATCTGCGAAGAAATCAACGCCTCCGGCGCCGACGTTCTGTGGGTGGGCCTCGGCGTGCCGTTCGAGTACGAATTCTGCCTGCGCAACAAGGCGCGGCTGAAGGTGGGCTGGATCGTCACCTGCGGCGGCTGCTTCAACTTTGCGGCCGGCGATTACCTGCGCGCCCCGGGCTGGATGCAGAGGAACGGCCTGGAATGGCTTTTCCGGCTGCTGCGCGACCCGCGCCGCCTGTTCTGGCGCTACCTGATCACCAATCCCGTTGCCGTCGCGATGCTGCTGCTGCGGACCGGCAGCGGCACGGCATGAGGGGCGCCATGTCGGCCGTCGGAGCACAAGCCCCGGAAAGCTGGACGGTCGCGGTGTTGCGGGCCTCCTGGCGCTACGGCCTTTCCTCGCTCGGCCCGGTGGCGGTGTCCGCGGCTCATTTCATCGCCTCGCTGTTCTTCCTGCGACTGTTGCGGCCGCTCGAATTCGGCCAGTTCTCCTTCCTCCTCATCGTGGTGCCGTTCTGCCTATCCGCCACGGGAGCGCTGCTCGGGGCGCCCGCTGCGCTGACCCGCGGCAAAGCCGCCGTCGTGGCCGCCGCCGAACTTCTCACCCTGCAGAAGGCCAGCCTGGTCGTCTCGCTGATCGCCGGCGTTGTCGTGACCGTGCTGATGGTTTCGACCGGCGCCGTGCTCGCCACCGCCTGGCTGTTCGGTTTTTACGGCGTTTTCTACACGCTGCGCTCCTTTGCCCGCAGCTATGCCAATGTGCACGGCCGCATCGGGCATGTGGCGGCCTCCGACGTCTGCTACGCCGTGCTCCTGGTCGCCGGCCTCTCGGCGCTGGCGCTGTCCGGCAACTTCACGCTGCACAACGCGGCAATCGCGCTGGTGTTCTCCTCCGCCGCGGCGCAATTGCCGTTCGGCACCGGCTACCTGCGCGATCTGGTGCGGGCCACGCGCACGCCGCTCTCGGCCTATCGTCCCATGTGGCACGAGATAACCCGCTGGTCGCTGCTCGGCGTGACGCTGACCGAGGTCGCCGCCAATGCCCATGCCTATCTGGTGACCTTCATTTCGGGTCCGGGCGCCTTCGGCCTTCTGGCCCTGGGCGCGCTGTTCATGCGCCCGGCCTCGCTGGTGCTGGGCGCCTTGCCCGACATCGACCAGCCGGTGATGGCGCGCAAGCTTGCCGAAGGCGATCTCAAAGGCGCCTTCCGGGTGGTTAACGAATTTAGAACGGCGGCCGGTGCAGTCTTGGCGGCCACCATCCTGCTCGCAGTCGTGCTCGTGACCTGGTTTCCGCATCTTTTGCTGAAGCATTACGCCGTGAACGACGTATGGGTCGTGCTCTTTTTCTGGGCGGCGATCACGGGCCTGCGCACGCTGCGCACGCCGGACACGGTGTTCATCCAGGCGACGGGCGGCTATGCCACCCTGGCGCGGATCAGCGGCGTCTCGAGCGTCGTGGCGCTGGGCGCGACACTGGCCTTGCTGCTCGCCTTCGGGCCGCTGGTTTCGCTCGGCGGCGTGCTGGCGGGCGAGATCGTTATCGTCTGCATGGTGTTCCCGATCACCAACGGCTGGAGACGCAGGATTGCCTAATGTCGTCGTCGCCATTCCGACCTTCCGCCGTCCCGCCGGACTGGCCCGCCTGCTTGCGGCGCTGGAGAAGCTCGAGACTTCCGCCAAGATGATCGTCGTCGTCGCCGACAACGATGCCGGGAAACACGAAGGCTACGACCTCTGCCGTTCGCTCTGTGCGCAGTACCGCTGGCCGCTCGATCCGGTCATCGCCGAAGAGCGCGGCATCGCCCAGGTGCGCAACACGCTGGTGGCCCGCGCCCTTAGCTATCCCGAAGCCGGCTTCGTGGCGATGCTCGACGACGACGAATGGCCCTCGCCGCAATGGCTGGACGAACTTCTGGCCGTCCAGGCGGCCACCAAGGCCGATGTGGTGGAAGGCTCGATCCTGTTCGAAGGCGAAGGCGCCCCCTGGGCCGGCGGCTTCGACGGACTTTCCTCCATGCGGCGGCCGAGCGGGCCCATCGCCATGCTGGAAGGGGCGGGCAATCTCCTCATCACGCGCCGTTGCCTGGAAGGTCTTGCGGCGCCCTGGTTCGACCCGGCTTTTGCCCTCTCCGGCGGGGAAGACCGCGATTTCTTCGAGCGGGTGAAAGGAGCGGGCGGGCATTTCGCCTGGTCCGACGAAGGGCTGGCCCACACCGTCGTGCCCGAACGGCGCCGGAGCCTCGATTGGGTGCTGCGCCGTGCCTTTGGCATCGGCAACACCGAGATGCGCATCTTCCTGAAGCGCCACCCCGGCCGGGCTGCGCGCCTTGCCGAATATGCCAAGATCGCCTCGGCGCTCTTGTTGACGCCGCTGCTGGCGCTCATTCTGGCCGTGGCTCCGAATCGCGCCGCCGATGCTTTGCGCCGGTTCTGCCGCAACGCCGGCAAACTCGCGGCACTGTTGGGGCTTCGGTACAACGCCTATGCCGTGACCCATGGCGAATGACGCAATCAGCCTTGCCCCCGACCGCAGCCGGCTCGACGAGATCGTTTTTCTCGCCTTCCTGCTCCTGGCCTTCGTAGGGCTTACCCCGTTTCATCCCCCGCCGCCGGAGGGTTTGCTCCCAGGCGCCGTCCCCACCAGCGGCGCGGGCGATCTTTTGCGCCAGCTTTGCTATCTGGTCGTCTTCGCCGCCATCGCGTTCGGCGCGCTGCGCCGGCGCGGACTGCAAGCCGCCTCTTCGCTGCCGCTCCTTCTGTTAGTGTTACTGCTCTGGTGCATCCTGAGCGCGCTGTGGTCGCCGGAACCAGGCGTCACCATCCGCCGCTCGGGCCTTGCCGCCGTGCTTGTCGTCTCCGCGATGCTGGGCGTGGAGAGCATCGGCACCGAGCGCAGCCTGCAACTGTGGCGCTGGGTGCTGCTGGCGGTGCTGATCGTGAACATCGTCTCGATCAAGTTCATCCCGGCGGCCGTGCACCTGCCCGGCGAGGCCGACGCACAGCTGGTGGGCGACTGGCGCGGACTATACGGCCACAAGAACATCGCGGGCTCGGTCGGCGCCATGACGGCGCTGCTTTTCCTCTTCACGCCGCGGGAAAAGTACCGGCACAAGGCCTTCGACATCGCCGTCGCGGCGCTGGCCATCTTCTTCACGGTGATGACGCGTTCCAAATCCTCGCTGGGGCTTTTGCTGGTGGCGCTGTTGGCGGGCGGGGTCTATGCCCTGGCCTGGAAGCGCGAGATCGACCGCAGCATCGCCGTGGTGTCGGGCGGACTTTTGCTGCTTGCCGCCGCGGTGTTCGTCGTCGTGGACCAGGGCGCCATCCTGCGCCTGTTCGCCGATCCCGAGCAGTTCACCGGCCGCACCGAAATCTGGCAGGCCGAGGTCGCCTTCATCCGCGACCACCCGGTCCTGGGTGCCGGATTCGGCACCTTCTCGGACACGGGCGGGGTCTCGCCGCTGCACAATTACGTCGGCGGCTGGGTGACGGAGGCCAGCCACGGCCATAACGGCTACTTGCAGATTCTGGTCACCACCGGCCTCGTCGGTTTCGTCCTGGCCATGGCCGCGCTGATCGCGGCCCCGGCCATCGCCTTCTGGAGACGCGGCGCAGCGGCGACCAAGGCGCTCTTGTTCTCGCTCTTCGTCTTCCTGATGCTGCACAATCTGATGGAGACGGATTTCCTGGAGGGCGACGGCGTGACCTGGGTGGGGTATCTCTTGCTGCTCGCCATGCTGGGCGATCTCAAAAGGCAAGCCGCATGACGCCGTTCTTCTCGGTGGTGATCCCGGTCTACAACCGCGCCGGCCTGCTGAAAGAGGCGCTGCAATCGGTACTGTCGCAGAGCGAGCAGGATTTCGAAATCGTGGTGGTGGACGACGGCTCCGAGGACGATCCCGGTTCCGTGGTCGGGGAACTGGCCGATCCGCGCCTAGTCCTCCTGCACCAGGAGAACCGCGGCGGCGGGGCGGCGCGCAACACCGGCATCGACAAGGCCCGCGGGCGCTACATCGCCTTCCTCGACTCCGACGACCGCTTCCTGCCGCATCATCTGGCCGCCATGCGCGTGCTGCTGGAGAACGCGCCGGGCACGGCGGGCTATGCCCGCATCGTTGCCGACCGCGGCGGCGGGGTCACCACCCTGAAACCGCACCGGGCGATCCGCCCGGGCGAGGACATGGCGACCTATCTGTTGTGCGACCGCGGCTTTCTGCCCACCAGCACCATCGTGACCGAAACGGCGCTGGCGAAGGCAATCCGCTTCCACGAACACCTGCCGGCGGCCGAGGATACCGATTTCGTCATCCGCGCCGCCCTGGCGGGCACGCGCTTCGTCATGGCGGAAACGCCCGCCGTGATCTGGCGCGATGTCGGCGATCCGGGACGGTTGTCGGCGGGACGGCGCAGCGCCTCCATGCGCGAATGGATCGAAGGGCTCCGGGGGCGGATTCCGGACAAGGCCTATTACGGCTGTCTCGGCTGGGCCTATGCCAAATACGTTGCAGGCATCGATCGCGCGGAGGCGCTGAAGCTTTACTTCCGGGCGGTACGGCACGGCTGCTACCGGCCTTCGCTCGCCGCCATCGTCTTCCTGCAGATTTTCCTTCCGGATGCGTCCTATCGCCGGCTGGCCGATACGGCCATTTCCCGCTTCAGGGCCGGCTGGCACCGGCGATGAGTTAACCGGCGATTGAGCCTCCCGGCTCTAGTCTCAAGCCCATGCGGCAGAAGATTCTCCTGGCCACCACGGTGAACTGGCCTTCGGCGGCGCGGCTGGCCGGCGCGTTTTCGCTTTTGGGCGCCGGCGTCGAGGCGGTCTTTCCCAGGGGCCATGTTCTGCGCCGCAGCCGCTACCTGGAACGGGCGCACCGCTATCGTCCCCTGCAACCCTTGTCCTCGATGGCGCATGCCATCGCGGCGGCGGCACCCGATCTCGTGGTGCCGTGCGACGACCGCGCCCTTTCGCTACTGCTGGCGCTGAAGCAATTCGAGCCCTTGCTCACCCGCTCGCTGGGCCCTCTTGCAAGTCATGCCGTGCTCGCGGCGCGCGCCCCTTCCATCGCCGCGGCGCGGGAGGAGGGCATTGCCGCCCCGCTGACCCTGGCCGTACCCGGCCTCGATGCCTTGCCGGGTGCGCTGGCGGAAGCGGGCCTGCCTTGCGTGATGAAGGTGGACGGCAGCTGGGGCGGAATGGGCGTCAAATTCGTGCATACGCAGACCGAGGCGGAAGCGGCCTTCCGCCTGTTGCAAGGCCCGACCTCGCGTTGGCGCAGCCTTGCCCGGGCCGTCCTGCGCCGGGATGCGCATTTCATCGGCGAGGCGCTGGCCCCCCGGCAAGCCCTGGTCAATGTGCAGGCCTTGGTGCCCGGCAGCCCGGCCACCAGCGTCTTCGCCTGCCGCGACGGCGCGGTGCTGGCTTCGCTGCACATGGACGTGGTCGATTGGGCCGGCAATACAGGCCCGGCCGCACGGATGCGGCGTGCGGCAGACCCGCAGATGGAAGAGGCCGCCCGGAAGATCGCCGCCCGTTTCCGGCTGGGCGGCTTCATCGGCCTCGACTTCATGCGCGACGGGGGCGGCACGCCCCATCTGATCGAGGTCAACCCGCGCGCCACCCAGATTTGCCATCTGGTGCTGGAGGACGACCTCCCGGCGGCCCTCCTGGGTGTGCCGCCGCGCCCGGCCGCGACCGGCCTCCAGGAGATCGCCCTGTTTCCCCAGCTTCTTGCCCAGCCCCGCTCGGCTTCGGTCTATGAGGACATGCCCTGGGACGACCCGGACGTGCTTCGGGCCTATACGGGCGAGACCACGGACCTCCTGCCCGAACTGACCGGGGCCGGCGGCCTCGCCCCGGTGCTGGGCCAAAAAGTTTACGGCCCGCGGCCGCGTTAACCATTCTTTACCCCTATGGCTTTAAACCGGTGTGCAGGCTGACCAACCATGTCCAGGACTGCGCCAAGCACCATGCCGTCTTCGCCGTCCGAAGCACCTTTCGGCGCGGCCGATTTTATGCGCGTGCTCAAAGAACGGCGGCGGTTGATCCGCAACGTCACGCTTGCCGTGGTGGCACTCACCGCCCTTGTGATGATGTGCCTGCCGACGCTTTATTCGAGCACGGCGGTGGTCATGCTCGACCAGCGCAAGAACAGTGTCGCCGATCTCTCCGCGGTGCTGTCCGCACTGCCCACCGATCCTTCCTCGGTGCAGAACCAGATCCAGGTGCTGTCCTCGCGCGATCTGGCGCTCAAGGTGATCGCCAAGCTGAAGCTTTATGCCGATCCGGAGTTCAATCCGGCGCTGGACAAATCGGCCCTGCCGAGCCTCAACCCGCTGCATTATCTGCGGCCGGCCGCGCCGCTCTCCACGGACCTCAACGACGCCATCGTCAGCAATTTTCTCGATCACCTCGATGTCTCCGCCCTGGGGCTTTCGACCTCCATCGAAGTCAGCTTCAGCTCGCGCGACCCCGAGAAGGCGGCGCTGATCGCCAATACGCTGGCCGGGAGCTACACCGAGGATCAGGTGGCCGTGAAGATCGGGGCGGCACGCCAGGCGGCGCAATGGCTGTCCGAACGCATGCACCAGCTGGCGCAAGAGGTGCAGCAGCAGGAAAGCGCGGTCGAGGAATACAAGGCCGAACACAATCTCGTCGAATCCGCATCGGGCGCTTCGCTGGTCGATCAGCAGCTGGTGGCGATCAACACCCAGCTGATCGCGGCGCAATCCGACCTGGCCGAGAAGAAGGCAAGCTACGAACGCGTGGCGGCGCTGGCCAAGACCGGCAACGGTGCCGACGTCATGCCGGTGGTCAATTCCAAGATGATCGGCGATTTGAGGACCCAGGAAGCCGAACTGGTGCGCCAGGAGGCGGACCTCGCCACGCGCTACGGCCCCAACCATCCCAAGATGGTGGCCATCCGCAACGAAAAGCGCGACCTGGAAAACAAGATCGCGCACGAAGTGGCCTCCGTCGCCGGCGCGATGCAAAGCGACCTCGAAGTGGCGCGCGCCCAAGTCGGCTCCATCGAAGCCGGCCTCGCGCGGGTGGAGAAACAGGCGCGCGACGACAACATGGCGCGCATCAAGCTGAACGCGCTGGAAGCCAATCTCTCCTCCACCCGCGCCATCTACGAATCCTTCGTCGGCCGCCTCCGGGCGGTGCAGGACCAGGACGACATCCAGATTCCGGAAGCCCGCGTGATCTCCTCGGCCCCGGTGCCTTCGGCGCCCTCTTCGCCGCATCGCTCCCTGTTCATCGCCGCCTCCATCCCCGCCGGCTTCTTCCTGGGAATTCTGGCGGCGCTGCTGGCCGAACGCTTCCAGGCCCCTGTGCCACGTCCGGAGACGCGTTCCGAACCGGCGCCCGCCCTGCGGGAAGCCTTCCCGGCCGCCCCGGCCATGCCGGCGTTGCCGCCCGTACTGGCCGAGCTTCCGGCCGGCAGCGACCTGCGTCTGGCCGATTGGGTGGCCGACAATCCCGCTTCGCCCTACGGCCTGTCGCTGACGGCGGTGCTGCGCGCCCTGGTGCCCGTTCGCACGGGACAGGCCCGTATCGTGGCGCTGACCGCGCCGGGCGCCGATTACAACAAGGCCGTCATCGCTTTGGCCCTGGCGCGCCTGGCGTCGCGTTACGGCCTGCGCACCATCCTGATCGACGCCGATCTCGGTCGTGCGGTGCCCCCGGGGGTCAATACCGGCTTCACGGCCCTCTTGAACGGCGCCCCTTTGGCGCGGGTGGCGGTCAAAGACCGCCGCTCCAATGCCTTCCTCTTGTCGTCGCCGCCCTCGGCCTGGGCGGCCCCGCGCCTTGCAGAGCTGTTCGGCCATCTCCGCTCGAGCTGGGATCTGATCCTGGTGGATGCCGCTCCGGTGGGGTTGCCAGGAGCCTGGCCGGCGCTGGCCCGGCTTTGCGATTCCGTCATTCTCGTAGGCACGGCCGAAGGGGCGCTGTCGCACTTCAGCGCTTCACTGCGCTCGCTCGTCGCAATGAGAGCGGCCTTGAACGGCCTGATTATTATTCGTTAATACATTGAAGTATTTATATAATTTGTACACTTTGCTTAGTGGTGCTGCCGCATGGGTAACCAACCTGACGAAGATTTTCGTTGTGAATCCGGCAGGAAGTTGACATAGGCGTGCGCCGGATCCGCGAACCGCATCCGTTTCTCGTCCACCGTAACAAAGCGAACTCCCATGAGCGAAATGCCTCCTCCGTCAACGCGCACGAGTTTCGTTGACGGATTACCGCCCATCGCCATTCATGCCGCGATCTGGGCTTGTGTGTTCATTGTCGGCGCCCTTCTGGGCTGGATCGGACGCGGTATCCTCGCCGGTCCCGACGACGTCCCGACGATGACGGTCTATCAGGATTGGCGTCTGATCTGTCCCGCGCGGACGGAGAAGGAAGGCTCCTGCCGGATCACCCAGGATATCGTCGATTCCAAGGCCGGCCAGCAGATTGCCAGCCTGGTGTTCTTCAAGCAGACCGAAAAGGACAAGAAGGAAAGCACGGTCCTGGCCGTGAGCGTTCCTCTCAACATCCTGTTGGAGCCCGGTATCGGCCTCAAGTTCGGCAACGACATCAAGACCTATCAGTACAAGACCTGCACCGAAGGCGGTTGCGTCGCGATCATCCCCGTGGACGACCAGCTGCAAACGGCGCTGAACGGGACGGATTCCGCCTCGCTCACCGTCGCCCGCCTCGACGGCAAGGCGGTCGATCTTCCCTTCTCGACGAAGGGTTTTGCCAAGGCCCACAAGGCGTACCTGAATTTCGATGCGAAGCGTTCTTCCTGGTGGTGGAGACTGTGGTCATGATGAGCTTGCGTATTCCCTTTGCCTTCGCCGCCGCGCTGCTTCTGGTGCCTGCCGCTCTGGCGCAGGACGCCGCGCAACAACAACATGCTCCGCAGGCCAACAAGCCTGTGCAGCCCGACGTCACCAAGGAATTCGGCGACTGGACGGTGCGTTGCTATCCGGTGAGTTCGCCGTCGCCTTGCGAGATGCTCGAACTGCGGGTTGCCAAGAAGGACGGCCAGAAGATTCTCGGCGTGCTGCTGGCCTACATCCCGTCGCGCGACGCCGACGTGCTGCAGATTTCCGTGCCGCTGGGCGTGGCGCTGCAGAACGGGCTGGTGATCAATTCCGACACCTTCAAGTCGGGCGTTCTCAAGTACCGCCGCTGCGACATGCAGGGCTGCTACGTCGAGACCGCCATCGACAGCAAGACGGTCGGCGATATCGGCCGCGCCACCAAGGCCGAGGCGCAGATCATCGCCATGGACGGCAAGCGCTACAATCTGGTCTTCTCGTTGAAGGGATTTACCGACGCGCACCGTTCGCTGGTGGATCTGGCCAAGCAGAAAGCGGGCGGCGGAACGGCCGCCAAACCCTGACGGGTTCCTGTTTCGTTCGTTTTGCGAGAGAGCGCATGGAAATCGCCATGCGCTCTCTTTTTTTGCGACAAATCGGACATACTGTGAGGATAGTGCTTCGCTATTCCGACCGGGAAGCGGCGTTGAACCGTTAGACGACTCCGGGGTGCCGCTTTGCACCCAGAGCAGGTTATCCGCATGAACGACCAGACCGACCGTTTCCAGCAACAGGCCAGACGGGATTTCGAGGAGACGCGGCGCCGCTTCGCCGCGGCGGGGAACCCCATCCTCGCACGAAGCGGCGAAGTCCTGGAGCGGGTCCGGGGGTGGAGTTCGCGCCGCCTGCCGGGCGGCGAAAAGACCCTCTGGATCGCCCTCGGGCTGGTCCTGCTGGGGCTGTTCGTCTGGGCGATCCTGCCGGGCGACACCATCTCCAGCGGTGGCCGCTTCGGCATGGCGGGGCCGCAGCCCGTAGGCGTTGCCGTGGCCCAGAAGGGCTCCATCGACGTCACGCTCAACGCGCTCGGCACCGTGACCCCGCTCGCCACGGTCACCGTGCGCCCGCAAGTGTCCGGCCAGATCGTCCGCTTCGCCTTCCAGGAAGGCCAGATGGTCAAAGCCGGCGATCTCCTGGCAGAGATCGATCCGCGCAGCTTCCAGGCGGCGCTTGAGCAGGCGCAAGGCCAGCTGGCGCGCGACAACGCCTTGCTCGCCAATGCGCGTCTCGACCTGAAGCGCTATCAGGCGCTGAGCGCGGCGAATTCGATCTCGCAACAGACGCTCGCCACCCAGGCCGCCCTGGTCAAGCAGTACGAAGGGACGGTGATTTCCGACAAGGCCAATGTCGATGCCGCCGCCATCAATCTCGGCTACACCAAGATCACCTCGCCGGTGGCCGGACGCATCGGCATCCGCCAGGTCGATATCGGCAATTTCGTCAGTGCCGGGCAGACGAACGGCATCGTGGTGGTCACCCAGTTGCAGCCGATTTCGGTGCTGTTCACCGTGCCGGAGGACAACGTCCGCGCCGTGGCGACGCGCTTCAACGCCGGCGAGCATCTGCCGGTGGACGCTTACGACCGCAGCCAGACCACCAAGCTCGCCGCCGGCCGCCTCGGCGCCATCGATAACGAGGTCGATGTCACCACGGGCACGGTCAAGCTGCGCGCCATGTTCGACAATGAAGAGGGGGCCTTGTTCCCCAACCAGTTCGTCAATGTGCGCCTTTTGGTCCAAACGCTGCACAATCAGGTGGTGGTGCCCGCCGCCGCCATCCAGCGCGGCGCCGAGGGCGTCTTCGTCTTCGTGGTCAAGCCCGATCACACGGTGGCCATGCGTACGGTCACGCTGGGCCAGCAGCAGGACGACCGCGTGGCCATCGCCAAGGGCCTCAACCCCGGCGAAACCGTGGTGGTCGACGGCGCCGACCGCCTGCGCGACGGCGCCGAAGTTACCATCCCCAGCGGCCAGAAGGTGGCCAATGTGGCCGGGGCGGCAAACGCCACGGCGCTGCCCGCCGCCGCCCGCGGGGACCGCCGTGCCAAGCTGATGCAGGCCTGCGGCGCCGACCTCAAGAAATACTGCGGCGATGCCCAGGGCCCGGCCATGTTCGCGTGCATGAGGGAAAAGCGCGACAGCTTCAGCCAGGGTTGCCAGGCCGCGCTCAAGGCCATGCACGGGCACCGCGGCGGCGGAGGCGGCGGGCCTTAGGGACCCTGAACGCGATGAATCCCTCCGCCCCGTTTATTCAGCGTCCGGTCGCCACCTCGCTCCTGATGGCGGCGATCTTGCTGCTCGGCCTGCTGGGCTACAATTTCCTGCCGCTGTCGGCGCTGCCCCAGGTCGATTACCCCACCATCCAGGTGCAGACCTTCCTGCCGGGCGCCAGCCCCGACGTGATGACGACCTCCGTCACCGCGCCGCTGGAGCGCCAGTTCGGCCAGATGCCGGGGCTGAAGCAGATGTCGTCGGTGAGTTCGGGCGGCGCCTCGATCATCACCTTGCAGTTCGACCTCAGCCTCAGCCTCGATATCGCCGAACAGGAGGTGCAGGCGGCGATCAACGCGGGCGGCAATCTGTTGCCGCAGAACCTGCCGGCGCCGCCGATCTACGCCAAGGTCAACCCGGCCGATGCGCCCATCCTGACGCTGGCGGTACGCTCGGATTCCCTGCCGCTGACCCAGCTCGAGGACCTGACCGACACCCGCATCGCCCAGAAGATTTCGCAGTTGCCCGGCATCGGTCTGGTCAGCATCAACGGCGGGCAGCGCCCGGCGGTGCGCGTGCGCGCCAACATCCAGGCATTGGCCTCCTACGGCCTCAACATCGACGATCTCAGGACCACCATCGCCAACGCCAACTCGAATGCGCCCAAGGGCAGTTTCGACGGCGCCTCGCGTTCCTACACCATCAACGCCAACGACCAGATCGGCAATCCCGAGGACTACAAGCACATCATCGTGGCCTACAAGAACGGCGCGCCGGTCTACCTCTCCGACGTGGCCAGCGTCGATTCGAGCGCCGAGAACGTCAATCTGGCGAGCTGGATGAACACCAAGCCCGCCATCATCCTCAACGTGCAGCGCCAGCCCGGGGCCAACGTCATCGCCGTGGCCGACGCCGTGAAGAATATCCTGCCCGACATCAAGGCCGACCTGCCCGGCTCGGTAGAGGTCGATGTCGTCGCCGACCGCACCAACACCATCCGCGCCTCGGTGACCGACGTCGAGTTCGAGCTGACGCTGGCCGTGATCCTGGTGGTGGCGGTGATCTTCCTCTTCCTGCGCAACCTTTCGGCCACCTTCATCCCCTCGCTCTCGGTGCCGCTCTCCATCGTCGGCACCTTCGCGGCGATGTACCTGCTGGGCTACTCGCTCAACAACCTTTCGCTGATGGCGATGACCATCTCCGCCGGCTTCGTGGTGGACGACGCCATCGTGATGATCGAGAACATCTCGCGCTATCTCGAAAAGGGCCTGAGTCCTTTCGATGCCGCCATGAAAGGGGCGGGCGAGATCGGCTTCACCATCGTTTCGCTCACCGTCTCGCTGATCGCCGTGCTGATTCCGCTGCTTTTCATGCAGGAGGTGGTGGGCCGCCTGTTCCGCGAATTCGCGGTGACGCTGGCCATCACCATCCTGATCTCGGCGGTGGTGTCGCTGACGCTGGTGCCCATGCTGTGCGCCAAACTGTTACGCCGCCGTTCGGAAGAAAAGCCGCAAGGCGCCATCGCGCAAAAGGCCGAGGAATACTATAACCGCCTGGTCGCCGCCTACGACCGCGGCCTCGTCTGGGTGCTGGACCATCAGACGCTGACCCTGCAAGTGGCGGCGGGCACGCTGGTCGTTACAGTCCTGCTCTATGCGGTGATCGCCAAGGGCTTCTTCCCCATGCAGGACACGGGTCTGGTGCAGGGCTACAGCCAGGCCGGTCCCACCGTCTCCTTCACCGAGATGTCGAAGCGCCAGACGGCGCTCGCCGCCGCGATTTTACGCGATCCCGACGTGGCGGGCCTATCCTCCTTCATCGGCGTGGACGGCACCAACACCACCCTCAACAACGGCCGCTTCCTGATCAACCTGAAGCCCAAGGACGAGCGCAGCGCGGGCTTCGAGACGGTGCTGCAGCGCCTTGCCGGCGCCGCGCAAGGCGTGCCGGGCATCTCGCTCTCTTTGCAGCCGGTGCAGGATTTGACCATCGATTCCACGGTCAGCCGCGCCCAGTACCAGTTCGTGCTGGAGGACGCCAGCCTGGCCGTGTTGAACCAATGGGTTCCCCGTTTCATGAACCGTCTGGCGCAGCAGCCGGAACTGGCCAACGTCTCGACCAATTTCATGGACAAGGGTCTGTCGGCCTCTGTCACGGTGGATCGCGACACCGCCGCCCGTTTCGGCATCACCGCGGCGACCATCGACAATGCGCTCTACGACGCCTACGGCCAGCGCATCATCTCGACCATCTTCACCGAATCGAACCAGTACCGCGTCATCCTGGAAGCCAGTGCCGAGGACCGGAAATCCGTCGCCTCCCTGAACGCCATCTACCTGCCTTCGGCGGGCGGCGGGCAGGTGCCGCTGGCGGCGCTGGCGCATGTCGAGGTACAGCCCACCCCGCTCGAAATCGACCACCTCGGCCAGTTCCCGGCCGCCATGGTGTCTTTCGACGTGTCCCCGGGCACCTCGCTCGGCGCCGCGGTCGAGGCGGTGCGCCGCGCCGAGACCCAGACGCAGCTGCCCGTCAGCATCAACACCACCTTCCAGGGTTCGGCCCTGGCCTTCCAATCGACGCTGGGCAACGAACTGCTCCTGATCCTGGCGGCCATCGTCACCGTCTATATCGTGCTGGGCGTGCTGTATGAGAGCTTCATCCACCCGGTGACCATCCTTTCCACCTTGCCCTCCGCCGGGATCGGGGCGCTGCTGGCGCTGATGATCACGGGCCACGACCTCAACATCGTCTCGATCATCGGCATCATTCTCTTGATCGGCATCGTCAAGAAGAACGCCATCATGATGATCGACTTCGCGCTGGAGGCGGAGCGCCATGAAGGCAAATCCCCGCGCGACGCCATCTATCAGGCCGCCCTCTTGCGCTTCCGCCCCATCATGATGACGACGGTGGCGGCCATCTTCGGCGCCCTGCCGCTGATGCTGGGCAGCGGCACCGGTTCCGAGCTGCGCCATCCGCTGGGCCTCGCCATCGTCGGCGGGCTGCTGGTCAGCCAGCTTCTCACGCTGTTCACCACGCCGGTGATCTACATCTGGTTCGACAAGCTGGTGCACCGGCGCCGTGAGCAGGGGGAACCGGACGCGGTGGCGCCATGAACTTCAGCCGCGTCTTCATCGAGCGCCCCGTCGCCACCACGCTGCTGACCATGGGGCTGGCGCTGGCGGGGATGGTCGCCTATTTCCTCTTGCCGGTGGCGCCGCTGCCCAGCGTCGATCTGCCGGTGATTTTCGTCTCGGCTGCCATGCCCGGGGCCAGCCCCGAAACCATGTCCACCAGCGTGGCGACGCCTTTGGAACGCCATTTGGGCGCCATCGCCGGGGTCAACGAGATGACCTCGTCGAGTTCGGCGGGTGCCACGCGCATCGTCCTGCAATTCGACCTCGACCGCGACATCGACGGCGCGGCGCGCGACGTGCAGGCGGCCATCGTCGCCGCGCGCGTCGATCTGCCGTCTTCGCTGCGCTCCAACCCGACCTACCGCAAGATCAACCCGGCCGATCAGCCGGTGATGATCCTGGCGCTCACCTCCAACACGCTCAGTCCCGGCCAGATCTACGATTCCGCTTCCACCATCCTGCAGCAGAAGCTCAGCCAGGTTGACGGCATCGGCCAGGTGCAGGTGAGCGGGGCCTCGCTGCCGGCGGTGCGCGTCGATCTCAACCCGCGGGCGCTCTACAAATACGGCATCGGCCTGGAAGACGTGCGCGCGGCGCTGTCGGCGGCCAATGCCAACGCCCCCAAGGGCGCCATCGCAGAAGGCCCCCGCAACTATCAGATCCTGGTCAACGACCAGGCCCGCACGGCCGACAATTTCCGCAGCCTGATCGTCGCTTACCGCAACGGCGCGGCGGTGCGTCTTTCCGACGTCGCCGACGTCAGCGACGGCGTCGAGGACGTGCGCAATCTCGGCATGGCCAACGGCAAGCCGGCTATCCTGGTGATCCTGTCGCGCCAGCCCGGCGCCAACATCATCTCCACCGTCGATAATGTGAATAAGATTCTGCCGCAGCTCCGGGCGGCGCTGCCGCCGGCCGTCCACCTCGACGTCGCCAACGACCGCACCGGCTCGATCCGCGCCTCGGTGGGGGACGTCCAGATCACCATGTGCATCGCCATCGGCCTGGTGATGCTGGTGGTCTATCTCTTCCTGCGCAGCGCACGCGCCGCGCTGATCCCTTCGATCGCCGTGCCCTTGTCGCTGATCGGCACCTTCGGGGTGATGTATCTGGCCGGGTTCAGCCTGGACAACCTGTCGTTGATGGCGCTGACGGTGGCCACCGGCTTCGTGGTGGACGACGCCATCGTGGTGCTGGAGAACGTGACGCGGCACATCGAAGGGGGCATGTCGCGCTTCGAGGCGGCGCTGGTGGGCACCCGCGAGGTGGGCTTCACGGTCCTCTCCATGAGCGTGTCGCTGATCGCCGTGTTCATCCCCATCCTCTTGATGGGCGGCGTGGTCGGCCGCTTCTTCCAGGAATTCGCGGTGACGCTGGCGGCCGCGGTCGCCATCTCGCTGGTGGTGTCGCTCACCACCACGGCGATGCTGTGCGGCCATATCGACCTCCAGCACAGCGGCAAGCAAGGCTGGCTGCTCACCCGCTCCGAACGCGCTTTCGAATGGGGCAAGCGGGTCTACACCTCTTCGCTCACCTGGGCCCTGGTCAATCCGCTGACCATCATGTTCATCCTGCTGGTCACGGTGATCCTCAACGTCTTCCTTTATTGGGCGGTGCCCAAGGGCCTCATGCCCGCCGAGGACACCGGCCAGATCATGGCCAATATCAGCGCCGACCAGAGCATTTCCTTCCAGCTGATGCAGAAGAAGTTCACCCAGTTCGTGCAGATCCTGTCGCGCGACCCGGCGGTGGACAGCGTGGTGGGCTTCACCGGCGGCGGCGGCGGCGGTCCGCGCGGCGGCGGCGTCAATTCGGCCAGCGTCTTCGTGCAGCTCAAGGCCCTCGATCAGCGCGGCGGAATGAAGACGGACGACGTCATCGACCGGCTGCGCGGCTCGCTCGGCAACGTGGCTGGCGCCCGCATCTTCCTGATGGGCGCCCGGAATTTCCGCGTCGGGGCCCGCCAGGGCAATGCCAGCTACCAATACAGCCTGTTGGGCGACACGCTGGCAGACATCGACAAATGGGTGCCCAAGATCACCGACGCGCTGCAAAACGCGCCGGAACTGGAAGACGTCAATTCCGACCGCCAGGATTCCGGCCTGGAAGTCGATCTCAAGATCGACCGTTCCACGGCGGCACGGCTGGGCATCAGCACCAGCCAGATCGACAACACGCTCTACGACGCCTTCGGCCAGCGCCAGGTTTCGACCATCTACAACGACCTCAACCAGTACCATGTGGTGATGGGGGTGGCGCCCGCCTTCTGGCAGAGTCCGGAAACGCTGAAGGACATCTATGTCTCGACCTCGGGCGGGTCGCTCAGCGGCACCCAGGCCACCGGCGTGGTGGCGGGCACCACCGTGGTGTCGAGCACGACCACCCAGACCGCCGTCCAAGTCGCCAACGACGCCCTGCGCAATCAGCAGATGAACGCGCTCACCGCCACCACGGGCGGCAATGTTTCCACCGGCGCTTCGGTTTCGACCCAGGTGGAGAAGATGGTGCCGCTTTCCGCCTTCTCCAGCTTCGGCCCCGGTACGACGCCCTTGTCGATCGCCCACCAGGGCCCCTTCGTCGCCACCACCTTCTCGTTCAACCTGGCCGAGGGCAAGACCTTGGGCGACGCGGTGAACGCCATCCGCCGCACCATGAGCGATCTCAAAGTGCCCGTCACCATCCACGGCGAGTTCGCGGGCAATGCGCAGCTGTTCACCCAGTCGCTGCAGAACGAGCCCATCCTCATCCTGGCCGCCATCGTGGCGGTCTATATCGTGCTCGGCATCCTCTACGAGAGCCTGATCCACCCGCTGACCATCATCTCCACGCTGCCTTCGGCGGGAGTTGGCGCGTCCATCGGCCTGCTCATCGCCCGCAAGTTCGACGATTCCATCGACTTCAACCTGATCGCCTTCATCGGCATCATTCTGTTGGTCGGCATCGTCAAGAAGAACGCCATCATGATGATCGACTTTGCCCTCGACGCCGAGCGCCGGCGCGGGCTCACCTCGCGCGAGGCGATCTTCGAGGCCTGCCAGCTGCGCTTCCGGCCGATCATGATGACCACCTTCGCCGCCATCCTGGGGGCCTTGCCGCTGGCTGTCGGCCTCGGGGCGGGATCGGAAATCCGCCAGCCGCTCGGCATCTCCATCGTGGGCGGGCTGATCGTCAGCCAGGTGCTGACGCTGTACACGACGCCGGTGGTCTATCTCTATCTCGACC
>Ga0187810_10000006_pt1 | contig 150520 bp, 118 predicted proteins | sample NC_wetland_sal_i_9_FD_132963 | JGI IMG/M metagenome (GOLD analysis project Ga0187810, IMG submission 132963) | Wetland sediment microbial communities from Neuse River Estuary, North Carolina, USA - ASW_5 | ecosystem: Environmental > Aquatic > Freshwater > Wetlands > Sediment | place: USA...
TAACACGCTCCCGGTTCCTGATGAGAACAACATCCCGATGTTCAGCCCGATCGTTTATTTTGCTCCGGGAAATAACCCCTTGGGAAATCTTGTAATCGGATCCTTTACCAACAATACTTACCAGAACGGGATGACTATGACCAATGTAAGCCAGGGGTCCGGGACAATAAAGATATCTTACAATAAACTAACCGCGGAAATTCCGGTGGGGATGATATAGCCTCATTGTAATGAATAAAAATCCCGGCTGTTGTTCTTTTTCATCGATTTATGTTGTCTCTATGAGCAAATATCTCAACATTACCAATCCCGATAAAAAATTTGGCGTGATTCAGGTAATGGTCGTTTAAGGAAATTCTCTAAAAAACAATCCTGAATCCAGCCCGGCGATTGCCTTTAGCCCGATACTGCTATTGAACCGGCCCGGGGAACTCATGCCTGATATGTCGGATCCATCTTTTTCATGACCTCTTCCTTATCCCGATAATACAACTGGACCATCTGGGTAACTGCATGGTATTCGCGAATATCATTTTTCTTCATCCAGTCGAGGAACCTGGTCCTGTCTTTCAACTCCCGGGCGAGCACGTCTTTACTGACCCCGTATGTATCACGGATTTTATCGAATATGAAACTCCTGCCCTGCCATTTGAACTCGTCGACATCGGGAACCCATTTGAAGACCGTATTGGTAATCAGATCCCCTTTGTCACGATCGAGTTCGAGAATCTCGACGATGTTTGCGATTCTCCTCATGCTTCGTTCACCTTTCTTGATGTGCATGGGGAATATGACGAGATCGAGGTTGGAAAGCAGGCTTCTCGGCACATTCATGGGGTTCGACTCCACGCGGGCAAGCAGTTCGTCCATGGAACCGGCATGTATGGTCCCAAGGGCAGCGTGACCGACTGCGATTGCCTGGAAGAGCGTGAAAGCTTCCCCTCCCCGGACTTCACCAACAATGATGAATTCCGGCCGCTGCCTCAGTGCAGCGACGAGGAGATCGTAGAGCGAGATATCACCCGGTGATTTCGATCCGCCTCCTCCCATCCCGGATACCGAGCTTGCGCCGGCATCTGATGTACCAAACCCGGTCCGGGTAATCGATTGGATCCAGTTCGGGTGCATAAGGTTCAGTTCTGCCGTGTCTTCGATCGAAACAATCTTGTATTCTGGGGGGATGAAACTACACAGGACGTTGAGGAATGTCGTCTTACCGGTTGCAGTTCCTCCCGACACAAGAATTGAGCGCTTGTATTCCATAAGGATCCACATGTACGCAAGCTGCTGTGCATCGATAGAGCCATAGTCCATTAATTCGATCGAAGAGATAGGATTTGCACGGAATTTACGGATGGTGAACGTCGAGCCTTTTTTGGTGACTTCACCGCCAAGCGTGATGTTGCCACGGCTCCCGTCGGGGAGAGTAACGTCGCGAATTGGCTGGAGGAGGGAGATGTGCCTGCCGCTGACCTGGGCGAGTTTCAATACGAAGTTGTTCAGTTCCACTTCCGCGAACCTGACATTTGTCCTGACCGATCCATAGGTACGGTGTTGGACATACAGGTTCATGTTCGAACCGTTGCAGCTGATATCTTCGATATACTTGTCTTTCATCAGCGTGTCGATCCTGCCAAAACCGAGGTACTGCTTTCTCAAGTGGAAATACATCCGTTTTTTCTGGTTTTCATCGAGTTTGAGCCCGAAAATATGGATGAGGGAGTAGAACCTGTCATGGAGGTATTTCTCCCGCTGCTCCGCATCGATGAGCTCTACGTTCGTGCTCACAAGTTTTTCAAATGCGTTTTCGATGATAGTGAGCGCAGATAGCTCATCGGGGCTGAGCTGCGGTTCTACTACGCTATAGACTAATGTACCTTCGTCCCGGACGTACTCAATGTGAACATACTGGTACGGCGGGTCGATCGAATAGGTGATAACTACTTCCCTGAGAGAGCCTTCGAGCGAGGGTAAAGAGAGTTCACCGGGATCAAAGTCGATAGAAGAGATTGTTTTCTGTACCGGGGTGGCGAAGAGGGATTTGATCTTCTGGAACCCGGTTGGCGCTTTGGTCGGTGAAGGAACGATCTGTGCCGGATCCTGCGTTGGTGAAACGATCTCCGGGACCAAGGGGGCGGGGGTCTTACTTTCTGTCGCTATTACGGGAAGGTCATCGGGAGAGATCTCCGGTGATGTCTCTTCGTCATCGAGCACCAACGATTTGATCCTGTTGAGGAATGAACGGTTCTGCGTGTCTGCCATAGTTGATGTTTTTTCCTGTTACGGCGTTATTAGGGTCCATTCAGAATGATTGTCCATCCCGCACTACTGTTCTGGAGTTTTTCCCAATGACCGTCTTTGTAGATTGTCCAGATGACTCCGCTGTCGGCAAAATAATTTCCGCCGGGATGTGTTGCGTTCTTCGGGTAATCGAACCAGTCGAGGTTCAGCCAGTTGCCGGGATGGTAATAGACCGTCCCGTTGAAGGTATACCGGGACTGAATCTCCGGTACGAACGAGGTATCGGCAAATTGGGCTTCAGCGTACATGTGTGCGCCATCTGTGGGGTTCGCCGCATATACTACGCGGGAGTTGCCACCGATCGCTTCGACCAGTGCTGCATTAAGAATGGCATAATCGTCGCAATCACCTTTGAGGCCTACCGTAATCGACTCGCTTGCAAACGCGAGATAATCCCAGAACTGTCCCACGGGGTTGTTCGGATCGCTCACGTACGTCCATTGGGGCGTAACGTTGTCCCAGATATCGCAGACCTGATCGATGTTGTAGGTCCCGGAATGGGTTGGGGATATCGCATTGAGGGCAAAGTCCCTGACGACGGGGTTTCCGCCATCGATCCTCAGTTCGATCTCGCCTGCGACCTGGTTCCAGAAAGCTTTCTCCGCTAAGATCGCGCTCTGGTTGCTGTTGGTCTGGTTTTCGCTCAGGTACTGGAGAACAAGTGCTGGTGTATCGTTTCCATTACCGGTAAGTGACGATGGGGTGATAGTTGTTTTTGCTTCGGACTCTATGACAGGTTTTTCTCTTGGAGCAGTCGTGGCCGGGCCGGTAATAGAAGCCACGTTATTGTTGTTCACCGACTTGGCGCTGTATTCGTCGGGCAGTGTCGGTGTCTCCCCGATCACCATCGAAGAGGCGGCCGGCGTTTTTGCGCTCTGGTTTCCCGCGAGAGGATTTCCAATACATCCTGAAGAGATTACCGCAATAATTATCAGGATTCCGAGAACCTCCCGACAGTTCATAGTTAATTATCAATCACTATATTTTTAAATTGTTCTATGTATATAAACAACCCTGAAGAGAAAAATGATCACCTGGTGTAAGATTCCGTGCCTTAAATGCTCGTATTACCGGGTTAAAATAAGGAAAGCTTGATGAGAAATAATAACCCTATAGTTATTAGATGATGTATAGATATTATCAGTTCCTCTTTTTTTTACTGGTTTTTGCTGCACTTGCATTCTCGGGATGCACATCGGTCCGGCTAGCTGACACCCATAATATAACCATGACGGTCAATGACTACAATGCCTGGGTCGATCAGCAGAAAGTATTCGATCAGCAGGTCCATAAGAGCATAAACCAGATTGGCGGGCATATTTCCATTTATAATACCGAAATCGCAAAACAGCATCCGGATGTCGCGACACTCCGGGCAAATATTGCCGCGGATCAGCAAAGCCTTCAGGAATGGGACGCTTCAAGAACCGAACTGGACGGGGCGACCGACCGTTTCGCATCAAAATCTGCAACGCTCGACTTTTCAGGATCACCGGATACAAAACAGGCCGTTCTCAACCTATCCCAGGAGATGAGGATCTATACTCTCACGATGAAAAATGCCCAGCAGCATCTCGTAGAGTACACCAACTATATGAACTCATACCTCCTGACGGATGATCCGGATTACTGGAACGACGCGTTCCGGATCTCTGCGATGAAGGCCAACCAGGATGGCGTCTCGACAATTTCTGACGGTGACAAGACCCTTGCAGACATTGCCGCCACCGCTAAAAAACTCGAGAATTCACAATGATTATTATCGGAACGAAACGCAGGAATCTGCTATAACGAATTTTTTTCCAACTATCGTACCATCGAAATTTGATCGAAAAATACAGTTTTATTCGTATGGGAATAACAATAATCTGCCCGGTTCTTTTTGGATGGCACTAAAAAAATTGCCTGATGCTATAAAACTCTGTTCTGAAGTGGTGCTATCTCAATACTCCCCTGGGGTTTGTATATGCCCAGCTCCGAACGTTTTGGTTCCCTCCCGGCTTTCATAACGATCACAAATCATTTCGGGATAATTAATTTTTGTTTGGGCTTTTCCTGCGCCGGTTTTAATAATCCTGCTGGTTATATCCTGGACTTGATTTGAAGGTCATTCTATCACCCAGTCATTAATCGTTTCGTTCGCCGCCCCATCGATATACGTTGAATTGGCTGTCGCGATAAGGCTGAGACTGCCTTTCTCGTTCATCCCGAGACTGTGGATCTGGATCCTTGCATTATCCAGATCGGCGAGTACCTGGTAACCGTTGATTGTTTCAAATGTGTATGCCGTATTCGGGACGAGGTAATACGACAGGGAGGTATCGAACTGGGCCAGGTACGGGATGTAGATGCTGTCGATTGGCCCGACTGCAACAAGCTGGTCGTCGATGTAGAGCGCCATGTCCGGGAAACTGAATTTGAGCAGCTTACTGTTGTCGATATAGATATTACCCTGCTGGTCGCTGTTTGCGACAATACGTACAATCGAACCTTTCGGGATCTGGCGGGACCCGCCGTTTATACCAATGGTGGCAGGAATATCCTTGATCGTGAACCGTATACTGGAATCCTTCTGGATGTATCCCCATTTGCCGGTCTTTACAAGAATATCCTTGTCAGGGAACCGGTACGGGTCTGTCACCGTGATGTACTGCGGTCGTATCAGGTCGCTGCTTCCATAAATGTTGGCAACGGAGAGCCATACCGTATAGGTGCCGGGTACCGTGTAGACTACGACTGCATTCTGATCCGAGGATCCCGACGGAGTTGCATTCACCCCAAAACTCCAGTTCCATGCCCACGGGGAACCCGATGAGTGATCAGTGAAGGTTACCCGGAGGGGTGCCGGCCCGGCAAGAGGGGCAGCGCTGAAATTCGCGGCAATGTGCGGCGGGTTCACCACTACCGCATTTTCATGGGTTGTTGTATCCTCCTGGTCTCCGGCAGTTACTGTAAGTTTAACGGTGTAAGAACCTGTGCCCTGGTAGGTGTGAGTAGGATTTTTATCACGGGATGTCATGCCGTCCCCAAAATCCCAGAACCATGTTTTGGGATAACCCGCGGAATCGTCAAAAAACGTAACATTCACCGGGGCTTCGCCTTCGATTACGGGGGCAGGTAAGAAATCCGCCACGAGTGCCTGCGAGAAGGAAATGCCGGTCGCAGACCCTTCATAGTATGCCGGCGAACTGACGAGTGTCAGGTCGTGCCGGATATCCGATCCTTCCTCTGATATAGCAATATGGGAGTTCTCCGCACCGGCCCTGACCTTTTCGCCATTGATAACAATCTGCCGCACCTCACCCATCAGCGGCAGGACCGAGAATGAAATGTTTATCGCCGAATCCCGGTAACCGGTGAGAGAACAGTCCCCCGACTTGCCACGGGCAACCTGCAAGCCATTGACATATACCATTGTATCGTCAGAAGCAAATTGCATAATATTGCCGTTGCGTATGGTGATCATCCCCGGTCCATCGCTGCCGGTCCTCATTTCGATCACGGAACCATTCGGGAGTGGGACCCGGTTAGCGTCGACAGTTACGTACGATTCACTGTTACCGGTAACGAGGGAGATGGCTGAACCTTTTTTCAGGACACCCTGCCGGAGGGAATCAAGGATTACCATTTGTTCCGGATTTTTCTGGACGGACAGGATATCCTGTCGGCTTGTTGTAACCTGGGCCCCGTCGTTGCGAGTCACCGTGAGAGAAACATTGTACAAACCGTTCTGGGAATACGCGTGAACCGGGTGCTGGAGTTGCGAGCTGGAATTATCGCCAAAATCCCATTGCCATGAGATGGGATCACCCCGGCTCAAATCAAGAAACTGGAGGTTCAGGGGAGTGTACCGGTCAACAGGCGCAGCTGAAAACTCAGCTATGAGCGGTTTTTCAAGGGGAGTCGAGAGAACTCCCGAAGCATCGTCGATAGAAGGGATCATAACGGCAGAGGCCTTTGGTTCGAGCATGTGATTGAGAGAACCGAGGCTTGGCAGGAGGTGGAGAAAGAACGCAGCAACAATGATAAGTATAACGAGAACGGCGATCCCGGGTATGATTACCTTCTTTTTTATCTTTCTGAGCGGTTTCATCTTACTCGGTCTCACGAATGCTGGAAAGATGAAGGGCGGGCTTCAATCGCGATGACGGGGCCGGATAGTAATTCTGTAAAATTCTGGAACAATGGAGGATAGTGCCACTCAAGGTTTTTCCTACCGAAGTATAGGATTTTTTTTAAAATATATCTTTTGAATAGAGAATCAATAGTCATCCGATCCAACAGGGATGTATTGAGTTAAAAAGGAAAACCAAACCTGAATCCAGAAACACGGAGCAATGAAATGAGTATTATCACCGAGATGAAAATGAGAACTGCAGAATCGGGATTCGATCGTACCATTGAATGATTTCACAAGTACTGGTTTGGACCCGGGCAATCATATTTTCTGAGAGTTAACCTGAAAAAAAATCTGATGCCAGATCCCTCCTAAAAAATTATGGGTAGGGTCCCGTTCGCGATCAAAAATTTTATGGAAATTTGTCGATCGCGATTTTTTCCCAATGTCGCGATCTGCCCCAAAAGTTCACGCCAGAGAAAAAAATAAGGTGTCAGTTGTACATCCGTGTCACGGATAATTATCCGTGCCGCGGTGTCTTAACTGACACCTCATGATCGCGACAAAAAAGTTTTTGCCGGCCCGGCCCGATCGATATCGGGTCGAACCGCCTATTTCCAAATACAGTCTGGACAATGAAAGTTGTGGCGCAATCCGAAAAGAACCGGAACGCAATCACTGCCGTGATCGGTTATCCGGTATACCTTATCTTTCCTGTTTGCCGGGGCCGGTTCCACAGAATAAATTTTGAGCATTTTCAGAAGTACAAAGTTTGATTTGGTCATCCCAGTACCCATCGCGTTGAGCTGAAACTGTTGAATCCAACGTTCAGGTAGGTGTCCCTGAGATCCTTTGCCACAGAATCCGGCACTTCATAGATGAGGTAACCGTCGATCGCGTTGCTGCTGCCGGGTTTGATGAAGTATCCCGGATAAAGGCCTGATGAAGAAGTGTTCGTGCCTGTATCGGTAGTCGCCGTATCCGTCGTGGAATTAAGGGTGGCGAACCCCTGGTCGAAGGGGTTGTATCCGGTTATGAACGCGTAGTCGCGCTTCGTCTGGCCGATCTCGCGTATCCACTGGTAGGGGATCTTATTTTGGTTCACTGCGTAAAAGTCGATTTGGTACTGGCTGAACGCGGACATGTTTATGTAATCTTTATGGGTGTATGAGTTGCCGTTGTTATAGAGAATAAATTGGTCTGCGGAAGGAACGACGGCACTTTTTTGACCGGTATTTTCAAGCCGCAGGAATACGATGAGGTACGTGTTGCCGGGCGCCGGGGTCTCCTGCACGAACCGGTTGTAATCGATAAACCACCAGAAGTAGAACGGGAGGACCTCCGTATTATAGACCGTTGCCCTCACGACCCGGGTCGCATCACCGTACGTGTACATCTCCCGGACCGAGAGCGCATTTTTGAGCGGAACTGAAGAAGCAGATCCCTGTGCAGCAGGTGCTGGCGCTGTGGTTGGGGTCAATGAGGGAGTGATCGCTGCTGTCGGCTGCGGTGTGCTCCCGTCTCCCAGTTCCCCGGATGCGAGCATGGCTGCGAGCTGTGCGCTCCGGTCGCCGGAAGCCCTGGGAGCAGGGGCATCGCCGGTATTGAAAAAGCCCGTCGCCGCCGATGACAGGATGAGCGCTGCAATGCAAACGATGCAGAACCCGGCTGCGACACCGACAAAGCCTTTTCGCCTTTCATTACCCTTGAAAGCCCCCCGTTTTTTCGCAAAGATAAGCGCGAAGATGAGACCGGCAACGGTGATTACGAGTGAGAATGCCGATGCAAACAGACCGGCGAGGCTTGTGGAAGCCGGCCCAAGTGCATTGTGGAGGGGGGGGATTCCGGCAAGGAACGCGGCGAGCAGGAGGAGGGCAGCCGGGATCGCGAAGGGAATGAAAGCGCGGAGGAAGGTCCGGAGTGCACCCTTTGGCAGTCGTGGACCGGGGGATGCAGCTTTTTTATCTCCGGTGACTTCAGGAGCTGGTTTCTTTTTTAGACGGGGCAGGATTGCCGTGAGTTTGGTTTTCAGCGATGGTTTGGGCTTTTCCGCGAGGATCTCATTGATGCTGGAGAGAGTGGCGGAAGGGATAACGGTTTCCGGGTGCTGGTCGGTCGTGTTATCCACGCCGGTCTTTTTTTTTCGGGAAAATAGCCTAGAGAATTTTTCGCGGAGAGAAACCGCTTCGGTCGGAGAAGGTTCGGGTTTTTTCCCGGGGGAGGTGATTGACGCAAAGAATCCGGGGATAGTTTTCTTTATTTTGCTATCCATTGAGGCTTGGTTTTTCGAGGGTGAGAACGCTATTTTTATCGAATTGATCCACGAAGTACCCGTTTGGTGGCTCAACCTATCAGGCTCTTCAAGAAGGTCGCTGATATCTGACCCGGTATAGTGCGCGAGGGGTCGCGGAGCAGCCCGTGTCGTAATCTTAAGATTTCCAATAACTCGTCCGATTGCGAGATTTAGTTTTCCAAACAATGAGTCTGCCGAAGATCCAGATTTTCCGGAATTCACGCTTCGGCTGAGGATTGCTTTTCCCGTTATATTGACCAGCAGGACAAAAATAATGAGAATGAATGCAATAGCATAGGCATTCGACATCGGTATGATATTCGTATTTTCATACGCATTATAAACTGCATAAGGCAGACTTGCTGTGGGATCATTTAACGGATGTAACTGAAAACCAAAGAAAAACTTATTGTTGTTATCAATGCCAACCCTTGAAAGCCACTGTGAATACCCGGCGGTCAATACAAGAACTGAAGATTCTTCTGCGGCCCTGCCAAACCCGAGAATCAAGCTCGTTAAAACACCGCTCATTACCGTGGGGATAGTCACCATATGGATAGTCTGCCATTTCGTGGCTCCCAGTGCATAGCTGCCCTCTTCGAGTTCCGGATTTACCGTTTCTATTGCACTCTCTATGGAACGCTCGATGACAGGTGTGATTAGAATCGCAAGGCAGATCACTCCGGCAATCAGTGAAAAACCACCAGTAAATTTCTGAAGGTAGATAACCAGAACGAGAAGGCCGAACATACCAACAACAATCGATGGTGTGCCCGACAGTACTTCGATCATAAACTGGATAAAATGAGTCAGCTTGTTCTCTCGGGCATATCTTTTCAGGTAGATTGCAGTGCCAATAGCCAGGGGTGTGGCAAGTATTGTCGATAACAGTGAGAACAGAATTGTCCCGATAATTGCATTGGCAATTCCCTGGCCGAGGCCATTTTTACTCTCATCTGTGAGGATAAAATGGAGAGATAGAGAGGGGATTGCTCCGAGGAAAATATTTCCAATAATAAGAAAAAGCATGCCTACTGCAAATATTGCGCCAAGAGAACAAAACGCGACTGCGACCCGTTCTTTGAAAACGCGGTTCCGTATGGTGATCATCGCACGGATCTCCGTGCATAATTACTTACTAACCGGACGACTGCAACAAACAGGATCTCGATTACGAACAGCACTGCGGCTATGCCAAAGAGAGCGGATCGGGGCATGGGAACTGCTGCCCACGTACCAACATCGTTGAGCATTTTAGCGGTCATGGGATACACAGGGCTGAGTAAGGTTGGTGGAATAGACTGTGCCGAATTCCCGGCCACCATGACGACCGCCATGGTCTCGCCCATCGCCCGCATCATTGCGAGAACTATGGAGGTCACAATTCCGGACCATGCGGCGGGGATTACAACACGGGTCACTGTCTCCCACCGGGTTGCGCCCAACGCAAGAGAACCCTCACGGTACTCTTTGGGAACCGCTTTCATTGCGTCTTGCGAAAGCGCAACGATTGTCGGGAGCACCATTATTGTGAGAATGACTGCCGCGAGCAGAATATTAATACCCCCGCTGGGATCCAGATTCCGGAATATCGGTATGAAGCCTAGCCAGTTCCCGATCACCGGGTCGATTGTATCCCGGAAGACATATCTGAGGAAGAGAAAACCGAACAGCCCGTAGATAATGGATGGTATGCCTACGAGGAGCTCTATCAGTGGCCTCAGGATCTTTTCGAGCGAGGGGGGGGCAAATTCAGCGAGATAGATTGTCGTCATGATACCAAGCGGTATGGCAATGATGAGGGTAGCGACGGTGACTATCAGCGTACCGACAATATATAGGAAGATGCCGTATTGATCGGTGCTGTAATCCCAGACCGAATTAAGAATGAAACCGGGGCCTTCCAGACAAAAAACGGGGATTGCTGTCCAGAAGATGAACCCGAACATCAAAATGACGATAAGACCGGTAACAGCGGCGGAACACAGGAAGATCAGATGAGGGAGATCGTGTTTGTCAGTTATCATCTGATGTGTCTTTCCTCCGTCGTGAACCAAAAGAACAAAAAAAAATTTAGAAATTAGTCAAGCTGTTTAAAGCTCAGAGTTGCTGTAATCGCCGGCTGCCTGAACCTGGGCCCCACCGTCGGGTGACTGGGCGAAGGTGATGAAGTTCTTGACAATCGAGCTGGGTTCGCCGTTGGTCACGTAGAGGAGCTGGCTGGTGAGTTTAGTCGGGTAGTGGGTTTGGTCGGTCGTAACGGTGGTGCCTGCAATCTTGGCCTTTGCTGCTGCCAGACCATCTGCGCGGATGTGGCTGCCGTCAACAAAGGCGTAGCCGTCAATGCCGAGAACTCTGATGTTGGCTGCGGTTGACTTAAGAGCGCCGTTAACGTCGTAAACGTAGCCGAGGTCCGCGAACCCGATTTCGGTGTTACCGGTGTTAGTGTTGATTTCTGAAATAACTCCGGGGTTACCGCTTACTGCGGTTGTGTTCTGTGCACAGTTGTCGAATGCATTGTCAGTTGTGACGGGGTAGCCGATGTAGCTTGCTGCAGTTGACTCGGTACCGGATGCGTCGGAGCGCTGAACGAACTTGGTGATGTTTGCATCGGACATCGGTGCTGCCTTGTTAATGAATTGAAGAAGTTCGTTTGTGGTCGTTGCAGTCATTGGTGAGTTTTTGTTGACGATCCAGACAACTGCGCGTGCACCGATCTGGTAGGTCTGGAGGTTGGGGTAGGTCGCGAGGTTTGCTGCGGTAAGTGCCGAAGAGGATGCGCCGATATCAGCGATACCCTGTCCTGCCGCTGCGATACCTGCGCCTGATCCGCCGCCCTGGACGTCTATCTTGATGCCGGGGTGGAGTGCCTCGTATGCCTGGGCAAGGAGGATGGATGCGGGCTGGACAGTTGTCGAGCCGGCAACAAGGATGTGGGTTGCCGAGGCAGATGATGCCTGTCCTGAGTTTGCCTGTTTCGATACATCGGTCGAGAAGGTTCCCATGATCGTACCGACGGCGACTGCGCCGATGACGGCTACGACGATGAGGACGAGGGTCGCGACAATCGGCGACACTGCCATCTCGTTATCCATGAGTTTCAGTTTCAATACCATGTGATTTCACCTGAGGTTGCTTTGAGGAGGCGATAAAAATTTATGAGGTTGGTTGAGTTCGGATGTGTGTCCTTGTTGTGTTGGTTGTTGTGCTGGTTTTTGCAACGGTTTGGTCTGGTGAATTCATTCATCCCCCACAGATGTCATTTCACCGATCAGTTACTCGACCCCGAGATATATATTTTTTACGATCTGAATATAGATTTAAAGGTAGCTGATATAGTGTACTATATAGATTACAAATGGTGAAAACCCGACAAGAATTCTCATTATTATGATTATATTGCCTTGGGTTAAAAACCGAAAACGACCGTTTAACCGGAATTCAAAAAAGGGTGTAGGGTATGATCATGACTCCCCGCGGAGGGAGATCACGATCAGGGAAAAAGTGATTAGCACTGCCAAAATTACAAGGGGCAACGTAATATCCTCCGGGCCTGCGTATGAAGATACGCTCCCAAGGGTAATGACAAGGAGACAGGCTGCGGGGACGACTCCCAGTAATTTTTTGTTGCCCGAAAAAGTATTCTGATGCTGCATCTGTCCTTCTCTTCTCGTGTGATCGTCTTGCTCAACAGGGGGATTTTTCCCCGCGCCTGTATACTAAACCCTATGGTATGTGGGGGATATATATTTTTCCATTTTTTTCTATATATTTTATCATAGAGCACAGAGATCACCGGGAATGGGTGATGACGGATACGGACTAATGGGTTTCTCCAATCTCATGAATATCAGCACGATAAACCGGCTCCAATGGGTCTCATTAAGGAAACGGGCGATAGCTTCAGTACATCACATGTCATATCCCGGTTCACGCACCGCCCCCGATGCGTCTTAATTGCCGTGAAGCATGATCATGTTCCGGGCTGATTGCCAGTACCCTGCCATATGCTGCGGCAGCTTCGGCATCCCGTCGGATTTTTTTGAGAACAAATCCCTTGTAGAGTAACGCGTCTATGGATCCCTCATCAAGGGTTATTGCACGATCGCATGACGCAATGGCATCTTCATACCTTCCCAGCATAAAGAGAACCTTTGCGCGGGATATCCAGGCAACGACATTTCCGGGATCGATCTCAAGCGCTCTGTCATAAGCTCTCTGAGATTCATCATAGATCCCGGATTTCTTCTTCGCATCCCCGAGTTTCCTCCATGTATCCGCGTCTCCGGGTTCCCTGTCAAGATACTGTTCAAAAGCCCCGATTGCATGCGCATACCTCCCGGTCTTCATATAAAGATCGCCGAGAGTGCACAAATGGATAGTGTCAGGGTTATCTGTTTTCGCCTCCAGATCCAGGATCATCTCTTCGTACGAACTATGCTGGTGCCTTACCGCTGATGGTGCAGATACCGGTACCTCTTGATCATTTCCTGGATGTTTTTGGGAAGAAATACCCGACACCTCATGTTCCCCGTGAGTCTGTCTGGCTTGAAAGGATGTATCTGGTTCAGGAATAAACCGGCTGGTTTCCGGTGCCCTGTCCCGGATTCCATCGGACTCTGTCGTAGTAACCGGGGTCTCCGGAACGGTGGATGATAATGGGGGCAATACCATGGATATCTCCGGTTCAGGGATCTGTTCAGGCAGGGGAGTAGTGATGAATGGAAGCCGGCTATCGGGCTCGTCTTCGAAAAGTTCCATCCCGGGGGGAATCGATGCGGGTTTTTCCTTCGGTGCATTTCCCTGTTTCCTCATAGCAACCTTTATGCCGGCCAAAGCGTCCACATTTTTTGGATCCAGCCCGAGAACCTTTTCGTATGCAAGAATCGATTCCCCATACCTTTCCTGGATTGCGAGAGTCAGCCCTTTTGCGTACCAGGCTTGTATTAGCGTGGGACGGATAGCAAGTGCCCGGTCGTAGAGATCCAATGCAAGGGAATGCTTCCCGAAATTCGAACAGATGAGTCCTTTATAGACGAGAGCATCGGGAAGATTCGGATCGATCCCGAGCGCATGATCGAAAAACTGCAGCGCTTCTTCAAATAATCCGAGCTGGTAAAGAGCAAAACCCTTGAGAAGCGCGGCGCGTGCATGGCCTGGCTCTGCGGCTATAACTTTTTCAAGGACTCTGATTGCATCGGCATAGTATCCCTGGTTACACAGTCTTTCGCCCTGAAGATACACTGATTCCGGATCAGTTGCTTTATTTTTCAGGATTTTTTCAATAATTCCCATGGGAAACCGCCAGGAATTTTATATGTTACGCAGCTGTTTTCGTATTGATCTGTTTTCATTCGGCCGATCCCCGGTCGACCGGGCAGAAACTGATTCCATTGTCAAGTACTGTCGGCATGCAGCTTATCGGAAGCTCGCATATGAGTATTCGCACAGGCATTCACCCGTTATCACAAAGTAGATTATCTCAAGATATAGATCAAATCCTAAATACATATACTTTTTCAATTTAATATATAGTCATTTTGAATTCTACATCAAAAAAATGACGCTGGTAAGAAGAGGATTGAATGATCCCATGTTCGGGATCCCGATGGAAAATCAGGAAAAAAAAGATCTGCCCCATCTTCTTTCACGCGGGCGTCTTCTCGTGAAGAAGAGAGAAACCAAACGCGATGAACGCGATTACGATCGACAGCAGGGAGAGAATAAATATACCGTTCGAGTAGGTAGCTGTCCGGAAGAACCACGACATTCCACCAAGGACGTGGGTGACACTGAGAAGGACAATGAGCAGGACCCCGAACTTATAGTACACGGTGTTGTGAAGGACTCGGAGTACAGCGTACGCAGCGACATAGTAGAAAAGGACAATCCCTAAAAGATATGCGGCCATAACATTATGGATAACGGCGAACCTGACGAAGGGGCTCGCTTCCCAGCTGGTGATCATCGAGGTATCGCCAGCCAGGAAAAATGTCAGCGCGTAATCGATAATTACGCAAATGGCTGGTAGTGCAGCGAGTATCTGGTAATTGCTGTATGCTTTTTTGAGGAATTCTGATTTTGTCTGCATAATGCCACCATCCTGAAAATTCAACCAATTTTCAGCCGATTTATTTGCCTAAGTTTCTATGATGACTCAATATTATATATATTTTTGGCGCAGAGAGAGGAGGCTCGGTGTAGTATTACGCCGGAAGAGAAAAATGTTTGGGCCTATCGGGAATAGTTTACGCGTGGCGCAAAATGGAAAAATCAGGCTCTTGGAAAATTTTGTCGGGTGATATTGTAATATATAGAGCGCAAGAGGATTTATCATAGATACCGGATAAATGAGTCCTGATGGCATACGGTGATGGGCTCGATATGGTTCCCGCGGAAAGCGTGATCTGTTTTGAGGAGAACCTGGGAAATATCAAGACCCTCTATGCATTGTATGTCGCTTCAGGACTCGCCAGCGAAGGAAAAATTGTCAACTACGTCACGCTCCAGAGCCGTGAGAACACACTCGGGCAGATGAAGCGGTTGAAGATGCCGGTATCGGAATCGCTTCATATCACGGTTATCTCGGCTGACCATGCCAGGGAGGAAGTCTTGTCCTGTATAAGCATGGCAGATGCCACCCTTGTCATCATCGATCCATTCTCGGTTTTTTTCGCGGAAGATTCCGTGAAGGATATACTGAAGACCATGACCGATCTCATCAAAAAGAGCCGATCCGGCACGACCGTACTGGTCCTTCTCGATCCTGGCATCATGGGATCGAGCCAGGACCATCTTGTCAGGGCGATGTCTGACGGGGTCATCCAGTTCGTTATCGTGCCGGAGGGTGACAAGCTGAAAAATTATATTAATATCCCAAAGATGCGGGGATCGTTTCCCCGCGACAAGATGCTCCCTTTTACCCTCAGCGAGGAGGGAATCATGATCGATACCCGCGAGCGGCACGGTTGATTGTAATTCCTGGTTTGTTTTTTGCAGGCGCTCGTATTGCTTGCCGGCTGCCCGAGCTGGAGAGATTATTGTATTCCTGTACCTTTCCATGATGCGCCATCTTCTGAAATGCAGTAACGGGTTTCATTACTCTTTTTTATCCGGTACAGGTTCATCAGCCTGAAATATATCAGGCCAAAGGGAAGAGGCCGATCCGCCGGCTGGCGATCACAAGCCGGGTTACCGTATGAATGGCTGGATGCATATGCTGATAGTGGATCGATGCATCCGGAAGAGCTTTCAGGAAGCTCGCGGGATCGGAGAAGGGTTCCAGGGCAAGGTAAGTCCGGCCCATTTCCAGGGCCGTATGCGCATCGGACCCGGCAGATACCGGCTTCTTATGCCGGGTGGCATACTCTTGTGCATAAAGGTTATCCGAATCCTGGATCATCCGGGAATTGAACCCTTCGATGATATCCACGCGATGGATTATACGGTTAAGAACATCCGGGTGGATTGCACTGGATCTCATTGAGCAGAATGGGTGGGGAATGAGGGAGAGTGCTCCCTGATCCTGTATTCGGTCGAGCGTATCCTCCGCGGTCAGGCCCGGCGGAATTTCTTCATCAAGGAATAACCCGATAATCTCGCCTTCCGTTGTCATAATCTCTTCTGCAAGGATGCAGGGAATATCCAGGTTTTCATCCCGAAGTGCATGGTAAACATACCGGGACCCGCTTATCGTGTCATGATCGCATACGAGTGGAAGAATGCCGGTATGGTGGTAACTCTGTGCGATTTTCCGGATCGATATCGTGGAATCCGGGGAATACCGCGAGTGGAGATGCATGTCGAACCGGATGCAATCCGTTTCCAAATGGTAATCGGTATTTTGTTCCAATTCTCGTTTTCCCCGACAGGAGCATTGGTTCATAAGAGCAAAGAGAGAATTTTCCCCCGGTATTATGGTGCATCTGTCCATACGTGCCAGTTCCCCTGCTCGAAGAATTCGGTGAATTTCAGGTAAACCGGGATATTCGATACCGTTGCATTTGCTCCGGATCCTGAAATTTGCAATATAAGTTGTACCGTAAATGTTGCATTATCACTGCCTGTTTTCCTGTCCAGCACCTGATAATCCACAATCTGGGATCCCGTGGCCATCATTGGATTTCCATCCTGCGCTTTGATAAAATTCTTCATCGTGATTCCCTGTCGGATGTATTCCGGGGAGAGAGCGTACAATTTCGGGTAATCGCGGGCATTTACAGCATCGATCCAGATTTTAATTGCATTTTCAGGATCAGCAATGTGTGGCAGACTGGCATTTGCGGTGGCTGTCATGCAGCCGGTCACCATCACCAACATGAGAATGCAGCTTACCGGTATGATTAAACTGGTAATTATTTTCATCACAGAATGTCTCCTTCTTTATGTTCCCCCGGATTGTGCGATTATTGTCACCCGGGCAGTTATTCCGTTTGACTTTGCAAGAACGACATAATTGCCGATGCCGGATCCCAAGGTTGCATGAACTACTACCTTTCCGTCTTTGTCCGAAGTATCTGATGCAGGGCTTACGCTTCCTGAGGGAAGGATACTGAATTGAACCACTGTGCTATTCACCGGGTTCCCCTCCAAATCAGTTAGCTTAAAAACAATGTCATCTTTAACTGGAAGGCCGGCGACACCGTTCATAGTATCACCGGAAATGACGGTGATATTGATCTTCTGGGCCGTCGCCACTGCAGGTGGCGGCAGGATGAACAGGGAACATGCAATATAGCCAGCTGCCATCAGGACGACGGCATGCTTGAGTCCGTACCTCGCATCCCCCTCGCTGATCTTCCCGATGATCAGGCCGCCAAAGAAGGAATTCAGCATGATCATGTGGAAGAACCCCCGGGAAAAATCAAGGTTGGCGATCTGGTTCTTCCCAAAAATTGTCGATGCCCCAAGATTTGCGACAAATGGCAGGAGGCTCGTCGATAGGGTGAATACGATGAAGAAGATGATCCCCTGGGCAAAGTAGAAGATCATTACGTATTGGGAGAGGTTCCCTTCCTTCTCCCGCTCAATACCAATAATATTCCGCATGTCTTCTGATGCCTTGAGAATGAGATCGGCAACAGCACCCCCCGAGTAGGAAGCCTGGACCACGAGCATGGTGTACCTGCTTATCATCTCCGAATGGAGCGATTGGGACATGGCCTTCATCGACTCTTCGAACGATTTCCCGTAAATCATCGCTGTTGCTGCGATCCGCACGTGTGGGGTGAGTATACCGAGATCGGTTCTGGAGAGTTCTTTTACCGATTTGATCGGGTCGAGTCCACCCCGCATCAACTCTGAGAGTTTGAACAGGAATTCGGTGTAGATCTCCTCTTTTTTCCGGATATTCCTTTTCTGGAGTGTGATATCGATTGCATAGGGCGTGATCGCGATAAGGACAGCGAACACAAGAATCTCATCCAGTCCCATTTTCGGGGCCGTCGAAGCAGTTGCTGGCATCTGTGCTTCTGTCCCAGATGTCGCATTGTCTCCTTCATTCATCTGGGCAGTCAGCTCCGCCAACTGTTTCAGCCTATCATCGCCGGATGCATCCGTCTGCTTCTGGGTTCCGTGGAATGTGGAGCCGGTCATAAATGCTCCGACCATCACAAGAAGCGCGATAGCAACAGGAAGGGCAATAGTAAAGTATTCTCTCGGGGGATTGTAGATAATCCGGATCCGCTCGGCCAGCTCGTGCAGTTTCTCGATATACTCGCCAATGGAATTTTTCTTCGGTTCGGGACTCATGGTAATCAGGGATTGGTGGAATATTTTACCGAGAGCATCTGCAGGAAGACCACGTTGATGAGCGGGATGATGAGATAGATAAGGTAATTGAAGAGGTCGGATGGCTTAAACGGCCCGAATTCAATACCGAGCGCTCCTGAAATCACGATACCGAGGATAGCGAGGGTGATGGTCATGACAACCCCGCCGAGATATCCTTCACCGAAGACCGCCAGCGATTCAACAAACTCCTTGTAGGTCTGCCTACGGATTGCCATCAGTTCCTTCGATTTTGTCTCAAGATAGGATTTCAGCCCGCCACCGCCGTAAATGATGTTTGTCATGTCGATGCAGATGTCCCGGAAGAGATCGGAAGGAGTGTTGTGGACAAGCCCGTTCATCGCAGTGACCACATCTTCGCCGAGGATATCTACCCGGAAGAGCACCTTCCGGAATTCATTGGAGATCTGCCCGTAATCTTCGCGCGACAAACGACGGATAATGTCGAGCGGTGTCGCTCCTGAACTTGCGAGAATTGACATGAATGCGAGAGCGTACGGGATCTGCTTGTCGATGTCGCGTTTCTTATTTTCGATCTCGTTCTGGAGGTAGAACGGAAATCCGATGCCTGCAGCAGCAGCACCGATGAGCGTGATGAGGAGGATATATACTGCCGGAGTCGATGATTTGAACGGGCTCTGGGGGAAGGTAAGGATTATGGACGATATGATCAGCATCAGGAGACCTGCGAGAACTGCACTGCAGAGCCAGAGTGAGGTGAACATTCCGGGTGTCATCTCGAGATCGGCCTGGTAGATCATCTTGGTGATATCCCGACTTGGGTTCCGGTCGAAGGATTGCCCGAAAATATAGCAGAACCGCTTATATTTTTCGAACAAATTCTCTGCACTGAGTGCTTCGCTTGTCATGAGATCGAGGAAAATATATATATCAATAGACTTCTAACCTATATATCATCAGGAAAAATTCCTGACATGAGTTTCAGGTTTGCCCAACGGCAAATCCCCCACAGATCTTTTATTTTGGTGCCGGCAGATCCTGCTGGCATCATCCCACCAGCCAGGATGTCATGGTGTGGTAGATAGAGAGATTGCCCGCCCGCTTGTCACAGGACTGCTTTGCGGAAATCCATGCGCGAAGACCATCGATGTCATCCGGGTGCATGGGATTCACCTTTACGATTTCGCCTGATGTTTTGCCCGATAATTGGATGAAATCCCTTTCAGAATACGCAACTTTTTCCATACGTTTCGCCTCGATGAGTTACTACTTCGCACTGAAGCACTCAGTCTCATAATTCCTTACTGAAATGTACCGGGTCCCGTTTGTGTCTTCAAAAAAATCCTGGGTGGTTGTAACGGGCCACTTATTTTCGAGTTCGGACACAAGGGATTTCATCGTGTTGAGGGAAGAAATTAAAGACCGGATATTTACGGCATTAATACTCTCCCCGTCGCAATCTATGCAGAGCGAATCGATAGTATAGGAAAGAACGCGGATAAGGCTCCTGCATTCGGAAGTAAAATTTTCCTGCCCGTCAAGCATTTTCACCCGGTTTGCCGGTGCAACGATCGACGGACCGGGGGTTTGTGATAATTCGTCCATAATCCTTTTCCTGCAGCCAGGCATCGCAGGCCGGGTGGTGTCATTCTCCGGGGGACACCCGGCTACATATTTTATTCTTACAGTATATACTTAAAATAATTTCTATATAGATTTAAATTATCATTTTCGGGCATTCACAAACAGGCAAATATACAAAAAATTTTTGCCAGTGCGGTTAACCATTCTTTAATTTTCGAGAAGTGAATCCCGTATTGGAACGCGAGGGAATGCGCAACAAGAAAAACCCGTTCAGTACTCATTCCATAAAATGGAAGAATAAGATCGTGAACGTGGGTGTCCATCATACGAATGAAATCAAAATCCGGATGAAATCAAAAGACAAAAGTTTGCATGTGCACTGTAATTCAGGAAGGGTTAAAGGAAACCTAACCGTTGAGAACATCCTGCTTTTCCTGGGGACTGATTGTTTCCCCATCGTCTTTATTCGGCGACAGGGGATATTCCGGAAAAATCTCCGGTAGCCACGCGCTGATGCTGTCGCGTAATTTTCGGTATTCGGACAGGATTTCCTGTTTATTTTTCTGCAATTCAGACGGGCTTACGAATCCCCGGTGAACTATATGGATGCCCCCCGGAATAGTCCGGGATGCGGCGAGCTGTGCCTGATCGCACAAGGTTACCACATAATCGAATTTTTTCCCAGTAAATGCGCTAAGGGATTTTGACCGCTGCTTCGAGATGTCGATCCCGATTTCACGCATAACTGCTACTACCAAAGGGTTGAGACCTGCCGGTGCCACTCCCGCGGAAAACACCTCGTACCATTCCCCGCATGCTGCCCTTAACAATCCTTCGGCGATTTGAGATCTGACCGAATTGAAGGAGCAGATGAATAAAACCGTCTTTTTTTCGTTCATCGCTCCTTCCAATACGATCCTCCTTAGTGGATCTCTATTCGTTCACCGGTGTTCATGTAGTGGACATTCTCTGCCATCTTGCACGCGTGATCGGCACATCTCTCAAGGTACCGGGCTACCATAATATAATTGGTACAGCGCGAGATGTTCTTTGGATCCTCCATCATGTAGGTTATCCCCTCGCGGAATATCGAGTGCCGGAGCGCATCGATAGTGTCGTCCCGGCTGGAGAATTCCTCTATTAGTGTGATATTGTCTGTCTCGTATGCCTTGATCGCGTCATCAACCATCTCTATGACCAGATCGGCCATATGGGGTATGCTCATTAGGTTTGCGATATGGGGTTTGTCCGAGATGTCTTTGACGATATTTGCAATCGATTTGCCATACCGGCCGACCCGGAGTGAGGCAGTTATTACCTTAAGCGTGCAGGCGATTATCCGCATATCCTTAGCCATTGGCTGGTTAAGGGCGATCAGCTGGTAGCAGTGCTCCTCGATCCCGATCTCCATCTCGTGGATCTCTTCTTTCTTTGCAATTACGGTTGTTGCAAGATCCCAGTCCTGCTGGATAAGTGCGTCGACCGAAGTTTTGAGCATATCGCGACCGAAGTGCGCCATCTTCGATGTATCGTTCCTGAGAGTTTTTAGTTCGGTGTGAAATTTTTCTGCCATAATGACCTACCCGAACCGGCCCGTAATGTAATTCTCCGTCAGTTCTTCCTTCGGGTGCTCGAAGATCTGCACGGTTTTTCCACATTCAATCAGTTTCCCGAGATACATGAACCCGGTATAATCGCTCACCCGCGCTGCCTGCTGCATATTATGCGTCACGATGATAACCGTATAGTCCTGCTTGAGCAGCTCGATGAGATTTTCAATTTTTGCCGTAGCGATCGGATCAAGCGCCGAGCAGGGTTCATCCATCAGGATAACTTCCGGTTCCACGGCAAGGGTCCTGGCTATGCAGAGCCGCTGCTGCTGCCCGCCGGAGAGCCCGAGAGCAGAATCGTTCAGGCGATCTTTCACCTCGTCCCAGATTGCCGCATGACGAAGGCTCCGCTCGACAATCCGGTCCAGTTCATTCTTGTCCTTTACCCCATGGACCCGGGGACCGTATGCCACGTTTTCATAGATGGATTTTGGGAACGGGTTGGGTTTCTGGAATACCATCCCTACTTTTTTCCGGAGCGTTACGACATCGGTTGCCGGAGCGTGGATGTCTTCGTTGTCGAGGGTGATCTCGCCGGTTATTTTTACATGATCGATAAGATCGTTTAACCGGTTGAAACACCGCAGGAGTGTGGATTTGCCACAACCCGAGGGACCGATGAGCGCCGTCACTTTTTTCTTCGGAATTTTCATGGAAACCGACTGGAGCGCATGTTTCTCATGGTACCAGAGGTTGAGATTGCTAGTGGAAATGATCGTGTTTTCAGACATGTTATCCCCGAGCCTTGTTCTGGAAATGATTTCGTATCACGATTGCGATCGAATAGACTCCTATGACTAGCATCAGGAGTACAAGCGCCGTACCGTATCTGTTCGTCGATGAGCCCGGGACATTGGTCGCAAGGATGAACAGGTGATACGGGAGAGCCATTACGGGTTGGAAGATCGAAGTCGGCAGGAATCTCTGCGAAAAGACCACCGCGGTAAACATGATAGGTGCCGTCTCTCCGGCGGCACGGCCGATCGAGAGAATTGCCCCGGTGACAATCCCGGGGATTGCCGGGGGAAGGACGACCTTGCGGATGGTCTGCCACTTTGTGGCCCCAAGCGCAAGACTGCCCTCGCGGAGCGACAGGGGAATATTTTTCAGGGCTTCCTCGGTGGTCCTGATTACCGTGGGAAGGACCATGAGGGCGAGGGTGATCTGGCCTACGAGGACACAGACCCCGAAATTGAGATAGAGGACGAGGAATGCAAACCCAAAAAGGCCAAAGACGATCGATGGGGTACCGTTGAGGAGATCAACGCCGGTCCGTATCAGTTTCGTAATCCTGCTCTCGCGTGTATACTCAATAAGGTAGATGGCAGCCCCAACCCCGAGGGGAAGTGCAATGAGGATTGCGCCAGCTACGAGATACAGGGTCCCAATGATCGCCGGGAAGATTCCCCCGGCCCGACCAAGGTCCTGCGGCGGCTGGGTAAGGAACTCCCACGAGATTGCAGGGAGCCCGTGAACTACGATGTCCTCGAGGATGATCGCCAGAATTGCTACCACGATGATTGCCGCTGCGACGACAAAGGCAAACGCAATCTTCTGGATCTGGCCCTGAGTGAGCCGGTCTTTTGCAACATACCAGACGCCGATTACGGCGAGAATTGATACCGACAGCCACAACGGTGCAGCGATCAGGACAAAGATCGCAACGCACGCGATTGCGAGATATCGGAACAGTCCAGTGATCCTGTCCATAGTCTTGCGGCTCACGAAAATCCTGTCGGTGATATGAAGTGTCTTCCCTTCACGGATGCGGGAGAGAATGGCAACAGCTGACAGGTTTATCACTAGTGTGATGAGGAGCAGGACGATTGCTACGCCGAAGAGGGCGCTGTAGTGGCTGCTTCCCACGGGAACCTCTCCCATCTCGATACCGATTGTTGCAGTGAGCGTCCTGATCGGAGAGAGGACATTCCAGATGGGATCGGGAATAATAGCCGCGTTACCGGCAACCATCAGGACCGCCATGGTCTCTCCGATAGCCCGGCCGATCCCGAGGATGATTGCGGCAGCGATCCCGGAAAGGGCGGCAGGAACGATAACCTGTCGGATTGTCTGCCACCGGGTAGCGCCGATAGCAAGCGAGCCCTCCTTGAACTCACAGGGTACCGAACTGATTGCATCCTCCGAGATGCTGATGATAGTCGGAAGTGCCATGATGCCCAGCAAGATCGAGGCGGCGAACCATGTCTCCCCGGTGGGAATGGAAAACGTTGTGCGGATGAAAGTGGTGAGGACGACGAGACCGAAAAAACCGTATACAACCGAGGGAATTCCTGCAAGGAGCTCGATTGCGGGTTTCAGGATGCTTTTCATTCGCGGTGACGCGATCTCGGAAACGTAAATTGCACAGCCGATGGAAAGCGGAACGGCAAATACCATAGATCCTATGGTTACAAAGATGGTTCCGACAATCAGCGGGAAAATCCCATACGAAGGAACCATGGCAGTCGGGGTCCAGTCCATACCAAAGATGAACCCGGGGATCCCGACTTGTGTAAAGATGGGAAAGCCGTCCCGGAAGAGGAAAAGAATGATAAATGCGATGACGATAACGGCAAAGAAGGCTGTGAAGAAGAATACTGTCCGAATTGCTTTCTCTTTCAGCAGCGAAAAAGCGGCTGAACCTGCCGGTTTGTTGGCGAGATACTTCTGCAACAGGGTCATGTTTTTTCCGCCTTTTCGTTTTGGAATTGATAAAAATTTTGGTTGGATTTTTAGAGGTTATCTGACACGTATCAGCTGAGCTTCACGTATCCCTGAGCAGCTACAATGTCCTGACCGTCAGGGCTGAGGATATAGTCGATGAAATCCTTGGTGAGGCCCGTGGGCTGGCCGTTTGTTACGAGATAGAGATCTCTCGATACCGGGTAGGTCTTGGTTTTTACATTATCAATGGTTGGTGCGATAATCTTGTCGGCGTTATACCAGATGGGCAGCGCCTTGACATCCGGTGACAGGAAACCGATCGATACATACCCTACTGCACCGGGTGTCTGTGCGATTGTCTGCGCGACAGCACCGTTGGAGTTTTTCTCGAGCATCTTATTGGTCGGGGTCGTGCTTGATAATACGGTCTGATCGAAGTACGTCCGGGTACCTGATGCACTGTCACGGCCTACGATAACAATCTGGTTGTTGGTGCCAGGGACATCCGCGCCGGAGATCTCGGACCATTTGGTGATTTTGCCGGTGTAGATGCTTTTGACCTGATCAAGAGTGATGTACTGGATCGTGTTCGCCGGGTTGACGATAACGGCAATTCCGTCCTGGGCCACGGTAGTGATGACGAAGCCTGGATTTGCGGCCTTCTGAGCTGCGGTCACTTCTGCGGAAGTCATGCCGATATCGACTGTCTTTGCACCAATTGCCTGGATTCCGACGCCTGATCCGCCACCTGAAACCTGGATGTCAGCATCCGGGTGGGCAGCCATATACTTGTCGGCTGCGGCCTGGACGATAGGAAGCACTGTGGTGGATCCGCTGATCTTAAGGGTCTGCTTCTGCCCGGTTGAAACAGGGGCTGCTGTCGTTACCGGTGCAGCTACAACCGGTGTGGAAACCGGTGCTTGGGTGGTCGCGATCACTGTGGGGGATGCAGTGGGCACAGTTGTCGTGCCGGACGTTGTTCCATTGCTTGTACACCCCGCGACCAGCATCGCAAAGACGAGCAGTGCGACAAGGCCGAGGGTTACGATTACATACGAACTCTTCTTACCATTCATGATGTTCTATCAGGAATTTCCCGTCAGCTGATATACCTTTTTTCGCCATAAACTATACAAGTATATATAAATATAAGAGACAAATAGAGTAACATAGGGAAATCATTCACCTATTGTAATACGGGGATAGAAATGGAAATCCGCAGGGTTCAAATGACCGGGGGTGCATCGTTTGTGGTGACGCTCCCTAAGAATTGGGCTGAGGAACAGAGGATCAAGAAAAACGATCCGGTTGGTCTTATTGTCCAGCCGGACGGGACACTTCTGGTTACAAAAAAAGTTACCGAAGAGCCGCTCCAGAAGATCAAGGAAATCGACAGCAGCACGGTGTCTGACCCGGCATTTCTGTTCCGCGTTCTTATCGGAGCATACATAACTGGATTTACGGTGATCCGCATCACGACAAAACAGCGATTCCCGCCTTTTGTCAGGACCGTGGTGCGCGACTTTACCCAGATGACAATCGGGCAGGAAGTCGTTGAGGAAACAGAGACCGTTATCGCAATAAAAGATCTCCTCAATCCGGCAGAGATGCCCTTTGACAATACGATCAAGCGGATGTTTGTGATCGTGAAGAATATGCATGAAGATGCGATCACTGCCCTTGAGACCCACAACAAAACGCTTGCTGAGGACGTTGTCGCACGCGATATGGATGCAGATCGGCTCAACTGGCTTATCGCCCGGCAGACAAACATGATCATGCAGAACGCAGGCCTGTCAAGGAAAATGGGGATAACAACGAGCATGGCGATGCACTATTATATGATGAGCAGGATCATCGAGCGCGTCGGGGACCATGCGGTGAGGATCGCAGAAAATGCCGGTCCGATTATCAATATCGATCTCGATAAAAAAGTTATTTCCTCGATCAAGAAAGCGAGCGTCATGTCGCTTGAAATCTTCGACCGGAGCGTTATCTCGTTTTTCAACACGGATATGAAAGAAGCTCACCGGAATATCGAATCCTTAAGCGCCCTCGAAAATATCTGCGGTGATATCAACAACCTTGTCCTGAAGCAGGATACACTGGTCGCAATTCACGTAGGATACATTGCGGAAAGCATTCGGAGAGCCGGGGAATACGCCGGGGACATCTCGGAGACAGTAATCAATTTATTGGTCGACGAAGATCAGGGAATGAAAAAGACAAAGTCCGGAAAGTAATCCGGATTATTGAATTACTTTTTTTTTTGAAACTAGATTCGATGCAGGCAAAGAGAGCCCAATAAATATTAAATCGCATTTTCTATCAGGGATTTCACCCTGCACACATTCGGGTTGCATGTTATCCTGATCCGCCAGTTCCACCATTTCCTGTTATTCTCGTTGGAAAAATGGACCCGTATTCCAGTTTATGTCAATGGGAAGATCAAAATCTATATATCTTTTAATCGATGTAATGAGATTATTAAAATTCTATATCATTTTAAGATTGTACCTATTGATCAGCTACCGGAATACCCTGCGCTTATGAGATCTACATTAATTTCCTGGAACGTTAACGGCCTTCGCCAGCGCCACCGGATGAACCAGTTCACCCAGATCTTCCAGCATAACCCTCAGATCGTTTGTATTCAGGAAACTAAAACTGCGGAAGAAAAGGTCAGGGCCGAGCTGAAAAGCATCTACGGGTATAACACCTATTTCACTTCGGTAAAATCTGGAGATATTGCCGAAGTAGCACTCTTCTCCCGGCAAAAACCAATGTCCGTGTCCTATGGTTTCGGTGATACACCTTTTGATAAGGAAGGGCGGATCATCGTTGCAGATTTCGGAGATTTCATTCTTCTCAATATCTATTTCCCGCTTGGTGTAGAGCCGGCGGATAATATCACACATAAACTTGCGTTCTATGATGCATTCCTTGCATACGCAAAAAAACTCTGTGATGAAAAACACCCGATCATCGTATGCGGTGATTTCAGTATCGCACATACCGATATCGACATCTTCAACCCTAAGAAAAAGCCTTCAAGACAGGTTGGAATAACTCTGAAGGAAAGAGCAAAGATCGATCAACTTATCGCTCTTGGTTTCTCCGATACGTTTCGGCTCTTCAACAAAGAGCCCGGGCATTACTCATGGTGGCCAAATGGTTTCAGGCTCACGGACCGGACCCGCGGGTGGCGGCTGGATTACTTCTTTGTAAACGAACTGGCAAAACCTCTCGTTAAAAATGCGGAAATTCTTTCGTGTATTGAGGGGTCAGATCACTGCCCAGTCCTGTTGGAGATTGATTTGCCCGAACATTAGTTCTCAATTTTTGATGAACACACCAATTATGCTGGACCTGTATGCCATTTTTCCGATTTAATATCAATCAGTTTTTTTATTTGTCGGAATCAGGCCAGACGAAGTACAAAACGGATTACAATCCCGGATGTGGGTTCACCTGCGACCCGATCGTCAGCCCATACTTTTCCTCCATAACTCTCAATAAGCATCTTGACGATATGCAACCCAAGACCGTAGCTGCCCCTTGTCCTCGAATCATGTACAAACCGATCGAATATCTTCGGTTTCGTCACGTCAGGTATTCCCGGGCCGTTGTCCGCGACTGAAATTTCCAGATTCCCATCACCGGTGTCACGGGTACTAACGAATATTTCGACATTCGTGCCGCCGAACTTGATAGAGTTTGAGAACAGGTTATCGAATACCACGCCGAGCATTTCATCTGCAAGGACAACCCGGTCGCAGTTTGCCAGGTTAATGGCTATTCCCGGTTTCATTTCAACTTCATTTTTGAGCACACTCTCGAGAATTACCGGTCGGATCTTTGGTGGTGTTTTGTAGATACGGCTTATCGTCTCAATATTCCGGATAACGTCACGAGTCTTTTTTGTAAGACCGATAATCCTGTCAGCGAGCATTCGTTCTTTATCACTAGTCGTATCCTTGAGGAATTCCGCATAACCCTGCAGTCCCATCATGGCATTGAGAATCTCGTAGGTAATCGAATCGAGGTAAATATCAAGGTAGAGATTTGCCTTCCGGTTTAGTTCCTCAAGAGCCTGATTGCGTTCTGCAAGCGCTCTTTGGGCACTGTCGAGTTCATCCCGCTGCTGTTGGATCTCTTCAAGAAGCATTTCGAGCTCCGTGTTGCGTTCGGCAAGATCCGACTTAGCGTCATCGAGTTCGTTGTTTTGCTGCCGTATTTCTTCAAGGAGGTTTTCGAGATCAGTATTGCGTTCGGCAAGGGCCTGTTTAGCATTACCCAGTTCATTACTCTGCTTTTGGATATTGCCAAGCATCAGGTTCAATGATCGGGTAAGAGAGATGATCTCCTCGTCTCCCTTTTCCGGAACCCTCTGTGAAAGATCTCCTGATTTGCCAATATCCTTCATGCCGCTATCGAGTGTGTCGAGAGGAGCGAGAATATATTTTTGCAGCAGCATCTGGACCACAAACAGCAGTATCAGGCCCAGAATAACGATCGCTGCCGCAAGGATAATGATTGAATTCTGAACATTTGTGTTGACATGTCGTTCAGTTTCTACATTTACCAGAATCATTGTCGGCTTGTTCTCTATTCCCGTGATTACTGCGGATCCCGCCATTACTGAATCATTGAGCGGCCTCGTGATGATCGCACCTTTCACCATTTTTTTCCAATCTGTCCCATTCACTGAACCGGGAGGGACTGAATCGGGGACCGGGATGAAGTCGATATCGAGTTGTGTTTGTTGGGCAAGATTATTCATTTGTCCCGAATCGAATATTTTTGCTATTACAACCGTACCTCGTGGGGCAGATGTACGGTTTGTTGTTGTTATCCGGTATCCAACTATAATGATTGGTTTGCCATCAAGAATGGAAAAGCCACGCCTTCCCGAAACTCCTTCTGGAACACCCGCAGGAATAATACTGTTTTTTACAATTTCATCGAGCTGCTGTGGAACAACGATTTCGGTCCCGTCGTCAGTATTGTAACCCTTTGAGTACACAAGAGATCCGGAGGAATTGTAGAACATGACATAATTAAAGCCCAGATTCTGAAAAGCTGTGGCTTCTGCGAGGTTGGAACGAATATATCCGGGATCGGTATTTTCGATAAATGCGTACGTATCATCCCATTCGGCCCAATCCCTGCAGCTCGCTGCCACTTGTTCCACTTCATTATTCAGGGTTGAGAGTACTCTCTGCATATTGGCATGGGCATCCTGGGCCTCAAGGTTCCGGAACGATTCAAGTATGACGGACTGGGTTATCAGGGACAGGACAATTAGGAAAACAACTATCGTACCGGATAGGATGAGCCGCGAGCGTGTCCGGACCTTCATTCAGAATTACCCCTGTGGCATTGAAACCCTGTAATTCCCTTCCGGGACCCGGATTTCGAATCGTGCCCCTTTGCGGTATTCCCCTGTCTCCCGGATTCCAATTCTTGTTATGGAAAGGATCTCCTTTGTCAGGTAAAGCCCAAGGCCGGTATTTTGTCCATACCCATTCCTGAATATACACTCCTTCTCGTCCTCCGGGATTCCTATGCCGTCATCTTCGAAAAATAGCAGGAGATCCACCCCGTCTTTAGTGCAGGACACTGTGATCTTTGAGATTCCTTCACCGTAGCGGAACGCATTGTCGAACAGGTTATAGAACACTTTTTCCATCATAGGATCCGCATAGACCTCAAGTTCTCCCGTCGTGCATTCGAAAGTAATTGTCCTGAGAATCTGACTGAATGCGCGGAAGACAACTTCGCTGACTTTCTGCCATTGCGGGGATTTTATCCCAAGACTATCGTATTCTTTTGTAAATTCGATCTGGTTCCTTATAGAGGCTGATACCTTCTGCTGCTTCTCAAGAATATCCAGAATCTCGGAATCGGAGATTTTCATCTTCAGAATTTCATTATATCCGGAAAGGGCTAGGAGTTTGTTGAGGATGTCATGCCGGGTTATCCCAAAGAGCAGGTTGAGCTTGAAGTTTGTCAGCTTAAGGATATCTTCTGCTTGTTTACGGTGTGAGATATCTACAATTGCCGGGATGAAATAGAGTGGGCGTTCCGAAGAATCCCTGACAAGGTGGATTGTACTGTGTGCCCAGACGATCTGACCGTCTTTCCGGACATACCGGTTCTCGACAGTAAGGATGTTGGTTTCACCGGACAACAAGCGATTAAAGTCAACGAGATCGGAAACTTCGTGTTCGGAAAGGGTTATTTCCGAAAAGGTACGGGAAACGAGTTCCTCTGCCGAATAGCCGGTCAATTCGCAGAGTGATTGGTTTACCCGCATAAACCTGAGCCCCAGTGTCAGGACCGCAGCTCCCACGGGTGACTGGTCAAAGAGAACACTGAACTGGCGATCTTCATCACCGACAAAATCCTGATCTTTATTCTTGCGCTCCTCAACCCCTCCCAGTCTCTCTTTTGCTTCGGCAATTCTTTGTGACATACCGAGAAGATCCTCGTCTGTCTTTTTGGCATCAGTGACATCCCGGGAGAAAATAGCAACTGCGCTAACGGTATTATGGGAATTTGTAACTGGATAAAGGTGATTTTCCCTGATCCTATCCGACTGTTCATTAATATAGATAACAGGCTGATTAGATGCGATAACCGCTTGTATTTTCTCGACCCTTAGTTCCCGAAGTTCGCAGGGTAGGAGTGTGTCGACATTACATCCGATCAGACCGGTTATTGTATCCCCATACATTGTTGCAGCGGAATCGTTAATCGCAAGAATTTTTCTGCCAGTATCTACCAGCATCGCGGGCTCAGAAAGAGCATTTAACAGCGCGGTGATCGTGTCTCTTGATTTCCGGGCGGCTTGTTCAGCACGCCACCGATCCACGGTTTGCCGGACCTTATGGGCAAGGTTGTTGAAATGCGATCGCGGCTCTTCCGCATTCTGGAGACAGCATTCGGCATTATGGCTAATCGCTTCTACAAGAATTGACTCGCCACCGATTTCTGTAAACAGTATGAAGGGGAGATCCCCATGCCGGGCACGCAGTTCCTTGAGGAATTCGATACCGTTCATCCCGGGCATCTGGTAGTCCGAGACAATTGCATCATAGTGCCTGGATTTTATTTTTACAAGTGCGACATTTGCTGAAGGTGCGGTGTCGACCGAAAAATCTACCATCTCGCCAAATACGCAATGGCACATTTCCAGAAGCTTCGAATCATCGTTAACATAGAGGAAGGAGATCATTTCGGACTTCACTGCCGCTTTTTTTGAACCGGTTGGAAGCTGAAAACGAGTATCCGTTATTTCAGCATTCCCGGTTCCGGATAGGTAATCTAACTATATAGAATATCTCTAATTTATATATTATATAATTTCTAGCTATAGATATACCTTAAAACCCCCGTTGTTTGATAAATTCATCAGGCGATCTTAACTATTTCAGATTGTTTCGAACGAGAAATTCTCCCAGTTAAAAAAAAGTGAATTGTTCATGCAGTTTCGGGATTCTGAAACTGGAATTACAAGGGGATGAGCAACGATAGTTAACCCCACAAAAATCTGAAAAATCAGTCAAGAGATCGTACCCTTTCCGGATAATAATTCTACAATTGTATCAAGATATTGTTATTATCATATCGATCATCAGAAGAGGCGTGAGCAGCCACTGAAGCTAACCCGACAGACTCGTTTCAAACGAGTATTCCGGATTTTCGCCAGGTCCCCCATTAGCTAAGACAACCGATGCGTGTTCGTTTCCAGTGATTATCCACCGGTAAGTGCCTTAACAGGTGACGTGAAGAACTGCGACGAAGGGCCGGTATTCCCGTGCGAGAATCTCCAGAATCTCCGGAGTGGGACGAATAACCGTTTCATAATGTAGTAATATTTCATGTGCTTTTACAGTAATCGGAAGATCGTTATAGTGACCAGTCCCGATATAGACAACATCTGGTTTTTCAGATTTAAGGAACCCAATCTCGCGATCGGAAAGGGGCGTATGCCCGTAAAAACACTTCAATTTTCTGGATTTTTTCTTTGACCGCTTTCTCACGGACCTGTTCCGGTGGATGACAACATCGTGATCGTACCGGATATTATCGATCTCAATCCACCCGTAATTTGTTATCATGAAGAATAACCATCTTCAATGATGACTTATCTCCCGGATCTATTTATATATTTTCGAGGACTGTATAAATATTACACTATAGACTATTTATAAAAAATGATGTTGATTTGAGAAATAACCTAAAAATCAGTAAACAATCTCCAGCTCCGGTGGGTTAATGGACAATGGAGACATACCCGCAGGTCTTTTTAGTTGATGAAATAATTTTCATCGTATCAAAGAGAACGGATTACCACTGGGTGCCGCAGTTTTTGCAATACCACAGGTGCTGGTTGTGGAGAAGGCTGCCAATGATCACTTTTCCTTTCCTTTGTTTTTCCCGTAGCTGGGGGGTAGCGCGGGTATGAACAACTGGAATCACGTCCGGCAGACTCCCACAATGCGGACAACAGCCCCCGGTGGATCCAGACAAACGGTCAACGGTTTCCTGCATAGAGATACCACAGGAAAATTCTCATGCAAGTTCATTAATATTGTGAAATGATCCTGGGGTTGAAATATAATCGGATACTATAGGTACATATTGTGTCATCAATAAAAACAATAGTGCTCTTTTTTCGTGAAAATCAGATTAAGCCATCGCACGATGGAAAAGTGTTGAATTTCGACATCCCCGTATGAGAAAGTCTGATCTTTTATACAAACTTCAGGTGGGGGATAAATATGCCCCCGGCGGTCTCTGTTTCGGTACCACGCTTTGAATGTACTCAAAAAGAAGTCTCAACTCTCTCCCTTTTTTGTTCTCCCTAGTCTGTAGAAATCCTCAAAATCACTGACGCACCCGGGGGCTTCGCCCCCGCCGCTACGGCACCCCAAATCGCGATGACTATTGCGCTACCCGCGAATCTGACTCGGTCATCGCGAGTGCTCCCCGTCCCCACGCGGGGGACTGGTGGCACAAGAGGGGGTCGTCGTCTTACATAAAAATGATTTCTACGGATCAGTTCCCCCCCCCAAAAAAAATCGCCTTTTAATGGGCTCCGATTGCCTGGCTTGCGCGGAAGGTCATATTCATTGCCAAGGCACACTGGTCGCTCTTGTTTTCCCACTATTTTATGCGATATATTTCTCGAAGTACCAGAAGAATTTTGTAGCGGCGATCTTTTCTGACGATGAGCAAAAAAGTGAAAGTTATTTTGTGGGTAACCTGAAGTTCCACTACCGGATAATTGCCGAAAAATATCCCTTCGTGCGATCCAGCAGGATGATAAGGGACTTTCCGATTGCTGAAGATCCGGGTTCAGGTTCGCAATGACCAAGCTCGTGTTTTGGGGGTGCAATTTCTTGTTCCCGCATGCTGGCTGGCTGTACTGCACCTGCTTTGGAGTACATTTTTTTCATCTTCATTGACATGGTGCAGCCTCCGCCTCCCAACAGGGAATGCACAACCCCGAATTTTCAGTGTACTGGTTGTCAATATGGGGGAATTTCTCTCCGCAATGCCGACAGGTCCGGGCAGAATCGTTTTTTATAACTGACAGTGATACGGCGATGGATCTTTTCGCGAACATTTTTGCAAATGGCATGGCAGGAACATTTTTCCGGGACAGGTTTCCTCCTGTTGCATGTTGGGAAAATGAACCCTGGCTGCAGTTGCGGCTCCCGGTTCTTTTATCAATCTGGGAATCCGGATTATCGTGCCGGTCCGGGCGCTTTTCATTGTAGAGTAATTTCATCATCTTCGAAACGCTCTGCAATTGATCTTGGTGAATCCGTCGTTGTACGAACATATTGATCCTCTTTTGAGATCGAAGCTGGACTCTTGTCCTTACAACTCAATGTGGGTTTTATCTATATATATTTGATGAATTTAATCTATAGTTTGGAAATTTCTCTATACTTATTTTATTTAACCTTAAGCAAATCATCCCTGCTCGTTCAATTGTGCCTATTGTCTGTCTGGAGCTCACCGTTTGAGGCCATTATGCATCGTGGTTCATTCCTGACAGGAAACGATATTACCTTCATAGAAATTCTGGTTCCAAAAGGACTTCAAATCCAAATTCGTTCCCCTGATTTTTCATGGAAATCTCTGTATCTTGTGATCCATCAAACCAGTAACCGATGAAAGACCTGTCCTTTGCAGTCCCGGAAAAATCGTTTTCGAGGCCCGCCACTGTGATTCATCCAATCTCCTTGGCGTTTCATTCCGGAATTTTTTCTAGCAGATTTCACATACCAGGGTCCTGCGTCTATTCCCCGCTGGCAATTTTATCTTGTTCGTTCCAGTCAACCAGGATTTCCGGAAGACCGGGCAAACCCGATGCTACTGGGAAAACACTCAGTAATGCCTGTTCACGTGCGAGCCGTCGCATTTTTTTCCTGTCAGACCTGAGGCGATCGAGTTCCGCCTTTTCGGAAAACGTGGATCTGGCTGCAATATTGAGAGCCGCGTTTACATCGGCATGGATCACGTACCCGCAATGCGGGCATTCAAATCGTTTCCGTGATCTCCTGCCAAATTTACCGCACCTGCTGCAGCGTTTCGATGTATTGGAGGGATCAACATACATAATGGGAATACCCCGGTCAAGCGCCCGTTTTTCCACTAGGTGCAATAGCGAGAGAAATGAACCATTCTCGAACGAGAACTCATAAGATCCCTCGTCTTCATGGTAATGCCGGTAACGATACGTAAAAAGATTCTCGAATTTGATCCCGGCATTAGCCGATTCTGCGAATGATATGATCTGCCGGGAAATTTTATTGAGTGCGGTCTTGAAAATTTTTCGTTCGCGGGTTTTCATTTTTTTTAGCTTCCAGAGTTTTCCCTCCCTGTATAGTTTTGTACAGTTCTTTGTTGTACTTGTCGGGGCATACCGTTTTTTTTTCCCGAGTTTCATCACCCTTCCGGTCATGAGATCGGCAGCGACCACGGCATGGCCCGTTGTGTTCAGGTCAATGCCTATCCACCGGGTTAACATTGTTGGGAAGTGGTTTAATTTCTTTATTCCCGTTTCATACACGATCAACACCTTCCTGGTACGATTCATGGATTCTTACTCTTTGGATATCACGGACTACGCTGCAGAATGCAGCATACGCCGCGGAAGGGTGCGAAAGGATGCGGGTTTTGGCATGGGATGGAATAGAACCGAAGGAATTCGAAACGTGGGACCATTGTTCCGCCCGGTTTGCACAAATCTTTGCGGGTCTCGGATTCTTAAAAGAATAGTTATTCTTCAATGTGTAAAAAAAATCCAGGGTCGCCCCGGAGATTATTTCAGGAAATCGTCCTGGCCGTCCTGGGTCCGCTTTTAAGCGGGAACACAGAATTGCAGACTTAAAAAATCTGCGAATTAATGTCTGGCTGCCGGATCGTCTGATAGTCATTAATCTCATCCTATAAAACCATGAGCCGCCCAGACCTTTCTGAGGGATCACTAAACAGGGTTCGGAAGAATGCGACACACTAGAGTCTGATCAATTTCTATATAAAATATTCTAAAAATATTGAGTTTTGAAAAAAAACATCAAATAATATTTCAAGTATTCACTCCTAAAAAATTACCCCATATCGCGTTTCCCGGGTAATTTTATCACTATTTTTCCAAAAAATAAGATCCTCTTCGGATTTTTAATCCCAACTGCTATTGCTCCTTTGCATTTCTGAAAAAGTATATATTAATAGATAATTTATAGTATTCTGAAGTTAAGTATTGATTATCCGGCTTATGGACAAAAAACATCAGTGTTCCCATAAACCTGATGTAGCCCCCGATAAAAGCGCCATATGTGAAAGATGCTTTCCAACCGATAATGACGTCTATGTAATGAACGAGTCATCAGGAGGAAAAATCCGCGATCCCAGGATATCCGCCATCTGGAGTCTTGTGTTTATCGGGTTGGGCCAATTTTACAATGGCCGGACCCGGGATGGCATGTCTCTCTGGTTCGGGCTTCTGGCAATAGTTATTGCTTCACTTGCACTGCCATCATTAGCGGAATTTTTTGTTTATGTGGTAATCGGGGGATGGACGTACGGGGTTTACGAAGCATATTGCACAGCCCAGAGAATTAATAGGGAAGAAATTCCGTTTCGTGGAGAAAGCCAATGGTTCTTTCGATCCCTAGTGCTCATTCTCTCTTCCTGTTGCGCGTTGTTCGTCTATTGGCTATTCAGTATGCTGATGTAATGCAAATATCGGTGGTTCAAAACAGATCATAATTTAATTTCCGTACGCGGTCGCAAAAAATAGCATTAAAAAAATCAGCTGCATCTACACGCTTTTTTAGAAAATCATCTTCATGGGGTGACACGTTTTGAATCAGAAATTTCACGTGCCTTGCAGGATCCGGACTAGAAGTCGGTTTCACCTGTGCGCCTTTCGAAGGGTGAACCGGATCGCTGCACCCTGTTCCGGGTGTCCCCCAAGACGATCTTCTGCCCATACTTTTCCACCATAACCTTCGATAAGCATTTTAACGATATGGAGTCCAAGACCGTAACTGCTTCGTGTCCGTGAGTCCTTTGCAAACCTGTCAAAGACGAGCGGTTTCATACTATCCGAAATGCCGGGACCGTTATCAGCCACCGATACTTCAAGCAATCCGTCACCCAAATCCCGGCAATTGACGGAAATTTCAACATTGTTTCCCCCGAATTTGATGCTGTTTGAGAAAAGATTATCGAAAACTACACCAAGCATGTCGTTTGCAAGAACCATTTTGGTGCAATCTCCGATGCGAACCCGCACCCCGGGTCTCGATTCGATCTCCTTATTGAGGATTGCCATGAGATCCACTTCCCGTATTTCCGGGGGCGTTTTGTAGATCCTGCTTATCGTCTCGATATTCCGGATCACGTCACCACTTTTTACTGTCAGGCCGATAATTTTCTCGGCAAATAATTGTTCCTTGTCGGTCGTTGTATCTTTGAGAAATTGTGCGTAGCCCCTGAGCCCCATAATCGCATTGAGGATCTCGTACGTGATGGCATCAAGGTAGATATCCAGATACAGATTTGACTTGCGGTTCAGTTCCTCAAGGTTCTTATTCCGCTCCGAAAGAGCCTGGCGGGCAGAATTAAGCTCGTCCCGCTGGTGCTGGATCTCATCAAGCATAGTGTTAAGTGAGCGGGTAAGCGAGACAATTTCTTCATCGCCTTTCTCTGGAATCCGATATGACAGATTACCGGATTCTCCGATTTTTTTCATGCCACTGTCAAGGGTACTGAGCGGAGCAAGGATAAATCGCTGAAGCAATAGTTGGACGGCAAGGAAAAAGAGGATGCTGATGACAATGATTGCCATCGCCACGATGAAGATCGAGGCCTGTACCTGTTGGTAGATCGGGCGTGACATAGTCACGTTGACAAGGATCATGGTTGGGGAATTCTCAATGCCGGTAATGACGGCGGATCCGGCCATGATCGAATCATTGAAAGGACGGGTAATGATCGCCCCATTTTCCATTTTTCTCAAATCTGCTGGATTTATTATACCGGAGTCCGCACTTCCACGAATTGGCTGTAGGTTTACTGCGAGAAGGGTCTGGCGTTCCAGGGAGTCGGTACGCTGGGAATCATACAGTCGGACCATCACCAGGGTACCCCGGGGGGGTGCCTTGAGATCCGTTGTCGTTATCTGGTATCCTACAATAATCACCGGTTTCCCGTTGAGAATCGAAAAACCCCTTCGGCCTGAGATACCTTCAGTAAATCCTTCGGGAAGTATACTCTCGCGGACTGTAGTGTCGAGTTCGGCCGGGATTTCTAGTTCCCCGCCGGTTTCTGTATCGTATCCCTTTGCATAAACGAGTGCCCCCGATGAATTATAGAAGAGCATGTAATTTATGCCGAGGTTCTTAAATGAGGTCGGTTGGGCAAGATTCGAATGAATATAACCGGAATTGAGATCGTCTACAAATGTGTACGAATCGTCCCATTCTGCCCAGTCCCTGCAGTTGGACGCGACCTGTTCAACATCATCATTGAGCTTTGCAAGAGCCCGCTGCATATTTGCAGTCATCTCTTGCTGTTCGATGTTCTTGAAAGAAGCGAGAATTACCGACTGGGTAACATAACTCAGGGCAAGCAGGAACAGGATGATCGTAGCAACAAGAATCAGACGCGATCGTGTCCGTACCTTCATCTGAAAACCTGAGATAGAGTATTACTTTTCATTTACATATTAGTCCTTCGAAAAAGTCCAAAAATACATATATATCAATAAAATATTGATATTTCGTGTAATTCCGAGGATAAATACGGGATTTTTGTCAAAGTCCAAGGTGAAATACCCTTTGAAGCACGCAATTTCTCAAAGCAAATCTGAATCGCCCTTGAATTGCGAGAGATAATGACCGTGAACTTTTCTTCTGGTCACGTTTATCAGCAATTGTCAAATTATGATAATGAATATCCTGAATAAAGGGATAATTTCAGGACAAACACAATAGACAAAATCAGATTCGAAGAAGAACCGGTATCTCTCTGGTCGCGATAGCGGATTAAAGCATGTCCCGTGCATCCGTTTTTCCGGCAGACATAGACGTGCCGGAAAGCTCGACAGTATGGATTACCTGCCTTAGTTTCATGATAAGCATCTCGATTTTATACGGTTTCGGCAGGACATCGACAAATCCGTAGTCCCGGTAATTGGACATAACCGGGTTATCGCTATATCCACTCGATACAATACTCCTCACACCGGGATACAGTTTCATGAGCTGGGCGATACATTCCTGGCCGCCCATACCTGCAGGGACGGTAAGATCCATGATAACTGCATCAAACGGGTGGCCGGACTCAAATTCAGTCCGGTAAAGATCGATTGCTTCAACCCCGTCTCTTGCTTCTTTTACTAAAAATCCGTTCATCCTGAGTAACTCGCCGGTTGCGATGAGGATGTTGTCATCATCGTCCATAAGGAGGATCTTATTCTGCCCTACCGGTTCGAAGGGTGTACTGGATACGACCGACAGAGAAGGGCACGCTTCGGCAGGCCTGAGGAAGATGGAGAATGTCGTCCCTTCCCCAGGTTCCGATTCAACCTCGATGAACCCCCCGTGCTTCTGGATAATTGACAGCGTCGATGCAAGGCCTAGGCCCGTGCCCCGGTTTTTCGTTGTAAACCACGGGTCAAATATCTTTGCGATATTCGCTTTGGGAATTCCGACGCCCGTGTCGCTGATAGATATCCGGACGAATTTATCCGGAGGGAGGGTTACCATTGGTTGCTTTACCGTAACAGTGTCGGCCACGATGGTTACGATCCCCCCAAGAGGCATCGCCTGATCGGCATTGATTACAAGATTGCCGATAACCTGGCTGATCTGATTCGGATCGGCAATTACCGGGGGAAGATCAGGATCGATCGTGATATCGGACCGTGATTTTGTACCGCTGAGGACAAATTCGGCAGTTTCACGGATGAAGGCACGGATATCGGTATTCCGCTTAACCGGTGACCCGCCTTTGGAAAATGTGATCAGCTGCTGGGTAATTGAACTTGCCTTGAGTGCAGCCTCCTCCGCGCTCGTAAGCCGGGAAAGGATCGTGGGGTCATCAAGGACCATCATCTTGGCAAGCGCAATATTTCCGGTGATTGCGGTCAAGATATTGTTGAAATCGTGGGCTATCCCCCCTGCAAGTACTCCTACCGATTCGAGCTTTGCAGCTTTCTGCATCTCTTCTTCCCAGTGAAGGCGCTCGGAGACGTCGCGAATAACAATGACAGCCCCGATGATGCTGCCGGCTGTGTCCTTGATAGGGGCCGCGGAACACACGACAGGTACCTCCCTGTTGCACCGGTTGTGGAGCACGAGGTTATGGAGGATCTGCAGGGATTCTCCGGAGGTAAGAACTGTTTGTGCAATCGCACTGACCGGCACTTTTGAATCTGTCTGCAACAACCGGAGCACAGAATCCAAAGCCACATTCTTTGCAGCCGGTATCGGCCAACCGGTCAGATCTGATGCGACTTTATTCATGAGGACAATTTGTGATTTGGTGTCGGTAGTTATGACACCGTCAGCAATGGATGCGAGCGTCACTTCGAGCCTTTGTTTTTCTGCTTCGAGGTTCTGCTCGGCTGCCTCCCGCTCGAGGACTTCTTTTTTCATCAGTTCGTTTGCGGCCTCAAGTTTTTTTGTCCGCTCCTGCACCATCTGTTCGAGATTCTCCCGGTGCCGCTCAAGTTCGGATTCTGCCTGCTTTCTATCGGTGATATCGCGCCCGATAATAAAAACACCTGATGGCTCTCCTTCTGACAGTTGCAGTTGGCTTGACAACTCGATAATCCGGTGCTTCCCGCTTTTGGTTACCATCTCGATCTCGTACCGGGTTTTTTCCGTCGGGTTCTCCAGCTTGAAATCGATCATCCTCTTTTTCCTGTGCGCAGATTCCGATGTGACAAGATCATTAAGGTTTTTCCCGAGAAGATCGGTGCGGGAATATTCGGTCAATTGTTCGGTCACATGATTGAGGCTGGTGATTTCTCCCCCAATGGTTGTTGTGATGATGAGATCGTTCGCATTTTCGAGAAGTTTCACGTACCGCTCTTCGCTCTTTGCGAGGGCACGATGGGAATTATCGAGGTTCTCAAGCATGCCATTTACCGAACCTGCAACACTCCCGATCTCATCGTTCCCGAAATAACCGATACGGGATGAAAACATTCCTCCGGTCCCGATCTGCCGGATCCGGGCAGTCAGCCGGGAAAGGCGGCCAAGAACGGTCTTCTCAATCAGGACCATGGTGACAATTGCCGAGATCAGGCCGATCAGGAACAGTCCGATCACCGCATACTGGACACTGGCTTTTCCCTGGGAATAGATATCCCGGGGCATTTCTACGCGGAGGGTAAGCGCTGGCTTGCCGAAGATATCATCGATCTGCGTATATCCTGCTACGATCTGGTCGCTCAGGGGAGTGACAACGATTTTTTCACCGGATAATAACTGTTGGTTTGCGCTCACAACATCACGATCTGCCTGAGCATCCCCTGCCTGAACTACGGAAAGGGAGAGTTGGGTACTGTTGGATAATTCCGTAATTGCTGCAGCATCGAGGTATCTTCCGACGATGAGGGTTCCGGTAACGGCACCGGTTTTTGGGCTGACAATCGGGTGTGAAGCGATGAGCATGGGGCCGGAATCGAGCAGGATAATACCATTCATCTTGCTTGCCGGCGTCGTATGAATGATTATCGATGGATTATCCGAGATCTGGGAGAGGAGACTTTTGGGTGTCGGCATCTGGTGGCCGTACTGGAGATCGACATACTTGTGATCCTGGATTATCCCGTTGCGGTAGATCATCAGGATATTGATATTGGAGCCAACCAGTTTATCGTCGGGAAAATTCCGGCTGATTATCGATGGATCCGGGTTCTCCGGGTAATTCTGGATATCCTGCGTTGTCGACCATGCATAGGCAATGGCGTCGAGCTTTGAGACATCTCCATCGATCGCGTTCGTAACACGTTCTACGTTCTGCTTTGCGTTGTTCTGCTCAAGTTGTGAAAACCCGCTTAACAGGACGGTCTGGGAAAAAATTGCCAACAGGACAATGAGGACAAGGAACGTCGCAGAAATGATAATGAGTGTGCTGACCCGCAAAGAATTATCGCCGAGCGGTGACGCAATCGGTGAAACGGGTATCTTATCGGAATTCGAACGCCCGGGACGATCGCGAGATCTGTCCGTTATCCATTTCCTGGCCCGCAAAAAAAATCCGCCGAACACGCCACGGAATTGATATAGAGTACTCATTGAATAATCATAATTTGATTCAAAAATATATAAATTATCCCGGAGGAAGAAGTGGAATATTGTACCGATTGAAAGGTTTTTAATGCGGTAATACGGGTTTATCGATGATTTATCATTGCAAATACAATTTTATATAGAGAAAATCTATAGGATATATACACATTCAACTGTATGTAGGGAGCCGGAATCATATGAAAACGGGTAATGCGGTCTCATCAACCGCTGTCGCTGCAGGACTAATCTTTGCAATTTTCATCGTAACGCTGTCCATGGTCGTAGGATTCGGCCTCTTCTCGCAGGCTCCGGGCACTGCGGCAGGTCAGGTCAATGTGACTCATGGCCACCCGATTATTATCGGGGGATCAACAACCATACAACCGGTTTCCGAACTTATTTCCCGGGCTTACATGTCCCAGAACCCCGGTGTGTCGCTCATTATCGAAGGCGGGGGTTCGGGAGCTGGTATCCAGAATGCAGCGAGCGGCGAGTTCGACATCGGTTCTGCCTCGCGGGCCCTTGAAACCGGAGAAAAGACCAGCTACCCTTCTCTCAGGACTTATCAGATTGGCGGTAGCGCAATTGTCGTTATTGCAAGCCGTGATTTTCCGATCACCAGTATCAGTTTTGAAGAACTTCAGCTCCTTTATAATGAAAAAAGTGACGATATAAGAAGCCAGCCGGACATCTCTGACGTTGGGACCGTTGTTCAGCGCAGTGATGATTCCGGAACTGCAGAGGTTTTTGCACAATGGCTTTTTGGGTCGACATTAAAGAATGTTCACCAGTCGCTGAATGCGACTGATACCTCTAATGAAGGAAAGGTCAGCCAGATCCAGGCAAACGGAAATGCCGGTGTTCTCAAGGCGGTGAAAGAGAACCCTCACGCCATAGGGTTTGTCGATTTCGGGTTCGCCGAGGCAGATACCGGGGTCAGGATCCTGAGTATTTCCGATAAAGGAAGCACCCGGCCGCTCCCGCAGAACATGGACACAATCCATAACGCAATCCTGTACCAGCTTGTGCTCCATGATGGTACGAACCACGATTACATAGACAAGCTTACCCGTCCCCTCCTGTATATCACCAACGGTACCCCGACAAGCGACGAGCAGAAATATATCGCCTTCTCACAGTCGCCCGAATCGAAAAAATATTTTGATGAGGTTGGGTACTTCTCTATATCTGAAATTACCGGATCCGGTAATATGACCGGTTCCGTGTAAATGACTGCGAGATACTACAAGATCCCGGAAGCATCATAATAAATCAATTTTATGATTTCTCCTCGGAAATCAACTGACCTTAATTATTCGTAATTACCCGGTGAATCATAAAAGGGTACTATGCAGTCGGACCCGTTGTTTTTGGCCAGTCTGCATTTCTCCCAACGGGGCTCATTTTTGCAACACTGTCTGATAATTCCCTGCAACCGATATGCATTATATTTATCCCGATACCGACAAATCTGTTAGCGGTATTCATGATTCCAGAAAAATTCCAGTCGCCATTTTACGGCGCATTGATCATCGTTTTTTTATCAATGCTCGGGATCATGTTCCTTTTCGAGCTGGCAAAACAGTTCGTTTTCCCCGGTATCTCTCTCTGGGAATCGCACGGGATAACCATCGTCTTCACCAGCATTGTCGCTGTTATTACGGTGTACTACCCCCTCAGGACTTCTTACGCTGACAGCAGGAGGGCACTGGAAGCGCTCGGCCAGCAAAAAACCGCTGAAGAAAACCTGCAGAAATCAGAGGCCCAGTACCATACATTCGTCGAATCTGCCGAGGATTCGATCTATACGGTCAATCCCGATCTCAATTACCTTATGATGAATACCCGGCATCTTATCCGGCAGGGCCTTCCTCCCGATGATTATCGGGGAAAATCGTATGCGGATTTTCATACTCCCCTGCAAACACAGGTTTTTGCCGGGCAGGTGCGTGCTGTCGTGGAGACAAAACAAGCGCTCCAGGATGAATATGAAAAAAATGGAAGATACTTTTTCCGGAGGCTCAATCCGGTTATCGATCCATCAGACAACCGGGTAATTGCCATCACGGTCATCTCGACAGAGATAACCCAAAGAAAAAACGCCGAGAGGAAAATTGAGGAGATGAACCGGAAACTGAACCTGATGAGCGATATTACTCACCACGATATTCTCAACCGGCTCTCGGTGCTCAACTCATATCTTCAGCTCGCGAGCGATCGTTCCACTGATCTGTCAGTAAGCAAATTCCTCATCAAGAGCGAGCAGGCGGCCGAAGCCATCTACTCGCAGGTGCTGTTTGCCCGGGATTACCAGGAGATCGGAGTCAAATCCCCGAAGTGGCAGAATGTCAATGACACTATCGTTCATGCCCGCATGCCCCTCAAGGTTTCATCACTGACGATTGACGAAAGTTGTAGCGGGGTTGATGTTTTTGCTGATCCCTTATTCGAGAAAGTATTTTACAACCTGATGGAAAATTCCCTGAAGTACGGGGGAACCTCAGTTGAGATCCGGTTTTCCTGCCGGAAAGAAGGGGATGCTCTTGCGATTGTATGCGAAGACAACGGTGAAGGGATCAGCGAAGAAGATAAACCGAAGTTGTTCACCCGGGGTTTCGGGAAAAATACCGGTCTGGGGTTATTCCTGATAAAAGAGATCCTCTCGATCACCGGCATCACTATCACGGAAAATGGCGACCCGGGCAAGGGGACGCAGTTCGAGATGCGGGTTCCGCCGGGTTCGTTCCGGACTGCGCCCAATGACCATGGAAGTATGGGCCAATAATCGCGCGTTCGTCTGGTGCATGGCTGGCTTTCGCGGAAATTAAACGGTTTGGTGCAAACCTGAACTGAACCCCCCCATCACTCCCTTTTCTTATACGCCGCCAACAGCCCCACAGCATACTCCCCGGTCTTCTTGGTCGGCACGTAATTGAACTCTTTCACCCGCTTGAGCAGGGCCTCGGTAATTTCCGAATCACTAACAAGATTGAGCTTCGCCACTTCGGTAAATATCCAGTCAAGCCGGTCGATACCGGTCTCCTTGCCATCGATCACGATCCGCTTCGTGGTGATCTTGTCCGGCGGGATCCCACCGCAGATCGAACAATATGACCCGTCATTTTCGTTCCCTGCCATACAACTCACTCCTTGATCATGACCAGTATCATCTTGAATTTCGTTATCGCCGATAGTGCGTGAGGGACGTTAGCCGGGAAGATGATCGTCTCCCCCGTTTTCATCGTTGAAGTCTTCCCGGCGACCCAGACCTCGCATTCTCCGTCGAGAATTGTCACCATCGCATCGAAGGGCGCGGTGTGCTCCGATAGCCCTTCGTTCTCATCGAACGAAAAGAGCGTGACATTTCCCGCCTTCCGGGAGATTATCATCCGGCTGGCAACGGTCCCGTCCTGATAATTCACGAGCTCGGGAAGCCGGAGCACTTTTCCCATCAGTTCCTCGCGCCGCTTCTCCTGCTTCTCGTGTGAATCAGGTGTCCCGGGTTTGTACTCGGCCATATACGCTCACTTTTCCGTACTGGTGGTTTGGCGGGACGGGAATATATTCCCGCGCCCTTCTGGAAGCTGGTTGCAGGCTCGGACTTTTTGGCAAATTCGGAATCCGTAAGGGCACTATAATCCTGTAATTGTCCCCCGGGCCTGGATTTTTTTCCGGGCGATAGCAGGGAGCTTTGATGGGGAAGCAGTTACGGACGTATCAGGTACGCTGGCACGGTATTATGGGAAATGAGGGCAAAATATATTTTGATTCCTCAGTCAAACAGGAAGGATCAATTACGCTATGCTCGCAATACTCCTCGCCTTTATTCCGTGGATACTCTTCTTTGGCCTGTACAATGGGAATGCTCCGCTCGCGGTTCTCCTTGCAGGAGCAGGCACTATGCTTCTGGTTGCCGGAGACATACGGAAGAAAAAACCGGTCAAGATCCTCCCGCTTGGCGGCCTGATCTTTTTTATTGCCGTAGGGATTGTTCTCATTACCGGTTCCCTTAACGGTGCTGTCAGCACCGCAGTGTACCTTCTCGCCCAGGCAGTTCTCGCTATTATCGCCCTCGTTTCAATACTCCTCGGAAAACCCTTCACCATGCAGTACGCCCGCGATGATGTCCCGGAGATCTACTGGGGCCACCCGCTTTTTGTCTCGACCAATTACCATCTCTCATGGGTCTGGTTCGGGCTTTTCTGCATCAATTTTGCAGTCCCGGCCTCGGGTGTCTTCATGAGCATATCGTATCCGTCTGCGGTCAATTATACCGTACCCGTGCTGACACTCCTCTTCGGGGCCTGGTATAATTCCTGGTACGTGAAAAAAGAACGGGAACGGCAAACGTTGATCTCAACAAATACCCGTAAGGAATTGTGAAGGCTCACAAAAAGGTAATCAGGGTCTCTGCTTAGTGGGAAAAAAGCCGTACTTCCCCATTATGATGATCATGGCGGGTAAAAGGAGCAAAAATGCTTCAGGACCGTAATTCTGCGATTTACCGGAACCCGTCGCATGTCGCAAAAACAGTGGTGAAAAAACTATTCCTCAATCCTGATTATCGTCACCGGGCAGAGATCGGCAGCGTCCTTTACGCACGCCTCCTGCTCCTCTGTGGGTGTTCCTTCCCCGACATTTTTCCCGGTCCTGAATTTCTCAATAACCTGTGAGAAAGAGTCATCGGGGTTCTGTTCGAAAAAATCCGGGCAACTGTCCCAGCAGTTCCCGCAGCTTACGCAGGTATTGCGTTCGATGGTGACTTTCATAATCCTGCTCTCTCCTTCCTGATCGGATACCCTCGCATATGTGATTTCCTTCCGTCATTTATACTATTTAATGAAGATCATGCAAGACCCAGTTCGGCGAGCTTTTTGGGCGTCGGAACCCCTTCGTTATCCCATCCCCGTTCCGCATAATACCCATCGAGAAGCGGCTCGCGTCTCCATACATGCCCGGTTGGGTCACCCTCCTTGAGCGGCTCGGTAAGAAGTCGGGCCGGCAGCGTGTCATCGGCTTTTTTGTAGCCTACGTTGAGGTTGAAAAGTTTCTGTATGTTCCAGATACGTTCACCGATCCGCATGAGTTCCCGGTCGTTAATCTCCATCCCGGTCACACCTGAAACAAGAGCCGCGTAGTCGGCAGCACCCAGGGGGGCAAGGGAGGTAAACAGGCACATCCCCGCCGCATCGATTGCCGCGGTGAGATCCTGGAACGCTTTTGTCCACGCAGCCTTCCCGTTATCGGTCAGCGGGTCGAGTTTTTCCGGGATCCCGATAATCTCCGACGAGATCATATAGCCGTTGATATGATCTCCCCCGCGGACTCCTGTCGCATAGCTAAGTCCCTGTCCTTGAAGCCCCCTCGGGTCATAGCCGGCGAGTTCCATTTTTTTCACGGTCATCGACAGTTCGGGATGGCCGTACTTCAGGGCAAACCGGTAAGACCCGTCGGCCAGTTCGTTGCCAAATCCTTCCCGCAGTCCCATCTTTCTGACGAGATCGCACATCGCTGCGCCATCGCCAAATGCAATCTTTTCCTTGATATAACCCCGCTGCGACATCTCCATGGCGCAGGCGATCGTTACTCCTGCCGATATCGCATCGATGCCCAAATCGTTGGCTATATTATTGGCACGGGTCACCCAGGCAAGATCGTCGATCCCGCAATCGGCCCCAAAGGCCCATGCGTTCTCGTACTCCGGACCTTCGCCTTCGACACCATCTACCTTCGTTCCCCGGCCGCATGCGACAAAGCATCCGTAACAGGGCTTCTTGCGGACGAGGGTTGTCTTTACCATGATTTCGCCGGAGATGTTCTCGGCCCCGGTAAAGTGGGCTGACTGGTGGTTCTTTGTCGGGAGGATGTAGTTGTTGTTGATCAGGTTCATGAGCACTTCGGTGCCGTACGTGGAAAGGGCCTCGTTCGAAACCGCTCCACCCTGGATCTTTTTCCTTACGGAAACAACCGCATCCCGGAGTTTTTCCGGCCGGGCAACACCTATCTTCCCTGAACCGCGGGCCGCCAGTGCCTTGAGGTTTTTCGAGCCCATCACGGCCCCGAGTCCCCCCCGCCCGGCTGCGCGGAACTGGTCGCTCATGACACAGGCGATCCTGCTCATCTTCTCACCTGCAGGGCCGATGCAGGCGACCCTGATGAGCGGATCGGCGAGATCTTTCTGGATCCCCGCCGTCGTCTCAAGGACCGTCTTCCCCCAGTAGGGCGAAGCGTCGCGAAGCTCAGTTTCGCCGTGGTTCATCCAGAGAAAAACAGGTTTCTTCGATTTCCCGCTGAATACAACTGCATCGACACCGGCAACTTTCATTTCATGGCCGAAGAACGCTCCGCTGTCGGATGAGCAGAGCGTATCGTTCAGCGGGGATTTCGAAACAACCTGATGACGCCCTCCCAGCGGAGTTCCGGTGCCGGTAAGCGGCCCGGTCGCAAACACGATCACATTCTTCTCGCCGAGAGCATCCGTACCCGGCAGGACCATATCGCTGACCAGTTTCACGCCAAATCCGCGACCGCCAAGGTACTGGCGTTTCAGTTCCTGCGGTACGGGTTTTTTAGCAACCGATCCTTTTGTGAGGTCCACGTAGTGGATAGTTCCCGTATATCCATCCGATTCTGCTGCCATTCTTAATTCACCTCATCTTCGAGCGGGTCTTCACAAAAATTCCTTCAGGCTACTTTCCCTTGTGGAGCACGAATCCATACCGGAACACATTTGGGCTGGAGGGAAGACCATGTGCCCCTGAGGCCGCAATATAGTATGTGAGATAATAAAGTTAGCTTAACACGAATAAGATTTTAAAATCCAGGACCGGGAGCAGGACCGGAGATTGCGTAACCGGTCCCCCTCTCTGTAACCGGGAGGTTCATCTGGAAGGATTGATCGGTACATTACAAAATCGTCAGGAAAACCCAGTATACAAGAACCTGCATCACCGTAATGGGAAGGCCGACTTTCATAAATTCGAAAAACGTCAGGGTCTCTCCCTGTTTCTCCGCATTCTGGATAATGATCACGTTGCTTGCAGCGCCGAGGATCGTGAGGTTTCCCGCAATCGTGCTCCCGGCTGCAAGGGCCATCAGCTGCTGCATGCTTCCATTCGCCTGCATAATCAGCGGCTGGAACAGGGCAATGAACGGGACATTGGAGATGAACTGGCTGATTATGATGCTAATGGCAAGGACCGCCGGGATTGAGGAGCTCCGGCCGTTCCCGAACATTGACTGGAAGAACCCGGTCTGCCAGACACTTGCCATCAGGACAAACATCGCGGCGAAAAAGACGAGCGTATGCCAGTCGATCCTTTTCACTATATCTACCCGGTTCCGGGACAAGATCAGTACCGGTGCTGCGGCAACAATGGCGATCAGGGGGAGGGTGATGAGGATCTTCCCGCCAAGAAGCGAGAAAATAATGTTTGCACCGGCGAGAAAGAGGATCACTGCAAGCGCAATTTTCACTGGAAGTGCCGCACATGCATCGCATACGACAGGGGGCTCGTGGGTAAGCGTCCGTGAAGAGAACTCCCCGCGGTACGCAAGTTTCAGGATCCCGTACGGGACGATGAGACAGATGATGGTCGGAATGAGGAGATAGGATGCGAAGACCACAAACGGGGAGCTCATGCCGGAATTTATAGCAAGGAGCAGGTTCTGGGGGTTGCCTATCGGGCTCATGACGCTTCCGGTGGTGATCGCAAATGCAAGCGCGAGGAGGAGGAGCCGGGGCTGCAAGCGGGATCTCGCCGCAAGCCCGAGCACCAGTGGAGTGCCGATGATCGCGAGGGTATCGTTCATGAGCAGTGCGGAGAGCATTCCCGTGCCGAACAGGATCGCAAGCACCAGTTCATCGGGGTTCCGGGTCCGGGAAAAAAAGCGGTGTGCGAGGCAGGCGAGATACCCGCTCGTCACCAGCGCTTCGCCGACAATGAACATCCCGAAGAGGAACAGCATGACATCGGGGTTGATTGCGAAGATCGCGTCGCCGGGGGAGATCTGCCCGGTACCAAGAACTACTGCGGCCCCGCCAAGCATGATCTGCCAGATCTTCAGCGTGAACCTGCCGACCTGCCGGACCGCTATAAGCAGGAAAACTGCGGCAAGAACGATGATCGCGATACACACAAGAAGAAATGTTCCCGGTAATGGGTGATTTAGTTTTGGCACACCCGGGGCGGCGAAAATCGTGGACGCCGGAATACAGGAATGCGCTATTCCAGCGAACCGGATGTCAGTATGTTGACCGTCAAAAGCTGCGGTTACCTTAGGAAAGAGTACTGTACGTGTCGGGAAAGCGCCATATTTCCGGAATTTTTGGGTGCGATTCTGATATTTTTTACGTGTTTTGTCTGCTTTCGCAAACGCTTGTGAATTACAGAAAGAAAAAAAAAACGAAAATTTACGATAGATTTTCCTGACTGTCAACGTGCCAGTGCAGGAGGATTCCTTTCTCAATCCGGTGGGCTTCAAGAAGGGTAAGCCGGGCGAATGACGATTCCGTCAGGAAACCATTGCCGTCTGCAAGGGTCGGGGCATCTTTTCCGCCGATAATGATGTTGCCGATAAACGTGTAGATCTCGTCTACGAGCCCTGCCCGCACGAGCCCTTCGATAAGGGTTCCCCCGCCTTCGACCATAAGGCGCTGGATGCCCATTGAACCAAGTTCATCGAGAAATTTTGCAAGATCTACTTCGTCTTCACCGGCGATGATTACCGTCGCGTATTGTTTCAGGGCCGCAACTTTCTCCGGGCTTGCCTTGAGGGAAACGGCAATAACCCGTTTTCCTTGGCCTTTGTGAAGGATCTTTGCGTCCGTCGGGATACGTGCTGCACTGTCGATGACAACCCGGACCGGGTGTTCGTCCATCCCCCGCCGTCTCCGGTTCTCCCGGCATTCCTCTCCCTTCACGGTGAGCGATGGATCGTCAGCGAGCACCGTGCCGATACCGACCATGATCGCGTCGCACCCTGCCTTCAGCCGGTCGACCCTGGCAAAGTCCTGTTCTCCGGAGATCTTCACCTGCCGGCGTTCTATGGTCGAGAGCTTGCCGTCAGCGCTCATAGCGACGTTGACCACAACATAAGGGCGCATCGGGTACCGGTTTCTCCCCCAGCCCATATCAAATCACTGATATATTTTCATGGATCCCGTGATCGTTGCCCTACCTCCTGAATGCAACGGCAATATCATAGCCGTTTTGTCGGGATATGTCTCCAGTGCCAGGGAAAAAGAACGGCTTCTGATCTTCGGGCAGGACCGGAAAAACCTGTACAGGTCCTCCCTCATCGTATAGTGCAGGTTAAAATAACAAGAGATTCAAAAATACGAAGAGAGCATGGGTGATACTGCAATCACAGCATTCCGGATCAATTTCTCGACCACTGATATTGTTCGTGCCTGTGTGATCGGGTCTCTTGCCATATCATGCACCCTTATCACGGCACTTGCATTCTCCCGGTCACTTGATCTTATCAGTTACCAGATATTCTACATCCCGATCATCTATGCCGCGTACGCATATCCCCGCAAGGGGGTCATCGTGGCAGGAATCTGCGGGGTCGCGTTCGAACTGGTCGGGTTCTATTACAATTACCCGGACGCAGCAGCATTAACCGCGGTTACCCTCGAGGCAGTCCTCTTTGTCGTCGTCGCGAGCGTCTTTGCCTACCTGATCCAGAAGATTCACTCGAGCGAGGTCGGGTACCGGGCGCTCTTCGAGTACTCCCAGCTGGGAATCCTTCTCTTCGATAAGTACAGTTTTTCGATCCGACAGATGAACGAAAAATTCCTTGAGATGCTCCATTACACCCGGGAAGATCTCGAAGGCAGGGATTTCTCCGGATTTTTTTTTAGCGCCCGCGAGAAGGAACGGTTCCTCGAGAGGATCGGAAAATATCCCGATACCTCGAACTTCGAGACCCGGTTCAGGACCCGGGAAGGGGATGGCTGCTGGGTCAACCTGTCGTGGAGTACGGTGGACGAGAATACTATCAGCGCTACGGCAATCGACATAAATTCCCGGAAATTTGCCGAGAAAGCAAATAACGACAATATGATGAAATACCGGCAGCTCACCGAACATTCGCCCACGGGAATTCTCATCATCGAACAGGGAAATATCCGGTATGCAAATCCTTCCTTCGTTACCTCATCGGGTTACCATCTGACCGAACTGATCGGTAAAGATCTTGACCGGTTCGTAGATGAAAAAGATCGCAGTGAATTCGCCGAGTTCAGGAAGCAATGGACGGGCGTTCCGAACAAACCGGCCAAGGGTGAATTCAGACTTGTAACGAAATCGGGCACGGCATATGTCGCGGCCCTCTTTACGGTACCCATTGTTCACTTTGGAAAACCGGCGACCCTTATCAACGTTGTTGACAATTCCGAAAAACAGCGGCTCACCGAGAGGATCCAGGCCGACAATGAGCGGCGCCGGGGGATCATTGTGACTGTTGCCCATGAACTGAGAACACCGCTCCAACCTATTCTCGGGTACCTGAACCTGCTTGTCCAGGATCCCGAAGGTTATGGGATCCGGCAGGATACCAAACAGATCCTCGAACGGTGTCTCGTCAGCGTAGACCGTGAGCGCCAGATCATCAGCCAGATGCTTGAACTATCGGTGCTGGAGAGCGGGAAACTTTCCCTGAATTATTCGACATTCTCGCTGGTTACCCTTGTAAAGAGCGTTGTCGATGCACGGGGGTATACTCCCGATGCCGATATTACTTTCGAGATCCCGGAAGGCCAGTTGCTGTCTGCAGATATGGACCGGCTCTACGTTGTCCTCGATTCGATTCTCTCGAATGCAGTCAACTACTCAAAGCCACCGCGGGTGATAACGATTGCCTATGCGTCAACGCCGGAAGACACCGAGCATCGTATAACCATAAAGGACAACGGTGTCGGGATCGACGAAAATGCCCTGCCCTGCATATTCGAACCCTTCCAGCTTGCCGATGCTGCAAAATTGTCCCGCCGGTTCGATCGGATCGGGCTCTCGCTCTCCATTGCAAAGAAGATCGCCCAGATGCATGGCGGGGACATAAGTGTCGTGAGTACGATAAATGTCGGGAGTACGTTTACGATTCACCTGCCAAAGGTGGTGCCCCATGACCCTTAGGATCATGCTCATCGAGGATGACAAACCGATCCTCGAAATGATGGAAATTCTCTTAAAAACCATCGGTTACGAACCGATCCTTGAACCGGATGTCCTCAACGCTCTCGATGCAGTACGCCGCGACCCCCCGGATCTCGTCCTGCTCGATATCATGATGACCCCCATCGACGGCTGGGAGTTCCTGCGGAGACTTCGTCATGAAATGGGACTTGTGGACCTCCCGGTGATCCTTTTCACCGCGACATCGATCGTGGAAGACAAGATCGCGGTCATGAACGACCCGAAACTCGGCGTCCTCCTAAAGCCGGTCTCGGTGGTAGAATTAAAAGCCGGGATCGAAAAATTCCTCGGGAAAAATTAACCGGCCTTACCATTTTCCAGCCGTTCCATTCAGGAATACCTGTTCTTCGCTATCCATCCGGGCGATTAAAACGTCCACTCCTGCTTGTATCTCCGGGAAAAACGGAGAGGTGGATATCCTGAAAACCGTGACGGTTGTGTTTTTGAAAAGATTGGGAGGCTTAATCACTATCCTGAGATAATGGAGCGCGTATGAGATCAATAGCTGTTTTCATCCCGATTGGCTTCCTTACCTTAGCCGTCATTCTCGCCGGGTGCACAAGCTCATCTCCGGCCGTGCCGGTTCAGACTACTGCGGTGCCGGCAACCGCAGTTACCACAATTCCGACTCCCACCGCGACGCCGGTGCCGTTTCCCAATGCTCTCGCTCTCAATGCGTACGGCAGTTTTGGATCGGGCGAGAAGACCGGAAAGGCTGCGGTATACAAATATCTGGTAAGGCCGAATTACACGTGGACCGCTCCTTCCTACAACAGTGCCCACGAACAGTCGGTCTATAACCAGCCAAATGATATCCAGTATGGATATAATATACAGAAGCCTGCCGATGGTAATGTGTTCCTGTTCGTTTACCTGCATGTCGTCAATACAGGAACGTCGGCGGTTAATGCACCATCCGCAAAACAGTTTACGGTAAACATCAACAATGTGGCATATTCCTATAGTCCGGTCAGCAGCTCCGATACCGTGGTTAATAACATTGACGGAACGCAATATGATTTCAGTTTTGGCTCCGGAAATACGGTTGGATATGTCCTGCCCGGTGAGAGCAATGCGGCAGATGGCTACCTTATTTACGAGGTCCCGGCATCATTCACTCCGGAGAAGACCTTTGTGGTGGGCAATCTGGATTTCCAGACACAGGCGGTATGGAAACTCGGCTGATTCCGGATTCATTTTACTTTTTTGTTGCCTTGTCCGGATCAGTTCATTGTGTCCGAAAACAAGGGTACTGATTGGAAAATGGTAAACGTTAAGGAATGCCTTTCCCTGGTATGGGATGCTGAATAATTGCCTTTCATGATCGGAAATTCAGGAAACGTTTCTGATAAAAAACAGTGAAGGTTACCTTGGAAGAGGAGAAATATTGGTTATTTCCCGGGTTCCGGTGCTGCGAACAAATAGGCAATTTCCCGGGCTTTTTTGTCGGCAATGAAGAGAATCAGGACATCCCCGGCCTTTAACCGTGTCGTGCCGGGAATATTGCTTACGGTTGCTGTCCCGGAGCGAAGACCTATCTCTTTGATCCCAAAACGTGTTTTAAGTTCGAGTGAGGCAACCGTTTTCCGATCCGCCGGCGACCCGGGTTCTACCGTGAAGGTATGGACATGCAATCCCATGAAGAGCGTCCGTGGATCGGGAACGGGGTTCTCTTCATCGCCTTTGGTAAACAGAGCGGTCCCCAGTTTCTTCATCCTCCCGATGATCTTTGCGATCTCGCTCTCGGGCATCTGGTATCTTCTCAGGGCACGGCTGAATATTTCAAGCGCAGCTTCAAATTCCTCGGAGATGATCTCGTCTGCACCCAGATCGAGGAGGTACTGGGCGTTTCTCACGTGCCGCGTCCTTGAGAGAATATACAGCCCGGGGGCGAGTTGGCGTGCTGTATGGACTATACGGGGGATTGCCTCCTCGTCCGAGACCGCAACCACAAGAGTTCTTGCCCGCCGGATACCGGCATGTTCGAGCACCTCCTCCTGCACAGCGTCGCCGAACATGAAGTTGGGCCGGAAGCTCGACCGCTCTTTCCGGATAATTTCCGGGTCGAGCTCAATGACCATGTACGGGATCCCGGCGATCTTTGCGGCCCGTGCAACGCTTTTTCCCGTGATCCCGTACCCCGCAATGACGATATGATCGGTGAGTTCCGGTTCGCCATCGGGTGTCCCGTAATCAGCCCGGCCGGCCCGGAAGAACCGGCGCGGGGCGATACGGTAGATGAGGTCGACAACTCCCGGAGAGGCTTTCATGAAAAACGGGGTCATCGCCATCGTAATGATTGCACCGGCGAGGAATACCTGGTAGACCCCCTCCGGGATAAGTGATGTGTCGAGGCCGTTCTTGGCAAGGACGAAGGAAAATTCCCCGATCTGGCAGAGAGAAAGCCCGGCAAAAACACACACACGCGCCGGCATCCCGAGCGCAATTCCCGCGATTGTCCCGGTCAGGATTTTGATCACGATGATGATGAGGACAATCATGCCGACATAGTAAAAATTGGTCTGGACCGTTTCCGTATTGAGGAGCATCCCGATCGAGAGGAAAAAAATGCTGGCAAAGACATCCCGGAACGGGATGATATGACCGAGGGCATCGATATTATAGTCAGACTCCCCGATGATAAGCCCGGCGATAAATGCCCCGAGAGTAAAAGACAGCCCGGCTTCGTTTGTCAGCCACGCAATGAGAATACATATTCCTGCAAGGGTTATGAGGAAGAGTTCCCGGTTCTTCTCCCGCGCAACCCGGAAGAGGAATGCCGGGATCGCCCAGTACGCCATGAAAATGATGACGATCAGGATGATGAGGACTTTTGTGATCTGGTACGGAAGCGCACTCAGGTTCGGCCCCGCACTCCCGACAAGGAGCGGGGAGATGAGCATCATCGGGATGATCGCAAGGTCCTGGAAGATGAGGATCCCAAGGAGCGTCCTTCCCTGCAGGGTATCGACCTCGCCTTTCTCCTGCAGGATCTTCATGACTATGGCCGTACTTGACAGCGATACGATGAACCCAAAGATGAGGGCCTCGTTGAAGGGCATCCCGAACAGGCCGGATACAACGGTAATTGCCCCGATCGTAGTGCAGACCTGGACAAGACCCCCGATGATCACGGTCCTCCAGGTTTTTACGAGCTTCTGGAACGAGAATTCAAGACCGATGGTGAAGAGAAGCAGGACAATCCCGATCTCCCCGAACGTATCGATCGCCGACTGGTTGGTGATAAGCGCAAAACCAAACGGCCCGACCAGCATCCCTATGAGAAGGAAACTTACGATACTCGGGATCCTGAACCGCTGGCCAACGTAGAGCAGTGCGATGGAAAGAATGATGATGCTAACACTGGCTGTCAGGATATCCATTTTTTTATCTTCTCCCTTTGGTTTTCCGTCGTTGTAGAACTAACGATGAGCCGGTTCATATACGTTACGAGAGTCACGGTTCAATTTCCGGCATGTGGCGGTCCTTTCAGGGTGCGGCGCAAACAAAATACCAGAGAAACACGGTTAAAAACAAAAACAAAAGTGCCCCAGGCCTGATTTGAACAGGCGACAACTAGATCTTCAGTCTAGCGCTCTCCCAAGCTGAGCTACTAGGGCAGGAGTACAAATGTTGTAGCTCCGGGTTAATAAATGATATGCACACGATCGTATCCATGGCCCCCGGAACACTCTTTTTATAGGGAGCAGGCAAGAGTAATAACAGAATGCCGCCACCGAAGAACCGTGCCCGGGGTGAGGAATCCGGCCTTTCAAGCGCAGTGGCTTCACGCACGGCGCATGTTGTCCACCTTACGCATAATGATCTCGACGCCGTTGGAGCCGATGCGGTCCACCGGATGAAGTACGGGACCGACGGGGTCTTCACCATCTGGTCATCGGTCGGCAAGTTTCCCCAGTTGTTCTCGCTGGTGGCGTCAACAATCGGCAAGGGGGACATCCTCTCGATATCGGATCTCGGGTACCACCGGGACTGCGAATCGATTGCACAGAAGGCCCGGACAAACGGCTGGAATGTCGAATGGCGGGACCACCACCGGTGGCGTGACGACGAAGTGAAGCGGATCGAACAATCCGTTGCCCAGCTGCATATCGATACTTCGGTATGCGCAACTGGTGTTGTCGCACGCGATCTTGCTCCTGACAATCCGATTGCTATAGAAGTCGCCCGGGTCGTCTGCGATTACGACCTCTGGAAGAATGCCGATCCCCGGTCTGCAGTGCTCGGGCAGGTTCTCCAGCGGAAAAAGAACCGCGACCATGTCCGCGACTGTCTTGTCACCGGGATATTCACCGATACTCTGATCGAACAAGAGTACGCTGAGATCAAGTCGGAGATGGACTCAAGCATGGACAAAAGCCTCAGGCATGCAACCATCATAAGCAACAAGTATAAGATCGCTTTCGCACCGCTATACGGGTACCCGAGCGAAACTGCGCATTATATCCGGGAACAGAAAAAGACCGATATCGAAGTGATCATCGGAAAGGATGGCAAGTTCTCTCTTCGCTCGGTCCCGCCGATCAGCCATCTCGTGGCACGTGAATTCGGAGGCGGCGGACATCCGAACGCGGCCGGGGGCTCGTTCAACTTTACCGTGGTCGAACGCTTCACCTGGTGGCTTTTCAAGAAGAGCCGGCATTTCGATGAACTGGTGAAAGCAGCAGAGATCCATTGATCTCCGGTTTATTCCATTCGCAGAACTTTGACAAATTATTCCCTGCAGTTATTATCCTCCAAAGTCAAGTGAACCGTCCGGATAGTCAACCCATGAGCTCCCTTACGCATAGATTTAACTTAACCCATCCACGAAATATTTATCCAACTGGTACAAATCAGCAACCGGGTACTATGAAAAAAATCTACTTGGTTATCGTGTGCCTCTGCATCCTCGCCTTCGCGGTCCTTCCGGCCCAGGCGTTTACCGCAAAGGACCTCACGGTCACGGTCCAGCAAAATGGCGATGCCGAATTTGTACTGAATTATGATCTCTCCTGGGTCGAGCAGGCAGCAGTCTTTTTCAAGATCGCAGACCCTGCCGGTGAATTGAAACAAGGAATTGAAAACGAATTGAACCGGCCAGTCACCGTTGTCAGTGCCAGGAGTTCTTCGGCCGACGTCATAATTCCTTCCTTTGCCGATGTTTCCCAAAAGGATGGAAAAACAAGCCTGACGACTCCGTCGTTCACCTTCTCGCATGCGCAAGAAGCGATTAACAAATACTGGTTTGCCTCACTAATCTCGCCAGATTTCACCCCGAAGACAACTACTATAATTTTCCCTGACGGTTATACGGCGAGCTACCAGAACCTGATCGATATCCCTTCCGTCTCGCACCAGATTTGAGATTGAAGGTCCAAATACTCCTTTTTGTTTTGGAAAAATCATTTTAAGAGAAAATCGTGACGCCATCGATCTAATCCGGTTGATCTAATAATCCAGATCCCGGCGCCCGGGTCAATTGCCGTCCAAGCTCCATCGTCGGTATGTTTCTGTATTGAATCTTTCCAATCCGTATTCCTTCCCTTCAAAATTTTGAGCCGAATCTTTTAGTAACGTTGAAAAGGGGTGTTTTGGCGGGCCGAAATCGGGTTCCGTGGATTTTCAACGTTAATTCCATGATTCCCGGAGATCAGGTTGAGAACGAAGAATTCTTTTCCAGATCTTCCCAGTATTTTTCACAGGTTTCCCGGCAATAACCCGCAAGAATAACCTGATCGGGATCGAGCTGGGACAGTGCCCGTTTGATAGATTCGCGGGTTGGGTCAATGATCAGGATCTGCCTGAGCTCGTATTCATTCTTCAGCTCAAAAACAATTTTCAACTGCTCCCCATACACGGCAATATGTTTCTGGTGTTCGAGCAAAACCTCGGTACTTTCCCTGTCAGGAACCGGCTGGAAAAAAAAGACTTTCTCCTTTGAAAATGCTGATACAACTTCCTCGCTTGGCTTATTATCGATAAGCACGTGGCTTGCTATCCCGGCGTCGCGCATCGCACGCATCATGGTCCGGTACACACCGGTAATCGCACTGGTCCATTCATCGCTGTCATTGTAGTACGTATCGGTAATCCCAAGGATTTCCGGGGCAGGAAGGGCGCAGCAGGAATTTCGTTTCTGCGCGACTATCGAATATGCATCCTGGACCAGCGCATCGTTCCTGATGCTGATCTCATCAACGGTTTTGTTACCGGTTATTCCTGAAAGGCACTCGAGGATCCGGTCTTTCATAAACGTTCCACCGGCGCAGGGAGTGCCGGTTCCCGCTGTCAGTTGAGGTGCAAGCGACTGGAACAGCCGGTAGGTCGTGAGATCCGCAGCCTTTCCGCGGTGCTCCGCGATCCAGCCTGCGAGTTCGGCGACGTCCGGGATGCCGGGTTCGGCGCCCAGCGCCCGTGTTGCCAGTTTCAGCCGTCTGCTCATGGTATATGGATTATAACGTATAAACTTCAAAAACGTACCCATGACTCCGCCACCGCTGCTGGTCACGTGCGGGCTGCCGTACACAAACGGCCCCTGCCATCTCGGACACCTGCGAACGTACGTCCCCGCCGACGCCTACGTCCGCTATATGCGGCGGAAGGGAGAAGAAGTCGTATTTGTCTGCGGCTCGGACAACCACGGGACGCCGATCGTCGTCTCTGCCGAAGATGCCGGGATCTCCCCGCGTGCCTTGTCGGAGAAATTCCACAAGCATTTCGACGAGACCTTCAAACGGATGGGAGTGCAGTTCGACCGGTTCGGAATGACCGACGACCCGGCAACCCATCACCGGACCCGGTCAATAATGTCCGCACTCATCGAAAAAGGGTACATCTACAAGCAGATCGTGAACCAGGCATATTGCACGAAATGCAAACGGTTCCTCCCGGACCGGTATGTCGAAGGAATCTGCCCGCATTGCGGCACGCCCGCCCGGGGCGATGAGTGCGACCAGGGCTGCGGCAAGCACCTTGAACCGGGCGAGATCAAGGAGCCTGTCTGCAAAGTCTGCGGGACGAAAGCAGAGTTCCGGGACCAGGAACATTATTTCTTCAAGTTGTCGGAGTTCAAGGATTTCCTGCTCCCGTTTCTTGAAAATCTCAAAGGCACGAGCAACGCGAGGAACTACGCAACGGGATGGATCAAAGACGAACTCCACGACTGGTGCATCACCCGGACTCTTGATTGGGGCGTAAAATTCCCGGGCCGCGACGATCTCGTTGTCTATGTCTGGGTCGATGCCCCCATAGGTTACATCGCGTTCACCGAGGAATGGGCAGCAAAAGCCGGGAAAGACTGGAAGACATACTGGTGTGATGGCACGAAGGTCACGCATTTCATCGGCGGCGACATCATCTACCATCACTGCATCTTCTGGCCGGCGCTCCTCAAGGGGGCAGGCTACGGGGTCCCGTATGCGATCGTTGCAAGCGGGATGGTCAAAGTCGACGACCACAAGTTTTCCAAGTCACGGGGATATGTCGTCTGGACAAACGATGATTATCTCGACAAGGGACTTCCCGCCGACTACCTGCGCTACTACCTGCTCTCGTACACGAGCCATACCAAGGAACTCAATTTCTCGTGGAAAGTGTTCGGCGAACGGATCAATAACGAAGTTGTCAACATCTTCGGGAACTTCGTATACCGCACGCTCTACTTCTCCCAGAAGGAATTCGGTGGGATCCCTCCCGGTGACGCGGACCCGGCAATAATTACGGAGATCGAAAAATCTCTCGCGAATGTCGACCGGTTCATGCAGGAGTACGAGTTCAAGGGCGCGGTTGACGCGATCATGGCGCTCGCGGCATTCGGCAACTCCTACATCCAGGCGAATGCGCCGTGGAAACTGATCAAGACCGACCGGGATGCGGCGATGCAGGTTATCAGGAACTGTGTCCAGATCGTCAAGGCCCTCGCGCTGCTCATCGAGCCGGTTATGCCCGATTCGGCCCAGAGGTGCTGGAAGATGCTCGGGTATTACGATGACGTGAAAAATCACCAAATCGGTGATGCAACGTACCCGGTTCCGGAAGCCTGTACAGAGGCACCCGTCCCGCTCTTTGTCAGGATGGAAGAGACGCAGGTAGCAGAGCTCGATGCATTACTCCAAAAACGAGTCAGGGAGGCTGACAAAAAAATGGAAAAGACACCCACAATATCTATCGACGATTTTGTAAAAGTAGAGATGAAGACCGGCAAAGTCCTTGCGGCAGAAGCCATCCCCAAATCTTCCAAGCTCCTGAAACTCCAGGTAGATACCGGGGACGGGATCCGGCAGATCGTGAGCGGGATTGCCCAGTTCTACAAACCGGAAGAGCTCGTAGGAAAAGACGTGATCGTCCTTACAAACCTTGCCCCCGCAAAGATTTTCGGTGTCGAGAGCAACGGCATGATCCTTGCAGCCGGCGATGCGGCATCGCTTCTCATGCCGTTGAAGCCGGTCGAACCGGGAACAAAGATCCGGTAATTTTTTAAGAACATCACCGGATATCCGGGAGTAAACTCCCATTCTCTTTAAAAAAAATCATCCGATTCCACTCTGTGATTTGCACGCAATCACGGTATACGGTATCAGATTGACTTTCAAATGATGATACTGAGTTTACGGAGACCGCTACGGGCAATAAAAGCGGATGGGAACCTGACCTTTACCGGATCGGGCAGGATGAAAAACGGGTGAAGTGATACCGGCAATGAACCGGTATACGTGGCATTGCGGGAGTGCTATTCCAAAATGTACAGGGAATTGTACTTAGAGATTGTGTGTGGTGACCGACTGGTCGCGATGACGCCGGACGACTGTGTTCATCTGCCAGTTCTCGCTGGTTGCGATATCGCAAAGCCAGCCTCCTACCGGCAGACGATCGTGAACGGCACTCCTGACCGTAGTCCGGATGTACTGTGCTGCCCATGCCTGCGGGTGAAAGCTCTCATTTCCGTTACGTTTCATGGTGTCATTGCTCATTTTCATTGTCTCCAGACCCGCCACGTATGAAACCAGCGTTATGCCTGGAATTCAGGGAGCAGGTCCAACAATTTTTTAGTCTCTCCGGCGCCGGTGATCCGTGCAGCATGTAAGGTTCCCGAAGGATAGCGGTCCCGGGAACCTCGTCATGGTGCACAAATGGCAAACCGGTTGTGAGTGCCGGGCACGGTAATGGGCCGGACACTCCGTTTCCAAGGTCAGCATTGGTGCACTTATATTGCTAAAACCCTGAAGGTGCTGCAATCGTACTCCGCGGTTCAAGCAAAGAACCGGCAATCCGGCCTTCGATCGGCTTATTTTCCCTTTACATTGCACTGCCGATCAATTTCCATCCCGGGTGATTGCCGGATACTGTTCACTCGAAGGACCGGAATTTATCTTCAGGGACGAGAATCTCGAACCGGTTTCCCTTACCCGCTGTTCCGGTTTCTGTGATCGTGATCCCGGTAAATCCAAGCAGTTCGCGGATGATGTACAGGCTCAGGCCTGCCCCTTCAATATAACCGGGCTCAAATGCCAGTTGTTTCTCATCGTCAGGTATACCAAAGCCGTTATCTTCGTAGATAAGGACAAGAGATCCGGCTCTGTTCTCGCTCGAGATCCTGATCCGGGAAAGGTCCGGGCCCCCATGAAGGAGGGAATTTTCTAAGAGTGAATAGAATATTCTTGGCAGCAGGGGATCTGCAAACACTTCAACGTCATTCATGTCAATGACAACATCGACCCGGTCCTCAGAGGCAAGCCTGACCGCATCTCCAAATGCGTGTTTTACCGACTGCCACTTGGGAGAGATAATCCCGATATCCTGCAGTGCCCGCATGAAGGTTATCTGGTTTTTGATCGATTCAACGGATCCCAGTGTGCGGTCAAAGAATTTCTGGACATCTTCGCGCGTATTTTTCAGCTGGGCACGTTCGAGCGAGCTCATGATCCTTGACAGGTGATCGAGAATGTCATGGCGGGTGATACTGAAGAGGAGATCCATCTTGAGCGTCATATTCTCCGGTGTCACATCCTCTGCGATGCCGAGAAGGTACTTCAGGGTCCCGTGGGAATCTGATACCGGGACTATGATGATATGAAGAACCTGCCCCTCGTGGTGCCTGCTCGACATGACCTTATTCCTGATGACAATCCGGTTCGAGCGTGCCTCTGCATCCTCCTTTTCGATGTCGGCAAGAACCCCCGGGGGGAAAATGTCCCGGTCGCGCCTCCCGATCACGGTGGAGACGGGCGTCCCGAACATCTTCTCACAGGCCTTGTTCCAGAAGACATATCGTCCCTCTTCAATCGTCTTCATGAAAATCCCGACAGGCAACTGGTCGATAATCTCCTTCTGGAATATCTCCCCGTCCTCCGCCCGCTGGTGGCTGGTCTTTATCGAATCGACCATTTTATTGATACTTTCTTCAAGGACGGCAAACTCCTTGCTCTGGGTCGGGCCGATCCGGTGCTCGAGATCCCCGCGAGCGATAAGGTCGACATCTCTGACAATTGTGGTGATCCCCCGGGTCTGGCGCCGGGACAGTACGAGGGCGAGGGCACAGCCAAGGCATATCGCGGCAATTGCAATTGCGATATGGTAGAGGAAAAGCCGTGTCAGTGTCTCCTGTTGCAATCCGGTGTTATACGTAATCTCAACGATCCTGCTCAGGTCGGATCCGTACCGGTCGACTTTAAGGTCTACGTAGAAATACCGGATTATCACGTGATGGACCGGATCGGACAATTCCAGGGTTTTCTTATCCGATGCGACTTCCTGTAACAAGGGCCTGACACTTTCTTCGGGAAGCGAGTTGTTATCGGAACGCCGTCCCATCGTATTGAAAATGCGGAATCCTTCAACATAAGGATTTATTGAGACTATATTCTCTATATTCCGCTGGGTATCGAGCCGGCGGCTTGCCTCCTCAAATGAAGAGCCGCTGAGGCCGAGTTCAAGGACATAGTGGTGATCCGGTGTGGGCATGTACGCGTATTTCCTGAACTGGCCGGTACCGAGAAGTTCATGTACGACCCGGTCAGGAAAAAACCCGGATGAATTTCGGATCTTTGTAAGATAATCATAGAAATAGGGGACTTTCTTAAAGTCCTGGCCCAGTTCAGGTTCGTATGTCGTGTAAGCGATTATACCGGATTCGTTGATAACATAAATATCGAGATCCCCGCCAAGATCTCTTTTCAATCCGGCGAGATTCATCTTTGAAGGGTCGCGGCCTGATCGTTCATATTCCTGCATGACGGTATCAAGTCCCAGCTCCATCCGGGAATTCAGGGTGTCGTCGAAAATATTCCAGGCTGCATCAGTAGTGCGGATTACCTGGTCTATGTTCTGTTCGGTCTGGAATTCAAGCAGGGTGGATTCCTGATCGAAATTGCTCTTGGTAAAAAGGTAGTCGTTAATGGCAAGAAAACCGACAATACAGAGGACCAGTAAAATCATGGAGATGAGAAGGAAAACCGAAAATGACCGTCTCCTGAGTGAAAAATTGTCCTTCAGTCCCATGGCGTTCCCGACATTCGGTGGATAATTAGTATTTTTGGCCTCTACCTATATATTCACCGGGTATAAAAAGAATGAAAAGTTCCTGATAGTATTCCGGATAATTAGTGGCTGTCAAAAACCAGCAATCTCCCGTCGGATGAAAAAAAGAACCGTAGTTCCTGAAAATAAATCTTATTTTACCGAGCGTACTGAAGTACAGGTTATTGCAGTGCGATTGTGATTGCTTCAATGACTTTTTCGTCTTTTTCATTCCTGATCGCGTCTGCAAGTGCATCGTGAACCTTGTCTCCTCCGAGAACTCCGAGGGCCCGCGCCGCCATCATCCTTACAAAACGATTCTCATCCTTAAGGAGGATGATCATAGGCTCGATCGCATTCGAGTCACCCAGTTCCCGCAGGCCCTTTGCCGCCATGTACCTGACATGATCCCGGTTGTCCCTGAGACCCTGGATCAGCGGCCTGACCGCTTTCTCATCGGCAATTTTACCCAACGCTTCTGCGGCGCGGTACCGGGTCTCCCATTTGGGTTCTTTCATCGCATCTGAAAGGGGTTGGATCGCTGACTTGCCGATCGTCGAAAGGGCGAAAGTCGCCTGTTCCCGGACGGACTTATCAAAATCCCCCAGAGCGAAGATCAATGGCTGGATAGCCTGGGGATTTTTTGTCTGCCCGAGCAGGTATGCTGCATATTGCCTGACCTGGGGATCCGTATTGTCGCGAAGCGCCTTGATAATTCCCTCAAACCCTGCCTTCTCAAGTTCTTCGGCTCCTTCGGGCCGTTCCGGAATGATTGTTTCTGCCATGTTTGTCTCCAAGAAACTATTCCATTGTCCAGTTATATAAGCGCGATCACCTCATGGAAATTCGCACTGAAATACACACCTTTTTTCCGCGTCTGCGTAATCTGCGGGACACATTACGTTATAAAGCATTACCTTTTTTTAGTACGGGTTCTTTGGCTGATCGATGCCGCTTATTATTGGCGCCGCGTATGGCATCTACCAGCGGAAAAAAGTAAAAACCGGCAGAGTCCCGCAGAAAAGAAATAAATTTTTTAGGGTGAAGGAAGAATTTTTTTCTAAACGATAAAATAAAAGTTACGTATTACTTTGGGGGTTTTGGCGGCTGGAGCAGCTGAATTTCACGGATTATCTCCCGGTGGAAGACCAGCAGCATGTCGCTGATCATCCCGAACATGAAAATCTCGATCCCGACAACTATGAGAAGGACCGTGAGAATCGTGAGAGGGATGTGTTCTATATTGTGGAACCACTGGATAAGAACATAGAGCCCGGTGAGAAGGCCCAGCAACGTGGTAAACAGCCCCATCATACCGAAATAAAACATAGGGTTGTTCACCCGCGCCAGCCGGTAGATGGTACTCATAATCTTGATGCCGTCATGGAATGGCGAGAGTTTTGTAGCTCCCCCGGGCCGGTGGGAGTACCGGATCGGCACAACCATGATCCTCTGCCCGTTGCGGACCGCTTCTACGGAAATCTCGGTCTCGATCTCGAATCCTTTCTCCTTCAGGTGCATCTGTTGTATGGCAAGTCGCGTGAATGCCCGGTACCCGGAGAGGATATCGTGAAGATCCCTGCTGTGAGCGACCTTAAAAAGGAGGTTCAGCATGTGATTGCCGAACAGGTTCAGACGCGAGAACGACCCCTCCTCTGCATTGATCAGCCGGTCGCCAATCACCTGATCAAAGCCGAGGAAAAGAGGAGTCAGCATTTTTTCCGCGTCTTTTGAGGAATAGGTGCCGTCCCCGTCGAGCATCAGGATATATGGCTGCTCGATGACCTCAAATGCTTCGATGATGGCGTTACCCTTTCCCTTCCCGGATTGGGTACGGACCATTGCTCCGGCTTCCCGTGCTGCAATGATGGTGTTATCCGTACTTTTGCCATCGATAACAAGGATATGGTTATACCCAAGAGTCTTGAACTCCTTGACAACCCCGCCGATTGTCGGGCCCTCGTTCAAGGTGGGAATTAAAATACAAACCTCATCTTTGTTGAATTTCATTGGTATACTATTTTTAACCGGGTGACAATAAGTGCTTCTATGCACATCCCGAAAAAAGGGATCAGGGCATTGGGTATTGCCGAGAGTTATACTGGTCGGGAGCGTTCGACCCTTGCCGGCGTAGTTATGCGTAAAGATCTCCGTATCGATGGTTTCTCTTTTGGGACGGTGACGGTTGGAGGCATGGACGCAACCGGGACGGTGATACAGATGATCAGGGATCTGGAAAGAAGCGATATCAATGTCGTCATGCTCTCCGGCTGCGTTATCGCGTGGTTCAACGTCATTGACCCCGGGGAGGTTGAAAAAGCGTCTGGAATTCCGGTTATCTGCGTTACATACGAAGAATCTGAGGGTCTGGAGGCCGATATCCGTTACCATTTTCCCGGTGATGAAGTACGGATCGGCGCCTACCGGAGAATAGGGAATCGAATCCCGGTCGATCTGCATACCGGGCAGAGGATCTTCATCCGGAGCTGGGGACTTTCTCACCCGGATGCTGCGTTACTCTGCAGCGATTTTACGCTGGATGGCAGGATTCCGGAACCCCTGAGAGTCGCCAGGTTATGCGCCCGTCGTTTATTTTCGGCTGGTCACGAAACCCAAGACCGTTAACTGTCCGCGCGGTTTTGTTCCCTAAAGAAGTATTCTTAATAAATCCAGAGAAATAGATGTGCTGTTGGATCTTTTAGGGGGATGAAATTACGATGACACAGGACCATAAATACGCACGATGGGTTTGCCTCGAATGCCACTATATCTATGATCCCGCAAAAGGAGATCCTAAGAATGGTGTGCCCGCCGGAACTGCATTTGAGGATATCCCGGACACCTGGCGCTGCCCTGAGTGTAAGATCCTCAAGGCAAAGAAGGGTGTATTCAAACGCCTTGACGATTGAAATCGCGTTCTTAGTTTTTTTTGTCAGTTCACGCTTTGTAGGTATGGCGTGAGATGATCTGCTTGGTTGTATTATCGAAGACTTCCAGCTGTACGGTGTCCCCGGGACGGAATGTATGATCATTGAAATCTATAACCGTCGTTTCATCCGGCGCCCAGGTATCTTCCGAGCAACCCTTTCCTCCCATTGTCTGGACGCCACTCGTATGGGCATATGCAATATAATCGTGCCCGTTCATTGTAGCAATCGTAACGTGTAACAGTACCCCGTTTCTATAGACTTTGGCGAATAAATTCCTGTTCGGGAATGACACTCTCCCGGTATTTTTTATGACCATCCGGCTGTCACAGGTCATTGTTCCATAGTCGTTTGTGTGCCGGATTGTGGTTATGTTAAATATTGCCGGGACGGTGGGATCGAAAAAATTAGGAAGCTGGAGCAACGTAGCGAGCACTATTGCAGCGAGAATGATCGTGATCATTACCATCAGGATAGTGCCTGTCGTTGTCGATGTTCCGGGAGAATCGTTATGACGGGTGTGCAACAGTGCTTCTTTTTTGGAAAGGGCAATAAACCTGCTGAATTGATGTTAATGCCGGCAGATAAAAAGAAAAAGATAGTTTTTTCAAGTTTTATTCCGGATCCGGGACGGTCGTGATGACAAATGGACGAAAACGGATCCTGCCTTTCCCTATCGGGTTACACGATCCCGGACCTGATATTACTGTTGGTTGCCGTTGCAGGGTTCAGGCTTAAAAATAAAAAAAGGAAATCTGACTGCCCATCAGCCAAGAGTTAATGAATACACCGGTTTCACGGGTTAGCCGGCGTAACTGCGGCCGGAGGATTTCCGGTGCGGGGATCGATGAGATTGCTGACATCCCCCCGGGGGATTCTCGTGGAATCCTGATATACCGCGGTTCCATTGCGGTAGATCATGACCGTAAGTGGCTCTCCTGAATTGTCTTGTTTTTGCAGGGAGACCTGGACAAGGTTGTCGCTGTTTCTTATCGGATAAAATTGGTCACCTGTGCCGGATACCTCCGAGAGATCGCCCGGGTTGCCGACTCTTCCGTAGTAGTGCCGGTCGTATATCACTCTTACCCAGACCCCGGTTTCAGGAATACTCACCACCGGTTGTTCCGGTGTCTGGTTTATCGTGGGAGTTGCGATAACCGCTGGCAGCTGGGGTGCATTTCCTCCAGCAGGGTTGTGCGACAGGAAAATTGCTGCACCTGTGAATGCAAAGATGACAAGGATAACAATAACGCCAACGATTGTTCCTCTTCCCGGCCGGTGTCTCCCTTCCGTCTGAGAAGAAGGTGATTCCACACCGGGAGCCATGGTTCCATTATCCGGCGGTGATGTTTCCGGAGTGGTCGATATTCCAGTTATTTCGGGAATCGGACGAACAGGTTCTGTTACGGGAGTGACCGGTTTTTCAATTTCCGGTATATTTCTTTCATCCATTTCCTTAAGGTTCGTCACTATGGCAGCAGCCGGTTCACTGTTCACCATTGCTTCAGATCTTCCATCTCCGTTGATGTCCCGGGAATCTCCAATATCCTTTCTCTCCGGTACCGTCGCTATCTCATTATCCGGCAAGTCCGATTTCTCCGGCACGGACACGCCTGAAAAATCAGGTCTGGATTTTTCTTCCCCTGCCGGTTGATCTTCGCACGTACCTGACGGTACTGGTAAAGAAACTGGAATCTTTTCCTCCCCTTTCTCCGGAATGACGGGCCAGTTAATCATTTCGGGGGAATTTGTATTTGTTCTTTCTTCGAAGACGCCGGATGGCATTGGCCGGTCAGGTTCAGATTGATCGTCAGTAATTTTTTCATCGTCCTTCGTGGAAAGGGATGCAGGATGGTGGGCCTGAATGTTCTCTTCTTTTTTTGCCTGGATTACCGGCCATTCAACAACGAGAGGGGAGGCCTGGGAACCGTGAACCGTGGTTTCAGATACTGGCGCACTTTTATCCAATGAACCCTGGTGGCCGGTATCGGTCGACGTTGAATCCGTTGGTTCGATCTCTCCGGTTTTATTTTCCCCGGTGAGTTCGCCAGCAGAATGCATTGAAGGATGGACCGGATTTTCGTGTTCCGGTGAAATCCTCTCCATTCCCCCGGCCGGCCTGTGATGGAGCAGTTCGCCTTCTGGTTCCGCAGTAATTTCAGGATTGATGCCACCCGGCGGTTGTATAGCCGTTGAAACGGGACCTGCGGCCCTTTCTTCCTGAAGCGTGGGTGTTCCGGAAACGGTCGAAACCGGTACAGGTATTTCAGCATCTTCTGTGCGTTCAGCCACCTTTCCGGGGGACTCAGTCTCTTCGGTACGAACAGAAGACCGATCACGGACCTGTTCCGATCTCTCTGTTCTGCCAAGGTCTTGTTGATCCCTGTCGGGTCCGGAAGCCGGAGCAGCCGGTTTGGGTAAAGTACTGTTGGAACCGGTAACGATTTCCTGTGGCTTTACACTCCCTTCTTCGGGGGGTCCCGGTAAGACCTCCTGTTTTGATGGGGTCAGGGAAACTGTTGTATTCAGATCAGGATGTGCGGTTACAACTTTGTGGGGCTCGAGAATCTCCGGGGCGATCCAGCGGCGGATTGCCGGGCGCATGCCGGTATCCTGTTCTGATGGCAGATTATCCGAAAACTCACTTTTTTGCCGGATTTCTACGATGTTCTCCATGAGTTTCCTGAGCCACTCATTACCTTCCGGCTTCCGCCGCTCACCCGGTTGCTGGGTAAATAAAAGGTCCATCGACTCATGAGTGCCAGGCAAACCCGATGCAGCAAGTGTCAGGGAAATTACCGGTTCGCCTGTAGCAATCTTCTCCGCTTTTACCGAGAAGATATCCCCGAGAGGAACCATCTGCGGCTCGAAGCGGGCATAGGTACTGTCGATAAAAATGAGGCGCTGGTTGGTAAGGATTATATCGAACGGGATAAAGTTTACACTAACTCTGTTTGCTGTCAGGATTATGGATTCGCCCGTATTCAGGTACAGATCGCCCATCCTACCACATTTCCTTGTACACTATTCGTTCTCTGGAATGATATGCTTTTTAGATGAGACTAAGCCTGTACGGGTGCACTTTTTGCACAAGAATATTTTTCCGCGCGTCAGGATTTTTGCAGGTGGCCGTCCAGAATTGGTTCATTAAACCGGGGCACATTCTTCGATTCGATTCTGTAAAAGAGATCCAGACGGGTATGGAGAAGTGATTTTTTTGTCGCCGTGATACTTACAACGGGTTGTCAGGACACCGGGGCTCTTCGGTCGGGACGCTCACCTGTGCTGCCGAGGTCCGGCTCTTGCGATCGATCAGGCCTATGATCTGGTCTGCAATCTGCCTGAATTCAGGCGATTTGCCTTCGCATGCACTGATAAGCATCCGACGCGCAGGATCCCCTTTTTCAGCGAGAGCCATCATGACCTTGCGCTTGACAATGAAATTTTTATCGTTCAGCGCACGGATGAGCGGTTCAATCGTTGTTGGCTGGGACATCCGGGATAGCGCGGTTATCGCTCCGATACGGGACTCCTCATCCCCGATCTCGATCGCTGTGGAAAGCCATGGTATTGCCGAATCTCCCAGGCAGGCTAGCTGGATCCAGTTCTCCTGTGCAGTCAGGTAGCAGTATTGTTCAAACTCTGTTTCTGGTTTCCAACCGATATTATCGAGACAGGTAACTGCCCCTGCCCTGACGTCCCGCTCTGTAGACTGGAGAGCTTCGTTCAGCACGGGCACCGCTGCGGCCCCGAGTTCGGAGAGCGCTTCTATCACAACTTTTCTGACCGTGTATTCTTCGTCCCCGAGAACAGGGATCAGGTAGGACACTGCGGAAGCATCACCGATGTATTCCAATGCGCGTGCAGCCGAGATTTTTACCTGTTCATTCCTGTCGTTAAGAAGTTCCCCCAGGGAGTGGACGACCGTAGTATCGCCGATATATCCCAGTGCTTCCGCAGATGCCCCCCTGACGATGGAATCCTCATCCGAAAGAAGTGTCCGTAACCGCGGAACTGCCCTCAGGTCTCCAAGTTTTCCAAGGGCAAGAATTATCCACTGTCGCGTTTTGCCGGGAATTTCCTCATCGAGCGTTGCAATTAACGGCAGTACCGATGGTTCGCCAATCTCCACGAGTGCTTCAGCGGCGCCGGCCTGGATTTCCGGGTTCTCGCTGGCAAGGGCCCTCACAAGGGGCCGGATGGCGGACGCGCCGATTGAAACAATCTTCTGGTGGCTCTCGATCTGGATCTCTTTCTCGTGATGGCAGAGAAGCCTGATGAACGGCTCGACATCCGGGACGCTGTCCACCAGCAGTGCCCCGGTTGGCGGTTCTTCCGGAAACGCTTCGTAAACAGGACTGGCCGAATCGAGTTCCTGCACAGCGTCCTTATCCGCTGTGATCTGCGCGACGAGCATCCGGGCCATGCTGCTGACATCGGGATCGGAATCCCTGGATGCGGCCAGCAGGGATTCAAGCGCCGGCTCGCCGATCAGACCAAGACCGGTAACGGCACAGAGCCTGACTGAGACGTTCCTGTTATTAAGTGCGGTTGAAAGCGCCGACAGGGCCGGGGTGCCAATCGTTCCCAGGGCATGTGCTGCACTTTCGCGAACGATCTCTTCTTTGTCTGCAAAGAGGGCTGCAAGTTGAGGAATTGCTTCCTTTGCACCTAACGTCCCCAATGCAGCTGCGGATCCTGATCGGATATCGGGGCGGGAATGGGAGAGGAGGGGTACCAGGAAAGGGATTGCAGGTTTTCCCAACCGCGACAGGGCAACGATTGCCGCCGTCCGGACAACATCTTCCGGATCGTCCAGAATTTTCACGAGCGGTACCAGTGCCTGTATGTTCCCGATGTTCCCAAGAGCCGAAGCTGCTGCTTCCCGGACATCCTTATCTGCATCCCCCATCAGGGCGATAAGGGCGGGGACCGCGCGGGAATCCTGTATTCTTCCCAGTACATCGGCAATGGTGATCCGGAGGAATGAAGATGGATCGGCGAGTGCAGCTACGAGAGGATCGACCGCTTCGTTACCGAACCGGGCGAGACTTTCGACTGCGATTGCCTTGACCTGGGGGTCGCTGTGACCAAGTGTTTCGATGAGCATGGCAAGCTCGGGGTTTCCTTTATTCTCGTCACCACCTGCTTCAGACTGGCCAGGAGGTGGTGCAGGAAACTCTCTTGCTTTTTTCTGGTCCGGAAAAGCATCCTGCCTGTTTGGATCCGGGTTCTCTCCGGGAGAATTTTTATCGGGTGCTTCCCGGGCAGGAGGGGGTGTTGCAGGTGTCTGTGGCCCGCTTTCAGGTCTCTGGACCTGAGCCGGGGTCGGCCGTTTCTCCGACGCGTGTCTGATGCCCAGTTGCGGATTGATACCCGGCTTGCAGGGTGTTGTTTTCTGTCCGTTTGTCGCGGATGCCTGCGGGCTTTTATCAACCGTTACCCCGGAAGGGTTATCCGGTTTCTGGTCCTCTTTGAGTTTCCGGAGAAAATCCGTTGCCGTCTGCCTGATTGTGGGATTTTTATTTACCGTGGCACGCTGGAGAGTTTCCCGTCCCACGTTTCCCATCTTGCGAAGAGCCTCGGCGGCGCTCATCCGGACCCCGTAATACTCATCGCCAAGCGCCAGGACAAGCGCAGGGATTGCATGTTTTCCGAGGTGGATCAAATCGTCCCATTGTTCGGATGCGAGGAGCAGTTGTACCTTCTCTGTTTCGTTTGCCGGTGACCAGTTGAATGCAGTAAGACCGCGGGCCGCCGCAAGACGGATCCCATAATTGGGATGCTGGAGTGCAGTTTTTAGCTGGGGGACCGCACGCCGGTCATGGATACGTGCCAATGCATCGATGGCATTTACACAGACTTCAGGATCGGGATCCTGGAAAACAGAGAGAAGCGCCGGCACTGCGGAGGAATCCCCCAGTTCTCCGAGCACCCGCGCTGCATCTCTCCGGATTGCATAGTAGGGATCTGAAAGGAGCGCACTCACCGGCACAACCGCCGGTTTCTTTGCCCGACTTAGTTCGTCCCACGATCGGCTGGCGATTAAAAACCGGATGTATTCCTGCTCATTCTGGGGTTTCCAGGAATAGGATTTGAGCGCCCTGACCGCTCCGTCACGCACCCTGAACGACGGGTTATCAAGGGCTGAGATCAGCGTCGGAATTGCAGCAGGTCCGGCATGGGAAAGCGCTCCAATAATTCCTTTGCCCGTCTCTTCATCGGCTTCTTCGAGAACGCAGATAAGAATACCGACACTGTCCGGGCCCATTGTTTCAGCAAGACTTGCAAAGGTCGAGCGGCTGAACCTGCAGGATTTGAGGCAGGTACATAGTTTTTCGGGCCTGATATTATCCATCCGCCCGATTATTCCCAGCAATCGCAACGCGAGGTTGTCGTTACCGGAAAGGTGAGGTACCATACGGGGGAGCGCGCTTTCACCCATGAGCCGCAGCGCTTCCGCTGCTTCGAGCTGTACGGTGGTATCCTCGCTCTGCAAGACCTTTATGAGCCCTTCAACATCCTGATTTGCTGCGAGATTCCGAACATCCGGCCGGAAAATATCAAAGAACCCCATTCTACGCTCTCCGGTATCGATACGGTACCGACGATGATTTAGTATGTTTGCGTTAAATTGTATAAATGTATATCTTAATGCAAAAAATGACCTATCTTTATTATTTTATAATTCGTTGTTCCGGAATACTTTTTTTAGCGTGCCATTCATTCCCGGTCGCTGTGAACCGGTTTTGCGTTTCCCCCGGGGCAAAAAAGTTTTTTAATGTCCGATACGATTTTTGCAGGATATTTCCTCTCGTAAATCGCACCGCGAATCCTTTTTGAGGGAACGGGCATTATAAAAAACAACCCGATTTCCTCCCGCGGTAATTTTGTACATCCATTATCATTAATATCTCTACAACCAAGTGTTTTCATACTGGATATCCCCGGCATCACCAGGATTGTATCTCATGTTCGTGACCCCAGAGCCCGGTAACCCCGGGAATTTCCGCCAGAAAAGCAGGGACTGTTATCTCCAGGGGCTGATGGATGGCCGTGAGGGTCGGCATGAGGATGCGCTGGTCTCATTTTCCCGGGCTCTTGAGATCGATCCCACGTTTGCCCTGGCATGGGTGGGACGGGGATTTGCCTTAGGCAAACTTGGGAGGTACGAGGAGGAGATCGAGTGCTGCGATAAGGCAATCGCTCTCGATCCCCAATGCATCGATGCCTGGATCTACAAGGGATTCGCGTATGGGATGCTTGACCTGTTTATGGACAAAGTGTACTGTTGCGAACGGGCTCTCCAGATCGATCCCGAAAATGCGACGGCCTGGAATAACAAGGGTGTGGCCCTCGGCATGCTGGGGAAATTCGAGGCCGAGATCCGCTGCTGTGACCGGGCGATAGAGATCCGTCCGCGATACCTTTCGGCCTGGGTAAACAAGGGTTTCGCGCTCGGGAAACTCAAGCGGTTCGAAGAAGAGATTGCCTGCTATGACCGTGCCCTCAGGATTTATCCCTATTTTCATTCCGCACTGCTCAAGAAAGCCATAGCCTTAATCCACAGAAAAAAGTACGCCGAAGCACTCGAGGTCCTTGACAAATTCTTCGAAGTCGAACCCGGAAATCCAAAGGCCCTCTACCGGAAAGGGCTTGCATTGAGCATGCTCGGGAGACATGCCGAAGCGGTCGGCTGCCTTGAAGAAGCGCTCAGGGTAAATCCCGGTATCGCAGATGCATGGGTCGTCCTCTCCAATTCATGTTTCATGCTCGGGAGGCTCGAAGAATCGGCAAGGGCATTTGACCAGGCGTATTATCTTGATGCGTCTGAAGTCAGGACCGGCGTTGTTAAAGGACTCTCGCTTCTCAAGAACGGGAAGTTCGATGACGCCCTCCGCTGTTTTTCAGATGTTTTCGGTGTTCTTCTCCGGTAAGTCCGGCCTTTTACTTACTTATCCCGGTCTTCTTTCAGCACCGCTTTTTTATGTCATCCGGGCGTACAGAAGAGTATGGATGTCGAGGAATTTGTTCGCACAAGGATAACCGACAGTGTGCCGGAAGAAACTATTCACCAGATGCTTGTCGAGCGAATCCTCGAGATAAAATCAGTAAACCGGTCCTATGCTTCGCAGTTTGCCCGGGCTGTGATCGAGGAAGTTAAAAATACACGGGGATTATCGGGAGATTTTTTTGAGTTCGAGCCTGCCGGCGTGAAGATGGGCGAGTTCGGTGTCGGATCACGGGGAAAAGGCGATTTCTTTGCCCACCGCCAGATCGCCCGGATTATCGGCAAGACCTCCGCATCCGTTGGTGTCGATGAGATGGACGATGCCGGGGCAGTCCGGGCCGGGGGGGAATACATCATCTGCACGGTTGATGGCATGCATTCCCGGCTCTCGGATTACCCGTTCCTTGCGGGATTCCACGTCACCCGCGCAACACTCCGCGACACCTATGTCATGGGGGCAAAACCGATCATGCTCTTCTCGGACATTCACGTTGCCGACGACGGGGATGTTGCAAAAATATTTGATTACACTGCCGGGATCACGACGGTCGGGGAAGCGATGGATGTTCCCCTTGTCACGGGCTCAACTCTCCGCATCGGAGGTGACATGGTACTCGGGAGCCGTCTCACGGGGTGTGTGGGAGCAGTCGGCGTCGCCGAACACCTCACCGCCCGTAAATCCACGCAACCGGGAGATGTCCTGCTGATGACCGAAGGTGCTGGCGGGGGTACTATTGCAACCGCCGCTATATATTCAGGATTTCCCGAAGTCGTCGAACAGACGATCAACCTGAACTTCCTTTCGGCATGCGAGATCCTGATGAAGAGCGATGTATTCCCGCAGATCCATGCAATGACCGATGTCACCAACGGGGGCCTCAGGGGAGATGCATTCGAGATGGCGGAGACCGCCGGTTGCCGTATTGTCATTGACGAGCGCGAGATCAGCAGCCTCGTGGAACCACATGTCATGGATATGCTGGAATCCCTGAAGATCGATTATCTCGGGGTCTCGCTCGATGCACTCCTTATAATTGCACCGGCGGGTGCCGCTGACCGGATCGGTTCGGTTGTACAATCAGCCGGGGTAAGAATGAAGAAGATCGGGTACGTTGAAGCAGGCGGTCCTGAGTCAGTTCTCCTTATCGATGGCAGGGAACACGATTTTTCCCCTCGTTTCCGCGAATCGGCGTATACTCCGGTCAAGAAAGTAGCCGATACCGAGGTGCGTGACTTTGAGGAGATGAAAGAAGGCGTCCTCCGTGCATCCGAGGCAGCGATACAGAAAAAGCAGCGGGTTTTGGCTGCTCTCATGGCAAAGAAAAAGATCTGAAATTATCTGTTTTATTATTTTTTGCCGTCTGTTTTCTCACCGCTCACACAGATGTTGTAGGTCATCTGCGGGACACGTTTTTCCACGAACGGTTCGAGTTTGCTTGCGAGGTTGAAGAGGGGGTCGATCATGTTGATATGGGCAAACGAGCACCACCGGATCCCGATATTTTCAAACCCGGCACCGGAGAAAAGCTCCTGCATCTCCCGTTCGTCATAATAGTGCTCCCCGAAATTTTTCATGACAACGTGCTTGACCTTGATCTTCTCGCTGATGTGATAGAGGACCGGAATCCCGCGGGTCAGCAGTTTTTTCCCGAGGGTGCAAATGGCAATTTTCCCCCCCGGTTTGAGAACCCTGTGCGCTTCTGCAAGCATGAATTCCGGGTTTTTTAAATAGCTGAACACGAGGAGGCTTGAGACCGCGTCAAACGAATCATCCCGGAATGGCAGGTTGTCACCGGTTCCAATCGTGAACCCGCATTCAGGACAGCGCCGGCGTGCACGTTCGATCATCCGCCTGCTTATGTCAAGGCCGGTCACATCCCTTCCTCCCTCCATATATTTTTCAACGAAAAGACCCGTACCGCATCCGATATCGAGCAACCTGCCGTTTTTCGGCAGCGTCTCCATCACGTACCCGCTTATATGGTTATGGTAACTCCTTCCCCGGACACAGTCGTAGTGGGAATCGTAGATATCGGCGACCGTGTCGTAATGCTCCCGGATCTTCTCCTGCCTGACCGTACTCACGGGAACACATCCTTTACCGATGCTGCGAAAGCATCGACCTGGAGGTACTCGTTATTGGCGTGCTGCAGCCGGTGTTCGGCATCGGCAAGCGCGATCGCAAGCGCAGGATGGTTGTAGTCCCGCTGGATGACCGCCCTGATCTCGGAAAAGACTTCATCGCCCGACAGCCCGTAATCGATCATGAGCGATTCAAGCTTCTTTATTGCAACCCGGATATCCCCTTCCCTGAGGATCTCAATGGCCGACCCGGCAATGGTTGCAGTTTCCGACTGCGTCGCAAGCAGAAGTTCCCCGCATTTCCCGGTGTCAAGTGCGACCTGGAGGAGGAGGATTGCCCTGCGCATGTCGCCATGGGCTGCCTGTACGATCAGTTCGAGATCGTCATCCGAACAAGTGTATGCCGAACCGCACTCAATCCTGCGGATCTCTGCCAGCCTGCCCAGGATAATGTCCGGGTCCAGCGGCGAGAAAAAGAGCGGAAGGCACCGGGAGGTTATGGCGGGGATAAGGGCACTCTGGGTCGTTGTCGAGAAGATGAACCTGCATGTCGGGCTGTATCGTTCCATGATCCGCCTGAGCGCCTGTTGTGCATCCCGGGTCAGGGCATCGGCATCCTCGAATACCATGAGTTTGAACGGGGTATCGAGGGGCCGGATCGAGGCATACCATTTGAGAATATATTTGAAATTGTTGATCAGCGACTGGCTTTTCTGGTACAGGTGGGCATACCGCTCATCCTGTTCGAGGAATGCCTTTCCCTGCAGGAAGACATCGGCGGTCTGGAATACTGAGGTATTCAGCTCCCAGCTGTCGCCGTACAACGCTTTTGCAAAGCATTCTATTGCGACGCTTTTGCCGGTCCCATGCGGACCGTTCAGGAGTATATGGGGAACCGATCCCGAGATCGCAAACGAGGACAGGTGCCTTATCGCCGGTTCCTGCCCGAGGATATCGCCGAATTGTACCGGCCGGTAGCGTTCAGTCCAGAGCATGGGATAACCTCATCGTCATTTCACGTATTGCTTCGGACAAAAGATAATGGTTGTCGACGGAACGGACAAGCTGGTTGCGCTCCGCCGGGGAGATCTCTTTACATGCCTTGCTGATTATGGGAAGGGCCCGGGTGAGTTCGTCAACAATCGTAACGGTAGCGGCTCTTGCTGTCCGGGAGAGTGGGTTAAGATCAACGGCGATTACGGTCTTTCCCATGCCGACCAGTGCCTCGCACCGGTCGCCATCTTCGAGCGGGACGAGAACGACATCGGCGGCATACATTCCTTCCCGGCGGCACCATGCACGGTCGTGAGACAGCAAAAGCAGTCTTTCCGCAGGCCCGGAGAACACGTCAGCCCCGGCATCCCTGAGCAGATCCTCAATGAGCCGAATGCGCTCTTCAGTACGGTGGAAGAGATTGACTTCGACAAGAGCACCGGTTGCCTTCTGGAGTCCGGCAATCTCCGCCGCTGCTAGTGCAGCGGTGTTTCCGTTGACCGAGATAACAGGGTGCCGGGCGTTAAGGAGCAATGCGGCAGCAATCTTCTCAGCAAGCCACGCGCTCTCCATCGTATGCTCGCCAATCAGGTAGTCGAATGCCTCGCCCCGACCGTGGGCGGTCAGGCCTTCCCAGGCAACAACACCCGATCTGGCACATTCTGCGAGGCGTTTACGGGTCACGAGCGATTTGTAGCGTGGATGATCGACGGGTATCATGGTAAATCTCCGATAATCCGGACCCCGGATTCCGAAACCCGGAATTCGTGCGCATTTCCGAGCGATGCAAGTACTGTCCCGGCTCTCTTTCCGCAGGCAAATATCCCGTTCCCGAGCATGGTCATGCTGGCCGGTACTCCTGTTTCATCGCATTTCCCGAGTGCGATCCTCACTTCCGGCGTGACGAGGCCGCTGCTTTCTGCAAACTGCCTGCAAATCCGGAAGAAATCAACCGGATTTCCGGGAGTGTCCGTCGGGAATGCTCCGGAAATCCGGTGCATGCGGGATTCCGATCCAAGGATTTCAGGAGTATGAATCGGGCCATAACTGACCGAATACAGCGGTCCTTTCAGATCGAACCTGCGCTCGATCAGGCCATCGATACCGGGTTCTTTCCGTATCACGAGGCCCCCGCCCTGGCAGGCAGCAACATCCCCGAGGCCGGTCCTGTGCAGGACTTCCTCTTCGTGTGCGTGAAGGGCGATCTGGCGGGGGGACAGCCCAAGCCCGAGAAGCCTGTTCACCGCGGTGAGCGATGAAAGAAGCGCTGCCGCAGACATCCCGAAACCGGCGCCAATGGGAAGCCTGCATTCCGTAACGACCGATGCAGTAATATCCAGTTTTTCCAAAGCGGAGGCAAGGAGTGGGGATCCTTTGGTAATTGTCACAGGACCCGGATGACCAGCCTGCTGTATTTCAACGGAGATCTCATCGGAATGACTCACCGTTGCTGTCACACCTTCGCTGATAACGATCCCGGCACCGATACTTCCGGTTGAGGCGGGAGAGTCGCCGCTAACCCGCTTGAAGTAGCCTGATATGTGACCGGGGCAGAATGCAACGACGGCAGATGGTTTCACGAACGATCCCTTTTTGTGTAAAATGGTTGGGTGCCCGTACTCATTAATCAATCCTGATCCCGCCAATCCTTTCTGCCCCAGGAAACAAATCTCTGGTTTCCGGTCCCGGTTTTTTATTGAGGAAACCATTTCAACACGTTTTCAACACGTTTTTTTTTAAATTATTCCCCGGTCCTGAAATAAGTTTGAAATGCGTTATGCCGTTTTTGTATTCGGGATCGCCGCTTTCCAGATTGCAGCAGCAATCTCTTCTTTTGTCCCGGTAAGGGCCAGGGAACCATTTCTGGTTAAAAAATTATAGGTACCGGATTCTGCCCCCATCGTCTCCGGTGGATTGGTGAGGACCATGGCGATTCCCTGTTCAATCATCTCTTTCGCTTTCTCTTCCTGGTCTCTCCCGAGTTTGAATGCAATAATGAACGGAGAGTACCGTAACTTCACTTCATCGATCAGCTTTGGCAGCGGTTCGAGATCGATCCGGACAGGTTTACCGCTCGGGATCTTCCCTTCAACCCGTTTCGGCATGAAATCAGAAATTGCCGCGGCGCTGATATAGACCTCTGAGCCGGTCTCCTCAAAAATGCGGAGAACGGCCATCCGCATTTCTTCAGAGGTTTCTGCGTGTACGTTGGTAACGAGGGGGAATGTGTCCCGGTGAACAACCGTAACCTCGGCCCCGAGCCGGAACGCCTGGAGCGCGAGCTCCCTTCCCATGAGACCGCTCGACCGGGTTGTCAGTACCCGTACATCATCGACCGTTTCCCGGCAGGGCCCGCTCGTGATAAGGACACGTTTGCCCTTCAGGACATTCCCGAGAATCGCCCGTTCGCACCAGAGCACGATCTCTTCAGTGCCGGCAATTTTCGCTTTTCCCTCTTCAACACGGGGATCGACGACTTCGATTCCCCATGCTTTGAGTCTGGCGATATTTTCTACAACACCGGGATGCCGGTACATGCTGTGGTGCATGGCAGGGACAATTACAACCGGCGTTCTACTGCCAAGAGCGGTTGTTGCAAATGTCGTAACGGGCGTGTCATCAATGCCGCACGCTATCTTGCCGATCGTATTTGCCGTGCAGGGTGCGATAAGGAAAAGATCGGCGGTCCCTTCATCACCGCAATAGAGCACATGCTCCACAAGCCCGGTCAACCGGACAATTGTTTCCTTTCCACTTGCGTACGTCAGGGCATCCGGGTGGATGATCCCGGCCGCTGCCTGGCTCATCACGGGCTGGACTGTCGCGCCTTTCCTCCGGAGTGCATGGATCAGCCGGACGATCTCAACGGCGGCGATACTCCCGGTCACACCGACTACGATCTGTCTTCCCGCAAGAGTCTGCACCAGGGTCACGAGAGGGTCACGTCCTGCACCACATGCCAGGCATGGGGGCGGTATTTCTTGACCTTATGTACGTGGATAGATGCAGAAAAACCTGTCTCATCCACCATCGCACGGATCCGCTCTTCAACCGGGCCGATGCTGTGAAGGTGGATAACGCTTCCCGGCCCGGTATGCCGGAGTGCAGCCGGGAGCAGAGCGATTGCATTGAAATGTCCCATTACGATCCGGTCGTACATCCCCGTGAGAAGATCTTTGCAATCCCCGGGAGACGTGATAACCCGGTCACCGAGTTTGTTCTTCGTAATATTCCGGTTCAGGTACTCAAATGCAACCGGATTGATCTCCATCGCGTGAACCTGTGCCCCGCTTCCTGCCATGGGAATCGTAAAGTATCCAATACCGGCGAACATGTCGGCTACCCTTTCCTGCCGCCCGCAGTTCCTGACCAGCCCGGCCATCCGCAGTTTTTCGAGCCTGTTTCCCTGCGAGAACATGACGTTGCAGGGATCGAGAATATACGTGTAACCGCTTTCATGGTGCTCCACTTCGCCAACTTCCCCCCAGAGGATCTTTGATGCGGGAGTCCGGGTAACGTCGTTGAGCGACTCAAGCCAGAGCACACCCCGCGGCCTGCGGAACCGTACGATCTGTTCGACTTCTTCAGGAGTCGGTTTTTCCCCGTGGAGAACTGCCACGTCACCGATTAAAAAAAAGCCACGACCCGTGTAGAGATTCCGCTCATCAATTTCACGGTCGCAGGGTTCACCGTCCCTCACCGGTACCCAGGCAATATCGCCTTCGACGTAGGGACGGCGGCTGGTATCGACCCAGTCCTCGCAACCGATCCTGCCGATCCTGTTTTTTGGTACGGCTCTCACCCGCATAATAAACCCGGTTCAGCCGATGACGACGAGATGATCCCCGTCACGCAGGAAGCGGAGCTGCATACCGGCTTCGACATACGTCCACTTGAGCTGTCTGAACTCCTTCGTTTTACAGTTATCCGGGTCCATGATCCCCATGGTTTTGCCGTCTGCAAAGACGACAAGCCCCGACTCGGTTTTCATGGCATTCCCGATGATCCGCTCTACATCGTCTTCCCTGAGTGACTTGGGGGAACCATCGGCAAGATCCGTGACCCGGAGATAATGGGACTCTACGCTCTCGACCTGGTAGTACCGGTTTTTAACCCGGACTACATCCTCTTTCTGGTACTTCGGCAACCGGACCGAGTACGTGATCCGGAAGAGCTGCCTCCCGTTCTTCTCACCGACCAGCTTGGGATGGGCTTTATATCTCCCGCCAAGCGTACCCGTGATCTTCTGCGAAATGAGCGCACCGATATGCTGCGAACCGACAATGACATCGATCCCGTCATGGATCCTGTTGATGTCGGAGATAAACGAAAGTCGTTCTCCTCCTGACTGGAGCGAGTCCTCGACCTGCTGGGCGATCAGTGCTGCTGTCTCCACCTCGTGATTACTGGGAATCCTTCCCTCAGCCCGGACCTGGACTACCCCCTCGTAATAACTCCCGCTGATACGGTTGCACCGGTCGCACTGTTCTTTATCCCAGATTATTTCGACTTTACACGTCCCTTCGACCGGCTGGCCATACAGGGTGGCAAAAATGTCGAGAGTAGCCCGCGACCGGTTCACAGTCATGTCTTCGATGGCAACCCGGATGGTGGGTTTCCTGACATCGGGGTGGAAATGCACCGCGGTCTTTACGAGTTCCGGACCGTGTTCCCGGTATTCCCGGTCCGAATCCGTCCACGTGCTCATCTGCTTTACCGCGTCGCAGCTCGGGCAGTGGACATGTCTCACGCGATTGTCGCAGGTGAACCACGGTGTCTTTCCGATCCGGCACTCGTTACAGAGCCCGTCATCCGAGACCTCTGAAGACTTGCCGCATTTCGGGCAGAATGTATCCTGGATGCTCATGATTACAGCTCGTATATCTGGAGATGCGGCACGTTCCCGATCATGATGCAGCATTCCTTTGCTGCAAGACCCATATCGATAGCGACAGCAACTGCACGTTCGCCCATGATGTTGATGCTGCCCCCTTCTTTCAACGCCTTTCGTACTTCCTCTTCGGGTACCTGGCAGTTTCCATAAAATCCTTCGGTAATGGTTATGGATATTTTTTCATTCTTTATCGTCGTATTGATCAGTTCGCGATCGCAAACCGCTACGACATCGCCCGACCCGGGTGAGCGATGGATCTTTAAATACATTGGTTATTCATTGGCCGGTGGGGATAAAAAAAGGTGAGTTGATAGCTACCCGGAATTACCTAAAGACTGATGGTGACGCCGTACACTTTCTCTACAGTCTCGGCATGGATACGGAAGCAGTCCTCAACCGTTATCGTCCCGGCATCAAGGAGTTTGTTCGTATATCTCGGTACCGATTTCGGACCGATAACAGCGCCCGGACGTGAATTCTCGTCCATATAATCGCTCTCCATGGTGAACCTGCGTCGCTCGCGGACGAGATCCGGTATCGACTCGTGCTTTGCGATGAGGGAGGGATGAAGCGGAGTATCCGGAGAGCCGTAATGTTTCACGACCCGTTCCAGCGGGACACCAGCCCGTTCTGCCATGCCGACAACGTCAACACATGGCCCCGTTTCGGCGTGGATCTGGAGGGCGCACCGGCATTCAGCAGCAAGATCAAGAGCGTGATCGAGCACCTCGTTCGATGCTGCCAGGACCTCTGGCTGGACCTCGTAATGAGGTCTCCCGCTCTTCAGGGCAACTGCTTTTCCCTCCTTCACGTACGTAGCCGCGCAGTCAAGCCCCGATTTCATCAGGTCAGCGGCTTCGGCGAGGGAAATGCGTTCCGTGAGCCTGCCGATCTCCGCGGGATGAACTCCAAGAATAGGAAAAACGGTGAGGCCGGTCTCCCGGACAAGGTCCGCGACGCGAAGCGTCTCGTCAAAGACCCGGGCATAATCCTTTCCCGATGAAGGATGTACCGAGAGCGACCACGACGGTTTGGAGACGAGGAAAATATGGGTCCCCCCGGCCCGCAGGAAATCCTTTGCCGCCTCGATGCCACGCCCGTTGACCGGATCGATATGGATGTGGTCGTCAGTGACGGGAAACTTCGGGGATTTCATGGATCTCCAGGATCTGCATCAGCGGGTAACCCGCTGAGGGCGACAGCCGGGCCCTGCAATAGGCGAAACCGACTCTGGTAATGATTTCGACATCGTACATCATGCCGTTCAGTTCGCTGTACCCGAACCGGTTTTCCGTCATCAGGTCGCGGTTGAGCTTCACGGTGATCTCTTCAACGAATGGCTGGAGGATCACTGCCTTCTCGATCGCTTTCTCGACACTCGCTGCTGATTCCCGGGATATCGGAGTCCCTACCCACTGGTGGTAGAGGGCCCCGAGTTTGATTCCTGCTTCAAATGCCGTTTTTTCGCTGTCGGTTATCATGATTATCCCTGGTATTTTCAGATCAGCTGGATGATCCCGGCTTTTGGTTCCATCGCCTCGCCATGGCGCAGCAGCATATCGATGCCCTCTTTCACCTTCTCACGTGCAAAGCCCTTCTGGGAGACGGTCTCGATCACCTGTTCGATCGCTGCTCTCTTCCCTTCCCCGCCTACCTCGCGGATCGCGTCCTTGATCACCCGGACGATATCCCGTTTCTCTTTTGAGATCCCGGTCGCGATCTTGTCGATGTCGAAGTTGCCGGTCTTGGCATCGTACGCGATCTGGCGCAGGCATGCATCGACGATATGGATAACCCGTTCGGCATCGCTCAGCTCGATCGTATTCGAGAGCCGGATGCGTGCGCTCGCCTCAGCCAGCCGTACCAGCGCTTCGAGCTGGCGGGCTGTTACCGGGACGGGCTTGTTTGGCTCCGCGATGCCCCTGAGCTTGAGGTAGTAATTGACAATCGTATCCTTGGCTTCGGGGGACATGATCGGAAAGCAGTTCCGTTTTGCATACGCGACATACTTCCGGAACAGGGCCGGATCGATATCGGGCATTACGGGCTTGAGCTGCTGCTGTATGTACTCATCCGTTACCCCAGCAATAGGCGTTTTCTTGTGCTGGGCGATCAGCTCGCCGGTCGCGTGGGCCTTGAGGATGTGTTCGGCGATCGCCAGGTCCCGCTTCTGCTCGGGCTGATCCGTCATGATGAAGATGAGATCGAACCGGGAGAGGAGCGAAGGCGGCATATTGATCTGGTCGGAGATGTCGCCGTACATATCGAACCGCCCGTATTTCGGGTTCGCGGCGCCGAGCAGTGCGCACCGTGACTTCAGGGTCGCCGTGATCCCGGCTTTGGCCACGCTGATGGACTGCTGTTCCATCGCTTCGTGAAGGGCGGACCGGTCTTCCTTCTGCATCTTGTCCATCTCATCGACCGCTGCGACACCCATGTCTGCAAGGACAAGCGCACCGGCTTCGAGCGTCCACTTGCCTTCCCCGAATTCGTCCTTGACCGCAGCAGCCGTCAGCCCCGCCGATGTCGATGACTGGCCGCTTGTATAGATCGCACGCGGCGAGAGCTTCACCACGTATCGCAGGAGCTGGGACTTTGCAATACCCGGGTCCCCTATGAGGAGGACGTGTATGTCCCCGCGGAGCCGGCTCCCGTCCGGCATCTCCTTTGCAATGCCGCCGAAGAGCTGGAGCGCGATTGCTTCCTTGACATCCTCGCTCCCGTAGATCGTGGGCGCTACGGAATGCGGGATCATCCGGTAGATCATCGGGTCGGCGCTTAAGGCCCTGATATCGTTCTCGTCCTTCTCATCGATCTCCACCTCTTCGAACTCTTTCTCGGCGATCTCGATGGAATTGCATTCGAGGAAAATGTCAAAGACCGTGCTCTTCTCGCCCTTGATGACCCGCTGCATCGACCGGAGAATGCCGTTGACGATGACCCGGTCACCGGCCGAGACTTTTCCTGAAAGATCATCGGTCACATCGATGTCCAGCGTCTGGGGCTGCTCCCCGCCACGAAGGCCTTCGGGGGACTCCTGCACCCTGAGTTTCTGGGAATCGACAAACCGGGATCGTGCGGGGACGAGGTCCAGTTTCTTGAACGCACAGCCGTCCGTGGCGCACCCGTCGGGGTCGATGAACTTCCCGTATTTCTGGATCTTGTGCGTGAAATGGCCGGCAGGGCATTTGAAGACCGCTTCGACGATCCGCGGCCGGACTTCCGTGGTCTTGCGCAGGATCCCCTCGACCGAGATAAACCGGTTGATATCGTCCGATCGTATATCCCGCGCTGCAGTCTTCTTCGGGAGATTGATGAACCGGATATTGATATTTTTCGGTTCCTTCCCGTCCTTTGTCCGTATAAGCTGGTTATTTTTTATTGCATCCCAGACGTCCTCAAGAACCTTGCCCGGGCTCTCGAGCAGTTCGTCAGCGAGGCTGAGCCCGACCTTGCCGAACCGCTCGACCTCGCGGTAATCGATATACAGGGATCGCTTGTGGGGATATTCCCGCGAGATCTCGCCGAGCTCTTTTTTGTATTTGCTTTTTAAGAGCCGGCTCCAGTCGCCGATCTTGTCTCCTTCGTGCAGGTCAGGGGCTTTTTCCATGTCGTCTCACTGTTTCCGGGATGAGAGCACGAACCGGGCGATCATCGCTTCCATCTGGATATCGGCGTTTGCGCCTTCGGAGAGGCGGAAATCGGTCTCACCGAGATGATCTATAAGTTCGACTTTTAATTTCTTATCCATGTCCCTCCTGACAATCGCACGGTAGCACTGGTTGATCAGCTCGTTGGGGGCGATCCCCCGCTCGTGGAGCAGGCTTGTAAGCAGCGACTCGGCGGTATCAAAATCCCCCTTGAGCGACAGGTCCAGCAATTCACGGATCTCGTCAGGCCGGGCGGTGGAGGTGATTGCGTAGATCATCTTCTCGTCGATTGTCGTGCTGATGATAGCCCCTCCCTGGAGCGCGTTGATGGCCTTCCTCATGTCTCCCTGTGCTATGTAGACGATTGCGTCCATCGCTCCCGGGGTTATCGTGAGCCCTTCGCAGTTTGCAATCCGGCAGGACTCCTCTTTCACCGCATCCGGCCCGAGCGGTTTGAACCGGTAGATGGCGCACCGGCTCTGGATCGGGTCGATGATCTTCGAGGAATAGTTGCAGGAAAGGATGAACCGGCAGGTCTGCGCATAACTCTCCATGGTCCGGCGCAGCGCAGCCTGTGCGTCCGTGGTCAGGGCATCGGCTTCATCGAGAAAGAGGATCTTGAACGTTGCCTCGCCAAGGGGCGATGTACGGGCGAACTGCTTGATCTGGTTCCGGACAACGTCGATCCCGCGTTCATCGGATGCGTTCATCTCGCGGAAATTCATCTGCCACGTGTCCTTAAAAAATTCGTGGGCAAGAGTTACTGCTGCAGTAGTCTTCCCAACGCCGGCGGTGCCGGTGAAGAGGAGATGCGGGAGGTTGCCGGTCTTTACATAGGATGACAACCGTTCCACGATCTCGTTCTGCCCGACAATCTCAGAAAGTTTTGTAGGCCGGTATTTCTCTATCCAGATGGTATGATTATCTTCCATATGCCTGCCTCACACCGGACAACGGTACGTTCCGGTTATGCCCTCCCTGTTTCTGTATAGTGTTGGAATTCAATGCTTGTGAATCCTCGCGAAAGGAATTACGTTTGAACTCCCGGTAAAGAATGTCATAATATTTATCATAAGGGCTTCGAAATTATCTTTCATGAAATTATCGTATATTCTGCCTGTTTTTATCCTCATCTTTCTGTTCACACCTGTTTCGGGCAGTTTAAACAAAATAGCATTCGGAGCTCCCGTATTTGTCGGTGAAAGTAACGTCGATATCTCCTCCGCGCTGAACGGTTGCCACAACATCGCGTGGTGGCCGGAAGGAGCGGACATCAATTCGGCACCATGGGGGAAAAATCTCACCGTGTCTGAGATCAACACCGTGTCGCCGCGTATTTTTGCTTTCAACTTCAGTCCTGATATCTTCAACGGGTACACCGGTACCTGGTACTGCCAGGACAAACAACCGTACTTCGCGGTATTCACTATCCAGCAGCCCCGGATCAACATCAGCATCCGGGATATTGACAGCAACACGGATGTAACCGGGCAATCGGTCCCCTACTCGTCCAACCTGACGTACCGGATCGATACCAACCTGTATCCTGCGCTCCAGTATTCCAACCGGCCCAACTACAATCCCAGCGATTCGTTTTTTACGGTCTCGATGACCGATCCCCGGGGAAAGACGGTCAGCAATATTTATACCGGAAGTGCCGGCAATTCCAAAACCGTAATCCTGCCTTTCGATACCAATCCCCTTATCTCCACCTCGTCGTTTGTTGAACCGGAATTGGCTTCATGGGACCAGACCGCACGGAATGCGCAGGGTGATGTACTCTATCCCCCCGGCACCTATACGATAACGGTGACCCAGAACCTCAATAACATGCAGCAGGCGTACGCCGGCAGTTCCTTTGGCGACACTACCGGGGTACTCTCAAAGTCCGCTTCTTTTTCGCTCTTCCGGGCAGCAACGCCAACCCCCACTCCTGCGCAGACAACGGCTCCTTCGCTTTCCGTCACCACTGTTCCCGCAACATCAACTTCCGTCCAGAAGACTACCGTGCCCACGGTACCGGTTACTACTGCCAAGGTAACCCGTAAGACCACGTATTCCCCTCTCCCGGTCTGGATACTGATGATCGGCATTGTTATTGCCGGGATAATTGCAGCCCGGCAGGCCCGGCGGCAAGCCTGAAAATTCACCCTTTTATAGGAATACTGCGAACCTGAGTAAAGAATGAAGCAGAACAAAAAAATATCCCCGGAAAAAATTCCGGTAAAATCCTCTTTCTCCCGCTATTACCTTCTGGCAGGAATTGTCATCGTCGTCATCGTAATCGCGGCAGTTCTTTTCACCGTGCTACAGCCGGCCTCAAAACCCGGTGCAGGAGCGCTTTACGATAAGAGCGTTGACCTGGCAAACGCCGGCAAGTACCAGGAAGCACTCGATGCCGCCGACCAGGCCCTTGCCCTCAACGACACCATGTATACCGCCCTTCTCCAGTCGGACCGCGCCGGGATACTCGTGATGCTGGGAAGAAACCGCGAAGCGATCGATGCCGCCGATGCGGCGCTCGCCGTGAAGGGAAACCTGACAACGTCGTATTCGATCGCCTGGTTCAACAAGGGGAATGCGCTCAGGAATCTCGGCAGCATCGACGAGGCACGGGCCGCGTATGCAAATGCAACAAAACTCGATCCTTCGCTTGTCCCCCCGCAGATCTAAAAGATACCCCCATATCGATTACGGTTTTTCTTTTTTGAGATGCACTCGTCGTTTACCACAATTTTTTTAGCTGATCGCCCGGAAGCGCGGATTATCCCGGTCTATCCGGAAACTCCCGCGTTGCACTGACTATACTTCTAATATCTTTCGCCGACAATTTTAGTGAGGAACAGAATGGACGGGGCAGTACGGGTATTTGCCGGGGAGTTCAACGCATCGACCCTGCAGCTGAAAGATAATGGCGCTGACGATGCACCCTGGATCGTAACGCCGGGCGGGGCATGGTGCCGGTCGATGTACCTGGCCGGTGCCCTTACCGAAGTATCCGGCGATGGCGACATGGTCCGCTGCCGGCTCGCCGACCCGACCGGGGCGTACGATCTCGTCATCGGCGGCAGGAAAACGCCCCTTGCCGAGACCTTCCGCGAACTGCCCGTGCCTTCGTTTGTGACCGTATCCGGCCAGGCCCGGATGTACCAGAAGAACGGGAAGACATTCCTTTCCCTGCGACCGGATGAAGTCCGGCCGGTGGACCGGGCGGTTCGCGACCAGTGGGTGCTGGCAACTGCGCAATCGACACTCGAACGTCTCGATTTGCTCCGGCTCGTGCTCCAGGACAAGAGTACCGATGAACGGGCGCTCGCGCCGGTTCGCCATTACACGATCACCGCGTCATCGCTGCTCGAACTCGGAGAAATGATCGAGAGGGCAGTCCAGAGTATTCGTCCGCCCGAAACCCCCTTACCCCCGCCCTCGAAAGACGATGCCCGGGAACTCGTAATCGAGCTCATGACCGGGTGCGGGCCCCGGGGCATCGCGGTGGAGGAGATCATCGCACAGGCACGCGAACGGGGGGTTGCCAAAGATGTGGTCCTCGCCGCGATAGAATCGCTGATAGTCGACGACGAATGCTACCAGCCCCAGAAGGGATTTGTCAAACCGTTATGAATATGGAATTTTTTGAGGAAGGGCCGGCACTCGTAATCGCTGGAGAGGAGCGGCACCTCATCGTTGCCGATCTCCATTTCGGGATCGAGGCCGATCTCGCGGCGCACGGGATGCATTTCAAAAGCCGGAGCGCTGCCCGGGTCGAACGGCTCTTAAAAATCATCGATGCAACGAAACCGGATGATCTCATCCTTCTCGGGGACATCAAGCACAGCATCCCGAGCCTGACCCGGCAGGAGTATTTCGAGATGCCGGGCGTTCTTGCGACCCTCCGCGACCGGCTCCCTCTTCTTGTCTTTCCCGGCAACCATGACATCGGCATCGAACGGTTCCTGAACGAAGGCGAACTCCAGCCAAAGGAAGGGGCTATCATCGATGGCGTGGGATACATGCACGGGCACACGTACCCCGACAAGTGCCTTGCCGGAAACTTAATCGTCATCGGCCACCATCACCCGCTCCTCATGCTCCGCGACGATGTCGGCTGTGCGCTCCGGACCCCGGCATACCTCCGGGCCGAAGTCGATGAGGAACCGCTCGGGATGGAAAAGCCGGCCGATGGCGTGACAACGCGGGTCCTCTTTGTCCCGGCATTCAACGAGATCGCCGGGTACGACCTGCTCCAGATCCTCAAAAAACCGTTCGCCCCACTGTCGAAGAACATGAAAAAAGAGGGAGCCGAGATCATCCTTGCCGACGGGACCCTGATCGGCCCGCTCTGCATGATCGAGAACGACGACCATGACGCCGATTGAAGTCCTCGACCCGCGCGTGCAGGAGTGCATCCGTAAACGCGGGTTTACCGAACTCTCCGATGCCCAGCAGCAGGCGATCCCGCTCATCCACGATGGGCGCAACATCGTCCTCATCGCCCCGACCGGCACCGGCAAGACCGAGAGCGCGATGTTCCCGGTCTTCAACGGGCTCCTCTCGATGCCGGCCGGCGGGGGGTTCAAGGCGATCTACATCACCCCGCTCCGCTCCCTCAACCGGGATATCCTCGCCCGGATGCAGTGGTGGTGCGCGGAGCTCGGCCTTTCGGTCGGTGTCCGGCACGGGGACACGCCTATGGGCGAGCGGCGGAAACAGGCGCTCTCCCCGCCCGACCTTCTCATCACCACACCCGAGACCCTCCAGGCGCTCTTCATGGGGAAGCGGTTGCGGAAACACCTCGCCCACGTGAAGTACGTGATCATCGATGAGATCCACGAGCTTGCCGGAAGCAAGCGCGGCGCCCAGCTCAGCGTCGCGCTCGAACGGGTCCACGTGTACGCCGGGAACTTCCAGAGGATAGGACTTTCGGCAACCGTGGGGAACCCGGAGGAGATCGCCACCTTCCTCTGCGGAAGCCGGCCGTGCTCGATCGTGCAGGTCCCGGTCGCAAAACAACTGGACATAACGGTGAAGTACATCGGCGACAACTTCGATCACCAGACCGAGGTGCTCCAGTCGCTCCTGAAGACCGAAGGCTCTACGCTCGTCTTTGTCAACACCCGGGTGACCGCCGAGGCGCTCGGCCATGCCCTCTTCGAGCGCGGAGATGTCGAAGTCCATCACGGGTCGCTCTCGAAGGAGGTGAGGATAGATGCCGAGGACCGGTTCAAGAAAGGCGAGATCCGGACCCTCATCTGCACCTCGTCGATGGAGCTCGGCATCGACATCGGCCGGGTCGACCATGTCATCCAGTTCGGCTCGCCCCGTGAAGTCGCCCGGCTTGTCCAGCGTGTCGGGCGTGCAGGGCACCAGCTCAACACGATCTCCCGGGGGACGATCCTCGCGACCGGCTTTGACGACCTCCTCGAATCGCTCGTGATCGCGAAGAAGGCAAAGGCAAACGAGATCGAGCGGGTCACCCAGCACACGAACGCGGCTGACGTTCTTGCAAACCAGATCGCCGCGATCGCGGTCGAGTACGGCGAGATCGAGCGGGAACAGGTCCGGGAGATCATCGAACGCTCTGCGATCTTCGCGAGTCCAGGCTCGCTCCTCGATGACGTGATCAAACAGATGGAGGAGCACCGGCTGGTCCGGTCCGATGGCAGCCGGATCATCACGACTGCCCGGGCCCGGCGCTACCTCTCCTCGAACCTCTCCATGATCCATGACGAGCGGAAGGTACCGATCTTCGACATGGTCTCCCGGCGCACCGTCGGGACACTCGACGAATCGTTCGTGGTTGGCTGGGTCCACACCGGTGCCGTCTTCATCACCAAGGGGCAGCTCTGGCGCGTGCTGGAGGTGGCCGATGGCCGGCTCACGGTCGAGCCCGCAAAGAAAGCGAACGGCGAACTCCCTTCATGGGAGGGCGAGCAGATCCCGGTTCCGTACAATGTCTCGCTCGAAGTCGGCGCCATGCGGAGGCAGCGGAACATCGCGGATTACACCGGCGTCAAAGACAACATCACGTACGCGAAAAAATTCCTGACCGAGATGGACAAAAACCGGTCCCTGATCCCGACCGACCGGCTCATCACGCTGGAGAATACGGACGACGGGGTCGTCTGCAATGTCTGTGCCGGGCATAAGGCAAACGAGGCGCTCGGCCGGGTCATCTCGATCCTTATCTCCGCCCGGTACGGGACGACCGTCGGCCTCGAACTCGACGCGTACCGGATGCTCCTGCGGCTCCCCTCGTCCATCCGGGCCGCGGACATACGGGATGTCATCAACGATCTCGACCCGAAGACGATGCCCGGGATCCTCCGGCTCGCACTCAAACGAACGGCGCTTTTCAAGTGGAAACTGGTCCAGATCGCAAAAAAGTTCGGGGCTATCGATCCCGATGCGGACTACGAGAAGATCAGCATCCACCGGCTTCTCGACTTCTTCGACAACACGGTCGTCCAGCAGGAGGCCTACCGGGAACTCCTGTCAGAGTACATGGACATCGACACCGCTGCCGCGATCGTTGCCCTCGTCAAGAAAGGCGATATCACCGTTGAACTCGGCCCCCTGTCCCTGATCGGCGCCGGGGGGCTCCTTTCATCCCGGGATATGATCCCGCCGCCTACTGCCGACCAGGTTGTCCTTGAAACCCTCAAGCGGCGGCTCGACCAGACCGACATCCTCCTCGCGTGCATGAACTGCCGGGACTGGAAGAGCAGGACCACGGTTGCCCGGGTCGCTGACCGCCCCCAGTGCCCGAAGTGCGGGGCCCGGCTCATTGCGGCGCTCAAGCCGTATGAGGAGGATGAGTACGCGGCTATGAAGAAACAGAAGAAGACGAGCGAGGAACGCGCCACCGAACAGCGGCTCCTGAAAAATGCCAACATCGTCCTTTCAAGCGGGAAGAAAGCCGTCATCGCGCTCTCTGCCCGCGGCGTCGGCCCCGAACACGCGTCACGGATCCTTGCGACGCTGACCGATGGCGACGCGTTCTACCGGGAGATCCTCAAAGCCGAACGCAGCTTCATCCAGACCCACCGGTACTGGCAGTGAGCTGACAAAGCGGCTGAAAACGAAAACCGGGAAAAAAGATTTTTAATTTTTTATTTTTGGTTTGTTTCTGGTACCATTACATTATGCTCTCGAGCTTCTGCTCGAGGAAGTCGAGGCCCCGCTTGATGTCATCGAGGTTCTTGCCGCCCGTGAGGATGATCTTCCCCGAGGAGAAGAGGAGCGCGACGATCTTCGGGTCCTTGATACGGTAAACGAGGCCCGGGAACTGTTCGGGTTCGTACTCGATGTTCTCAAGGTTGAGCGTTATGACAACCTTGTTGAGGTTGATGTACTTGCCGATATCGTACGAACAGACGATGTTGGTGATCGCAACCTTGGGCTCGTCATACGTAGCGACGCCCGCCCCTTTGAGGGATTTCATGATAATACCGAGGCCGTCCGTGAGCGCTTTCTTGTCGCGGATGCCCGTGAGTACAACCTTACCGGACGAGAAGATCAGCGACGCGATCTTCGGGTTCTCGATCCGGTAGACCGCACCGGGGAACCTCTTCGTATTGAGTTCGCAGCTCGGGATCTGTTTCGAGACCTCGACGAGATCGATCGAGTCGGCGATAACGCCGGATGCTACGATGTTCTCAATTTTCAATGATTCGTACTTTTTATCAGCCATCCACTATACTATGAAAGTCGCTCAATCATAATACTAATGCACAACCTTTATCGTCTCTTTTTTTTCCACCCCTTTTCCGTCGGCATCCGTTCACCATAACCTGTCCGTTCCGGGCGAAACCCGTTCGCCAAAAACGGATCGGAAAAACAGATTGGGACCGGATGATCAAAACCCGGGGGAATAATCGGGAATAAATGGGAACCGGATGATCAGGTTCATGAATTCCCGGATGAAACACTCTTTGATTGTATGGGAAAAACCGGCAGTGTTGACAGCTACGAAGAGATGCGCAGGACGTTCTCGATCGAAGTCCCGGAATATTTTAATTTCGGCTTCGATGTGATCGATACCTGGGCGAAAAAAGACCGCAACAAGCTCGCGATGATCTGGGTTGACCAGAAGGGTACCGAGAAGAAATACAGTTTCCTCGACCTTGCAAACCTCTCCAACCAGGCAGCTAACATCCTCCTCAAGTACGGGATCAACAAGGGCGACCGCGTACTCATCATGCTCCCCCGGATCCCGGAATGGTGGATATTTGCAATAGCTTTGATCAAGCTCGGCGCGGTATTTGCCCCCTGCCCGACCATGCTCACCCCCCGCGACATCAAGTACCGGGTCAACAAGGGAAAATTCCGGATGGTCATAACCGATCTCGAGAACGCACCGAAAGTCGAAGAGATCTGCAACGAGTGCCCGAGCCTCACCGCCCGGATGATCGCGGATGGCGAACTCCCGGGCTGGGCCAGTTTCCCGTATGAACTCCTGTACCCGGCACCCGTATCCCACCGGTCGGTCAGCATCCCGGACTCCCGGAAGACCCGGTCCACCGACCCGATGCTGATCTATTTCACCTCAGGCACAACGGGCGAACCCAAGATGGTGCTGCACAACAACGGGTACCCGCTCGGCCACATCGTCACCGCCCGGCTCTGGCAGGATATCCGGCACAACGATCTCCACTTCACCGTGTCCGACACCGGCTGGGCCAAGTGTGCGTGGGGCAAGATCTTCGGCCAGTGGATCGAAGGGGCATGCAACTTCGTGTACCATTTCGACGGGAAGTTCCAGGCGACCGAGGTCCTCCCGCTCCTTGAGAAGTACCAGGTCAATACCTTCTGCTGCCCCCCGACCATCTACCGGATGCTTATCCTCGCCGATCTCGAACGCTTCGATCTCACCTCGCTCCGGCACTGCTGCAGCGCGGGCGAGCCGTTAAACCCGGAAGTGATCCGGGTCTGGAAGGAAGGGACCGGTCTCACCATCTGCGAAGGGTACGGCCAGTCCGAGACTGCCGCCTGCGTTGCAACATTCCCGGGAATGGAACCCCGCCCGGGTTCGATGGGCAAACCCTCTCCCGGCTGGACTATCGAAGTCCATGATGAGAACGGCTGCCCGGTCGGGCTGCATGACGAGGGGCGCCTTGCGATCAGCTGCAACCCGCGGCCGCCCGGCCTCTTTGTCGAGTATCTCGACAATCCTGCCGAGAACACGAAATCGTTTGTCAACGGCTGGTACTATACCGGCGACAAGGTATACAAGGACGATGACGGGTACTTCTGGTTCGTGGGCCGGGACGATGACGTGATCAAGTCGTCCGGGTACCGGATCGGGCCGTTCGAAGTCGAGAGCGCACTCATCGAGCACCCGGCCGTAATGGAAGCCGCGGTGGTCGGGTCGCCGGACCGGATCCGCGGGCTTATCGTGAAAGCGTTCGTGGTGCTGAACAAGGGCTACGAACCTTCCGAATCGCTGATCAAGGAGCTCAAGACGTACGTCAAGCGCACGACCGCACCGTACAAATACCCACGTGAGATCGAGTTCGTGCCGGACCTTCCGAAGACACTCTCCGGTAAGATCAAGCGGGGCGACCTGCGCGCTGCAGAGCTCAGGAAATACCAGAACGAGCAGTAACTGCACCACACTATTTTTCTTTGTTCGTCCAAACTTTTCTAACGAACATTTTCCCGAAATTATTTTCCGGTGAAACCGTTCGGCCCCGGTTTTATTTTCTGTGTGGTGCAAAGCCAAACGAAACCATCATATCCTGCACCACGAAACGTTTTGGTATGGTGCGATACTCTGTTTCGATGGACGACGCACTCACGGAAAGTATCGATAAGCTCTGTGAGATGCGGAAGATTTCGCGGTCCGAGTGGGTGAACGAGGCCTGCGCCCACCAGATGAACGCAAGCCCCGGGGCAGGAGCCCTCGGCCTGACCCTGCTGCCCACTGCCGGCGATGTGCCGGCACGGGACCAGCACAACATGCCCGGCTACGATGAGACGTACAGGAATTTCCATATCGAAGTCCCCGAGTACTTCAACTTCGGGTTCGATGTGATCGATGCCTGGGCCCACAAGGACCGGAACAAGCTCGCGATGATCTGGGTGAACCAGCAGGGCGAAGAGAAGAAGTTCACGTTCTATGACCTTATGCGCATGTCGAACCAGATCGTCAACATGCTGATCAAGTACGGGGTCAACAAGGGCGACCGGGTCATGATCATGCTGCCGCGTGTTCCTGAATGGTGGACCGCAACGATCGCACTCATAAAACGTGGTGCGGTCTACGTCCCCGCGCCCACCATGCTCACGGCTAAGGACCTCAAGTACCGCATCAATCTCGCGGACATCAAGATGATCATCACGAGCGAGGAGTACGCGGACAAGATCGAAGAGGTCCAGAAGGAATGCCCCTCGCTTACCTGCAAGCTGCTCATCGATGGCAGGCGCAAGGGCTGGATCAGTTACCCGGTCGAGCTCGACTACCCGGCCCCGGTCTCGACAAAACTCGTCACGCTCCCGAACCAGAAGAAGACGAAGAGCACCGACCCGCTCGTGATCTTCTTCACCTCCGGCACCACGGGCGAGCCGAAGATGGTGGTGCACGAGCAGAGCTACCCGCTCGGCCATATCGTGACCGCAAGATTCTGGCACGACCTGCGCACCAACGATCTTCACTTCACCCTCTCCGACACGGGATGGGCGAAGAGCGCGTGGGGCAAATTTTACGGCCAGTGGATCGAAGGCGCAGCGATCTTCGTGTACGATATCCGGAGCAAGTTCAACGCAACTGAAATCCTGCCGCTCATCGAGAAGTACGGCATCACCACGTTCTGCTGCCCGCCCACGATTTACCGGATGCTGATCCTCGCGGACCTCGACAAGTTCGACTTCACCGAGCTCCGCCACTGCGTGAGCGCGGGCGAACCTCTCAACCCCGAGGTCATCAAGGCATGGAAGGACGCGACCGGCCTCACCATCTTCGAAGGCTACGGCCAGACCGAGACCGTGCTCTGCATCGGTACGTTCCCGGGCATGACGCCGAAGTTCGGATCGATGGGACGCCCGTCGCCCGGCTGGACGATCGAACTCCACGACGACCACGGGAAACCGGTCGGGCTGCACGAAGAGGGCAGGATCGCGATCAGGACCGACCCGCGGCCGGTCGGGATGTTCCGCGAGTACCTCAACAATCCCGAGGAGAACAAGAAGTCGTTTGTCAACGGATGGTACTACACGGGCGACAAGGCGTACAAGGATGAGGACGGGTACTTCTGGTTCATCGGCCGCGACGACGATGTGATCAAATCGTCCGGGTACCGTATCGGTCCGTTCGAAGTCGAGAGTGCGCTCATCGAGCACCCGGCCGTGCAGGAAGCCGCGGTCGTGGGCTCGCCCGATGATATCCGCGGGCTTGTCGTGAAGGCGTTCGTGATCTTAAAGCCGGACGCAAAACCGTCCGAGGCGCTCGTGCGGGAGATCCAGAACCATGTCAAGAACGTCACCGCACCGTACAAGTATCCCCGGCTGATCGAGTTCGTCGACTCGCTGCCCAAGACGATCTCCGGCAAGATCCGGAGGAACGAGCTCCGGGAACGGGAGATGAAGAAATCCATGAACGAGTCAGGCGCAGGAAAGAAGGCCTGACCCCCTATCTTTATTAAACCGCGTAGATAATCTATACAGGCGCGAGGGTAGCCAAGCCCGGTTAAAGGCGCCAGGTTCAGGGCCTGGTCTCGAAGGAGTTCTTGGGTTCGAATCCCATCCCTCGCATGAAGCTGTTTTTTTTGGGATTTTTTTTCAAGAGTGGTAAGGATCTTCACAATATGATCGGGATTTATCGAAGCTCGTAACCTTCTTGGTTGACGAAGACTTCCTAACTTAGTGAAGATCTTTTTCAATTTTTCTTTGAAGGGTTATTGCAACAGGCTCACCAGCCTTGACTAAAATTCCAACGATATGATTAAATTTTGTTAGGCTTGAAGAATCTGCAATAATTTTTTCGTGATGTTCTACCCAAGAATCAAACATCAACTCTGAAAATGAATTTCCGATTCGGATTTTATCAACGAATAAATTGGTGTCTTCCACATTTTTGAGGCATTCAAATAGCCAATCGATTCCACGATCCGGCATAAATTCAAATCCTATTGATTTAAGGAGTTTGATTAAATCCGGAAAACATACCGGGCTCTGTCCAAATTTTTTACACCACAAATCAATTATGTCAAAAAAATCTGGCAACAATTCCCATTTTTTAGTCTTCCATGTAACAATTCCCCATGGATCGGAAAAAATTACAAGTCCTAAAATATTATCTAGATGCCTTTCGAGATATCTTGGGTTTTCCGGAACTACGTTCGAATTAATTATCTGGCTTGCCAAATTTCTCCAGATTGATCTGAACCTTTCTCGGAAAATGGGATTTGATCCACTTACCAAAAATCCACGTAAAAAATCCTCCATTATTACTGGAGTTCTTTCCCATTGGGATTGAATTTGTTCGCAAAATTTGAATCGTTCATCCGCGTCGGGAAATCTGAGAATAATGTTCGCAATAGTTTCTGCATAGGCGTGAGTCCAGAGATATGAGAACTTAGATTCTTGTTTCTTTAAGTTGTAATGTTGATAATTTTTTATCGTAAACTGGGATATTTGATTAAACAATTCAAAAAATTCTTCTAAATCCCGAATCTCATTGAATTTATCATAACTTGGCAAACAACACATAATTAATTGGAGTCGATTAAAACGAGTTTCATTCCACATGTAATCAAAAGGTGACGGTCTTCGGATCTTAAGATCGGCTAGAATTTTACTGATTCTCGATTTGTGAATAACCGAAGAATCCAAAGTAATTTGGATACATTGAAAAATAGTTTTTTGATCCTTATTCCAGAGCTCCCCAAGTGAAGAAAATAAATTCTGCCTTACTTCATCATTAGGGTGCGACGCCAGACGCATGATGGATTTACGGATCTTACGATTTGCCACCCCCTTCAGAATGAAAAAAGGAAGGGCTCTTGCAGCAGAACGCGAGCATCCAAAAGGATTTTTCATATAAGATATTATTGTCGCTGGGGGTTCCGGCCGGGAAGATGCTATCAGAATTTGATCGATAGACCACTGGACATACCCATGTTTTTCAATCCAATCCCAATTTCGAACTATCATTGAACATGCGAAAAGGGCAATAGCATCAGCAGTTGTTTGAATTTCGTCGATGCCATCAGAAGGAATTTTGGATGGATCATCTTGAGCAGCTAACTGCAGAACGTAGTTCATTCCGGTTTCAATTGTAAAGCCCTTGCCAATTGATCCATCCTTTAGCAGTGAATAGCTCCATGATGCGAAGTAGAGATTTTTGTTTATTATCCCAGATTTGCTTAAAATTTCCTCTTTTTTTATTTCTGCCTCCAATTCTTTTGGCATTAGAAATTCTATTCCATCAACATTGTTTTCGGGTATCCTAACCTTTTTGTAATTATCAAAATCAGCTTCCGCGGCCCAAATTTTACATGTAAGCAGTCGATCCCGGTAAATCAGTGCATTTTGCTGTTCATCTTCAAAGAAATAAGGAATATTATTGGGAAATGTTTTAATTGAATCCAATAATTGTTTTTTTGTTTCTCCCGTTAATCTTAAGATAACATCAAGACGATTTAATCGTAGAGATTTTTTGCGATGCGGTAATTCTGCATCCTTAACCAAAATTTTCGTATCCGGTAATGTCTTAAAATCAAAAATTGAAAAAGCAGAAATCGCCCCAGGCGTTTGTTGATCTGTTACAAAACGCTGAGTATCCATAAGCCAAAAAGCCGGATTTTCTAAAATAGGAACTAAAAGATCAGCACATTTTTCGATATGAGCAAAACAAACAGAGACATAGACTCCTACCATAGCCGCTGAATTGGTTTCTATCAATAGTGATGGGAGTATTGCTTTCGGATCTTTACCTTCTTTGATTTGATCAATTAACCAATTTTCGAGAGCCATGAGCGCGGATATGACAACATCCGGTCCATTGCTCAGATATCTGTACCAACAATAGACATCCCCATCACCATTTATTGTAATTTCATTGTCTTCAATGTGAATAGTTTGAGGAATCGGACATCGTCTGAAATTAATTTTTTCCTCCAAGATCCAGACCTGTGTAGCGTGGTTCACAATCCGTTGAATTAATTCCACACCTTCTTGGGGATGAGAACGCAAAAAGCCAGTGAATGGGCCTTTAAGGTATGTTGGAGGGTGCCATGATCCGTAGGATGAAATCCCTCCTGAGGCGAAAAGATGAAAATAACTCCCGGTATCATCTGGCTTTATTGGTCGACACAAAATTGAAGTATAAATTTCTAGAGCGGTTTTTGGGAGATGCCGGTAAATCGGAACACAGTCAACCTTGAATAATAATTCTTCGAACCCGTGAATTTCCTCATCGTGTTTTCTAATAGTGTATTTATTTAAAAATTCTTCAACCCGATTGGGAATTATATCGGTGGCCCATAAAATCGAATTAAGATAATTGAATTTTGGTTGATCGCGATAGTCATCGAGTAATTTATCTTCAAGGAGTTTTATCGATAAAAATGCAATTTCTTTTCGATATTTATCATCTTTTTTTGTGTGATGCATCCATTCGCTTGCAATCTCGGAATATTCAGTTAGTAACTGTCCATCAATTGCCTCAGGATGTTTCAATACGAGATTAATAACCGGATCCCACTGTAAAAAATTTGGAATCGTAAAATGTGACATTAATTTTTCTCGTTCATCCTTCGATCCAAATGCAAAAATGGCATAAAGAATCAGATTGGGTTTATTGCAAATTGTTCTTATCGTTTTTAGCAATTTAACTAATAACTGTGACTCATTTGCCAAAAGCTTGTCCGAAATTAGTCCAATGTTTTCGTTCCTTAAAGGGGATGTTACCAGAGAAGAAAGAAAAACCTGAGACCAATATGGTGATATTTGTGAATTCTGTTCGATGGAGTTGAAAATATCCAACCATTTCTTTGTATCTTTGTTTTCGATTATTCCTTCACCAAAAATTTGAATGCTCCGAAATAATTGAGGCGACTCCTGAAATGTTTTCAGAAATTCCGGGATATTGTCTTCTGAAAAAGTTAATAATTGAACATATGACCAATCTCGAATCGTATCGTGCGAATATCTCAATATACCATTTTCCTTTTGAAGAATTCGATCTGAAATCAACCCGGTAACGTCATTTTCATTCGGTCTTTCTTGAATAACTTCATAGCGTTGGTTAAGGAGTTGTCTAGTTGAAATATCAAGTAACAAACTCTGGCGGGAATCAAGGCTTCCCTTAGTCGGGCTTGTTTTTTCCGCGAGTCGAACGATTTTTTGCCAATACTTTCGTCGTAAAGAATCTTCAGATACAATTTCCGTTGTATTTTGTAAAGAGATATCAAAATCCGGTAAGGTCAAGATATCAAGAATCAGCGGCTTTAGCATGAGATCTTTCAGATGTTCATTGGAAAATAATTCCTTAAATTGCGGAAATGCTTGAACGACCTCCGATATTTCTGTATCTGAAATCGTCTCCAATTTGAAAAGGGAGAAAATTTTTTTGAGGTTGGAATCTATTAATAAATTTTTTATTGTTTCCTCTCTACCCGAGATAACAATTTTCCATGAAAAATCTTTATGGCCAGCGTTTTTGAGTAGTTTTTGGTTATAATTTTGTACGGCTACAAAAATATCGTTTAATATTCGTCGTTTATCCTCAATATTAGCATACTCGACACTATCAATCAATATACATCTTTGAGGAGCGGAACTCATTGCCCATAGTAATTGTCCGAACTCTCCCGTCACATTTATACTATGCAAAAACTGATCGAGAGAAGTACCATCAAACCGTTCAACCGAAAAAAAGATGATCTCTCCTTCTGATTGCAATCGATTGGCTAATAATTTTAGAAGCACCGATTTTCCAACCATCGGCTCGCCAAGGACGACTGTAACCGAGTTATCTCGAATTTTTGTTTCCAAAGAATCTAGCGCATCCAATCTTGGTAACTGGCATTGTCCTCCGATGGTGTCACGAATAGAATTTAACACAAGGTCGGAATGGCAATGTAATTTTCTCAAATCTGAGTTATAATTCTGATAATCTTTTATTGAAATTGATGAAGAACCTACGAAATCCCGTAATTTAGATGAATCGATCGAACCAGCATTTCTTTCAAATTTTGCAACTTCTTGGACAAGAATTGAAAAAAGAGTGTTCGCTTGTTTCCAATCACCATCAAGAATTTGATCTCTTAATCGGTTCCAACTTTGAATTGAATCACGAGAACCCTCATTTTCAAGATCGAAGTGGAGAACAATAAAACACTTCAAAAATCTCCAAAATTCATCATCTGTGACAGGCGATTCTTTGGCCTTGGTTAATAAGTTCCTAAATGAATTGAGATACCCGATTTTTGTTTTGTGCGAAAAATCTGGAAGATGAATCTTCTTTAAAAAATCATCAGCATTGCGAGATTTTCTTGCTAATTCTAATACTGGGCGAAGATGTTTATCGAGATTCGGATTAAAAACGCCTAATCCGATACCAATTCTATCTTTTTCAGTATCGAATTCAAATCCATATACCCCACTAAAAGTTTTCCAACATTCACAAATTACTTTTTGAAACGTCTCGTTTTTCTCGCTGTCAGAAAATTTCAGGTCATGTTTAATTTGGAGGGCAAGTATTCTCTGATTTGCCCCGTCAGATCCGACAACGATTATATCATCAACAGGAATTCCTGCAAATCTCTGTTGAAACCTAACTTCTGTAGTTTGACCCCAGTCTAAACCACGTGGAATATCTCCGGAAAGTAATGAAACTAAATACGAGGCCCCGACTAAATATTCAAAATGAGTTCCAGCCCCACTTGTCGAAAAAGGGTTTGAAAGTGTGGGATCAGTCATTGGAAAATTTATCGCTCTCAAGGCCGTTAAAGATGTTGAAATATATTTCATTCAACATTTTAACGTGGAGCGTTTTTGTATTCCTTTAACGCTCGAAGATTTTACGAATCATATTTTTGAGAAACTTTGTCCATTCATCGATTCTCCAATTTTCATTGTTAATGACATCGCGTCACTCGGCCGCCTCATCGGGGTCTCGCTGGGCAAGTGAGTGGAGTGGCAAACTCTCGTTTCAACCGGGGGTCAAGGGGACGCTCCCCTTGGGTTGCCTCCCCCTCTGGGGGAGCGAGGGGGTCACACTCGCATTGAGTCAAATAAAAGTTAGCCTAGTTTAAGATCGGCTATCAGAAGATTTTTCCACCACCCCTTTCTTCATCCGCAAAAATTCCTTCATCAACGACCCAACCCCATCGCTCTTCCGGCTCCCCTTTGCAACCCTCATCGCCCGGGCAATCTCCTTGTGCTGCCCGGTATAAGTCGAAGAAAGCATCTTCACAATAGGGCCAAAGTCGCCGTCATCGGCCGGCGCGATCGCATCGAGATATTCCCGGTGCTGGGGCAGCCCGAGGTACAGCGTGGGATACCCGACCCGTTCGAGAATGAAATTTAAAAGAGCCCTGCCGACTCTCCCGTTCCCATCGGTGAACGGGTGGATGAGTTTGAGCCGGGTTGGGCTACTCCACGCGGTGATTGTTGTGCGCAATACGCGAGATGTTATTTGTTGATTCCATCGAGGGTAATTTTACTTCTTCGATAAATGGTGATTTCTTTCTTTGAGCGGTGCCCCTTTTGCCTGACTGCTCAAGAACTGTCCCGGATTTATTCACCATTTATTCGCCATTTTCGCCACTTATTCACCACATTTACATCATATGCGTCATCATCGACGAGACAATGTATAATGAGTGCCCTTTCTCTTGCCGCTCATTTCAAGAATATTTCGTGCGACAAGATCCTTGAGATCCCGTTGTGCTGTGGTGCCGGACACCTCCAGAATCCGCTGATAATCGGTGTTGGTGATTTTTCCATTCTCCCTGACATAGAGCACTGCTGTTATCTGCCGCTCCGATAGTCCTGCACGAACGAGGAAGTCATGATCAAAAACATCTTTCCGGAATAGTACCGAAAAGCCCTGGTCTTCCTGGAATACCGGTTCAGGCAATCCCGCTTCTGCACTGGCACTCCGTATCTTCTGGATTCCGCCGCCCCATCGTTCAATCCAGCCGATGTCATAGAGGACCTGAGCGATTCCTTTATTCCGCAGGACTGATGCGTGCGAAGTAAACAATTCAGGTAACGTGATACCGGGTGCCAGTCGCCCGGGGCTCCAGACTTTTAAGGAATCCCTGAGTATCCGGATCTCAACCGATGAGCTGACTGTATAGTCCCGGTGACAAATTGCATTGATGACCGCTTCACGGAGTGCTTCGATCGGATAGTCCCAGACCTGCTTGCGTTCCGGTTCACCGGTCATCACGAATGCGACACGGATATTCTTCCGGATGAATTCCATCGTGTCACTAACCTGCTCGATAATAGTACCGCGAACCATGCGGTCATCCAGCACGCTGATCTCATCGGCGTCGAAGAGTCCGCAGTGGATGGTTGCCTGTGACAGCAAACGCTGTGGTTCTTTTCCGAATAACAGGATCGCGGCCCATGTTGGTTTGTCGTCCCTGACCAGCCCGATCTTTTCCAGTACTGTTTGAGGGGATTCGCCAACTGCGATATTCCGCCTTCCGGTCTCGTTTGCTTTTCTGATATAGTCTGCAACTTTCGCCGGATCCAGATCTGCAATGGTGGTGTTGGGTGCTGCTGCAAGGTCCCAGCTGCTTCCGGTTGACTGGAGATGCATCTCTGCAATCTCGTGGGGCTGCATGACCCGGTTGCTGGAACCGACACGTCGGTAACACCGGCCCTTGACGGATACGGGTTTGAGCGGATTTTCTTTGATACGAATTGCTACCACGGGTTTGCCGTCACAGGATTGTTCTTCCATCTCCGGAACCAGACGTGGTTCGGTGCTCTGGGAGATGGTGTTGGCCCATTCCTTGAGGGATTCAGTACCGATTAGCGTCCCGACAACGTTTCCACGATCCGTTATGCCAACGTAAACCGTACCGCCTTTTGTATTTGCAAATGAACCGGCAGTTACGACAGCTTCCCGATCGAAGGATTCTTTGAATTCAACCGTGTCGGATTCGTTGAGGGTCATGAGGGATGTCAGATATACTGAGTTAGGGGGCTCCTCCTTTTTCTTGTTATTGTTCTTCCCTTGAGGAATGATGGCCGCTTCATCGGGATCTCGCTGGGCGAGTGCGTTTATGGCAAACGCTCGTTTCAGAAAGCGGGGGTCAAGGGGACGCTCCCCTTGGGATGCCTCCCCCTCTGGGGGAGCGAGGGGGTCACACTCGCATGCTCTAAAACATTTCTGTGCAAGCCAAAGTCGCGTAAACCAAACGAATTCAATTTCGTTCGCGCTGAACGTCACGGTTCGTAATTTCGAGTTAACTTTTGTCTACTCTTCCCGATTGGAATATACTAGGGCCCTGCAATCTCAAATCAGCGAACGTTTTGGCGTTCATTGACCTGACTTTCTAAAACATGAAAACGTCAAAGTCAGGTTAACTTTTTGGCATTACATTACATCAGAGTTGTCTTCAAAATACTGCTTTCGCGGCTCCAGAATTTTTTCGGAGAATTGGTGATTAAACGGTTAACTATCCGATACCTGAAATCGTAGTCGCTGGTTCGATCAATAAGCTGACTGCCGGCCAAAATTTTTTGGATTCAGGTTGCTAGAAAAAATCTCCTATCAATCGCAACAAAAATCTTTTTTGTGAAATCGATCCGTTCCGGAAATTTTTATCGCACGAGCAATCGTACCGAAAAATATTTTGATCTGGATCACGTTCCGGAAATTTTGTCGCACGCGCAAACGTACCGGGAAAATATTTTGATCCGATCAGGATCGCGTTACGAATTTTTTGATGCACGTACGATCGTACCGGAAAATATTATGTTACGATCCGGATCATCTTGCAAACTTTTTTTTTTCATTTCGGATCGTGCAAAATTTTTTTGCAAACTGGATCGCATCACGAAAATTTTTCCAACACAAATGATCGCACCGGATTTTTTTCATTTCATATCGAGTCGGATCAGAATTTTTTTACGCGTGTGATCATGATCGGAAAATTCCGGTGCAATCCCACCGGGTAGGATACCCTCAGGTCCGTACCGGCCTGAGACCCTGATAGTGATGTGGCAGGGAGATCCCCGATTTATCCCCCCTCCCCCCTCACCGTCGTAAACCCACCCCTCCGCCGTAAATCCGCCCTCATCCCGAGCCCTTTACGCCAATCCGGCCACGTATGATTTTTATTCAGAACATCGTTAAAAGCCCCTCAATCGCTTTCCAGCAGCATTTCCGGACCCCGGATAGGCAAAATCCTTGTTTTTGGAAAAATGAAGGCCCAAAAGCCCGCTATGACCATCCGGAAAATCGTCCGATTGCCAAAATAAGCCCAAACTGAAGACTTCATAAATCCGGGTGTTTTGCGGGGAGATCTGGATCGGATCCGGCCACGTATAGGGCCCGGATTGGGGTCAGCCCCTTTTTGGGATCTCAGGATCCCGATAGCCGTGCAACGACGTAAGGTCAGTTTCTCCGACGTTAAAAATTATCCCCGCTAGAATGGCCTTTAAACGGATGCCGGGGCACTATTTACCGCACCCTATTTTTGCCATACACCAGTCCCGTTTTTTGGCAGCCGGCCGCTGCAACTCTGCTAGGACTCGTTTTTTCCGGGCACGATAGGTAGGGAAATTTGGCAATCGGAGACTAAAACAAGTGCATCCGAAAACCACTGTGTCGTTTTTCCGCGGAATACTGCATTTCGGATCAAAAAAATGATCAATCGGAGACGAAAATGAGCTCCGTTGGGAGGTACTCCATGAGGGTTTGGTGGTGGTGCTCTCCCGGGTAATGTTTTCGTGGTGCCCGCCGGGATTATAAGGATCCATGATCCGAAATCATCTCAGGTTTTCAATACATTACAGCAGGACACGATCCTTGCGATCAAATTTTCTTTTTGTTCGCATGCGGGACAACGTTCACGTGACATCACGCGTAGAAAAATTATTGTGAACGGTTGCATTCCTGAAATTTTTTGTCTGAACGAAAATTTTTCCGGACAAGTATTTTTTTTCAAAGAAAGTTAAAGCACACTTTGTTATTTTGCATAAGAGCGGGCAGATTTCGGCATCGTACGATAAGAGATATCAACGTAAACTATTATTCTTTTATTTATGAGCAATCATGCCGTTATCAAGCTAAATCCAATGATAAACAAACAGAAAAATTCCCGTGGAGTCTGTCAACTTCGTATCTATGAGGTTTCGCCCGAAAAGAGGGAGATCTTCCATAACCGGTTCAGGAATCATGCACTTCCCATCATGAACCGGTACGGTTTCGAGATCATCGCGCTCTGGGAAAGTACGTCCGTTGTGAATTTTGAGTTTGTCTATCTGTTACGCTGGTCAGATGTTGCGACCATGGACCGCCAGTGGAAGGCTTTCCTCGCGGATGAGGAGTGGATTGAGATTAAAAGGAAAACCGTCCAGGAAACCGGCGAACCGGTTGTTCGCGTAACGAGTCGGGTGCTGGATGAGGCCGGGTACTCCCCGTGAGGAAAACGGGGTAAGATATTGGGGTGGTGGGTAAGGGGGGCCGACCCCTTTTGGGGATAAACGAACTTTGATGCAGAACACGTTAATTTAGAAATTCACCAACGTTATTCAACGTTTTAAAAAATAAAATTGATATGCGCATTTTCTGAGATCAACACAAAAAGACAAAGTTTCGGACTTTTACTTTGTGTTTCTTTCCAAAAAAATCCGGCAAACCCCGGAGAGATTTCAAAAAAAAGCGTCTCTCATGGTGCCGGCTCCACCGGCTTTTCGCCCGGTAGCATCGGCGCCATGGGAAAAAGGTTAATGATAGCAATGGTTCCGTTTTTTAGAGTTCTCAACCGCGAGGTCTACCATCCCGTGAAGGGGCACCACCATTTTCCGTATGATGGGCAATCTGTCCTGTTACACAGGGCGCTGGTTACAACTCCTGTCGGAGCGCCCGATGCCGCAGTGGTGAGGGGTCCGGTGATTGCTTCTCCTGCTTTTTCACACATGTCCGTTTCACCTCCTTTCCTGACGGTTTCTGTTTGATGTTACAACCTTCTGTTTTATCCAAAAACGGTTATATCTGGCGTTGAGTGAAAAAAAAATTTCACTTAACTTTTTTTGTCGCGGGGAAAACGGGCTTGAAATGAGGTTGAAAAAAATTACGGGAAATATTCTAACGGTGCGAGTTTCTCTCGCTTCTGAAGCTAATCCTCACCTTTTATCAAATCTCCGGAGTACATCCGTTCTATGAAGATCGCAGCAATCGCCCTTCTCATCATCCTTGCCGTGATCACGTGCGGGTGCACGTCCCCGGCGCCGGTCGCAACACCGGCCACCACAACACAGGCGGTATCAACACCGGCAGCAGCAACGACTCAGGCACCCCCGGACATAACCGGTACCTGGAATGGCCCCATGACCGGCTACGAATCGGGCATTCGGTTCACGGACTATGGCAACTATCCGATGACGATGAACGTCACCGGGCAGCAGGGCCGGATCTTTGCGGGCACGTTTACCTTCACGGACGCAAACGGCAGCATGTCAACCGGTTTTTCCGGCGTTATCGGTCGTGATGGCCGGACCCTTACCATTCCGCAGGAGTCCGGAGGGTACAGTTTCGGGGAGATTATCTCGCCGACCGAGATCGAACTGACGTATGTGGATGATGGCACGCACTCCACCTCTGCCATCGATACGCTCAGGAAAGTGTAATTTCATTTTGTGATCTCATTTTTTGTTTTTTCCGGGAATGAAACCCCGGAACCTTTCTCTTCGGGTCCGGTTCCCGATCCGACTGTATGAGCTGATTGGATGAGTCCGCCAGAACAATTTCTCCGGCCGGCAAACGTGCAAAATTTTATATTGTAAACATTCATATGTTTACTCATGTTCCTGCCAATGAACGATAAGCAGTTCGGGTTCTGGAAGATGCGGCGCAGCGGGATGTCCAACGTTACCATTGCGAACCAGCAGGGTATCACCCGGCAGGGCGTGTCGCAGGCTATCCGGTTCATGGACGAAAAAATCGAAGCATCGCTCCGGGAGATGGCGCAGTCAAACCGGATCCAGATCGAGAAGATCGATGTGGAGCGGGGCGTCCTGTTCGGGAAGTCGATCCCGTTCCAGACCAATGCGTACATCTTCGTCTCGGAGAAGCACGGCATGCAGGTCTGGTACGAGCATGAAGGCGATTGCATTTCCTGCAAGGAGTTCACGAAATGCATCGAGTTCATCTGGGACTTCGCAGCCGAGCTGGGGATAAAACTCGAAAAGACCCAGGACCCGACAAAGATGGCAGAGGAACTGCTCGCAAAGATCCGGGAGAGTATGGCATGAAGCAGCATTCTCCTCACGTACCCTGGTGGCTCGGCCTGTGCCCGAAAGCGCCGGGGATCCATGCCTCGCAGGTAATTATTGGTGATCAGCAACCATCCTTTGCGGGCAGCCCGGATGGCGGGGGTGGAGGATCGGGAATCCGACAGGGAATCGGATCTGCCCTATCAGGGATGAGGACACTGAACCGGAACCGGCAGCTCCTCTGGTTCTCGCTCCTGGTCGGACTCGTGCTGGCGGGAAACATCATCGGCCAGGCGGCACTTGGTTACCTAACGTGGACCATGGGATCGAATATGAATGAAACCGAATGGGTCGTCCTGAACTTTATACTCGAGTTCTCCACCCTGTTCTGTATGGTGTTCCTGCTGACAGGTCTTGTTCTGAGCATCCCGTCAAAGAAAGAAGGTCATGCGTCGTTCTTTGAAGGACTTACCGGGGCAAGAAAATACCTGAAAGCAATCTTTGCGTGGTCCGTGGTCCTGGCAATTGCAGGCATGCTGCTCTTCAGTCTTTACTTTTATTCTCCCGGTTGGATCCCGCGTATCCCGCGTAATGACCTGTTCCTCACGATCTCTGGAACCCTCTATGGATGGATCAACCTGCTGGTGGAGTTCCCCTTCAACCCGACACTCGCCAACATCTTTTCCGACCCCACGCGTTATGGCGGACTCTCTGTGGCATTCTGGATATATCCATCCGGGATCATACAGGCCCTGACCTTTTCAGCGATCAACCTGCTCCTGTTTATCCTGACCCCGTTTGTCGTGCCCTTTATCGCTCTCGAGAAGAAGAGCCTCCGGGAGGCAGTCGTGGGATCGTTTACGATGATGAAAAAGAACTGGGACGAGACAGCTGCCTGCATAGTCTTCCTTGGCATCGTTGCGTGCGGGGTGTTCCTGACGTACCTGCTCGTCCAGGCTGGATCCGGGATGGTCGCACCCGACGGGGTCGTCACGATGCGCCCGGAAAATACCTGGATTGCTCTTGCCCTCGTGTATGATGGTGCACTGTCCTGTTTTGCGATTGTCATGGCAACGGTTGGAGGAATTGCAGCGCTGAAGCTTTACAGGAATGCAAAGATCCGGGAGTCCTTCCCATGACCCGTGTCTCTGAAGTTGAACACTGGTGGCTCGGTCTCTGCCCGAAAGCTCCGGTGGCCCGTGCCTCGCAGACCAGTTTTGGCGATCAGCAGCCATTCTTTGAGGGCAGCCCGGATGGCGGTGCCGGCGGGTCCGGAATGATCCGGCGGGGAATCGGGGCAGCCCTGTCAGGAACAAAAACCCTTATCCATAACCCGCAGCTCCTCTGGTTTACACTTCTTGCCGGGCTGGTGCTTGTGGGAAACACCCTCGGCCAGGCGGCACTCACCTACGTAGGCCGGACAGTGCAGCCCGATATAATCGTAAGTTATGCCCTGGACTTCTTACTCGAGTTCGCGACACTGCTCTGCCTGGTATTCCTGCTGGCGGGTCTTATCCTGAGTGTCTCGTCAAAGAAAGAAAGTTCCGCGTCATTCTTTGATGGGCTCGCCGGGGCAAAAAAATACGTAAAGACACTCTTCCTGTGGTCCGTTGTCCTGGCACTCGCCGGCATGCTGCTCTATCGTATCTGGGTGTTTTTTTTCACTGGGCTGTCGCCTGAGTTACGGTTCCTCAATATGTTCGACCCCTTTTCCTACCTTCCCGGCATTCTCGAGCAGTTCCCTTTCAACCTGACACTCGATCCGTACATCTTTACCGAGGTTCCGGGCTACGGGGGACGATCGCTTTTGTTATTGATATATCCCATGGGGTTCATGTGGGCCCTGATCTATTCGGCGATCAACCTGCTCCTGTTCATTGTGACCCCGTTTGTCGTGCCCTTTATTGTTCTCGAACAGAAGTCCCTCATGCAGGCAGTCGTGGGATCGTTTGCCGTGATGAAAAAAATCTGGGTTGAGATGGCTTCCTGCGTTGTCGTTCTTGGCGTTGTCGTTTCCGGTGTGTTCCTTACGTACCTGCTCATCCAGGCAGCACACGGTTATAACGATCCGTGGACGACCTGGCCGGCCGGGATGGTCACCTCGTATCCCACCGGCCCGTGGATTGCTCTTGGCCTCCTCTATTATCTCGCGGTGTTTACCGTTGCGTTTGTGATGGCAACGGTCGGCGGGATTGCAGCGCTGGATCTTTACCGCTCTGTAAAGACCGGGCAGTTGCCCCTATCTACCAAACCAGAGCCTCGCTCATAACTTTTTTCCGGTCCACACTTTCGCGGTAATCCCGTTGAAATGATGCTCCAGAATGCAAAGAGGAATAATTTTATATTGTAAACATTCATATGTTTACATATGTCCAAACGAGCCAGTAAGCACCCATCCGGGTCCTGGAAGATGATCCTGCTGCTCATCATGGCAGGAGCAGTAGTCCTGATGACAGCTCCCGTATCCGCAGAGAAGCCGTACGTGACTATCGTCGCAAAAGGCGATCAGTCCTATCACATGGGGGAAAAAGTGGTCTTCAGCGGGATGAATACTGATTCCGATTCCACGTACCTCTTCATAACCGGGCCCAACCTTCCGGATGGTGGCGGGGAACTTTCTTCGCCGCAGCAACATCCTGCCAGCGGGGATCCCGGCTCATTCACGGTGGCAAAAACAAAACCGGATCACACCTGGGAATATATCTGGTATACGTCCGATCTCAGGATGGATGCCGGGACGTACACCATTTATGCCGTGAGCCGGCCGGAAACAAAAGACCAGTTCAACGATTCAACAACCTATGGGACTGTCAGCATAATTTACAAAAAACCCTACATAACCGCAGAGATCTCTTCATCGTCGGTTTCAAAAGGAATGCCCATTACGGTTTCCGGAGTTGCGGAAGGAATTCCTCCTGATGTCCAGATCTGGATCTTCGGTAAGAACTACTACTCCAAATCAATTCAATCCGTCAACCCTGATGCCTCGTACACGTATGAAGTCCTTCCGGAGGTCACCAGTCATCTTGAAACCGGCCAGTACTTCGTGATCGTCCAGCACCCGATGATGAACAACCGGTTCGATATCGATGCCAGCGGGGATTACGTCCGCGACATGCAACTGAACAACGGTACAAACCTCTTCCGGATCTCCGGCCCGGGAAGCCTGCAGGGCAGCGATGCGGCAGACGCACTCATCACTGCAATCAGCGATCGGGAATCACACGATGCCACGTATACCAATGACACGTATACCATAATCCCGTTCCAGGTCACTGATGCCGGAAATGTTCCGGCATCCGGTGCATCCGCAAATACGGGAGTTACCCTGACCATACAGGGGGATAAGTCATATTACCTTGGAGAAAAAGTGGTCTTCAGCGGCCACAATTATGATTCCGATTCCACGTACCTCTTCATCACCGGACCCGGTGTCTTCGCAGCCGGGCCCGGCATCCCGGGTGCCGGGGGAAAACTTACCTCCCCCCTCCAGGCAGTGGTCAGCGGGAACCCGGACTCATTCACGGTTGTGAAAATAAAACCGGATAAATCCTGGGAATATTCCTGGTATACGGCGAACCTTCCGTTCGATGCCGGGACGTACACTGTTTATGCCGCGAGCCAGCCGAAAACAGTGGACCAGCTGGGCCCGGATGCTGCCAATGGCGGGATTATCCTGAAAAAACCCTACATAAACGCAGGGATCTCTCCTTCATCGGTTTCAAAAGGACAACCGTTCACCGTCACCGGATCAGCGGTAGGAAATCCCCCGTCGGTCCAGCTATGGATTATCGGCAATAACTACGTGTATACCACAACAACCCCGGTAAATCAGGATGCATCATTTACTTTTACCGGCGATGGGCAACTATCGGGAAAACTTCCGGAAGGACAATGCTATCTCATCGTCCAACACCCGATGAGGTATAACCAGTTCGACATCGATGTCAGCGGGGATTACGTCCGCAGCCTGCAACCGGGCAACGGTACGAACCTCTTCAGGATCGCAGGGCCCGGAAGCCTGCAGGGCAGCGATGCGGCAGACGCACTCATCACCGCGATCAGCGATCGGGAAGCCAACGATTCAACCTTAACCAACGACACGTACACGATAATCCCGTTCCAGGTCACTGATGCCGGAAATGTTCCGGCAACCGGTGCATCCGCAAATACGGGAATTACCCTGGCCGTACAGGGGGATAAGTCATATTACCTGGGAGAGAAAGTGGTCTTCAGCGGTCATAACTACGATTCCGATTCCACGTACCTCTTCATAACCGGGCCTGGCACCTTCATGAACGGACCCGGCATCCCGGGTGCCGGGGGAAAACTTACCTCGCCTTTGCAGGCAGTGGTCAGCGGAAACCCGGACACATTTACGGTAGTGAAAACAAAACCGGATAAATCCTGGGAATATTCTTATTACACAGCGAATCTCCCGTTCGATGCCGGGACGTACACCGTTTATGCCGCGAGCCAGCCGAAGACGGCTGACCAGCTGGGCCCGGATGCCGCCAATGTCGGGATTATCCAAAAAAAGCCCTTTATAACCGCAGAAGTCTCTCCCGCAACAATTTCAAAAGGGATGCCCATTACGATTTCCGGAGTTGCGGAAGGAATCCCACCGGATGTCCAGGTATGGATCCTTGGGAATAACTACTACTCCAGCTCAACGGTATCCGTCAACCCTGATGCCTCGTACACGTATGCAGTCCTTCCGGAGGTAACCAGTCATCTCGAAAGCGGCCAGTACTTCGCGATTGTCCAGCACCCGATGGAAGACAATCAGTTCGACTTCGTTGTCAGCGGGGATTATGTCCGCAACAAGAACAACGGTACGAACCTCTTCAGGATCTCCGGTCCGGGAAGCCTGCAGGGCAGCGATGCGGCTGACGCACTCACCACCGCAATCAGCGATCAGGATACAAACGATCTGGTGTCCTCTGCCCACGACACGTATACCATAGTCCCGTTCCAGGTCGCTGATGCAGGAAGTCCGGCGTCTCAGGCAACCGCCGCAACAACCGCTCCGGCCCAGTACGGTTTACTCGGGGATCTGGAAAAGGCATTAAGATCATTTTTTAATAATTAGGCTCTGTTGAAATCTTAAGGAAAGACGCAGGATGGAAGAACCAGATGAAAAATCATGGTAAACCAAAACATACCCCGTTCCGGGAGAAAGTTCAATAATCCCCTTTCAAGCCATTTCTTATTTTTCATAGTGTTCCTGATCGTCCCTCTTCTTTTTATTTCCGTTTTTCCCGCTTCGGCTGAAGATGCGCAGTTCCGGGCCAACCCGGAGCATACCGGGGTATATGGGAGCGGAGGTATTGAACCGGGGAATACGGAACTCTGGCGGTTTGCTACGGGAGGAATCGTGTATTCATCCCCGGCAGTGGCGAACGGGATTGTCTATGCCGGCAGTGAAGATAAGAACCTGTATGCGATCGATGCCATGACGGGAAAAGAGAAGTGGCGGTTCGCAACGGGAGATCACATATTTTCATCCCCGACCGTGGCAAACGGTGTCGTCTATATCGGGAGTGAAGACAAGAACCTGTATGCGATCGATGCCGTGACGGGAAAAGAGAAGTGGCGGTTTTCCATGGGAGGCTGGGTGTATTCAGCTCCGGCGGTGGTGAACGGCATAGTCTATGCAGGGAATTCCTATGAAAGCCTGTACGATCTCAAGGGTACGAATGGAAGCCTGTACGCAATCGATGCAGTGACGGGAAAAGAGAGGTGGCGGTTCATTATAGGAGATTACGTGGATCGATCTCCGGTGGTGGCGAATGGCATTGTCTATACCGGGAGTGGCGATAAAAACCTGTATGCCGTCGATGCCGCAACGGGAAAAGAGAAGTGGCGGACCTCGGATGGAGACTGGGTGTATTCGGCCCCGGCAGTCGCAAACGGTGTTGTCTATGTCGGGAATGAAGACAAACGCCTGTATGCGATCGATGCAGTGACGGGAAAAGAGAAGTGGCGGTTCGCTACGGGCGACCGGGTGGTTGCATCCCCAGCGGTTGTAAACGGCATTGTCTACGTCGGGAGTTGGGATAAAAACCTGTATGCAATCGATGCTGTGACGGGAAAGGAAAAGTGGCGGTTCACCACGGGCGATAAAGTGGATTCGTCCCCGGCTGTGGCAAACGGTATTGTCTACATAGGGAGCGAGGATAAAAACCTGTATGCGATCGACGCGGTGACGGGTAAAGAGAAGTGGAGGTTCGCTACGGGAGACTGGGTTGATTCATCACCGGCAGTGGCGGACGGCATTGTCTATGTCGGGAGCAATGACAAAAACCTGTATGCGATTGGCGCAAACTCATCGTCTCTGACGACCGTTCCAACAACGTTCCCTTCGACACACATTACCCTGCCGGGGACAACACTACAACAAACAACCGCACACGTTCCGGCCGCCCCCGGCCAGGACCAGACACCGGCATCCCCGCTCCAGTTTGCACCGTTCGGGGCAATCGTTGCGATAATGGGAATGGTTGTGTGGAGCCGGCGTTAGGGATCCTCATTTTTTAGAAAATTCCCGGAGGTTTATCTCCTCTTTCATCGTATGGTAAGGGTACCGGAAAAAACTGCTGTCCAATGTTTTATATTGTAAACCCGAATAAATTTACCTATGTACTGTCTGGTCAACGACAGCCGATCCGCATCCTGGAAAATGATCCTGCTGCTCGTTATGGTATATGCGGCAGGATTCCTGGTATCTTCCGTATCGGCAGATACCATGATCGCGGGTGCCGAAAAAGGCGTCGTCACTATTGCCGCGAGAGCGGATCAGTCGTATTATAAGGGAGAGGAAATAGTTTTTTCCGGTGTGAATACTGATTCAGATTCCACGTACCTCTTCCTAACCGGACCCAACCTCCCGGATGGTGGCGGGAAACTGTATTCGCCGCATCAGACTCCGGTCAGCGGGGATCCCGGTTCATTCACCACGGTGAAAACAAAACCGGATAAAACCTGGGAATATACCTGGTATACCGCGAACAGCGAGCTGGGCGACGGGGTATACACTTTTTACGCAGTGAGCCGGCCGGAAACAAAAGACCGGTTCAACGATGGAACAACGTATGGTACGTTCAGTATAATCCTCAAAAAACCGTTCATAACTGCAGACATCTTTCCATCGCCCGTCTCAAAAGGCCAGCCATTTACGATCAAAGGACATGCGAAAGAAAACCCGGGTGCAGTCCGGATATGGATTATCGGCGATAACTACGTGTACACAACAACAACCCCGGTAAATCCCGATTCATCATTTATTTTTAATGGCGATTCGCACCTGTCAGGAAAATTTCCCGGGGGACAATGTTATCTTATTGTGCAGCACCCGATGCAGAATAACCAGTTCGACATCGCCTGGAGCGGGGACTGGGTAAAGAATCTCCAGCTTAACGTTGGAGGCCCGGACGGCACGAACCTCTTTAAGATAACCGGTGCAGGAAGCCTGCAGGGCAACGACGCGAAAGAAGCACTCGTTGCTGCGTTCAGCGGCGTCAATAATAGTGACGACACTTATACCGGGATCCCGTTCCAGGTTGATGATGCGGGCATTTCACCCCTTCAGGCACAACCAGCCGCGGCTATACCGGTCCAGCATCAGACCCCGGCATCCCCGTTCCAGTTTGCCCCCATCGGAGCAATCGTCCTGGTTTTGGGAATTGCAGCGTGGAGCCGGCGTTAGGGTTCCCTCTTTTTCAGAAATTACGAGAGAATTATATCTCCCCGTCTTCTTTTGTCATGATTGCCGGGAAAAACCATCATCCCGTTCCCATTTCGTGGATTTCTCCGGGCAGGGACCCGGAGATGGCCGGAAATATTTTTTAAAACAATGACAATAAAAAAATCCCAAAAAGTGGTGGTTCACGGTGCAGGCATCACCAGCCTTTCCCCCTGCCGCACCGGCACCAGGAAAAAAATAATTGTATGATAGCAATGGTTCCGTTTTCAGAGTTTTCCATCGGGTGGATTTACCATCCCGTGAAGGGACACCACCATTTTCCGTACGATGGACAATCTGTCCTGTCGCACAAGGCGCTGGCTACTACTCCCGTTGGAGCACCCGAGGCCGCAGTGGTGAGTGGTCCGGTGATCGCCTCTCCTGCCTTTTCACACATATCCGTTTCACCTCCTTCCTGTCGGTTTCCTGTTGTATGATGTTACACGTTTCTGTTTTATCCAAAAACGGTTATATCTGGCGTTGAGTGAAAAAATAATTTCACTTATTTTTTTGCAGCGATGAGAAATTTCTCAATTGCGTTTTTTTAAATTTTAAACCTTGCGAGCGTGACCCCCAAGCGTTTTCCTCTCAAATCCCTTGCCCAGCGAGGCCCCGATGAGGCGGCCGAGCGACCCCCGAAGGGGGTGGGGATACTCGTAATGTTGAGAGCATTTTTTGGAGATTTATGTGCCTGAGTGATTGGTACAATCAGAGATTCTCTAGAGATTTTTTTATGTTTTCATTCATTTTCAAACAGAAAGAGGAGGCGTTGTCACTTCGCATCCGGTACCCCGGACCCTGCCTGCCCCGGCATGTACACGACGGTGCTGCCTTTTTCGATGTCGGCCATGTTGTGCGTTACGATGATCACCGTCTTGCCGGCCAGCTGCCGGATCACTTCATAGATGGACCGTTTCGATTCGTCATCTATGGACCGGGTGAACTCATCGAAGACGATGATCGGCGCGTCCCGAAGGAGGACCCGGGCGAGGGCGATCTTCTGCCGCTCCCCGCTCGAGAGGTTGAGACCGGACTCGCCCACTTCCGTATCGAACCGGGCCGGGAGCCGGTCGATCAGCTCGTCGAGTCCGGCCTTGTGGGCCGCAAGGACTACATCCTCCCGGGATGCGGAGAGGTTTCCGATCAGGATGTTTTCGTAGATTGAGGCGTCGAAGATCAGCGCATCGGAAAACACGATCGAGACCGCGGCCCTGAGCTCGTCCCTCCGGACCGATGCGATGTCCACGCCATCGATCGTGATCCTCCCGCGGTCCGGGGAATACAACCGGCAGAGGAGGTTGAGGACCGTGGACTTCCCCGAACCGTTCTCCCCGATCAGGTAATTGATTCCCCGGGAGAAATGGCCGTTGAAATTGTCGAGGATGACCCGGTCGTCGTACGAGAATCCCACGTTCTCGAACCGGATATCCCCCGCCCCGTCCTTTGGCAGCTGCCCGGTTCCCTCCGCACCGGGTTCGAGATCAAGCACTTCGTCGATACGGTCGTAGGATGCCTGCGAGCTCTTGTACGAATTCCAGAGATCCGAGACCTGCAGCACGGGCGAGAGGAAGAGGCTGACGTAGGCGATGAACGCGGTCAGCGTCCCGATCGTGATCGTTCCTTCGAGCACGGAGATGCTGCCGAGCGTTAAAATGAGGATCGTGGGGACGCTGTAGATGAGCATCGTGACCGCGGCGCTCATCGATGAGGTTTTGATAACCGAGACCGAGGTGTCGGTGAACCGCCCCATCTGCCGGTCGTAATTCTTCTGCGCCCAGTCCTCGAGGCCGAAGACCCGGATGAGCGGCGCCGACCCGAGCGTCTCCTTGAGGTACGACTGGATCCCGGCGTCTGCATCGAGCGCCGGCCGCTGCGCAGCTTTCATGCGCCTGCCGAAATAGAGCGACGAGAAGACGAACAGGAGCGCCGGGACGATCACGACAAGCGCCAGCCCGGCGTCGAGGCCGAGCATGATGGCGACCGGCAGCACGATCCCAATGATCGTCGTGAGGATCGCCGGTATGGTACGGATCGCGGTCTGGACAACCGTCATGACATTGCCGGTTATCCGGGAGAGCAGGTCGCCTGTCCGGAATTTCCTGAACGATGCGTAGTCTGCCTGCTGGAGCTTCTGGAAGATGCGGGCAGAAAATTCCCGGTACAGGTGGATGTTCAGCGTGCCCCGGACCCGGGTCGAGAGATAATTCGAGAGCGCGGAGATGAAAAAAATTCCCGCCATTGCCGCGAGCAGCGGGATGAGGAGGGCAGTGTTCTTCCCGATCAGCACGTCGTCGATCAGCGCCCGCATGATGAGAGGGCTTATGATGGCAAAGAGCATCCCGGAGACACTCAGCAGGATGACGGCGATGTACGTGAACGGCCGGGCGAGACAGATCTCCCGGAGGAACCGGTTATAGCCATATTCTTTGGGTGGTGTCATGGTTCGTGTAAAAAAATTATTCGATCGGAACCGCGGAAAGTGGTACGGAACAAATTTCGCATGTATCGCCAGGCGCTTACGGACAGATAGCCGTGCGCAACCTGCTCTCCTTCATATCAGGTCTAAGCAGGGTTCTCTGATAGTTGTTGTGCTGGATGAAAAAAATTTTAAAAGATGCAATTATGAAGGTACCTTCCCGGGACGGCGCGGGCCGGAGGAGTCATCTGTTTCGTCCCTTGAGTTTTTGGGAGGTCATGTGCTATCCGGGGCTGTCCGTGAAAAACCCCTGAGCCGATCTCAAAAGTACCCTGGGAAAACGTTTGCCCCGCCTTTCCCGCTACCATAAAAATTTCCGGTTTGTTTCCGATCATACCGGGAAAATTTTTGCTGCACTCCCATCGCGCCGGAAATATTTTGTTCATATACCGGATCGGGCCGGGATTTTTTTGGTATTTCCATCACGCCCGAAAATTTTGCCCGGAAATTTTTGATTGCATTGCAGATCGGATCAAAATAATTTGTCCGTGTATTGGATCGAACCCTTTTGTTTCAAAACGGATGGGGAAAAACGATCGCCTGCGCCCAGGATCGCGTTTTAATCATCGCTTGCCCGGCAAGAAATATATACCGTGATGGTGGATTACCCACAATCCAGAACCGGTGTGAGAGCATGGCCGAAGAACCAAAACCCCAGCTGATCCGGGAAAAGCTCGATGTCTGCGAGCTCGACAGGGCACGGATGTCCCTCCTGAACCCGGCATTGATTGAACAGAAAAAAGAAGAGCGGACGATCGACGAGAACGCAAAACCTATTCTCGAGCTCACAATGCGGGAGGGCATCGAGACGGTCTGGGACCGGTACGAGATGCAGCAGCCCTCGTGCAAGTATTGTCTCGCCGGGATATCCTGCGCACGCTGCACGATGGGGCCCTGCCGGATCATTCCGCCGAACCGGATCCGCGGCGTCTGTGGCGCCGACGCGGACCTGATGGTCTCCCGGAACCTGCTCGACACGATCGCGACCGGCGCCGCGGCGCATTCCGATCACGGCCGCGACATCGCCGAGACCCTGTATCTCCTCGGGACCGGGAAGACCCGGGACTATGCTGTTGCAGACCCGGAGAAACTCCGGAAGATCTGCAAAGAATTCGCCATCGAAACAGACGGGAAATCCCCGGTTCAGCTCGCTGCCGGGCTGGGCAGCGCCCTGCTCGACGAGTACGGCATGAAGAGGAACACGCTCCGGTTCCTGGACCGTGCCCCGAAGGCGACCCGGGAGATCTGGGACAAGCTGGGCATCAGCCCCCGGGGCATCGACCGCGAAGTGGTGGACTCGATGCACCGGATCCAGATGGGTGTCGGCGCTGACTATGTCAACATCCTGCTGCAGGGCCTGCGCACCTCGCTTTCTGATGGCTGGGGCGGCTCGATGATCGGCACCGAGATCTCGGATGTCCTGTTTGGCACCCCCACTATCACGAGCTCGATGATGAACCTCGCCGTGCTGAAAGCGGACCACGTGAACATCTCGGTGCACGGCCACAACCCGATGCTCTCCGAAGTCATCGTGAATGCGATCGCTGACCCGGAGATGCAGGCCCTCGCGCAGAAGTACGGCGCAAAGGGGATCAATCTCGTGGGAATGTGCTGTACCGGCAGCGAACTGCTGATGAGAAAAGGCATCCCCATGACGGGAAACCACCTCAACCAGGAACTGATCATCGCGACCGGTGCCCTCGAAGCGATGGTCGTGGACTACCAGTGCATCTTCCCCTCGCTTCCCCGGACTGCGAGCTGCTACCATACGCTCATCATCTCAACGAGCGCGAAAGCTACGATTCCCGGCTCGTACTTCTTCGACTTCCACGCGGAGAACGCTGGTCTCACGGCAAAAGCAATTGTCCGGATGGCAGTGGAGAATTTCAGGAACCGGAACCCCGCCCGGGTCATTATCCCCGGTGAACCTGTCCCGGTCATGTCGGGATTTTCAAACGAAGCGATCAAGGGAGCGCTCGGCGGCTCGTTCAAGCCGCTCATCGACCTGATCGCGGCGGGAAAGATCCGCGGCGCCGTCGGGATTGTCGGGTGCAATAACCCGCACGTGAAGCACGATTACGGCCACATCACGCTCGCAAAAGAACTGATCCGGAGGAATATTCTCTGTGTCGAGACCGGCTGTGCAGCGATCGCATCGGGAAAAGCCGGGCTGCTCCGGCCCGAGGCCGCATCGCTTGCCGGCGACGACCTTCGGGCGGTCTGCGAATCGTTAAAGATCCCGCCCGTGCTCCACATGGGCTCCTGTGTCGATAACTCCCGCATCCTTGTGCTGGCGGCAGAGCTCGGGAACGCGCTCAACGTCCCGATCCACAAGCTGCCCATCGCCGGTGCTGCGCCGGAGTGGTACTCGCAGAAAGCGGTCTCGATCGGGGCATACTTCGTTGCGTCCGGTGTGTACACGGTACTTGGCGTCATGCCGCATATTTCCGGAAGCCCGGCGACCGTGAAGCTCCTGACCGAAGGGCTGAACGGCGTGGTCAATGCGAGTTTCGCGGTAGAACCCGACCCGGTGAAGGCGGCAGTGCTCATCTCGGATCACATCGAACGCAAGCGTACCGGCCTGGGGATTTGAAGTTGCCGGCCGGCCTCGCTTCCGGAAGAATTCCGGGACCGGGCAGGCTGCCCCATATCCGGGATTCATCGCAGAAAAAAACCGTTTCCCGCGGCTGATGCCGGAATAACAATACTGGCGCCGTACCAGGGTATTGGTACCGGTTCCCGGAACCCCTATCCGGCTGCCGCTTTGCAAAACTTTTTTATTCCGGGAATAAGAGTGAGACTTATTTTCCGGAGAACTTGAGCAGAACGGAGGTGAGAGTACAATGGTTCGAGGCGAACGAGCGTTTGAACGCAGGGGCGGAAAAGGCATCGACCGGCATGGTGTGCGGGGAAGCAAGGATAACCAGTCGGATCCCCCGGAACCTGAAGAAGATCCGTACCGCGATCTGAGGGACACTGAAGAAGACCAGAACGATCCTGTCGACGATGAATATATCTGGCCGTGCGTGGAGGAAGAAGAGGACGATTGAATCTTTTTTGGTGATTACGGCGCGAAGTGCCGGTGGCAGAAACCTGCAGCCGCCCGTTCGTACCCGGCGGAAAAAAGAAAGATACCGGGCGGACCCGGGTTTATGGGACGGTCAGGAACAGGGTGTAGGTGTTTTCGCGCCCGGTTGTTGCATCGATCGGGCGTTTTAAAATCGCAACAAACTTCTGTTCTCCGGGCATGGTCGCCTCGATCTGCCATACATGCGTGCCGCTTGAACCCATGCCATTGCTGGATATCGGGGGTACGTACGTCTCGTTGACGATCGTAAGACCCGGGGTAACGGTCGCGTTCCACGAATAGCCGGTCCCGATGTTTTCATCGAGCTTCACGTACATCATTTCATTCACCGGCAGGGTGTGGGTTGCCTTGTTCTGGCTTTCCGTTATCGCGGAGTAACCCCGGGTCGGGGTCGGGTCGGGAACGATGGTTGCCGGCGTGGTGATCGGTGCGGTTGCGTTCGGCACCGTGGTGGCCGGTGTTGCCGGTGCGGTCCTGCTGATACATCCTGCGCTGAATCCCGCGACGAGGAGGACGAGACAGATAATAATGAATACGTGACAGGCTTTCATGGTAAAACTCAACTATTGATATCTCAATAGTCTTTCAGTGCCCGTTATTATGAGTTTACCTTTTGTTCCGGGAGGGACGGATACGATCGGTAATCGTGTTTTTCCCGGGTGCCTTGTCACCGCGGCGATTTCTCCAACGTTCTTCATTGAATCCGGGCACCCAGTTTTTAGTACCACCTCTATTCCTGAATAAGATCGACGGAATTTACCCGGAAAAAATAGTAAGAAGGTGAACATCGTTCAAAAATAATATTAAATCACAATTCTTTTAATCTACTTAGTGCTACAATATTTTGTAATAGTAAGATTATCGAATGGGGAGAATCATGCACATACCAGACGCATTCATGCCGATATCACAGGGCTTTGTCTATTGGATCATCGCCCTCGTATTCATTGCACTCGCCCTGCGGTGGGCGAAGAAAGAGATGAATGAAGAGAAAGTCCCGCTCGTTGCGGTACTTGCGGCCGGGATCTTCGCGATCCAGGCGTTTAACCTTCCGGTCACGATGGGGACGAGCGGCCATCTTGTCGGCGGGGCGCTTGCCGCGATCATTCTTGGCTCGCCGTTTGCTGCGGTCTTCATCCTCACGATGGTCCTGATCATCCAGGGCGTCGTCTTCGGTGACGGGGGGATCACGACCATGGGAGCCAATATCATCAACATGGGCGTGATCGGCGGATTTGTCGGCTACTATTCGTTCCGCGGGATGGTGGGCCTCACCAAAAACCAGAACGTTTCAATCTTCCTTGCTGCATGGCTTGCCTGTTTTATCCCGGCTCTTGCCGCTGCGGTGGAGATGTATTTTGCCGGGACATTCCCGCTTGTGCCCGGTCTCATCTCCATGGGCCTGTATCACGCCGCGATCGGCGTAATTGAAGGCGGGATCACGGTCTTTGCCGTGAACCTGATCGCAAAGGCACGACCGGATATTGTTTCCCTGCCCCAGGCGGTGAAATGCTGATGGAGACAAAGTGGTTTATCATTATCGGAATCGGGATTGCACTGCTTATCGGGCTGCTCGCGGTATTTTTCGCATCGGGAGATCCCGACGGGCTCGAGAGCACGGCGCTGGTCATCCATGGGGATAAGACCCTGACCGGGAATGCCCCTCCCAACGCGGAGGTTAAGGAAAATATTCCCGGCAGGTTCTCGTATTCTTCGCCGCTACCCGATTATTCATTGGGAGACGTGTGGGGAAAACCGGGGGAAGCAGTTGCTATCATCCTTGGCGTGATTCTTGCGTTTGTCGTAGTGTTCGGCGCATCAAAGCTGATGGGGAGGTCGCAGAAAAAAACCCAATAATTTTCTTAATCCTCTCTAGCACTCTCTGGAATTGACCGGAAATTTAGTTGCGTGCCGGAAAATCCTGCCGCGCAAAAAAAAATATTTTTTCACATTTTAAATTGGATTTGCGAATTTATTCCGGAAAGGAGTTGTGTGAGCGTACCATTTTTTTCTCTCAACGATATTGTGGAACCGATCGACAGCACAATCAGGAATTATTTTCTCCATATGTTCCGGTGTATGCCGGCTTCAGGAGAATCCTGACGCCGTCGAGCCAGATGTCCCGGATCGTTTCCTGGTACATCCAGAGCATCTCATAATTCTGGAGCCCGGTGTAGAGCGCTACGATCAGGATGGCCAGCTGGTGTGCGTCCGCCTGGGTCTGGATGAAATTTTTCCGTTTTTCGTTTTTGATCGCGTCCTCGACCGCTGAGATAAAACCGGCATAATATTCCCGGGTCGCGTGCCGGACACCGGAATGCCGGGTCGCGAGCGCAAACATTTCAAAAAAGATCTTCCGCTGCCGGTCGTCCGTCAGGGCAAACCGGTCGAATATACGGACGAGCGTCTCCTCAAGCGGCCGGTTGTAATAAGATTCGAACGCGACTTTCTGCATATTGCCGCAGATCGTTGCGAGGACCGCTTCGATGAGCGCCTCGCGGCTGGCAAAATACCAGTACACCGCGCCCTTGGTCACGCCGAGTTTTTTTGCCACGTCATCGATCGCGAGCTGATCGCAGCCCCGCTCCGCCATCACGTCCATTGCGGCTTCGACGATCCTGCGCTTGGCATCCTCCTTGTATTCGGGAACGACCTTCGGCATCTGGTTCTCCTATCAGTTTTATCTTTCAGGCAAAAAATGATTGTGCGGATAATTCAAAACCGCATCGCATAAATACATTCTATTGAGTATGTTATTTGTAAAATAAGAATGTGATAAAAATGATTGAGGTGACAAAACCACGAAACAACCCCAGCTCTTGATGAACGTCTCGTATGAAACTGGCATGAAATTCATTGCTGAGAACCATGCCGGACAGAAAATTCCGGTCGAGCCGGGCCCGGCCCTTGGCGGGAGCGGCAGGACCCCGAACCCGATCGATTACCTGCTCGCATCCCTTGGTAGTTGTGCGGGGATCAAAGTGCTGCTCGATCTGGAGCATCGCGGGGCCCGGCCGGACTCGCTAAACGTAACTATCGCAGGAACCCGGAGAGAGACGCCCCCGCTCGTTTTCGAAAAACTGCATCTCACGTTCGTGCTGACCGGTCCGGTCGACCACGCGATTGTTGAAGAAGCGATTCACGATACGATGACGCTGAACTGCCCGGTTGCGGTAATGTTGGGAAAAGCAGTGGAGCTGACGTGGGAGCACAGGATCGAATGATTGTTCAGCTGACCGAAGACGAAGGATCTCCGATTGATGACAACAGGCTTACAGTAGAGATGATGGAAGAAGATGATGGAAATGATTGCTGATACAAACGCAAACGATGAGTTTGAATTTCTCCGGCAGGCCGCCCTGGACCTTGGCGCGACAGGAGCAAAAGTCCTGCCGGCTTCGGATGTTATCGTCGAAAACCGTGTCCCCCTGAAGTGCAAAACCGGGTGTCCGACCTATGGGACCCGGCTCACCTGCCCGCCACGCGTCCCGACTCCGGATGAGTTCCGGAAGATCCTTGCAGAGTACCGTTCCGTGCTGCTCGTAAAGTTTACTTCACCGGCAGAGACGGATCCCGGCATCATCTGCTCGCTCCAGAAAAACATGTTCGACCCGGCAGCGGACCCCGGCAACCGGAAAAAAGCGGAAGCGTTCATGAAAGAGTACGTCGATGGCAACACACAACGGCTGCTCACGATGCTGGAGCTGGAGAAGACGGCGTTCAATGCGGGTTATGCACTCCCTCTCGCGCTTGTCAACGGCTCCTGCCGGCTTTGCGAGAGCTGCAACCTGAAAGGAGGGATCTGCCTCCATCCGACCATGGCCCGGATCCCGGAACATGCAGTAGGCATCAACATGAAAAAGACCGCGGAGAAGGCGGGGATGCCGATTACGTTCCCGGTTACCGGGTTTGCCGAGCCGATGGCGATCCTGCTGATCGATTGACGTTGTCGTATCGTCGGACCGGGGAAAGCATACCTGAAATACCGGGGGAAATCCTTTCTTCTCTCCCAAACAATCTCTGAACCCGGCCGGGCAACCCATCGGCTGCCGGGAAACCGGCCCTGCATAAAAAAATATTTTTTGTTTTTTTCTGGCGATGATCTGCGATCTTATGTACCTGGTAGGGATTTTTTCTGCCCGAGCCAGTACCCGAAGACAAAACCAAGAACGACGCCGCCAAACGATGCCTGCAGCGCAAAGAGCGTGGACTCGATCTCACCGCTCGGCGGTTCGTACTGGGGGATGAGCGGTTTGAAGGATTCGACCGGGTGGCCGGTCAGTTCGGCAATCTTCTGCGATCCGACATCATCGGACCCGGTGAATTCATGGTTCCCCCCGGCACTCACGATAAGGAAAATCGCGATAAACACCAGGACTGCTACCGCCGTGATCAGTTCGAGTCTCCATCGCCGGATCACGATCGTCCACCCGCTGAAGGCTCCGCCTCGTCCTGCCGGCGTGCCCGGGAGATCTGCTCTTCCGAGAATACGTTCAGTTTCAGGATAATTTCAGGTTTCAGCGCGACGATGTACTTGAAGACGAGCGCAAGCACGCACCCTTCCAGGATCGCGAGAGGTACCTGGGTCACGGCAAAGATGGCAAAGAATGTGGTGAACGATGCAGGGACCCCACCGGTCTGGGCGGGATATGCGAGTGCAAGCTCAAACGATGTGATGACATAGGTCACGAGATCGGCGACTGCTGTTACCAGGAATACCGTGACGTAGATATTCACCGGCGTGTTTTTCAGGAGCCGGTACACTGCGTACCCCGCGAGAGGACCGCCGATTGCCATCGAGACCATGTTGGCACCCAGGGTCGAGAGCCCGCCGTGGGCGAGCAGGAGCGCCTGGAAGAGCAGGACGATCCCGCCAATCACCGATGTGATGAACGCCCCAAAGCACATGACCGAGAGCCCGGTGCCGGTCGGGTGCGAGCAGCTGCCGGTTACCGAAGGAAGCTTGAGTGCGGACAATATGAAGATGAACGCTCCGCAGACCCCGAGCAGCGGCAGGTATTCCCGATCTTTTCTCATCATCGATCGCAGCTCAATAATTCCCAGGACAAGGAACGGGATGGCGACGAGCCACCAGACAACGCACCACTGCCAGGGCAGGAATCCTTCCATGATATGCATAGTACAGGATAAACTTTACTTGCTTTAATTAAAAAAAAGTTTGCTTTTCCCGGGGGCAGGCGTTCATTTTATTTCTGTTCGCAGGTCATCGATGCAGATTATATTTCTTTTAATGCGACCGGCTCAATTGTCCACTCAGTGCGTGGACTTTTTGCCGGTCCGGAAATGTTTCAGCGAAGCGAATCATATGAAACAGATTTGCTCAATTGATTTACTTTGTAACTTCGCTAAAAAATAGGAGAGTGGAGACTAAAGGCGAGGACCCGGTCGTTTTTTATGATGTCATCCTGCTCTTGCTCGAACGTGTTGGTGCTCCGCTTTTCGGTATTGATGTGACAGCGTCCGGCTCGCAGACAAGCAGTTCATCATTTTTCCGGGCGTGATAATCCGTACATGTTTTCCTACCGCCCCGCGATCGCGATGCAGGGAGGAAACCTTCGAGCAGGCTCCGGACCAGTATTTTTCCAAACGGTGCAATGGTGTAGCGGATCTTCTTCCGGTCGCCCATCCCGGCCGGGGATTCCATTTCCTTATACACGAGCCCGCCGGTAACGAGTCGCCGGAGTATGTTGTCCAGTTGTTCAGCGGAGATTCCGAGTTCGCGTTTGAGTTCGTTGAAGTACCGATCTTCTTTCAGGATCGCGAGGAACACTGCCCACCGCTGGGCGCTTGAGAGCTCGCTGACCGCCTCGCGTATCTCGACAGGAATCTCATCAAGATAGTTGTTCATTGCATCATCAGGCATATCGGAATTTCCAGTCAACTTTCTTTGACTAAACATCAATTGACCCCGGTCATATAAAATTGACTGGCAGGATTATGGCGAAAAAGAAAAAACCAGCTTGTATGGACATTACCCGGGAGTTCGGAGACCGGTTAGAATTACCTGTTATCAAGCGAGAATGTTTTTGCCTATCGGTGAATTTTGAAAAAAAAATTTATTGACTTGTCGCTTCGACATATTTTTGCAGGAGTTCAAGGGTCTCTGCGGTCGACTCCTGGATTTTCTTTGCAGCTTCCGCAATATTTTCTTTCCGGATTGCTCCTTTTTCGTCATGGACTGCAGCGTATTGTTCCCACAGGCTGACCTGTTCGAAATAATTGAGGAACGCAATTTCAATCTGTACGAGATCGGAGACGGATTTCTGCGAGCGTTGCATAGCCCCGACAAAGAAACTGGCAACCAGTTCTGCGAACCCGACCCCGCCAAACAGGACACTGTACACTGCAGACATGCCCGAATATCCGGCATAGACTGCCACACTGATGAGGACGATCCCGAAGAAGAACATGATAATGTTCAAGGCGAGAATCCATGTCTGGGTTGTTTTTGCCTTACGAATCCCTTCCTTGAGTTCTCTGAGTGCAAGATCCTGAAGTTCCTTACTCGCAGCTAACTGGTACTCAAGTACTTTCTTAAAAAAATCATGGCGTTCGTCATCAGTGAGTTGATTCGTATTCGGATTACTTCCCTGTCCAAAAAATTTTAATTCCTCGTGAGTCTGTTCATTTTCAGGCATGCTTCCCTCCAACTAAATAAAAAATATGCTCATACTATTATTTTATCTTATTGTCAAATATAATATAAACTGCAATAAAACTAAATATTTCCTCAACTATTTTTAAGATATGTCAGAATTTGCTTCCTTAATTGGTTGGAATATAGATTGGTGCCAGAAGTTAAAACCCGGGGAATATACACAAAATACCACCTTCCCACAGTTACTAACAGATCCAAACCAAACGAAATCACTTCTCTACGATGAGGATATTGCCTACGGACTGTATTTCAAAGTTCAACGGAATGATCCGAACTACCGAGTCTATATCAAGGCCGGGATTGAGATTTTCGGTATAAAAGATCCCGTTTTTTTCACTCGAACCATGAACGCTCACTTTGATCCGCGGGAGCCGTTAGTAGAGATCCCCTTTGGACCGCAAGATACGATTCGTCAGGATATGCTATACTGGCCGTACTACATAAAAGATTTTCATAAAGTTGGGGTTCACGCAATTACCATTTCACTGGGTACCAAAAAATACAGCGATATTAGTGTAAACCCTCCTTCGTGGATTTCTCCCCCGCTCAAGTTCCTGATTAATGTCACGGGGATTGTTCCCAACTAAAAAAAAAAATTCAATTTTTCCCCAATTCTCAATCAAGTTTTACCTTCCAACCAAACCGCTAAAAAAAATCGCGGGAATTTTTTGTCCATCTTTCTGTTTTTATTGACTTAAGCCCTTTAATTTTTTTAATTGAACCGTTTATTGTTTTTTTAGTCCCCTATTTCCAAAAATATTTTTTAGATAATCAACCCTGGAAATTTTTTTCCATCGGAGATCACGTGGTCATTCTCTCTATCTCACCATATTCTTCATTTGCATCCCTTCTGATTTCACCCAAATCTCCGTCGGAGATTGTGCAATGCCCTTTGTTGCCCCGCCGAGGCCCGAAATTTCCCGACAATTTCCGGACATCCTGAAGCCTGTCCGGAAAAACAGGGCGTCCAAAGCCCGCTAAATAGCACGGTTTTATTTCGTTTAAATCGAATATTTTTTGAAAATAGCCAATAATAACAGGAATTTTGTCGCGTGTTGGCACCGTTTCCCTTCGAGCCGGAAAGAGGATCGTCCGATTGGCAAAAGGAGCCCGATACGGGCATATCTGGGATGAGCTTTTTCCGGGGCTGCCGAATCGAGATGCCCCTCGACGTCACCGTCGGACGCAAGTCCTGGTGATCACCAGGTGTTTTCTCCTCCCAATCCGGGCCCTGTAAGAGCCCGGATTGGTCATTTTCCCGGATCCTGGCAGCCCGGATCTGATAGTTTCGTGAAAAAGCATGACCGTTATTTTGCGATATCTTCAGAACGTGCCCCGTTTGGCTGGAATCAGCTCGTATCGGGCTTTAAAAAATGAGTGTTTAGACATAGTTTCTTTGGCAGATCGCAAAAAAAACGTGCTGGAGCAGGCGCGATCGGAAAAAACAGGGGTTTTCCGGATCGGGTTTACGTCGGAGAACCTTGTTTTACGTCGGAGAAAACGATTGGACCCCCTGTTTGTGCAAAAAAGGTAGGTGGAATTCGCATAACAGGGGGTGATCTGATCGGAATCCGGGCACGCATAGGGCTCAGATTGGAGATTTTTGTGAAACGGGGGCCGTAGAGGGGCCGGATTGGGGGTGGAGTTAACTGCGAAAACGGGGGTTTGGAGTGGATGGTTTTGGGGTGGTTTTCAGGATGTGGGCTTAGGGTCTTGGGCTGGGATTTTTTTCCGGGCCGGAAAATTTTTTCGAAACTTTCCGGGAATTTTCCGGAAAAAATATTTTTGTCGGAAATTTTTTTAGATCCAAAATTTTTTCGAAACGAATCAGAAAAATTTCTCCGGCCGCGAAATATTTTTTTAAAGAGTCCGGAATTTATCCGGACAAAACTTTTTCCGGAAAATTTTCTTTGCGAAAAAAATTTTGAAAAGAAAATTTGGTTGCAGCGTGATCGAATCCTTATCGATCGTGTGTCAGCTTGATAGGAAAATTATTTTCATGCCGTTGCGAGCCAGCTCACCCCCGCTTTGCCACTTAAACTAATTCGGAACGATCTCATAGAAAATGCGGGAAGGATCGCAGAATGATAGATCGCTCCATCATGGTGGAAATCGGAACTGACCCTTTCTTCAACAATAATGAAGTTTGATTGATTTATTCGGGGATACGCCAGATCGACCCATACTGCAAATTACACAGAGAAATATTAAAACATGAATTCATTATAAAATTATATGGGTAAAGACGGAAAGGGGAATCAAGGACCGGTGGGCAGTGCACCTGGAAAAGAAACTACAAGCAACATAAATGAAACGCAGTATAAACTTACGACGATTGTATCAATAATCGCGATTGTTGCAGCTATCATCGGTGTTGTTATTGGAGCATATTGTGCGATATGGTTTCAAAATTGGAACTCCGAACAAAATACTGCAAAGCTAATTTATGATGATATGGATAGGATGGATTGGTCTATCAATAGTTATCACCAAGCGGTTTTAATTGAACAAAATACACCTAATAGCATAGTCGGTATGATTTCTCCGATATACCCTGATAATGGAATTTACTCTTCTTCTCGACGTGATATTACTTTATTAAAACCCAGTTTAGCACGCAATATTTCAAATTTTTATTCTGACTTGCAGTGGGCTGAAATTTATCGGAATGTAATCAATAAAGAGTTCGAAAATAATGACATTACTGTAGTAAACTCGACAGGTATGATATCCTTAACCCCCATGCAATCTGCAAAAATTTCTATTTCTAAGTACCAATTGGAAAATGGAATACTTGATGCTTATGCTATACGACCTCAAATTATGGATGAATTGGAAAAAACGTACAACATTCCAAAAAATCCTCCAAATCGATTTAATCATTACCCGTAAAATCTACACGATTAGAAATATCGTCTTTTTAATCTTTTAATTCAAAAATTTTCCAATATTCACCGTTGATGGTGTATTTCCTGATGGAAAGGAAAAGTAGGTTTACATGTGCATTTTCAGACTGTAACACAAAAAATGCAAAGTTTTGACACATATACTTTGAGTCTCTTTAAAAAAATTCAACAGCGCCTATAATATCCCTGCACATAAACTCCCGATTTTCGGTAGTAACCATTTACCCAGCATTGCTTTGACGGACTTCCGCTGTCACTAACTGAATATGATGATTCCTGGTAGGTGGGCGTTGGCGCAGTCGTTGGATGAAGGGCTGCATTCATCGAGTCTGCATCCGGATATTTTGTCACTACTTTTGAAATTTCAATATGATCGATTAGATGTGGGTACGAGCTTTCAACTAAATCCCGGTTCTTGATTTCAGGATTTGGATACATTCTGTATCCCCATCTGTTATCCACATCCATGAAAATCGAATCAATCTGGTACTCATTGGTTTGAGAATTGGAACCGTAAACAATTTTTGCTTCAGCGTAATCATTTGGCGTCCTTCCGATAATATCTCCAACAACATATCGATTTTGAATTCCTGAATTTGCCGGTTCTGAAATTGTGGAAGTAATCATTGGAGTTGTACCAATGTTTGGCGGCGACTTCTGCGTTGAAGAAGTCATACACCCGGACAAAAAAATTGCAAGGATGAGTAACGTGCAAAAGAGAATAACATTTTTTCTCATGAATAAATATTCACATAAATATATTAAGTCGCCTGCAGTTTAAATTTGAAAAAAATTTGTCAGAAAAAATTGTTTGGGTGCTCGTGACAATTCATTTCTTATTTCCCTTCCGGAATATTTTCCCTCCTCTCCCACCACCCCACCATCACTCCCCACACCTTCTCCCTCAGCTCGCGAGTACTCAATGAGCCGGAAGCCCCTTCATACAACCCCCGGTTCACCTCCACCTGCACCCACGGCACCCCCTTGTGCCAGTAGTGGGCATTCGCTATAAACCCGCCGGAGAACGGATCGTTGATCGCAACGCTGCCGGAAAATTCCCGGCCGAACGCATCCGCGAGCGACCGGATCCATTCCTCCGGGCAGGTAGCGACGCCTCCCTTGTGGGGCCGGCCCATCTTATCGCCATTGTTCCCGAGGCAGATCAGCGGCCGGGTCTTCCCGGCGTCTTTCTGGCCGGGCGAGCCGGTCGGGAGCATCGAGTGGCAGTCGAACGCGATCGCAATCGGGTGCTGGTCGAAGAGCTCGTCGATCCGCTGGTGGTACGGGAAGTAGTGGGCCATCAGGAGCCGGTGGATGTGGGCGATGTCCGGGATCTTTCCCGGGAGCCAGATGTCTTTCCCATCCGCGGTCCGGGACTTTATGATCCCGTCCGGGTCCTTCGGCGGCAGCGGGAGCGGCGGCCGGTTGAGGTCAACGATCATCCGGGAAATTTCCGTGTCGGCATAGGCCATCACGCGTTCTCCGTACCCGAAGATGTCCCGGGTAAGCGGGTCGCAGTCGCACTGGAGTTCGTCTTCGCTGACCGCAAGCAGCGGCTTTACGCTCGCCGGGATTTCTGTGCCGCCATGCGGAACGGATATCAGGAACGGGTACGGGCTCTTCACGGTATCAATGAACCAAGTTACGCACGGCCGGTTGTTAAGATTTGGGGGTGCTTCTGCGGTCCGGCCCCCACCATTTTGTTGTTCGCCCTGCAACCGTAGCCGGGAATCTCAAAAAGGGTCTCCGGCAAATCCGTCCTGTTCCGTTTTCACCGGTAAGCTCCGGTATCTTCGTTTTCCGCCTCTCCGGGAAACCAATCCCGGAAATACATTCCCGGCCGGGATCTGTACAAGGCTGGAATCGTGGGAAACTACCGCAATCACGAGTATTAATACTCTCCCGGAGAAAATTCCTAAAGAACGCACCCCCCCCGGAAATGCACCATGTATTCTGTTCTCTATGTCGACGACGAGGAAGGACTCCTCGAGATTGCGAAACTCTTCCTGGAACGAACCGGGGAGTTTACCGTAGAGACGATATCCTCCGCACGGGGGGCGCTCGACCTCCTCGCTTCCCGGTCATTCGACGCCATCATCTCCGATTACCAGATGCCGGAGATCGATGGCATCGGGTTCCTCAAAACTGCACGTTCGCAGTTCGGCGATATCCCCTTCATCCTCTTCACCGGGCGCGGGAGGGAAGAGATCGCCATCGAGGCTATGAACAACGGTGCCGACTTCTATCTCCAGAAAGGGGGAGATCCAAAAGCCCAGTACGCTGAACTCGTGCATAAACTCAGGATCGCTGTTGAGCGAAAGGCCGCCCGGGATTCGATTGCGCTGAACGAGATCCGGCTTAAGGCGCTCGTCACTTTTTACCAGATGGCTGATGCCCCGCTCCGGAACCTGATGACCTTTGCCATCGAAGAGGGAGTCAAAATCACTTCAGGCACGATGGGGTACCTGGCGTTTGTCAATGAAGACGAATCCGTCCTCTCGATGTACGCGTGGTCTTCGGCCGCGATGAACGTGTGCAAAGTCCGTGTAAAGCCAAGAGAGTACCCGGTCGAAACGACCGGCCTCTGGGGGGAGGCGATCCGGCAGCGCCGTCCTGTCATCACCAACAATTATGCGGCTGCAAACCCGCTCAAGAAGGGAATACCGGAAGGGCATGTTCCGATCCAGCGGCACATGAACATCCCCGTCTTCGACGGGAACCGGATCGTCATGGTGGCCGGGGTCGCAAACAAGCCGACCGATTTTCTCCAGAGCGATGCCCGGGAACTGGCGCTCCTGATGACCGGGCTCTGGAACGTGGTGAAGCGGCGAAAGACGGAGGATGCTCTCCGCAACTCCGAACAGCGCCTGGCCGATATCATCAACTTCCTGCCGGACGCAACGTTTGCAATCGATAACCGGGGAATGGTGATCGCGTGGAACCGTGCGATCGAAGAGATGACCGGCATCCCCGCTGCGGATATGCTCGGTAAGGGCAACCCGGACTATTCGCGGGCGATCTACCCGGAACCCCGGCCGCTTCTCATCGACCTGATCCTCGAGCCTGAACAGCGCATCGGGGAACTCGGGTACACTGCGATCCATAAAGAGGGCAATGCCCTGATCTCTGAAAGTTCCGCTCCAATGCCCCGGGGAAAATCCGGTTTCTTCCTGGGCAAGGCATCGCTGCTGTACGACCGGGACGGGAATGTGGCCGGCGCGATCGAATCGATCCGCGACATTACGGAATCGAAGAACGCGGAGGAAGAGTTACAGAACCTGAACGAGGAGATCACCGCCCGCGAAGAAGAGCTCCGGTCGCAGTTCGACGAACTGAAACAGAACCGCGACGAGATCCATGCGGCAAACGAACAGATCACCGGGCAGGATGAAGAGCTCCGGCAGCAGCTCGATGAGATTATCCGGGTCCGGGATGCACTCGCGAAGAACGAGGAGAACTTCCGGTCGCTGGTCGAGAGCGCTCCCGACGCGATCTATATCTCGCACCGCGAACATTTCGTCTACGTCAATCCTGCAGCCGTGAGGCTGCTCGGTGCAGGATCCGCAGACCAGCTGCTGGGGATGTCCATCTACGACCGGATGCATCCGTCATGCCATGCGGCGGCCACCGGGCGTGCGCACCTGATCATCGATGAGCAGAAACCCGGTGGCCTCCGGGACATGGTGTACCTGAAGATGGACGGGACACCGGTCGATGTCGAGTCCTCGGTCGCGCCGCTCCGGTACGAAGGCAAGCCGGCCGGCCTCGTCATCCTCCGGGAAATATCCGTGCGGAAACAGGCAGAAGACGAACTCCGGGCAGCCCACGAGCAGATCACGGCAACGGAAGAGGAGCTGCGGAGCCAGTACAACGCGCTCGGACTGAGCCAGAAGTCCCTTGAGGTGTCCGAACGGAATTACCGGGCCATCCTTGAGAATATCCAGGATGTGTACTACCGCACAGATAAAGACGGGACGATCGAAATGATAAGTCCGTCCGCGGCGACTCTCCTCGGCCACGCGTCACCGGAAGAGATGGTTGGAAAACCCGCAACGGATTTTTACGCAATTCCTTCGCAACGGGACCAGCTTCTTGCGCTCCTGGAAAAAGACCGCTCGGTCTCCGATATCGAGACCGCCCTGAAACGAAAGGACGGTACTCTTGTCATCGTCTCGACAAGCAGCCACCTCATCTTCGATTCCCGGGGGAACGTTGCCGGGGTCGAAGGGATCTTCCGGGATATCACGAGGCGCAAACACACGGAATCTCTCCTCCGGGAAGAAGAGGAATTATTGCGGGCCACGATCGAATCGGCAGCCTCCGGTATTCTTGTCGTGGACAAGCACCAGATGGTTACCCATTATAACCGGCGTTTCGTGGAGATGTGGAAGATCCCGGAGGGGTTCTTCCAGATCCGGGATGACGATAAACTCCTGGGTTTTGTCACCGGCCAGCTCAGCGATCCCGGGCAATTCATCAGGAAAGTTCGCGATCTGTACGATTCAGAGATCTTCGACCGGGACACGCTCGGATTCAAGGACGGACGGGTCTTCGAGCGCAGCTCCCTGCCGCTGATGCGGGGCGGCCGGGTATCCGGGCGGGTCTGGAATTTCTATGATATCACGGAACAGAAACGGACCGCCGATGAACTGGCGGAGAGCGAGGAGCGGTACCGCAGGCTTCTCGAACAATTCTTCGATGCGGTCATCATCCACCAGGACAATGCGATCGTGTACGCAAACGATGCCGCCGCCCGTCTTATTAAAGCCGGGAGTCCCGCGGAGATGATCGGAAAACCGGTCATGGATTTTGTCGATCCCCGGTGCGGCAGGCTCGTAGGGGAACGGATCCAGGCCATGATCTCCACACCCGGGAAAGCCGTGCCCCTTGTCGAGGAGCGGTTCCGGTGCGTTGACGGGACGATTGTCGAAGTCGAAGTGATCGCCATGAGCGCCCGTTTCCACGGGAAACCGGCGGTCCAGGTTGTTGCCCGGGATATAACGGAGAAAAAACGGGCGGAAGAGGAACGGAGGCAGATCGATTCGCGCTACCGGCTCATCCTGAAGAGCGCGAACGATGCCATCCTGATCCATGTGATTGAAAACAATTGTCCCGGCATGTTTATCGAGGCAAACGACCAGGCCTGCCGGATGCTCGGCTACACACGGGCCGAGCTGCTCCGGATGAGCGTTGCAGATATCGACATACCCGGGCAGGCCGGGAAGATTCCGAACATCCAGGAGCAGCTCAACGCAACCGGGGGTTCTGTATTCCAGACCGATCACATGACCAAAGACCGGCGCCGGATCCCGGTGGAAGTGAGCGCCCGGCTCATCGGGATCGATGGAAAACCCGCGGTACTTTCCCTTATCCGGGACTTAAGCGAACTGAGGCGGACAGAACACGCTGTTGTCGAAGCCAACCGGAAACTCAAGCTGCTCAACAGCATAACCCGTCACGATATCCGCAACAAGCTCACGGTCCTTGAAGGCTACCTGAGCCTCGTAAAGGAACGGTCATCCGATTCGTCGCTCGCTGACTTTATCGGGAAGATGGAATCCGCATCCCGGTCGATCGGGGAACACATCGAGTTTACGAAGACGTACCAGGATCTTGGCACCACCGAACCCCGATGGCAGGAGCTTGGGTATGTTCTCTCCTGCATGCGGGTGCCTTCCCCGATAACGTTGCATGCAGGAGGAGATGGCGTTGCTGTGTACGCTGATCCTCTTCTCGAAAAAGTATTTTCCAATCTTCTTGACAACACCCTGCGCCACGGGGGCCACGTTACAACGGTCAGTGTATCGGCAAGCCCGTTGCCGGAGGGACTGGTCGTTGTCTGGGAGGATAACGGGGCCGGCATCCCGGAAAAGGACAAGGACAAAATATTCGAGCAGGGGTACGGCAGGAACACCGGTCTTGGCCTGTTCCTCTGCCGCGAGATCCTTTCCATGACCGGCATTTCCATCCGGGAAAACGGCATACCGGGAAACGGTGCACGGTTCGAGATCGTTATCCCGGAAGGGGCGTACCGGTTCTCCCCGCGACCGTGAAGATCCACAACCCTCCGGTAACAGCCGGTTCACAAAAAAATACCCTGCCCGTTTCCCGGAGTGTTGTTGTCTCCCTGCTTGTTTTCGTGGAACATCCGGTGGAAACCAACCGGACTACCGGCCCGGTACCATCGATAGCAATTCCGTGAAGACATGCGATGATCTTCTCCTTTTGTACGGGTAGATCCCCCGGACCGTGGCGATGGTACAAAAGTTCCGCTGGGTTTTTCTGTTAACCGTCCGAATCCGCGACCGGCTGAAAGAATCGCGGGTTGTTTACCGATGAGGTAACCCGGGGATCCCGGAACAAAAACAGAAACGTCTCAGCTCTTCACCGGGACGATTCCCGGTGCAGGTTCGGGCATCGGTGACCGGTACCCTTCCCGGGGCACATGGATCTCGAACCGTGCGCCCGACTGGTACTGGCCGGTCTCTGCTATCGATATGGACGTTGTCGAGAGAATTTCCCGGGCAAGGAAGAGGCCGAGGCCGGTATTTTTCCCAAAGCCCCGGGAAAATATCTTCTCCTTGTCGTAATCCGGAACGCCGATGCCGTCGTCTTCGATAGTGATGACAAGTTCGTCAGCAGTCTCGTGGCAGGAAAGCCTGATCTCTTTTACCCGGTTCCCGTGCTGCACGGAATTTTCCACGAGGTTGTAGAAGACCCGTTCGAGCAGGGGGTCGGCGAAGATGGCCACGCCACCCGCACGGGAGTCCACCCGGATCCGTTTCACGTCCGCGTGGGCGCAGGCCCGCATGAACACCTCGTCCACGTCCTGCCATACCGGCGCAACCACGCCGAGGTTCTGGTACAGTTTCGTAAACTCGATCGTAGTCCCGATCGTATCCGCCGTCTCTTTCAGTTTTGCCAGGTACATCGAGTGCGTCGGTTCGGGCGGGTGGTCCCGGAAGAGTTCGAGATAGCCCTTCATCACGGTCAGCTTGTTCCTGATGTCGTGCCGGGTGATCTCCGCAAGGAGGTTCAGTTTCCTGTTTGCAAGCCTGAGGGCGTCCTGGGTCTTCTTGATCTCGGAGATGTCGTGGCAGATGCTCATGACGCAGTGTTTTCCCCCGAGCTCGATCACCGTCGCGCTGACAATCACCGGGATATGTTTTCCTTCCCGGTCCACGACAATCTCTTCTTCCACCCATTTCCCCTCGGCCAGCCGCTGCCCGGAGGATTCCGGGAACCGGTCCGAGGCGGGGTACGGGATCAGCCCCCGCTGGTTCATCGCCCGTATCTCGTGGAGCGTTCTCCGGGTGAGCTCCAGTGCTTTTTTGTTCGCATCGAGGAGCATGCTCGTCTCCATGTCCGTGATGAAAATTGCATCGTTGGCATGGTCCATGAGCCCCTTGTTCCTCTCGTACGCGATCCGGAGCTCGTCCTCGGCCCGTTTCCTGCGGACGGCCTGCCGGATCTTGTGGCCCAGCTCGGAGAACTGTGCCCGGGGCTCGCCTCCTTTCTGGAGATAAAAGTCGACGCCGTTGTTGATCGCCTCGATCACGACATCCTCCCGGCCCTTGCCGGTAAAAAGGATGAACGGGATATCGTTGCCCGCGGCCCGGACCTCTTTTAAAAATTCGATGCCATCCTTATCCGGCATCTGGTAGTCGGAGACGATCGCATCGATCCCGCCTGCTGCGAGCCGGGCTATCCCTTCCTGTGCCGACTCAGCCGTTGTCACCGAAAATTCGCCCTCCTTTTCCAGGAAAAGTCTGCAGATTCCGAGAAGCTCGGGCTCGTCATCAACGTACAGGAGGGAAATCATTATGGCGTTTTTATCTTTGATTCCAGATATATCTTTTTGTCGCGGAATTCTTTTCCGCCGGGGCAAATCTCCCTGCACGTGCTCCCAAAAGCCCGGTTTGGCGCAGCCGGATTTTTATTGCGGGTTGAAGATAGTTTTATGGTGTTACCGGCCAATCTGGCGGAAACGACCGGGTACCTGTGGTGTTTCTGTGGCAGAATATGATCTGGTAATTATCGGAAGCGGGGCGGCCGGGTTTTCTGCGGCGGCCAGGGCGAAGCGACTCGGGCTTTCCCGGGTCGCTGTTATAGAGCGGGGGACGATGTGGGGTACCTGCGTGAATTACGGGTGCATCCCGAGCAAATACTTAATCACGCTCGCAGAGATCGCGTATTACAAAAATTACGGCCACGCCGGCCTCCGGGTCAGCGCCGATATCGATCTCCGTGAAGCCCTTGCCGGGAAACAGGCCTTCATCGACCGGCTCCTCGCCCGGAAAGAAGAGGCCCTTCTTGTGCAACCGGGCGTCGAAATCATCCGGGGCTCTGCGGCATTCATCTCGCCCACCGGGATCCGGGTCGGCGACCAGACAATTGCATCCCCGCGGTTCATCATCGCAACCGGTTCCTCGCCATCCGTTCCGGACGTTGAAGGCATCGGGACGATTGAGCCGATGACAAACACCGGGGCCCTTGCCCCGGAAAAAATTCCCGATCGCCTCATCGTAGTCGGCGGACGAGCACTCGGCCTTGAATTTGCACAGCTCTACGCCCATCTCGGCTCGAAGGTAACGGTGCTCCAGCGCAGTTCCCGCATCGTTCCGGAGGAGGAACCGGCACTTGCAGAGATGCTCGCAGGGTATCTCCGGGAGGAAGGGATCGATATCCGGACCGGTGTTACGCTCACCCGTGTCAGCAGGAACGGTGATGAAGTCCTGGTCTCGATCGCGACCGGGGGCCGGGGCGGGACCATATCCGGGACCGGGATCCTGTTTGCCACCGGGCGTTCCCCGAATACCGCCGACCTCCGGCTGGATCTCGCGGGCGTGAACACCGGGAGGAAGGGGGAAGTCCTTGTCGACGCGACCCTCCGGACTTCAAACCCCCGCATCTGGGCAGCAGGCGATGTGCTCGGCGAGCCCCAGCTCGAACCCCATGCAAAAGTTGGCGGTTCGATCGCGGCGGAGAACGCGGTCGCCGGGAAAAATATTCCCTTCGACCGGTCAGCCCTCCCCCACGCGATCTTCACGACCCCGCAGCTGGCAGGTGTCGGCATGACCGAAGACCAGGCACGGGACGCGGGTCTGCCCGTGATCTCCCGTTGCTTCCGTATGTCCTCGCTTGCAAAATCCGCGATCATGGGGGACACCCGGGGCATGGTGAAGATCGTGGCGGACGGAAGCGGGCGGGTTCTCGGGATGCACATCTGCGCCCCGATCGCTGCCGAGATGATCCAGGAAGGGATCGTCGCGGTGAGGAACCGGCTCACGGTCCGGGAGCTTGCAGACACACCGCATCTCTTCCCCACCGCGACCGAGGCGATCTGGTCCTGTGCCCGTGCGTTTGCGGGGGAACCCTCCGGTGACTACGGTCCGGAGGACGCGAAGTGACCGGGATCCAAAAAGTTCATATTCCTGTTCCGGTATTGAAAGAATGTATGTTCACTATCGTAACCACCAAGCGGATGCCGGACGGGGTCGTCGTTTTCTGGCTGGACGATGAAGGAAAAAAATTCGAGGCGTTTGGTTTTTCGGACCTCATCGATATGAAAGTTAACGCGCTGGACCTGATGAATAACCCGCAGAACTATGAGATCGACGCCGATGAAAAGAAGTTGACGCAGAGGGTTTAGGAGGAAAAACAGTATATTGTTTTTTCCCCGTTCTTTTTCCTGCCCGGCCACGTACCGGTGTTTTTTTCTCTCGCGTGGCCGGTCTTTTCCCGGGCAAAAAATACCCTGCGGATAACCCGGATTGATTGCCACTCTTTACCCGGGGCCGGACCGGTGATGGGTTTTTTGCCAAACGATTATATTCCCGGATGATCACAGGATTCCCGATATGGGAATGGTCATCGATGATCCCGGCCTGAGAGACCGGAGATTTGTCTTTGCAGACCGGCGCGATGCCGGGAAACAGCTTGGCAGGCTGATACGCACCCTTCCTGCGATCCGGGACCCGGTCGTCCTTGCGATCCCGGCCGGGGGAGTGCCGGTCGGGATCGAAGTCGCCCGGGCACTTGGTGCACCTCTTGCTCTCGCGGTAGTCCGGAAGATCCAGGTGCCCGGGAATACGGAAGCCGGTTTTGGCGCAGTGACCTGGGACGGGCGCGTGATTATCAATGACCTGCTCCGGAACGCCCTCGGCCTTACCGAAGAAGAGGTGCGGGATGCCACGGAAAAAACCCGGAAGAACGTGGATGAGCGTATCGCCACGTTCACCCGGGGCCGGCCCCTGCCGGGCCTTGAAAAGAAAACCGTAATCATTACCGATGACGGCCTTGCCTCCGGGTTCACCATGCTTGCGGCGATAAAAAGCATACGGGAGATGCACCCGGGCCGGATCATGGTTACCGTCCCGACAGCGTCTGCAACGACCGCCGACACGATCTCCCGGCATGCCGACGAACTCGTCTGCCTGAACATCAGGGCAGGACAGCGTTTTGCCGTGGCTGAAGCCTACACGCGGTGGTACGACCTGAGCGACGACCAGGTGATAGCCGAACTTTCCACCTCCGGCATAAAGTAAAATACCTACAGGTGCAGCGGGACCGGGCCGGATTCGCGTTCGTAGCGTGCGACCGCAAGCGGCGAACCGGCAAGGATCCTCCGGGCGGTATTGTACACGCTCGGCGCCTTTGCCGGATCGAGCTCCTGCATGAGGCGCACGAGGATCCCCACGAGCGGGACGTGGTACTCTTCTTCCATCAGGTCGATGGCGTCGAAAGACTGGAGCATCGCGACCGTGCTGAACTCATTGATCGCGGCGAGCCGGAGGAGCGTCTTCTCCAGGAACGCCCGGCCGTCTCCGGTCTGCAGTGATTTTTTCCGGTTCATCGCGAACCGCCGGTACAGCGCCCGCTGGTCATTGGACTGCTCGATCCTGAACGACTCCGACTGCTCGATCCCGGTCATGATGCCGACAATATCCGGGCTTGAGGAACCAGCGACTGCGGCGAGATAATTCTCCCAGCTGACCGGGTGCCGTGCGGACTCTTTGCCGAATGCATCGAGAACGGCGAGCCGGTCGGGCGACGAGCTCCCGAGGATGAGGCTGAATGCCGCGAGCCGGTCGGTCGCATTGGCTGCTTCATCGAACCGGTTTTTGAGGAGCCGGTGAATTGCGGGGGTGTCGAGCCGGGCCAGTACGGCAAGGCAGGTGTTCCGGACGGACCGCTGTTTGATCGCGGTGACTTCAGCGGCGATCCCCTTACGGTTTCCATTATCGCCGCCGTTCCCGTCGCTCCCGATCTTTTCGTACAGCCCGAGCAGGGGCTTCTCGTACAGCGAGGCAACACGGGAGAGGATCTTCTCCTTTGCTTCCCACAGGGCCTGGTACCGGTGGGCATACCGGGCATCCTGCACCGAATCGAAGAGCGTGAGGAACTGTCCGCCGGCGTCATGCATGAGTTTTTCGTCCGAGAGGAGCCGGAAGAAGAGTTCGCAGCACCGCGGATCGGGGCTCGCGCCGGGGTCGGGGAGCAGGTTCGTCTTCTCCCGGTCCGTGATCGCGAGGAACGCGAGGAACCGTGCGGAGATGTCCCGGTCTTTTTCGGCCTGCAGGTACAATTCGTCGGGCGGGGTATTGCAGGCTACCCGGCCGTAGAACGAGTACCCGCGGTTCAGCGAGAGGAATGCGGGTTTGCGCGGGACCGGGATCCGGATCGTCTCTGTCTCCTTCCCGACCTGATGCATCATCTCCGTGATATCGTTGCCCGACTCATCCACAAGTCCGACCCGGAACGGGAATGTCCATGGCTTCCCTTTGCCAAATCCTGACTGGACGAGGTTGAGGGTCATCGTCCCGGCGCCGGGATCGTATGCGGGGGTGACCGTGACCGTGGGGAACCCGGTCTGGGTGAGCCAGACCTTCGCCATGCCGGCAAAATCCTGGCCGGAGACCTCCTCCATCGCCGCGATCCACTGGGCCCGGGTCGCATTCCCGTGCCGGTACCTCCGGTGGTACAGGTCGAGGCCCTGCACGAACGTTTCCTTGCCCATCAGCGTCTCGATCATCCGCACGAACTCCGGACCTTTCACGTACGTGATGTCGGTGATCAGTTCGTTCGGGTCGTTGAAGCCTTCGGGTTCGATCGGCATGGAAGCAGTCCCGCTGTCGAGTGCGAGCGTCCCGGTCCCGGGCGCGACGAGCGAGATAACCGTCCCGAGCCGGGAATAGTCTTCGCCGAAATGGAATGCATGGTACTGGTTCTCGATATGGACCGTTACTGCCTCGTTGAGCCAGATCTCGAATGGCGAGTGCCCGGTCACTTCGGAACCGTTGAGGTTGTGGTAGAACTCGTGGACTTTTACGTTCGCCATGTACTCGTATGCCGGGTCGGTCATTGCGGGAAACGGCATGATCCGGTTCGTGGTGATGGTCGTGTTCCCGACATTCTCCATGCCGCCGAAGTCCGAATTCTGCATACCGATTTCGCGGTAGACCGAGCCGGTGTACCGGTAGCCGGTAGTAATCGTCCCGGCCTGCGACTTCATGCCGGATCTCAGCGCCTCAAGCCCCGTGGGATCGGAACCGGAGGCCGCGAGCCGGTACGCTTTGGTTGCCTGATCGTAGAGAAGCTGCCGGATGCAGCGATGGTCGTACGTGCCGGGCCCGGTGAAGAGGTATATCCAGAGGATGCTGTCGAACAGGATGTCCAGTGCCTGCCCCGCCCGCCTGGGATCGGCGGAGGGAGGGACGAGGAGTTCGAGTGCGAACGGGTGCCCGTCCGGGTATTCGCACTCGCGCCGGAATGTCGCATAGGTCCCGCAGCCGAGGAAAAAAAGGTACGGGGCCATGGGCGTTATCCGGTTTTCGTATCTGATCCCCGCCCGGCCTCCTCCCACGGACTGGCGTGGTTGCGCTGCGTCCCCGTTCGAGATTATGCTCGTGTACCGCTCGTCCGCGATGATGGTCGTGGAAAACGTGCACTTTGCAGTCATATCGTCGATGCAGGGAACGAGCCGCTGGAACCCCCACTGCTGGCACTGGGTGATCTGGGTCGGGGGAGCGCCGGCCGGCGTCTCATCGTAATACAGCCCTTCGAGAATATTGTGGGTCGGGTGGCAGACCGTATCGGTGGTCACGGTCACGGTCGTACCCGCGGGAACCGGCCGGCCGAACCGGAGCTGGAGGAGGCTTGCACCCGTATCGTACTCCCATGTAAGAGGCCACGCCTCGCAGCTCGCGGAACGGATCTCGAGATTTTTTGCATTCAGCGCGAGGTGCGCACATTCGCGGTCCGTCGCGAACGTGAGATGGGAAACCACCCGGGTGTGGTCGTCGTATACATCGAAGGTGAGATCCATGTGGAGGACCCGGACAACCGGTTCGCCGAAATCGCCGGGATAGTACAGGAAAGTTCGCTCGTTCATGCGTATGCTCATGAGGCGGTTCCCTGCCAAAAAACGTTTCGCCGATCCGGGTAAGTGGGCCGGGTTGGCTGGTACCGGAAACCCGGCCCCGATCGTAACCTCCCGGGCACCCGGTACGAAACAGCGGTAAGGTGTCCGGGTCCGATCTTATCCGGATTGATCTGCGGGAAGCTCTTTTTGCTTCAGGGCCGTGCGGATAGTCTCTTTTGTCTCCGGCGCGATATCGAGGCCGTCGAGGGCTTTTGCAAGAAGCATCTTTGCCATGTGCTGCCCGTGGGGAGTTGCAAGGAACGCGTCGATGGCTACCTGTCCTTCGGGAGACTCAAGGTAATTCTTGATCATTTTCTGGCCCTGGGGCGAGGCGAGGAAATGGGCAGCCATGCCTTCGAGCCCGTGGAGATGCGACATATCCGGTTCTTTTCTCCTGGTTGTTCCGGATATTGTCTGCCGGATGTGATAAATTCCACGGAGACCTGTCAGGAGACTTTTCCACAATTGTCTCCCACCGTTCGCAGACGAACCTGCGCATGAACTAAAAGCATATCTCCGTTCACTCCAGTACCCTTAGTATTCCAGACCCGCCGTCCTTTCACCCTGCCGTTGCCCGCTACCAGACCTGCATGAACCCTCCTGCCATGGAACCGATAAAAATCGACACCATCATCCGCTCGCGGCGAAAGACCATCGCGCTTGTCATCACGCCGGATGCAAAGCTTGTTGTCCGGGCCCCGCTCCGGACGTCCGAACACTATATCGAAAACCTTGTCCGGGAGAAAAGTGCATGGATCCGCCGGAAGATCGCGGAGGTCTCCCGGAAACCCGCAGCACCGAAGAAGAAATTCATCGACGGTGAGGAATTTTTGTTCCTGGGGGACCGGTACCCGCTCTCCGTCAGGGACGATACGGCCCCGGTTATCGAGCTGAAGGACCGGTTGTATGTCCCCCGGAGATCCGGTCCTGAGATTGAGACGCTGCTGTCGCGATGGTACCGGAAAGAGGCAGGGAAAGTCTTCAGCGGGCGGGTCGGTGCGTGCTCGAAGCTGACCGGCTGCACGCCAAAAACCCTGCGGATCTCGTCCGCACAGCAGCGCTGGGGTTCGTGCAGCACGACCGGCACCGTCTCCCTGAGCTGGAGGCTCGTGCTCGCCCCGCCCGGGATCATCGATTACGTGATCGTCCACGAGCTTGCCCACATGCTCCACCATAACCATTCGAAAAAATTCTGGGACCAGGTACGGGCGTTCATGCCGGATTACGAGCAGCGGAAAGCCTGGCTGAAATTCCACGAGAAGACGCTCGTGATCTAGATAGTTCTGCTCCGGAGAAATCCTCGTTTGAGTTTTGTTGTATCTGAAAATCCAAAATATTTTTTGTTTTTGCGTGTATCCCACACCCTTTTGGGGTCGCTTGGGCGCCTCATCGGGCCCTCGCCGGGCAAGATGGTTGTGATCCGAAATTTTTTTTTATCGGGGGTCAAGCGGACGTTCCCCCGGGGGGGCTTCCTCCTGTGGGGGAGAGAGGGGTCACCCTCACTTTTTTTAGAGATTTTCCGGACCGCAGCTAAAATGATTTCTACCGTGCAGATATTTTCCTGTTTTTTCAGCAGGGAGCTTTTTTCGTATTTGCGGGCCGTTGCACGCGGGGGTCCGGTCGCAGGGATAAATCATGAGAACGATCGCAGTTTCCGGACTGGCAGAGCACGCTTTTCGCACCGTTCACCTGCTGTTTTTTTAGCGCATACGATTTTCCGGATATCTGCGTATTCTCCTGCCCGCCTGAGGATCGATCCGATCCGCTTTTCCCGGGATTTGTTGTAATCTTGTCCAAAACAGGAATCCGTACTCATTTCATGAACAATTTCAAACAGAATAATTTAAATATAATGGTGATACAGCATCAACCATGGAACTACACGGGAGGTGAAGATATGTTCGACTGGGCAATATTCCTCAAGATCGTTATCGCTGTCCTCCAGGCGATTCTTCAGAACCTGCCGCTTTGATCGAAATACGGCCGGGCCCTGTACTACCAAACCTCCCTGTTTTACCTATACGGACTTGGCGCTTACTAAGGATCTGCATCGGGCAGTCCTGAATCGCGCCACCATACATCCGCCCTGTCACCACTCGTTCTTTTCCACCGGCAGGTGCGCAAATGAGCCCGATCACGATCGCGGCCGGGCCATGGGCTCCGCTGCGCTGAAAATTATTTGTCGCATTTCCCGTGACGCAGGGATTTCCTTTTGCCAGACCCTCTTCAAATCCCGCCCCGGGCCGGATCGCATAGAACATTTTTATAACCGGGTGCGATATTGCTTCACACTAAAACGGTTGTGTGAACATGGAAAAAAGAAACCATCCTCTTAACATCTTAGTCATGATCGTAAGCCTGGCACTCGTCACATCGTTCATCATTTCCGCCGTGGATGCCCAGAGTTCCGGGAACACCATCTCCCGCGGAGGCCGGTTCACGATCACCATCACCGGCCTGCCCAATACGGCATACTATGTCTGGCTCACCGGGACATGGTCGATGAGCGGCCAGCCCGGCGACCAGCCCCCCATTATTTCAGATGGTGCGAATGTCCAGAAAGATCCCCCGGGCGGCCCGTACGTCATCGGTTCGTACCAGACTGACCGGGGGACTATCATCGATGACGTGGCACCGTCGACCCCCGATTTCCCGGATACGAACTACTACGCGCTCGTGACCACCGACTCGACCGGGTATGCGGTTGTTGAGTTCCGGACAAGCTCGAATACCGGGACCCGGAACTTCCCGGTGAAGGTGGAGAACCCGACATCGAGCAGCAGCAATCTCCAGGTCCGTCTCGGCCTCTTCCCCCGGACAACGCCGCCCACGACCGCAACGCCGACACCGTTCGTTACATCGCCCATCACCCCTCCCCCGACCCCTACTCCTACGCCAACGCCATCCCCGTTACCCACGACGCTGACGCCGACGCCCGCCCCGACAACAATCCCCACGCCCATGGTGGCCCTCCCGTTCTGGATCAGCGTCGCAGCGCTCGGGGCCTGCGTACTCGTCATACGGAAAATATAAAAAAAAAACTGCTCTGTGGAAACCTACGTTTTAATTCCATTATAATAGAAAATTCAAAAAATAATTTTTGTTTTTGCGAGCATTCCCACCCCCTTCGGGGTCGCTCGGGCGCCTACGCCCGAGCCCTCGCCGGGCAAGGAAACTAAAATTGTTTCGGGAAGGGGGTCAAGGGGATGCTCCCCCTGGGATGCCTCCCCCAATCCTGTGAATCCGTGAAATCCATTAAATAATATCAGCAGGATTCATCGGTTGAAACCGGAGGATTTGGGATGAAGATTGCAATTATCGGAAAAGGGAATGTCGGAACTTCCCTTGGGAACGGACTGAAGCGTGCGGGCCA